>OOFT01000008.1_pt1 | contig 53642 bp, 52 predicted proteins | sample 1670301 | NCBI WGS metagenome assembly OOFT01 (sample SAMEA98140918, study PRJEB22522) | marine metagenome | biome: marine biome; feature: marine water body; material: sea ice | place: Arctic Ocean | collected 11-Sep-2015 | depth 0.3 m
CTATCGCCAAGGCCATGCCAGAAGCCGCTCGGGCAAGGCCAAAAAAGACCTTGTCCGCTAAGGAAAAAGGCTTGGAAGCTAGGCGCCGCTTCTGAGGAGCGGGGACGGAAGGTGGGGTCACGCAGAGAGAGTAAGTTCACAAGGTAGAAAATTGATGAAAACTAGGTAAACATCTGGGGCAGTTTCGGGCAAGGCGAATGATTGCGGTGTTCTCAATTTGAAAAAAGCCAAGGCCGAGATTTTCTGCTACAAAGTAAAAAGACCCCATCCTGGAGGATGGGGTCTTGGTAGGCCCCGTCGGGATCGAACCGACGACCCACGGATTAAAAGTCCGTTGCTCTAACCAACTGAGCTAGAGGCCCCTAACCGCCCTTAATTCTAACAGCGAGCCAGCTCCGAACAACATCGTTTTCGCATCGGACAAACGCAATAGCACCGATGATCGCGACTTAGCCAAGCTGCAGCAACTGCAGTCTTTATCTTCACATTCTTCGGCAACATCAATCAATGCGTCGAGGGCATAGGTGCATTTGGGGTGGACACTGACTAGGAACGGCCGTCGTGGTTGTTCGGCCAGTGCTGGCGTTCTGGGCTGCGTGGCCATCCTCTGTAACTCGACATCTAGAGGCTCCATAGAAGCCTAGGGAATTTCGGTCCAATCCCCAAAGTTGACCTCCAAATGAAGACCGCTCGGCAGCTGCTATACGTGATTCCCGTCCTTCTCCTGCTCGTTGGTTGCGCACAACCCCAAGCTAATATCGTGTCGGAGTCTGAAACACCCACGGCGGAAGCCCAACCCAAACCAACTCAGAGTGAAGCCCCTATCACGGAGGGCGGTCCCATTGCTTGCGATGCCAGTGTCCAGGGCGGCATCGAGGCAACGGTAAACGCTCAGACCTCGGCCTTTGCACGTGATGACTTTGAGCTGGCGTACTCGTTTGCGTCACCATCATTTCGGTCCAACGTGACACTAGGGGGCTTCGTGGAAATTATCGCCGGGAGTTATGGCCCGCTAATCGAGTCTTCCAAGCTAATTTTCAATGACTGTATGGTTGATTCGGATTCCGGACTAGCGCTGATTGATGTTCGGTTTCTACAAGCCGGAAATGACGTTTATGCCCTCAGATATTTGATGATTGAAGCCATGGATGGTTGGCGAGTCCAGGGCGCAAGTAACCTTCAAGTGGTTGGAGAGGGCACCTAGGAAGGTCAGCTCATGGCTGCACCGGCAGCTACTTCGCGCAGCCGCCTGCACAAGCCCTCAAGGACTTAATGAGAATAAGCTAGCGGAGAGACTAATTTGAGTTTTCAAAGCTAAGTTTGTACAGGATGGTTGTTATCGATAAGCCGATAACCCGCGTGAATAGAAGCTCAAGTAATAAGGGAGAATGACAATGGCACAAAAAGAGCAAAAGCCTCAAAAAAACACCAAGAAGGCCCCTGCAAAAAACTTGAAGGAAAAAAGACTGGAAAAGCAGTCCAAATCAGAAAGCAAAAAGCGCCTCGGATAGATTCGCTCTTAGCCTCTTAGCCTCTTAGTGCCCATGTCGGGCATAAAGTCCTTAGAGGTCACCAATTCTTGTAGGCCCCGTCGGATTCGAACCGACGACCCACGGATTAAAAGTCCGTTGCTCTAACCAACTGAGCTAGAGGCCCCTGCAGCTTGAAAGTGTATCAGCCGATTAGCTCAAGATGTCTTTAGTGGTGAACCTTGAATAGGCCAAAGCTCCAAAGACAGCAATGTATCCCAGTTGGAGGAGAGAATTGCTGGCAAATGATCCAAGCTCAATCGGTTGTCTCAGCAGATCCGCGAAGCTCAGCCAATAGTGGGTAAAGAGCCATTCGTGGAGCCAAGAAAGCTGTGGCAAGTTATCAAGAATCTGGCTTACCCCTGCTAGAACGACCGTTGCAGCCATTGCGCCGACTGGGACCGTGGTCAGAGTCGAAACAAATAAGCCAATAGCTAGTAGCCCGCTCATTGAAATTGCCGTGTAGACGGCGACGAGTGCCATGCGACCGATTGATTCCGCCAGGGAAATTTGATCGCCTGACAACAAGGTGACCGGGCCAATTGGGAACAAGATCGCTCCAATAATCCCGCCGGCTAGCATCAGCGTGAAGGTGCCCGCAAGTGCGAAGACGATTGTCCCTAGGTACTTGACTACAAGGAGTCTCAAACGACCCACCGGAGCAATCAGCAGGTATCTAAGCGTTCCAAGACTCGCCTCTCCGGCAATGGTGTCTCCGGCAACGACGGCCATGGTTAGTGGCAAGAACAGCGGAAGAGCCAAAAGGGTAGCGGTGAAGCCAGTGAAGAGACCGTTTTGGGTCACTCGATCAAGGAAAGGCGGGCCTTCACCAGGAGCGAGCTGATCACTGGTTAGCGCGACCGCTACCGCCAACAAGATCGGTATTAGTGCAATTGCCGCAAGCATCGCCCACGTGCGACGCCGGGTGAACATGACTCTTAGCTCTGAGAGCATCAGAGAAAGACTTAGGGATTTAGCGAACAACTTCAAACCCCTCTCCGGTCAGGTTGACAAAGTATTCTTCCAGACTTGGTTGCTCGAGACGGATCTCACTGACCATAAATTTCTTCTTGACCAGTAACTGGTTCAGACTTGCAACGTCGAAGTCACTCGGCACTGGAACCACCACTCGGTCTGGTTTTAGGGAAAGTTTTGTTAGCCCTTGAGTTTTTAGTAGATCAACCAACTCATCAATACGGTCGGCTTTTAGCACCAGTCTGGTTTGGGACTCATTTCTTAGTTCCGCCAAGCTGCCCTGCGCGACTATCTTGCCGGCGGTCATAACTGCTAAATGACTACAAAGCTGTTCGATTTCGCTCAAAAGATGGCTCGAGACAAAGATTGTAATACCCTCAGCGGCGAGCGAGCGAATAAGGTTTCTAACCTCTCTGGTTCCTTGAGGGTCTAGGCCGTTTGTCGGCTCATCAAGAATCAAAATCTCGCGCGGCTTTAGAAGTGCATTGGCCAAGCCCAGGCGCTGCTTCATGCCTAGTGAATAAGCATGAACCTTTTTCTTGGCGGCGTTGGTGAGACCAACCCGCTCTAGCGCAGCGTCTACGCGCTTCTTACGCGTGGAAGCAGTTGAATTACGGTCGGCCGAATCAATTCTTATAAGGTTGTTTCGCCCCGACATGTATGGGTAGAAGGCCGGGCCTTCTACCAGGGCGCCAACTTTGGGGAGGGCGTGTTCTAGTTCTTTAGGAATAGGGTGACCTAGGAGTTCAATTTCACCTTTGGACGCTGCGGCTAGACCCAGAATCATGCGGATTGTTGTTGTCTTTCCTGAGCCATTTGGACCCAAAAAGCCAAACACCGATCCCTTTGGGACACTTAGGTCGATGCTTGATACCGCCTTTTGGGAGCCAAACTGCTTAGTTAGAGAGCTGGTTTTTATCGCCAGCTCAAGACTCTGGGGCATGTCCTCTATTTCGAAACGCTGAGCAAGTACTCAATTGTGACGGCACCCATGTAGACCTCGCCGGAATCAGTAAGGAATACATTCACAAGTGCGCTTGAGAATACTTTGCCGCCTGGAACCTCGGTCAGCATGTCTGCGAATAGCTCAGTTGCCATTAGCTCTGCTGGAATGTCTGCCGGAAGAGCTGGCAAATAAACAACGCTCTGCCAGTCCTTGCCAATAACCTCGGGCTTCGCTGAGTCGCCAAATGCTTCTTCAAGCTGGGCTTCTAGTTTGCCACTGTCCTTGTCGGCGTAACCTTCTAGGTCAGTGGAATCTAAGGTTGTCACCACTGTGCCAGCCGGTGGGGTGAAGTCAAATAGTGAAGCGTCATTCGGCCCGAAGCTGATTGATTCAAAACCTACAGAAAAAGCAGCTTCCGACTGCTGAGTGGAGAAAACTTCAACCTTCAGTGGAAGTCCGGTTTCAGAATCAACCGAAATCTCAGCGCGCTCAATCAAAGAAGCGGCGGCGTCCGGGCTAATGAGTAGCTGGTAGGCGGAGCGGCCTGCAACATTGTGGTCCTTGCCGACCTCAACTGTGCTGGTCTCGTCAATCATGCCGACTAGATAGTCGGCAATGGCTTCTGGACTACTTAGGTCCAGAGCGATTGATTCTGCGTAGTCGAGAACTTCCTGCTCGGCAGTTGCCTGCTTTGCAGGATCGATTTCCATGTTTATGGTGCCAGTTGTTGCGGTGGCGGTCTTGGCGTCATAGACCCAAAACTCATCTCCGTTAACAATCAGGTCTCTCTGGGACATGGGATCTAAAATCTGAGCTCGCATCTTGTCCTGACCGGACACATAAACCCTCACATTGTGAGTGCCGGAGACTATTTCCATGGCCTGGGTCAAGGCGCTTGATTCAATAACAGCTGGCACAAAATCAGCGAATTCAGCCGGCATCTTCTCTGCCATCTCGTCCGCCATGTCTTCACTCACCATGGAGCTGAACTCCAATGAGGGAATACCCATGTCGCTGACCTTCACGATTGTTCCGGAAAACTCCAGCACCTCGCTCTTTTGCATCAGCACCATAACTTCGGATGCGCTTAGGTCCGGAAGGTCCACGGCGTTAGCCTGAAGTGGAACCGCGACAGCACCCAGTGCAATTACAGCCGGAACCGCTACGGATGGAATCCATCGCTTTGAAATGCGCATCTTTAATCTCCCTGAAAGTTGGTAGTTATAACCCTAGGTTTTATAACTTCAAGTTAGCTGAGAGTGTTCCCAATTATCAAAGTTGCCTGCTGACTAAATTTTGGGCTCTAACCCCAACATCAACGTAGGTTATTGCCAGTTGGCGTCAATTACGCTCGGGTTTTCTGGGTTACGGTCCTGCGAACCCCATGGCTGCTTGTATTCAGTGGACATTAGGTCCAAGAACAGCTTGGCGTCGAATTCTTCAGGACCACGAACTCCAGTGGCCTTCCAGTCACCTCGCGATAGCAGCTCTAGTGCAACTACCGGAACCAAAGCGGTCTGCCAGACCACGGCCTGAGCATTGTAGTTTTTGCCAGTCCAGCTGGTGTCTGCCACGTGGTAGAGGTAGGTGGCTCTTGGCTTGCCATCGAGGCCTTTTCCTGTAACCAAGGTTCCTGCACAGGTCATACCAGTCATCGAATCGACCAGGGAGGCTGGGTCAGGAAGAACTGCAGCGACTAGGTCCCTCGGGGCAACTTCGACGCGTCCGGATTTGGATCTAACCGAGACCGGCTCAATTTTATCGAGACCAAGAGCGTGTAGGGTCTGCAAGACGCCGATGAACTCACTGCCAAGGCCATATTTGAAGCGGACCTTTTGGGCATCCATGGTGCGGGGCAACATGTTTACTTCTTCGTGCTCAACGTTCACGCACTCGATTGGTCCTATTCCTCCTGGGAACTCGAACATCGCTGGCTCGCTAAACGGTTCGGTTGTGTACCAGCCGCGATCTTTTTCCCAGATTAGTGGTGGGTTCAAGCATTCTTCGATGACGGTCCAGATCGAGAACGAAGGAGCGAAGATTTCCTCACCCTGTTCATTCCTGACAACTAAGTTCCCACCATCAAGGATGCAGATTTCATCAACTTCACTGAAAAGGTAATCGGCTGCGTAACGAGCAAAAATGTTAGAAATACCGGGCTCAGCTCCGGTTCCGATTAGAGCCAGTAAGCCTGCCTTTTCAAACTCAGCGTGTTTGTCATATTGCCAATCGCCTAGTTTTTCCGCTGGGGTGTTGAACGGATCTGTCTTGTGGACGTGGCTCAAACTCATCGCCATGTCCATGTAGTTCACGCCTGCCTTCAGTGCACCATCGAAGATGCTCTGGACAAACTTGGGCTCGACCGCGTTCATGATGTGAGTGGCGCCGACTTCCTTGGCCAAGGCGGCCACCTGGTCTGAGTCACTGGCATCAATCTGCGCAGTTTGGAACTTGTCTGCGGCTTCCGGGGAGTGCTCTTTTACCCAATCAACGCTTTTTTCAGCACGCTGAATGTCGTAGTCAGAGACGATTAGTTTTTCGAAGAAATTACGATCGGCAGAGATCTTAACGATTGCATCGCCAACACCACCTGCCCCTATTAGCAAGATACGCACGGATTTTCACAACCAAACATGACCGATTCGAAGATTCGGGCCCAGTCCTTGCCCTCATTCACTGGTAGGCGCAAGCCTCTGTGGCGTCACTGCTAGTAACTGCGCCTTCACCTAATGAACTACATTCCTAAGTATGGTGCTTGCTCGAGAAATAAGCGACCTCATATCGAGGTGTCTAAGCAAGCTGGCGAATTGGAATCACCAGTGGCGTCTTACCAACCGGATCATCGATCACGCGAGCCAAAATCCTAAAGGCGTCAGCCAAATTGTTTGGGGTTATAACCTCGTGCGGAGTGCCCTGTGCCACTATGGAGCCGTCTTTGAGGATAACGATATGATCTGCAAATCGGGCCGCAAGGTTTAGGTCGTGAATCACCGCGACGACTGTCATCCCACGTTCGCGCTTCAGGGAAGACAAAAGGTTCATCACCTGCAGCTGGTGACTGTAGTCAAGAGAGTTGGTGGGTTCATCTAGCAACAGGACCGCAGGGTTTTTCACCAGCGCCGCAGCTATCACGGCGCATTGACGGTAACCGGAGGAAAGCTCCCCTACTTTTTTATCTCTGACTCCAGTAAGTGAGGTTCGCTCCAGAAGGGTTTCGATTTCTTCCTTGAGCCTCGGGGATACTCTGGAAATTTGGCGGGCTGCCATTGCCGATCTTCCCACCAGATCAAAAACAGTTTCCTGGTTTCTGGCCGCCGGTATTGCGGCAAGAAAACCAATGCTTTGGTTTATCTCTGCTTTGGTGAGTGAAGTGATTGAAATGCCGTCCAGTAGCACAGCCCCGCTTGCCGCCGGAATTTTCCGTGCTAAAGCCTTTAGGAGCGAAGTCTTTCCAGCACCATTTGGCCCAATAATCGCCGTGACAGAACCCGGACTGATTTCTAGGTCAAGGTTTCGAATTACTTGGTCGGCGGAGTACCCAGCACTCAGTGCCTGCGCGGCCAACTTGGACTCGGGTTGATACATGCCTAAAGCTTAGTTTTTGTGGGACCATTCGGTCGCACCTAAGGGTCTTAGTCCCAGCACATCTTTTTTTGAAGTGCGACTGCAGTTGCGGTAGGAGATTCTCTGCAACCTGTAATTCGCCTGAAAACCTACTCGTGGAGCTTGGGCTCTAGGGGTATGACCGGTTCAGTCTTTGTTGGCCACTCAACAATAAGCATGGCGGTCAGCATCACCGATCCACCGATGACCATCGCAGTTGTCAGTGGTTCTTGACCAAGCCCGACCGCCAATATGGCCGTGAAGATAACTTCGCTGGTAATCAACAATGCCACTCGAGCAGGATCGATCAGGGTCTGGGCCCAGGTCTGAACCCAAAACGCGATCACAGTGGACAGTAGGGCCGTGAAAAGAACCGCGAACCAAACTTCCCAGTTTGGTGGTGGCTGGTAGCCATCGACAAGCGCAAAACCCCAGCAGACAACGGCTGCGAAGCTGATTTGAATCATGGCGATTCTGTATGAGTTTCTTCCATGACCGAATTTGCCAAGTAGCAAAATATGAATGGCGAAAAACACTGCGCAAATTACAAGCCAGATTTGCCCAAGCTGAAATTCGATGTTGGTGGCGGCGCCGGAGAAAACAGCGAGCCCCGCCACTGCCAGCAGGATTCCCACTATTACTCGGGCCGGGAAGCGCTTGCGAGTGAAAACCCAGGCAATGATCGGCGTGAATACGACATACAGCCCGGTGAGAAAACCGCTTGTGGCTGCAGTTGTGAGGCTTAGCCCAACGGTCTGGGTTATAAAGCCAAAGGCTAGGACGATCCCAATTAAGGAGCCGAACTTCAGGTCACCTGGCTTCATGCTGAGAGAAAGTCTTGGTCGTAGGACGATCATGGCAAGCGCGGCGATCGAAAATCTGGTTGCGAGAAAGTCCATATACGGCTGTTGTTCGATGGCGTCCTTCATTAGGACAAAGGCCGCGCCCCAGACAAAACCAACGCCCAGCAGGGCAATAACAGCTAGGCGAGTTTTAGGCACTCCAGAAGCCTAGCTGCTGACGGGCTTTCTACTCTTGCCACCACTTAGCTTCTTCGCCATGGAAGGGAACACAATTCCGTGCATAAACGAAACCAGCCACCAGTAAGCGTGTCCGGCAAGTCCGTGCGGGTGATAGTAGGCCTTTTGAACGAGCAAAGTTTTGCCGTCTTCGAGAGCGGAGACTTCAAATTCCAGCCAGGCGAGTCCAGGCATCTTCATTTCGGCTCGAAGCCGAAGCATGTGCTGTCTGTCAATTTTTTCAACTCTCCAGAAATCAAGAGCTTCGCCCTCCATAAGGGTTTCGGGGTCACGACGGCCTCTTCGAAGACCGACTCCGCCAATCACCAGATCCATGAGCCCACGTAGCTCCCAGGCCCAAGTGGCAGTTGAATATCCGTTTTTCCCGCCGATTGCTTCGACTCGACTCCAAACTTTACTTACCGAATCAGTGGATACAAATTCGCGATGATCAACATACAGCGACCCTCCAGCCCAGCTCGGATCGGTTGAGAAGGGTTCTGAGGGGGTGCCCGGAAAAGACGCATTGCTCCATCTGGTTTCCACCTCCAAATCTTTTACTCGAGTTAGCGCCAGGCCAACAGCGCTTTTGAAGTCAGTCATGCCTCCCACGGCCTCGGGGATCAATTCCCTGATGCTGTTGTCTCTGGCAACCACATCGTGCTTCAGGGATGCCACCAAGCGCTTGGCAAGGGTCACTGGCACCGGGGTGACAAGCCCAACCCAACCCGATGCAAGCCTTGGGGTTAGAACAGGAAGCGGAATGATTATCCTCCTGCGTAATCCGGCCACTTGGGCGTAGAGCTGCATCATCTCCAGGTAGGTGAAAATCTCCGGACCACCGATGTCGAAGTCCTTGTTCATTTTCTTATCGAGCGTCGCGGAGCCCACTAGATATCGCAAGACATCCCGGATAGCTATCGGCTGGATTTTATTTAGTAGCCATTTCGGGGTGACCATGAAAGGCAAGCGCTCGGTTAGGTGCCTAAGCATTTCAAAAGAGGCGGACCCGGAACCTATGACCACCCCTGCTCGAAGCTCGATTGTAGGGACTCCAGACCCGCGGAGGATTTCACCGGTTTCTTCTCTGGCGGACATGTGAGGTGAAAGCTCGAAGTCATTTGAAATCATGCCACCCAGGTAAATAATTCTGGAGACATTTTTTTCTTTGGCCACCCTGCCAAAAACCTCAGCTAGCTGTCGCTCCATGAGTTCGAAGTCTTTGTCGACCATGAGGGCGTGCAGCAAATAATAGGCAAGATCGACACCCTCTAGCGCCTGAGCCAGCACCGCTGGGTCGGTGGCATCGCCTACTACAACCTCGACATTCTTTTGCCAGGGGTAATCAGTAATGCGTTGGGGGTCGCGGACTAGTACTCGAACTTTGTAATCGTGGCTCAGTAGCTCACGAATCAAGCGGCCGCCGATATACCCGGTGGCACCGGTAACAAGTACCTTGGCCGGCTTCCCACTTTTATTCTTGAGGGTTGCAAGATCTGAGGTTACGGTTTCTATCATTAAAATAACAACTTACTACCGACCAGTTTTGTTTCTAACCGAAGCGACCAGAAACGTAATCTTCGGTTTGCTGTTCGGTTGGGTTGGAAAAAACCTTTTCGGTTTTGTCGTATTCGATTAGCTTGCCGGGCAGACCGCTCCCCGCAATGTTGAAAAACGCGGTCATGTCAGAAATTCTTGAGGCCTGCTGCATATTGTGAGTGACAATCACAACGGTGAAGTGTTCTTTTAGTTCTACCGCAAGGTCTTCAATCGCCGCTGTCGAAATTGGGTCAAGTGCGGAAGTCGGCTCGTCCATCAAAATAACGTCCGGTTCCACCGCGATTGCCCTGGCGATGCAAAGACGCTGCTGCTGACCACCAGAAAGTCCAGAGCCTGGTTTTTCTAAACGGTCCTTGACTTCATTCCAAAGGTTTGCCCCCACAAGTGCTTTTTCGGTAATCTCCTCTGCCTCAGCTTTTGACATCCTGGAATTATTTAGCTTGTATCCGGAAAGGACATTGTCTTTGATTGACATGGTTGGGAATGGGTTTGGTCGCTGGAAGACCATTCCGACTTGCCTGCGCACTCGAACCGGATCAACATCTGGTCCGTAGACATCTTCGCCGTCCATCAGTAGTTGACCTTCAACCCTTGCGCCGGGGATAACCTCGTGCATGCGGTTCAGGGTCCTAATAAGCGTTGACTTGCCGCAACCGGAAGGACCGATAAAAGCGGTGATGGCTTTGGGCTCAATCACCATGCTCACGTCCTCAACAGCCAAGAAGGCCTTGTAATAGACATCTAGCGACTTCAGTTCAATGCGTTTTGACATTTTTTATCCCTTCGGAGAAAAGTATTTACTTATTAGACGGGCAACGAGATTTAGGACCATGACAATGAGCATCAATGTGAGAGCTCCAGCCCATGCCCTATCCACATAGGCCTGCATGTCCACACCCTGGTTCGCGTAGGAGGTGTAGACAAAAACAGGAAGCGTCATCATGCGCTCATTTAGTGGGTTGTAATTCATGGAAGCCGTAAATCCCGCGATCAGCAACAGCGGAGCTGTCTCTCCGATTACTCTCGCGATAGCTATCATGATGCCGGTTGCAATACCGGCTAGCGATGTTGGCAGCACAACTTTTAGCACCGTTAGCCACTTTGGAACCCCAAGCGCATAAGCTGCCTCGCGGAGCTCGTTTGGAACGATCTTTAGCATTTCCTCGGTAGCCCTTATGACAACCGGAATCATCAGGAGGCTTAGAGCGATCGCGCCGCCGAGTCCCATTCTGACGCCAGGACCAAAGAAGATTACAAAAAGCGCATAAGCAAAAAGGCCAGCCACAATCGAGGGAACTCCAGTCATGACATCGACGAAGAAGGTCACCAAACGAGCGACTGTTCCGCGGCCATATTCCACAAGGTAGATAGCGGCCATGATTCCAATGGGGACTGAAATAAGGGTTGCTATTCCGGTGATCTCGATTGTCCCGATGATTGCGTGCAGTGCGCCGCCGCCTTCACCGACAACATTTCGCATCGAGAAAGTAAAGAACTCGGCGTCAAACCTTGCTACTCCCTTGGTTACAACCGTGTAGGCGAGCGACAACAGCGGAATCAGTGCAAGCGAGAAAGCAGTGGAAACCATAATCGTTACCAAACGATCTTTTGCTTTTCTGACTCCTTCGATAACGCGTGAGATTACGTAGAGAGCAAGCGTGAAGCTAAGGAGTCCAAAAATCGCGACCGGAATAAAATTAATGTCCGCACTGTCGCTATTCGATGCAAGCAGAACCTGTAGTCCAAATGAAGCCAAGAAAAAGCCGACAAGCAATGATGGGGACAGCCACTTTGGCAAGTCTTGGGTTCCTCGGAAGCTTGAATTTAGCTGCGTCGTCATTAGTTGGCCCCCGAGAATTCTGCTCTGCGGCTTATGACCCAGCGGGCAATCATGTTGACAACCATGGTGATCGCGAACAGAACCAGCCCGGTGGCAATCAAAAGGTTCGTGTAATTGCCGCCGGCTTCTGGGAACTGTAGGGCGATGTTGGCAGCGATCGTGTTTGAGTTTGTTGAGGTTAGAACTGCGAAGGAAACCACGGCGGCAGGCGAGAGAACCATTGCCACCGCCATGGTTTCACCAAGTGCCCGGCCTAGGCCGAGCATTGCGGCTGAGATGATTCCGGGTCGACCAAATGGCAGCACTGCCATCTTGATCATTTCCCATCTAGTTGCTCCGAGAGCAAGAGCAGCTTCTTCGTGGAGCCTAGGGGTCTGCAAGAAGATCTCGCGAATAAGCGCCGCCATGATCGGCAGCACCATGATTGCAAGAACGATACCCACCGTCAGCATCGTTCTTCCAGTGGCAGAGACTTGCCCAGCAAATATCGGGATCCAGCCCAAGTTTTCGTTTAGCCAATTGAAAGTCGGGCTTAGAAATGGCGCCAGCACCAAGATTCCCCAGAGGCCATAAACCACGGAGGGGATAGCCGCCAGAAGGTCTACTGCGTAACCGAGTACCTGAGCAAATTTGCGGTTAGCGAAGTGTGAAATATAAAGTGCTATGCCGATCGCCAAGGGGGTAGCGATTGCCAACCCGATGACCGAGGCATAAACGGTCCCAAAAACAAATGGGAGAACGTAGCTGAAGAAACCCTCGGAGGCCGCATCGATTGGTGGTCCGGTAAAAGCTGGAACTGACTGCGCGAACAAGAAGGCAGCGACAGTAGCAAGAGTGGCAAGGATGCTGACACCCGCGAAAAAAGCTAGGTTTGCGAACACGACATCCCCGAGGCGTCGAACCACCTTCGGCTTAGTGTCGGTCATCATTTCCTTTTCTTAGTTGTCTGTGTACAAAGTTAGTAAGTAAAACCCGGCCCAGGAAACCTAGGCCGGGTTCTATTAACCTAATGTTCAGTTACTTGATTGCGTCAATGATGGCCTGTGCCTTGGCACGAAGACCAGCAGAGATTGGTGCATTTCCAGCTGACTCTGCAGCTGCGTTCTGTCCTTCTTCTGAAACTAGGAACGAAGCCCAGGCGCGAACTAGTTCTGCCTGTGCGTCATCCGCGTAGTCGTTGCAACCCATTAGGTAGCTAACCAAAACGATTGGGTAAGCACCTGATGCTGTGGTGTTGCGGTCAATCTTGGTTGCCAAGTCGTACGACTCGCGTCCCTCAACTAGTGGTGATGCGTCAACCACTGCAGCAGCAGCTTCGGCTGAGTATGAAACGTAGTCAGTTCCTACCTTCACGGCTACGGTTCCTAGGTCACCGGCGCGTGATGCGTCTGCATAACCGATTGTTCCGTTACCACCGGTAACAGCGGAAACAACTCCCGAGGTACCCTGTGCGCCCTCGCCACCGTACTCAGCTGGCCACGCTTCAATTGCGCCTACGGTCCAGACGTTCTCCGCAACCTTGGCTAGGTAGTCAGTGAAGTTCTTCGAGGTACCAGACTCGTCAGAGCGGTGAACCGCAGTGATCTGTAGGTCAGGAAGGGCTACACCTGGGTTTGCAGCGGCGATTGCTGAATCGTTCCACTTTGTGATTTCGCCAGCGAAAATTCCAGCGACAGTTGCGCCTTCCATGTTCAGGCTGGAAATGCCATCAAGGTTGAAGATAACTGCGATTGGAGAAATCCAGATTGGGAACTCCCACGGCATTGTTCCGGCCTCACAGCTTGGGAAAGCCTCAAGTAGCTCTTCGTCTTTCCAGTATGAGTCAGAACCGGTGAAGGAAGTTGCACCCTCCATGAACTGAGCACGACCGGTACCAGAACCGGTTGGGTCATAGTTCACGGTCACACCTGGGTTTGCAATCTGGAAAGCGGCAATCCACGCTTCTTGACCAGCGGCCATTGAAGATGCGCCAGAACCGTTCAGGGTTCCAGTTAGCTCAACAACTGTTTCTGTTGATTCGGAGGCAGCGCTTGTTGCGGTCTCTACGACCTCTTCGTTAGCTGCACAGCCCGCTAGCACCAGGGTGCTGACAGCAGCCAGGGCACCAAGCTTGAGAATGTTGTTCATGTATTACCTTTCCTTGTGGGTTTTGTTAGGCGAGAGCCAAGTTAGAAAGGGAATACAAACTTGGCTTGTAAACCAAGTAAACAGCTGATGAATTAAGCGCTAAGTTTTGCCTCTGATACCGCGGATTCCAGATAGATGCGCTCATAGGCGATGATCTTAGGACTACTGCCCGTGGTTACCCGCAACACGAAAAACTCTCCCGGTGACAAGGTTTTCTCGGCGGCAAGCGTCGGGGCAACATCTGTGGTGGCATATTTTGAAAAAGTCTCGATGATTGTTGGAAGTGCTGGACGGTGAGTGCAGATGAGGGCGTTTTTCGTCTGACCAAAGGTGTCATCGATGACGTTCTTGGTTTTTCTAGGGCCGCGTTCGTTTGCAAGCTCAGTGAGTTGAGAACGTTGAATCAAGGTTCGCTTTGACTTCTTGGAATAGGGAGCAACGGTCTGCTGACATCTAGTCCAAGGGCTTGTGACCAATCGTTTCGGGCCATAGGCATCTAGCAGGTTCACCAGCCGTTTCGCCTGCTGTCGTCCTTCTGGGAGCAACGGTCTCTTGGCCTCCTCGCCCGCCCATGAAGCTCTCGGCGTCGCCGAAGTGTGGCGGAGAATTATCAGCCCTCTGGTTTCAAGCTCACCCTGATCGTAAAATTCGAGGGTTCTTGCCAGTAGCTCCCGGTCGTGGTCGTAGGTGAGTTGCTCCATGGCTCTTTTCGCTGTGACCCACTCGACTTTTTCGATTTCATCGTTGGGTGCGAACTTTGATTTTGCAATTGCGCTGTCTTTGACTTTGGAAACCCAATAGTGAACCTCTTTGGTTTCGCCTGAAGCCAGCTCGTAATCGATGACCGCAAGCTTTCGACCAAGCCTAATTCTGAAGCCAGCTTCTTCTTCAACTTCTCTCACGGCAGTTTCCGGGAGTAGCTCTCCAGGGTCAACCTTGCCCTTGGGGAAGGTCCAATCCCTGTGCCTGGTTCGGAAGACCATGGCCAGTTCTAACTCGCCCTTTGACATTCTCCAGCACACTGCACCGGCTGCATAGATGGTCATTACCTGGCCCCTTTTTTCAAGAGTGTCCGTGCCATTACTTCATCTTGCATGTCAATTAGCGCTTCGCCATCTTGATTCTTTGAATCCCGTCGCCAAATACCGCTGGACTCCAGCTCCCAGATTGCGACCGTGCCTCCGACGGCAAGTTCCAAAAGATCGTTGAGCTCTTTTATTTGATCAGCTTGAGTTATTTTCACCAATGACTCAACTCGCCGATCGAGGTTGCGATGCATCATGTCAGCACTGCCAATAAAGACATCGGGGTCACCTGCGTTTTCGAAGAAGAACACTCGGCTGTGCTCGAGGTAGCGACCGAGCACGGATACGACCTTTATGTTTTCGCTTAGGCCCTGAATGCCAGGTTTTAGGGCACACATACCTCGCACCAAGATTTCGATGGAGACTCCAGCCATTGATGCGAAGTAGAGCTGGTCGATAATTTGCTCGTCTACCAGAGAGTTCAATTTCATTCGAATTTTGGCTGGCTTGCCATCTTCCTTATTGGTGATTTCGCGCTGGATTCTTTCGACAAGCCCCTCTCTGACTCCAACTGGAGAGGTCAAGATCGATGTGTAACCGGGCTCAGTCGAGAATCCTGAAAGCTGATTGAAGAGCTGAGTCAAGTCCGCGCCAACTGATTCTCTGGCTGTTAGAAGCCCTAAGTCCTCGTAATACCGAGCGGTTTTGGGGTTGTAGTTTCCGGTTCCTATGTGGCAATAGCGCCGGAGTTTGTCGCCCTCTTGTCGTATCACGAGTGAGAGCTTGCAGTGAGTCTTGAGTCCAACAATCCCGTAGACAACGTGTACTCCTGCTGCTTCTAGTTTTCTTGCCCAGGCGATGTTGTTTTTTTCATCAAATCGAGCTTTGATTTCCACCAGCGCCAAAACCTGCTTACCAGCCTCCGCGGCATCTATCAGGGCATCTACTACCGGAGAGTCTCCAGAGGTGCGGTAAAGAGTTTGTTTTATTGCCAACACTTGGGGGTCCTCAGCGGCTTGCTCCAAAAACGCCTGAGTGCTTGTAGCAAAGCTCTCGTAGGGGTGGTGAACTAAAACTTCTCGCTTGCGAAGAGCCGCGAAAATATCCGCAGCTTCGTCCTCGTCGGCCTCTAAGTGGGGGCTGGTGGTAATCGAGTGCGGCTCAAAATGTAGCTCTGGCCGCTTTAGAAAGGCGATTGCTATAAGCCCCGTAAGGTCCAAGGGCTCTGGCAGGTGATAAACATCGGTGTTGGAAATATCGAGTTCTCGCTGCAGCAGGCTGAGTATTTGAGAGTCGATGTTTTCTGCAACCTCGAGGCGAACCGGTGGACCAAATCTTCTACGAAGCAGTTCTTTTTCTAGCTGAACCAAGAGATTCTCGCCTTCGTCCTCATCTACCTCAAGGTCTTCGTTTCTAGTGACTCGGAAAATGTGGTGCTGAGTGACTTCCATTCCTGGGAAAAGCTCGCCTAGAAATTGGCCCATTATCTCTTCCAGCGGCACGTAACTGGATTCCGAACCCGGGACCGGCACGAAGCGTGGCAACAGCGATGGAACTTTTACTCGGGCGAAGTGTTCTGAGTCTGTCTTTGGGTTCCGAAGCGAGACCGCGAGGTTTAGAGAAAGGCCAGATATGTATGGAAAAGGATGAGCTGGGTCAACAGCGAGCGGAGTCAAAACCGGGAACACTTGATTGGTGAAATATTCGTGAAGCGCGTCATGCTGTGGTTCGGACAGAGTCGACCACTGCACAACATCGATGCCGTTGACTCTGAGCTCTTGAGAAATTTCGGTTGCAAACAATTCCGCATGGCGCGACTGCAGGTCCCTGGTTCTGTCAGAAATACGCTGCAAAACCTCCTGAGGGCTCAGGCCTGAAGCTGATTGAACTGCGATACCGGTCGCGATTCTTCTTTTGAGTGAAGCAACCCTGACCATGAAGAACTCATCGAGGTTGGAGGCAAAAATGCTTAGGAAGTGGACACGTTCCAAAAGCGGCAGTGATTTATCTTCGGCGAGCTCCAAGACACGCTGATTGAACTCCAGCCAGCTCAATTCGCGATCTAGAAAGCGACCCTGAGGTAGATCCGGTTGCGAATCTGGCTGAAAAATTATTTGTGTTTCTTCTGACATGGACCTAATCCTTACAGCTGCGAGTTAGCAGTAGGTGAACTTATCTCGGCTTCTTGTCGCTCAAGGTCCAATCGGTAGCCGACATTTCTAACGGTGCCAATCAAGGACTCGTGCTCCCCGAGCTTGGAACGAAGGCGCCTTATGTGGACATCCACGGTCCTGGTGCCCCCGAAGTAGTCATAACCCCAAACTTCGCTGAGGAGCTGCTCTCGGGTGAATACCCGTCCTGGATTTTCGTTCAAGTGACGAAGCAATTCGAATTCTTTGAATGTTAGGTCTAGCGTCTGGCCAGCCATCTTTGCGACATAGCTATCAAGGTTGATCACCAGTCCCGTTTCTTGGTTTAGAGCCGGTGCTGTTGCCTGCTTTGCATCGAGCAAAATTCGCAATCTCGCATCGACTTCCGCGAGGCTTGCACCTTCCAAAACAAAGTCATGCAGTCCCCATTCGGCGTTTACTGCCGCAAGTACGCTCTCGTTCGCAACCAGCATCAGGGGCTTGGTCCAGCCGGCGGCGCTCAAAATTCTCGCAACAGATTTTGCACCCATAAGGTCGTGTCTGCAATCCAGCAAAACCACATCGTGCCTGGGCGATTCCGCGAGGCTTTGTGGGTCAAATGTGACTTGAATCAACTGATGTCCGAGAGCGTCAAGGGCGCCGAGGGGGCTGGTTCCCGCGGGCGAAATGCACAGGACAATAGCCATGTCAACACCCTTCGTTTAGCCAAATGATAGTCCGAATTTACGCTGTTTTGGGTAGAGTTTGAGTCGTGAGTAGGCAGTGGTTGCAGATTGCAGCGATTTGGGCGGGTGTCCTGATCGCAGGGATTGTCGCCCTGTTTGGTTATTCGGATGATCGGCTCTACACGGCATTTGCCGCAATAGCCGGATCCGCCATTGCCCTTGTTAGCCTCGAGCACTTGTTCTCAAGAAAAGCCAAAGACACCGTCAGGCAGCAAATTTATGTCTCAACCGGAACCGTCTCAATCCTCGGTCTTCTGACGCTGATTGCATTGGTCAGATAGACTCTGAACATGTTGTTGGCAATCGAAATATTTTTCACGGGCCTATTAGTATTGGCCACAATCGCTATCGCCGGTGTATCGGCGTTGGTGGTCTTCAAGTTGTTCAAGGGCCAGAGCTAATTTGTTCGTTCTCCCCGACGACTTACCAATAGCGCTTACTCCTTTTACCTTCCTGCTTGGAACCTGGAGCGGCTCTGGAGTGGTCAGCTATCCAGTTGAGGGAACCGCTACAACTGAAATCGAATTTTTCCAAAGGGTCGAATTCACCCCTTTGTCCACTGGGAAACTTGAATACCGCTCAATTGTGTCGGACTCCAAGGGCGGCCTAATTGTCCAAGAGCAGGGTTACTGGATGCTTGCGCAAATAAGCACCGCGGACCAACCCGGACCCGGTCTTTTGCCCGGAACCGGGAAGCCCATAATTGAAACTCGTGACGATTTGGAGTTACTCAGAAACGTCAACGATGGCTTTGAAATCGAAGCAATCATCACCAATTCGGACTCTGTTTCCGAGCTCTACTTCGGCCAGATAAAGGGTGCAAGAGTCGACATCGCGACTGACGCAGTTCTAAGGTCGCCTAATTCTAAGGAATACACGGCGGGCCAACGCATGTTCGGACTAGTAGATGGTGCTCTACTTTGGGCATGGGACATGGCGGCCATCGGCAGCCCTTTACGGTCCCACGCATCGGCGAGATTGGAGAAGCAGGTTGACTGACCACTACGGCAACCCTCTTCTTGAGCAGCGCAAGCTTTTGTCGCATGACGCATTCGTTGAGCGAACTGATCAGCGGGTTTTTGAAGTAAATGGGCCGGATGCGAAGAGCTGGCTGCACTCACTGCTATCGCAGAACATCATGAATCTAAAAGATGGGCAAAGCGCCGAGGCACTCTTGCTAACGCCCCAGGGAAGAATCGAGCACCAGCTAAAAATAATTGCCACTGAAGCTGGCGTCTCAATCATCACCGCCGCAGACCACCTGGAGCCTTTGATTGCTTGGCTTCGAAAAATGGTTTTCCGATCAAAGGTTGAGATAACTGAGCGTGCGGACCTGAAGGTAATCGGCGGGTTCTTTATCCGGGAGGGCTTGTGCTGGATCGACAAGTTTGACGGTGAGCCAGTCGGTTCGGTACGTTATGCCGCAAACCGGGCCGAATTTCCCTACCGCGAGTACTTGCTGGAAGACGCCCCGACTGACCTTGTGCCATCCGGGCTATTGGCCTATGAGGCTCTCCGCATCAGCGTCGGTCGACCGGAGATAAAAGACGTTGACGATCGCTCTTTACCTCACGAGTTTGACTGGCTCTCTTCGGCTGTTCACCTAAGCAAAGGTTGCTACCGAGGCCAAGAGGCCGTTGCAAAGGTCCATAATCTAGGTCATCCTCCAAGAAGGTTGATTATCTTGAACCTTGAGCAGGGCGATGTTTTGGCAAGCAAAGATGACAAAGTTTTTTACCAAGAAAAAGAAGTTGGCAAAGTCGTCGCGGGTGCTCTCCATTACGAAACCGGGTCGTTAGCCCTGGCGCTAGTGAATCGAAATACTCCATACCTCGATCTGTTCATCGAATCTGGTAGCTTCCGCGTCTCTGCCATGCAAGAAGTCCTAGTGCCTCACGACGCTGGAAAGGCGGCGGATCTTCCAAGGCCCGCGGCCTTCAAGCTCACCGGCCGGAAATGAACCGATTTGTAATTAGGTTCTCCTTCGCCAGGGTTAGAGATTCATTTTGGACAATCGGGCAAATAGTCCTTGCTGCGCTGTCTTCCTATCTCTTCGCACGCTATGTTCTCGGCCACCAAGTGCCATTATTGGCGGTCACGGTGGCCATCTCTTCACTGGGTTTCAGTCGTGACACCAAGCCCAAGCAGGTTTTGCTCACGGCCATAGCTATGTTCTCGGGAGTTGTTCTAAGCGAAACCCTCCTTCAAACCTTCGGCAGCGGGGCTGTGCAGTTAGCGGTTGCAATACTGCTTGCTCTAATGATCGCGAGACTCTTCACGTCTAACCCGGCTTTTACAATAACCGTTGCGATTCAGGCCGTTTTGGTCCAGTTGATGCAGACTCCAGTTACCGGTATCTACTCTCGGGCGATTGATGGTTTGATTGGCGGAGCCATTGCCCTGATCTTTGTATCACTAATGCCACGCAATCCAATCAAGTTGGCCAGACAAGACTCAAAGGCTTTGTTTCTGGTGTTTAGAAACACGCTTTCAACCGTTGCGACAGTGCTGAGATCTCCAAACGCTGATTTAGCCGATCAGGCTCTCACCGACATTCGCAAAACTCAGCCCTTGGTCGACAACTGGCAAAGCTCGCTGGAAAGCGCGCTTGCGATCAGCAAGATTTCTCCGTTTTATCGTTGGACCACAAGGGAGATCAGTCAGCAATGGCAGGTCGCCGCGGGCATGGATTTGGCCACCAGAAACCTTAGGGTCCTGACCAGGCGAGTTCATTTTTTAATCAAGGACGAAAAACCACGGCCTCAACTTGCTGATTTAGTGGGAAAGATAATCATTGCTACCGAGTTACTTGAGCAAACTTCCGATGATTTTTCAGTAACGCAAAAGGCCAAGAAGTATCTGAGAAAAATTCCACCCAGCTTGAGCCCAACGGTTTTTGATCCACCCCTGACGATCTCGGAAAGCGCTCTGCTTCTGGAAATTAGGCCACTCTTCGTGGACCTTGCTGTTGCAGCTGGCATAGCCGCAGACCAGGCCAGGTCGCTGCTGCCTAAGGTTGACTAAGCTCTTCCGTATGACCTACGACCTAATCCTGCTGCGCCACGGCAATTCGACATGGAACCAGAAAAACCTCTTCACTGGATGGGTGGATGTTGATTTGACTGACCAGGGGAGACAGGAAGCCAGAAGCGCCGGAGAGCTCATCGAGGCTTCTGGGCTAAAGCCAGATATTCTCTACACTTCGGTCCTAAAGCGAGCGATAAATACCGCTCACATCGCCCTCGATCAAATGGACCGAAACTGGATCGAAACTCTGCGCTCTTGGAGATTGAACGAGAGGCACTATGGGGCTCTGCAGGGGTTAGATAAAGCCGAGACTTTGGAAAAATACGGCCCGGAGCAATTCCAGATATGGCGAAGGGGCTTTGATTCTCCGCCTCCGGCGATTGCCGAAAATTCTCAATACTCCCAGGCTCACGATGAGCGTTATAAAGACCTCGGAAAAGATTTACCTGACACCGAGTGCCTGAAAGATGTCTTAGTAAGAATGCTTCCCTACTGGGAAAGCGACATCGCTAAATCTCTTAGAGAAAACAAGACGGTTTTGGTCACCGCACACGGCAACTCTCTTCGGGCGCTGGTCAAGCACTTAGACGGCATTGGCGATGATGAAATTACCGATCTGAACATCCCAACCGGAGTTCCGCTTTACTACCAGCTTGATGCAGACCTTCAGCCAGTTGAACCGGGTGGTCGTTATCTAGATCCTGAAGCGGCTAAAGCTGGAGCTGATGCAGTCGCATCTCAGGGAAAGCACTAACTAAGTTCTTGCCAGTCTCCAGTTTGCAGAAAGCTCACCTTGGATGAAATATCCACAACGTGGTCGGCAAATCGCTCGAAGTAACGGGACGCCAGTGTTACGTCAACCGTGAACATGGCATTTTCGGACCAATCTGGACCCAGCACGACGTCGAAGACTTTTCTGTGAAGTAGATCCACTGCCTCGTCCTCGGCCTGAATCTCACGAGCCAAGTCAACATCGGTATCCCTTAGCAAGATAATTACCTTGTCGGCAAGTTTCAGATTCAGCCGTGCCATCTCTTCGAAGGTGCCACGAAGGGAATCGGGGACCGCGGAGCCGGGGTAACGGTAGCGGGCGATTGCGGCGATGTGTGAAGCAAGTGAGCCCATGCGCTCTATGGAAGCGCTCATTCGAAGTGCTGACACCAAAATTCGCAGATCTCTTGCAACCGGCGATTGAGTCGCCAAAATCTTTATCACAAGCTCATCAAGGTCCAAAGCGCGTTCTTCGTTGGCGTCGGTCAACGCAAGAGCTTCATCGGCCAGCGAAACATCGCTAGTTAGAAACGCCGTTGAGGCCTTTTGCATGATTATGCGGGCATTTTTCGCCAGGTCGACCAGACGGGTCTGGACTTCAATCAGTTCCTGCTGGAATACTGCGCGCATTTTTTCCTAACTGCTTCATAATTTCTTGAAAGATGCCCGAGTGTCCCACCGCTATTCAAATTTCAGATTAACTTCGAACTAATCGGCGGGAAACTAGCGCTTATAAATAGAAATTTACACCTAGTCTTAAGACAAAGCCGGTTGTTTACTTGGTAAACACAACATTAGGAAGAACTCTTGGGCATTCTTGGCAACAGAAAAGTGGACCAGGCCGACGCTCGTCAGGTTGATGCTTTCGAGATTGTGGCGGCTCAGGTCGTCGATGTCCTCGCAACCGCGGGAGTGGTGTTGGATGAGCGGAACATGGTTTTGCGAGCATCGCCCGGGGCTATTCAATTTGGACTGGTTCAAAATAGACACTTGATTCACTCGGCCCTGGTTGGTCTAGTCGAAGAGGCCAGGTCAACGTCGGGAGCCGCCGAACAAGAACTTCAGATCGAAGCTGGTCTCCAGCGAGAACAGCTTTGGGTGCATGCACGCGCTGCCAAGTTCGGCGATCGCTATGTCATGTTGTTAGTCGACGACCGAACCGAGGCAAAGCGACTGGAAGTAACCAGAAGAGATTTCGTAGCAAACGTGTCCCATGAGCTCAAAACCCCAATTGGAGCAATAAGCCTGCTAACCGAGGCGATTGCAGGTGCTCAGGATGACCCGGATACCATCAAGAAATTCTCGGCCTCACTTCAGAAGGAAGCGGCCCGGCTTGGCAGCCTGGTTCAGGAGCTGATGCAGCTGTCCAGAGTGCAAGGCGCAAATCTTTCTGACACCGCTGTCGAGCTTGATTTGGCTCTGGTCATCAACGATGCGGTAGATCGTAATCAGGTGCTCGCCGAGCAGCGTGGAGTGAAGCTAGTAACCAATGCGAAGAAGGGCTCTCGTATGGTTGGAGACTACGAAATGCTCACCACTGCGGTTCGAAACTTGGTCGAAAACGCCATCGCGTATTCAGACAAAGGGTCTCAAGTTGGAATCGGGCTAAAGGAAGTTGGTGGAGTGGCGGAAATCGCGGTCACCGACTCCGGTATTGGAATCTCAGAGGACGATCAAGAGCGCATATTCGAACGCTTCTACCGCGTCGACCCATCGCGGTCTAGAGACACTGGTGGCTCAGGCCTGGGGCTCTCAATCGTTAAGCATGCGGCGTCGAATCATAAGGGCGATGTCAGATTATTTTCAAAAGAGGGCGTCGGAAGCACTTTCACGCTTAGGTTACCCATTCAAAACAGGGAGACAAATTGACCAGAGTTTTAGTTGTTGAGGACGAGCAAAACCTTCGGGAACCTCTTGTTTATCTTTTGCAAAAAGAGGGGTACGACGTCATTGAGGCCGAGGACGGACGCAGTGCCATTGACATCTTCTTCAGCTTGGGTGCCGACTTGGTGCTTTTGGATCTCATGCTCCCGGGGGTAAACGGCAACGAGGTCTGCAGGGCAATCCGGGCCGAGAGCCAGGTCCCAATAATCATGATTACCGCTAAGGATTCTGAAATAGACAAGGTTGTAGGGCTCGAAATTGGTGCCGATGACTACGTTACGAAACCTTATTCATCCCGAGAACTGCTCGCGAGAATGAAGGCTGTTCTTAGACGAGGAACCGAAACCGCCACGATTTCCACCGGCTTAATCAAGGCGGGTCCGGTTGAAATGGATCTCGAGCGCCACACGGTTACAGTCAACGGCGAACGAATTCAGATGCCGCTCAAGGAATTCGAGCTCCTTGAGCTGCTAATGGAAAACGTCAACCGTGTGCTAACCCGAGGTCAAATTATTGACCGAGTTTGGGGCTCAAATTACTTTGGTGACACAAAAACTCTGGATGTTCACGTGAAGAGAATTAGATCAAAGATCGAAGAAGATCCGGCCAGGCCCGTTCATCTGACAACCGTCCGAGGTCTGGGATACAAGTTCGAGGCGTAGTTTTTTTAGTCCAGAAGCTCAAGAAATGGGCGGTACTCCTCAAGGGAGCCGTCGAGCACTGGAACAGCTAGTTGTATCGGGCTCTTTCCGTCGCTCACAAAAATAGTGTGCATCGAGCCTGGTCCCTCGGCAATTTCCAACAGAATTCCGAGATTGCCACCGTAGCCAAGGTCGTACTTGGCTTTGGGCCCTACTTCGAATTCGTAGACGGTTCGATTGTTGTCTTGATCAACAGTCTGAATATTTGCGCTGATAGCGGTATCGGAACTGTTAACAAAAGAGCCAATAAGAACTGCCTGAGGTCCTTCGGATTTGATGAACAGCAGATTTCTTGCCTTCAAGCTTCCAATGTCACTAACAACCCCATCGCTTGGAGAGTAGGGGTCTAGCGAGGATACGTTCCTGCTCAACGAGCAACCGGAAAGTGCAACGACGGTTAGAACCGTGGCCAAAAGGGCAGTTAATTTCTTGATTTGCAAGGGACCTCCGCATTAGCTAACGCCTAAAGTCTAGCCTAGGTAATTGGCGGGAACTGTGGTAAAATAAGGGCTTTGAAGCCGAGAGAAGTGTATGAAGTTTGAAGTTGGCGAAACAGTTGTTTATCCTCACCACGGTGCCGCAGAAATTATCGAAGTTTCGAAAAAAACCGTTCGCGGTGAGTCCCAAACCTATCTAAAGCTTCGAGTGGCTCAAGGTGATTTGATTATCCAGGTTCCAGCCGCAAACGTAGAAATGGTCGGCGTAAGAGACGTAATTGATAAAAAGGGCGTCAAGCAGGTCTTTGATGTGCTGAGAGCCGAGTTCGTCGAGGAGCCAACTAACTGGTCTAGGCGCTATAAAGCGAACTTAGAAAAGCTAGCGTCTGGCGATGTTGTAAAGGTTTCCGAGGTAGTTCGCGACCTATGGCGTCGTGACCAGGACCGAGGCTTGAGTGCTGGCGAGAAGCGAATGTTGGCCAAGGCAAGACAGATTCTTATTTCGGAGCTTGCCCTTGCACGCAAGGTCGATGAGGAAAAGGCGTCTGCTGAGCTTGACAAGGTATTGGCAAGCTAACAAATGACCGTAGCGGTGGTGTTGGTCTCTGCCGGCAAGGGCGCAAGGCTTGGGGCGTCAGTTCCAAAGGCTGTGGTGTCGGTAGCCGGGAAGACCTTATTAGAGCTTTCCTTGATGCACATTTCGGAATTCAAGCCGGACCAGCTGATTGTGGTCGCGCCAGAGGGCCTGACGGCTGAGTTCGAAAGACTAACGTCCAAATTCTTCCTGGATTTCAAAGTCGTGACTGGTGGCAGTACGAGACAAAAGTCCGTGGCCGCCGGCATGAAAGAAGTGACATCCGATTTTGTTCTGGTGCACGATGCTGCTCGGGCTTTCACTCCAAAAGAGGTGTTTGACCGCGTAAAAGGGGCGCTCGAGTGGGCGGATTGCGTTGTCCCAACAATTAAGCTTTCGGACACCGTAAAGCAGGTGAATGATCACTGGGTCGATAAGACCGTTGATCGCAACCAGCTCAGACTTGTGCAAACCCCTCAAGGGTTCAGAGTTTCGACTCTAAGAGACGGCTTAGCTAAGGCGTCTGGAGACTTTACGGATGAAGCGGGGCTTCTCGAGTCCATAGGGGTACCCACCGCGATAGTCGATGGTCACGAGCACGGCTTCAAGGTGACTACTCCTTCAGACCTTGAGCGCGCCCGCGCAATCTTTGCAGATGTTCGCTCTGGAATTGGAGTTGATGCGCACCAGTTCAGTGAATCGGGGACGCTGATGTTGGGCTGCTTGGAATGGCCCGAATATCGATTGCTTTCTGGGCACAGCGATGGAGACGCAGTGGCCCACGCGATTGTGGATGCGCTTCTTGCCGCCGCCAGCCTGGGAGACATTGGTTCTAATTTTGGAACTGATAGACCCGAGTACCAAGGAGCTAGCGGCGAGCTTTTCTTGAGAGAAGCCCTTAGGTTGCTGTCCGATGCCGGTTTCGAACCGGCCAACGTTTCAGTGCAGGTGGTTGCGGATGAGCCAAAAATCGGTCCGAGGCGATTGGAAATTGAGCAACACCTGAGCCTAATAATTGGGGCTCCTGTCTCTGTATTAGCTACCACGACTGACGGACTTGGTTTCTTGGCGGACTCAAGGGGAATAGCCGCTGTGGCAACCTCTCTCGTGAGAATGCGTGGCTAGGCTCTTGAACATGAAGCTTTACGACACAAAAGCCGGCGAACTAAGGGATTTCAAACCTCTAGTTGCGGGTCGGGTTTCCATGTATGTTTGCGGTCCCACCGTTCAGTCTGCGCCTCACATTGGGCACCTAAGGTCTGCGCTCGTTTACGACCTAATGGCAAGGTGGTTTACGCACCTAGGACTTGAAGTTCAACTAGTCAGAAACGTCACGGACATCGATGACAAGGTTTTGGAAAAAGCCGGTGAGCAGTCAGTTGCGTGGTGGGAGTTGGCCTACAAAAACGAGCAATTGTTCGCCACTGATTATCGTCGGCTCGCCATTGGACTTCCAGCGCATGAGCCAAGAGCAACTGGTCACATCTCACAGATGATTACTCTCATCGAAAAGCTTGTTGAGCTCGGTTACGCCTACCAGAGCCTCGATGGCTCAGGGGGCATTTATTTCGACACGGCGAAATGGTCAAAGTACGGCGAACTGACTAACCAGAAACTCGATGACATGGAGGGTGAACGCTCAAATCCGGCGAAAATAAATCCTCAGGATTTTGCCCTGTGGAAAGCGGCCAAGTCGACCGAACCAGAATCTGCTAACTGGCCCTCTCCTTTTGGTATCGGCCGCCCAGGTTGGCACATTGAGTGTTCAGCCATGGCTGCCCACTATTTAGGGGAGAGTTTCGACATTCACGGGGGCGGCTTAGACCTTCGGTTCCCTCACCATGAAAATGAACTCGCGCAATCTACTGCAGCTGGCCACGGATTCGCTAACTACTGGGTTCACAACGGACTGGTGAGTATTCAGGGTCAAAAGATGTCCAAGTCACTCGGGAATTCGATATTGTCAGAGGAGCTATTTGACAAGGTGAGTGACAAAGCTGCCCGTTACTACTTGGCCAGCGCTCACTACCGATCAGTCCTTGACTACCATCCCGAGGCAACTATCGAAGCTTCCGCTGCACTTTCAAGGCTCCACGGCTTCGTTGTTCGGGCAGCCAGGGAACTGAAAGAAACTAGGTTTAGTAATTTTGCAGTCGTTGAGCTGCCCGATGAATTCACTTTGCAAATGAACGATGATTTGAATATTCCTGGAGCACTTGCTGTTCTCCACGAGAGCGCAACTGCCGGCAACACTGATCTAGACGACCAGCGATTAAGCCAAGCGCACCAGCGCTGGAGCGAGGTAGTCGGTATGCTCGAGGTTCTAGGTCTTTCCTTGGACACATCGAACCGGACCAATCAAGAGCATCGAGCGCTGGATCAATTGATCCAAACTTTGATTGCCGAGAGAAATAAAGCTAGAGAAGACAAGAACTATCAACGCGCTGATCAGATACGCGACCAGCTAATAGAAATTGGTATCGAGCTATCTGACTCGACATCTGGAACACATTGGAGTTTGAAATAATGGCAAAAATTGGAAGACCTGGAGCTAGCAAGTCCAAAAAAGGGCCGCTCAAGGGAACTGGTGGGCACGGACGAAAGTCCCTAGAGGGCAAAGGCCCAACGCCCAAGGCTGAAGATCGCAAATATCACAAAACTTATCGTTCCCCAAAGGACGTGACTGAAGTTCGTCAAACCCCTAAAAAGGGTCAGTTTGTGGCGTCGAAGACGGGCAAAGCATCGAAGGCAAATGCTACCGAGGTGCTATCCGGTAGAAACTCTGTGGTTGAAGCGCTGAAGGCTAGCGTCCCGGCCACCGCCCTGTTCATTGCCCAGCGCATCGAGGTTGATGACCGAGTGCGAGAGTCAATGACCATCGCCAACAAGCGCGGGATCATTATCAACGAAGTCACTCGAGTCGAGATCGATCGGATGACCGGTGGCGACAGCGTCCACCAAGGAATCGCACTTCAGGTTCCTCCATACAGTTACAAAGACCCGAATGAACTCCTGGACCGAGCCTTGTCTCAATCGGCTTTGCCACTCTTAGTCGCACTAGATGGGATAACCGACCCTCGTAACCTTGGTGCGATAATCCGATCGGTTGCCGCATTTGGCGGTAATGGCATCATCTTGCCGCAGCGCAGAAGCGTAGGCGTGACTGCAGCGGCTTGGAAGACAAGCGCTGGGGCCGCAGCCAGAATGCCGGTTGCCTTAGCAGCAAACCTGAACCAGACAATTAAGGAATACAAGCGTCGAGGCGTCTTTGTGGTCGGGCTTGATGGCGACGGAGACGTATCGCTACCTAATTTTCAGCTCTTCGACAAGCCGCTTCTGGTTGTTGTCGGATCCGAGGGCAAAGGGTTGTCGCGGTTGGTTCAGGAAAACTGTGACCAGGTTATTTCGATACCAATTTCCGAAGTTACGGAGTCACTGAATGCTGGAATTGCTGCAAGCGTAGCGCTCTATCAAATTGCAGCGTTAAGGGCCTAAACCTTATCTCGCCAGTCCCCAGTTTCATCATCGTCAGTCACGACTATCAGCCCGGTTGGGATAGATTGCGCGAGCATTATTGTGCCGGTCATTGGGCTACCCGATAGCAACGAGGACTCATCACGGCGTTCGGCCAGGACATCTGAAATGTAGCTTCGAACGGCATCGACAAGGGCAATGTCGCTTCCTTGAACTTCGGACTGCTTCAGTCGGTGCCTCAGGACCTCGTGGAATACCTCAGCGGGCTCAAGCTTGCCGAGCAGCTCATTTGGTATTGCTCCAACCACCGGCTCGAAGACCTCGCTAAGCCATTTGTGTGCCAAAACTTCCTCATCGAAGCCGAGGTGGGCATTGACTAGTGAGTACTGGTCAATGTCATTCAGCAGGCGCCTTGCTTGATTTTCCTCCACGTCTAGACCGGTGACGAGCAAAAGCCTTCTAGCGTGATGACCTGCATCCACGACCTTCGGCTGAATTCTTACTGTTCTTTTATCTTGGTCTTTGGCCATGGACAGCTCTTGAATATCAAACCCAAGGTCGTTGAGGCGTTGAATTCTTCTAGCAATCTTCCATCGCTCGCTGTCATCGAAGGTTTCGGTTTCGGTGAGTTCTTTCCAAAGTTCGCGGTATTTATCTACGATTCGCTGGCTCACGGTCCCAGGGTCTAAGTCAGTCGCTTTTCCGGAGGCAATTAGGTCCATCAACTCACCGGCAATGTTTACCCGTCCGATCTCTAGATCGTTTTCACGCTGACCATTTGAAAGCTTGGAGTCATAGAGATGTCCGGTCTCCGCATCCACCAAATACGCGGCGAATTGCCCCGCATCTCTTCTGAATAATGTGTTCGACAGTGAGACGTCACCCCAGAAGAATCCGGCCAGGTGAAGTCGCACCAGGAGTAGCGCTAGAGCGTCGACCAACCGGTTGGCAGTTTGTTCTCTTAGTCCTTGAGACCACATCGCGCGGTAGGGGAGTGAGAATTTTAGGTGCCTCGTTATCAATACCGCCGGCAGCGGGCTACCATCGAGATCCTCACGCTCTTGGATTATTGCGAAGGCCTCAACGCAAGGGATGTCGAGTTTCTCCAGTTTGCGAAGCATCTCGTACTCACGTTTTGCTAGATCGAAAAGGGTTTCCTTGATGGCTATGACGTGATCGTTCAGGTGGGCGAATCTGACCGTGTGACGGGACAGGCCTTTTGGTAGCGCCGCTATGTTTTCTTTAGGCCAATCTTCCAACGGCAAATGCCACGGCAGATCCAGTAACTCTGGTTCTGCCGCAGCGGCCGTAATGCTTATAGAAGATGGCATTGAGGCCTAGTTAAGGCGCTCGCCTGACTCGGTGTCGAAGACGTGAACTGCCTCTGGGTCAGCCTGGAGATGAATCTTGTCTCCCGCCATTGGGTGGTCGATTGGGTGCACTCGAACAACGATGTTTTGCTCTGTGCCATCCAGCTGAACGCGGCCATAGAGGTAGCCATCACTTCCAAGTTCTTCAATCACGTCAACATCAACTATTAGACCTTTTGGCGCAACGGTCAGCTTTTCAGGCCTGACACCTACGGTCACTCGGTTGCCAGTTGCCTTCGCCAAGATCTCTCGAGCAATTGGAAGCACTGCATCTCCGAACTGAACGCCGCCGTCAATTATCGGAAGCTGAACAAGGTTCATTGCGGGTGAGCCGATGAAGCCGGCCACGAAGACATTTTGTGGTCGATCGTAAAGCTCTCGAGGGGTGTCAACCTGCTGTAGGAGGCCGTCTTTCAAAACTGCAACTCGGTCACCCATGGTCATGGCTTCCACCTGATCGTGTGTCACATATACCGTGGTGACTCCAAGACGTCGCTGAAGTGAAGCAATCTGAGTTCTGGTCTGGACTCGAAGTTTGGCGTCCAGGTTGGAAAGTGGCTCATCCATCAAGAAAACCTGTGGCTGTCTAACAATGGCTCGACCCATCGCAACCCTCTGACGTTGACCACCGGAAAGCGCCTTCGGCTTGCGGTTTAGGTATGGCTCCAAATCCAATAGCTTGGCGGCTTCTAGAACCCTCTCCGCACGTTCGTCCTTGTTTACGCCGGCGATTTTCAGGGCAAAGCCCATGTTCTCCGCGACGGTCATGTGAGGGTAGAGGGCATAGTTCTGAAAGACCATCGCAATGTCTCGGTCTTTTGGCGGCACATCGGTGACTTCTCTGTCTCCGATGTAGATGCCACCCTCGTTCACTTCTTCAAGCCCGGCAAGCATTCTCAATGAAGTTGACTTGCCACAACCCGAAGGTCCGACGAGCACTAGAAGCTCGCCGTCTTTTACTTCAAGGTTTAGTTTGTCCACCGCTGGCTTAGTTCCGCCTGGGTAGATTCTGGTTGCATTTTTAAATGACACTGTTGCCATGATTTACTCCTTCACCGGCAGGTACGTGCCGGACGATCCGTAGTGATGGATGTTTGCCTAAGCGAACCACATAAGTATGCCACTGGAATTAGACTTGACCGGCATTGCAATAAAGTTGATAACAAAGGACGAAGATGACCCCCAACGAAAAGCCAACGCGTTCAGAGCAACGCGAAGCAGCCAGAGACAAAGCACGCGAGCTTCGGAAGCTGAGCGCCAAGAAGGAAAAGCGCAATCGTTTGCTCTTGCAGGTCTCCGTTGTTCTTGTGGCACTTGGGATTATCGGGGGTATCGCGGCTGTAGTTCTTGTTGACGCGGCCAACCGCGCAGACGCACCCATTGTTGGGGAAACACCAAACAACTTGACTGATCTTGGTGGGCTAAAAATCGGTGTTGGGCTGCAGGCATTTACCCTGAGCAACACGCCAACCCCTGATGCAGCTGAAGAGACTCCTAAAATTGAGATTTATGTCGATTACCAGTGCCCAATTTGTCAGGCTTTTGATGTGCCCAACGCCTCTCAGATTCGCTCTTGGGCCGACGTGGGTGCCGCAACGGTTGAGATCAGGCCTATTTCTTTTCTTGATCGCGCATCGTTGAACGCCTATTCTTCAAGAGCCGCGAACACTGCTTTTTGCGTCGCTAACTTTGAGCCAGATTCCTTCTACGACCTTCACGAACTCTTGATGGCCAATCAGCCTGAGGAGGGTACCCAAGGACATGACGATGATCAGTTATTCGAATACGCGAAAGAGGCTGGTGCTGGCACTGAAGAGGTAAAGGGCTGCATCCAAGCCAAGAGCTTCGGGGATTACATTGAACAGCACACGCAGGCAGTGCTGTCGTCTCCTCAGAACGGAGTCAGTGTTACCGGTACTCCAACGATATTGGTAAACGACAGGCAGTACACCTGGGCAACTGGAGAAGAACTGGTGTCCGCTGAGCGATTCGCTCAGTTCGTCCAATTGGCAACTGCTGAGTAGTCAATCGGGTTAGTTCCAGGTGACCCTGCCGTTTTGAGAACTTGAAGTCGCTGACTCTAATTAGCGACTTCAGGGGGGAAAGTCTCTGATCTGTAGACGACCTGGCTGTCAGCATCCAAGTAATCGATTTTCGCAAGATAGTCCTGAGCGGCAACCCCGTCATACATTTGATAGAAGGTTGCGGAAAGCGCCACGTCCACACCAATCAGCGATGCCGAATCAGTTGCTTCAAAAGCCTCTTGGTTGACTTCAATGGTGATTGATCTGAAGTCGTCACTGTGAGTTATTGCAAGAATCGAAGGCTCGGAGGAGGCCATTGCCGCAAAGGCTCCTTCCACGCTCATTGCTGCTGATTGCAGAGTTTCGTCTCGCTTAGCCAAAGACATTCTGTAGGTCACCGAACCATCGGGGTTGCGCGCATAACCCACATAGCCTTGGTCCGCGACCATCTGGTAGAGCTCATCATCAGTAAGGTCACCTAGCAAGCTTGCTGGAATTGTTATGTCAACCGTTTCGAGGGTTTCATCGACTGGGTTCGAGGTGGGCGCAATCGCCTCAGCTGTACTTGGTGAAACCGAAGACTCTAAAGTGTTGGCTGCGCAGCCAGTCAGTAGCAGCAGGCTAGCGCCAAGGACGGCTGTTCTAAACAAGAGTGTCATGTGTTCCTAATTTCTTTGGATCGAGCTCCAAGCATAGGCGACCATTACCAAGGAGGTCTGGGTGCGCAGTAATGTTCAGTCCAGACCTTAGAAACCGAAAAATATAGATGTCTACAGTTAGCTGAAATTCTTGGCAAACGCTCGCACGACCAAAATTTAGAAACAGCTCAGGCTAGGGATTTTCGATCGAATCCGGGCTTGAGACATTGGGGGAAGGATGGGTGAACTCCACTGTCCACTTTGCGAAATTCGATCAAGTCCAAGCCTTGGGGTTTTTTTCAAATCGACACTCAGAACCTTCTTGACGTCTTTAAAAAGTCGAGGCAGGCGGTAGCAGGATTTTCTCCAGCGCCGACTAATGGACGGAATAACTAAAAATAGGGACACTGCATACGATGCAGAACGAGCTAGTGGAGCGCTGGCTTTCTCAAGAACCCTTCTTGGTGCTGGGCCGCTTTATTGCATTTCGCTCCTGCTTTGAACGAGTTTCGTCTGATTCGATTTTGTCCACCACGAGCGGCTCTTGTGACTCTGGATTTCCATCGCGGGTTTCCTGAAATTTCAATGCTTCTTGTTCTGCCGAGCGCATGCCCTCGTTTATGCCCCTTGCAATGTCCCTTTGTAGGTCAAGATCTTCTAACATCTTTGGCCTCCTCTGCACTTTTCAGGCTACCCCTAGAACGCCCCGGTGTCCAAGTAATGCTGTCCCCAAAAAGTGGTAGTAGGTGGTGGCAGGATTTCCCCCAAGGGGCTGATTGATGTATTCACTGGTGGCTAAACCAAGAAGCCCTGCACGGCGGCCGCTCACGGCAATGTAAGAGGGAGCGACAGGGGGAGAATCCCCCTAAATCCAAGGGAAATGCCAGCAACTAGATGCCAATAAGCGATTATCCATTAGGCTATGTCGGGGTTAAAACCCCAAGCCGACCTGGCGCAATTGGTAGCGCACCACTCTTGTAAAGTGGGGGTTACGGGTTCGAGTCCCGTGGTCGGCTCTGTATTTTTTGCTAGTTTCTAGGGCGAAGTTCGGCAACCATTGGGCAGTTGAATGGATTGACGTTGTTGCTAAGGCCAACCTTGTTCAAGTGCTTCATAATTACCAGGTAGCTTGCAAACAAGTTCATCTCCACCATTGTGACGTCATTCTTGCGGCAGAATTCAGACACCATCTGGTGAGCCCTACGAAGGTATGGCCTCGCCATTGATGGAAACAGGTGATGCTCAACTTGGTAGTTCAAGCCACCCATTAGGTTGTCCTTCAACCAGCTTCCGCGAATGTTTCTAGAAGTCAGAACTTGCCTTGAGAAGAAATCGAGCTTGCTGTCTTTTTCAATAAGAGGCATTCCCTTGTGGTTTGGGGCAAAGGCTGCCCCCATGAAGAAACCAAAAGTCATCATCATGGCAAACCACAGAGCGATGGCCCAAAGCCAGCCGAACATCCATGCCATTACGAAGTATGGAGCTATCTGGCGGATCATCATCAGGCTGAATTCCAAAATCTTTATACCTACGGACCTGTCCTTGCGGCCAAGCCCTGCAAAGGAGTCAACTAACAAGTCAAAGCCAGTGAAAAGTAGAAGGAATGGAAAGAGGTAGCCCTGGCGGTCTGAAAGCCAGCGTTCCGGTCCCTTTTTGGACTCTTTGGACTCTGTGGTGAAGCTTAGAACTCGGATGGCAATGTCTGGATCTTCACCAATTTGGTTTGGTCGCTGGTGGTGCTTGTTGTGCTTTTTTAGCCAGAAGCCGTAGCTCAGGCCAGCAAACAGGTTCGCGAGTACCAAACCGAGCCAGTCGTTGGCTTTGTTGTTTTTGAAGACTTGACGGTGAGATGCCTCGTGAGCAATAAATCCATACTGCGCACTCATGATCCCAAGGAGGCCCGCTAGAACGAAACCGGCAACTATCCACCACTGGCTCTGCTGCAATGCGTAGCCGGTAAAACCAGCACCGACCCATAGGGCTGATGCAATCAAGCTGATAACCGCAAGACGAATTATGTAGAAGCTTGGACGCTTAGTAAGTAGCCCCGCTTCCCTAACTTGCTCAAGAATTAGGCTGAAGTTAGTTGGTGTTCTGGTTTCGGAAGCAATAGTCATTACATAAGTCTACGTGTCTTAGTTCGGGTGGTGCCGTGAAACGCAATAACAATAAGTGTCATACTGATGAAGTGAAAGCGACGAGGCTTGAAAGCGACCTTCTTGGCGGTAGAGATATCCCAAACGAGGCCTACTGGGGTGTGCACACCCTCAGGGCAGTGGAAAATTTTCCCATCAGTGGAGTGCCTATAGGCCACTATCGGTCACTGGTAAGGGGCCTTGGTTTTATAAAAGAAGCTTCGGCATCAGCAAACTTAAAACTCGGGGTCATAACTTCCGAAATCGCGGAACCCATAATCAAGGCCTGCATTGAGGTGCGAGACGGCAAGTTTGACGATCAGTTTGTAGTCGATGCGATTCAAGGCGGCGCCGGAACATCAACAAACATGAATGCGAACGAAGTCATCTGTAACCGTGCTCTAGAAATAGCCGGCTTTGACAAGGGCGAGTTCCAGCACATTCATCCGCTCAACCACGTTAACGCTTCGCAATCAACCAACGATGTTTATCCGACTGCCATCAGGGTTTCGATGATCATTGAGATCAGGGCCTTGCTGGAGGAGATTGCATACCTGCGTTCGACAATTGACGCCAAGGCAGAGGAGTTCTCTGAAGTTCTAAAGATGGGTAGAACGCAACTGCAAGATGCAGTTCCTATGACCTTGGGTCAGGAATTCGCAGCTTGGTCTCAGACGCTTAGTGAAGACGAGGGCCGACTTCAGGAAATGATTCCTTTGTTGAGTGAGATAAATCTCGGCGGCACAGCTATTGGCACGAAGCTAAACACCCCGGCCGGTTACTCGCAATTGGTGACCGACGTCCTCAGCGAAATTTGCGAACACCAGTTCTTTCCAGCTGTGAACCTGATCGAGGCAACGAGCGACACCGGAGTTTTTGTGTCGGTCTCGAGCACCTTCAAGCGACTAGCTACCAAAATATCCAAGATCTCAAACGACCTCAGATTGCTTTCATCTGGCCCAAGGGCTGGCATCAACGAGATAAACCTCCCCGCAAGGCAAGCCGGATCCTCGATTATGCCTGGCAAAGTAAACCCGGTAATTCCAGAGGCGGTAAACGAGATTGCCTTCACCGTAATCGGAAATGACCTAACAGTTACGATGGCGGCCGAAGCCGGTCAGCTGCAGCTCAACGCATTCGAACCAATTATTGCCAGGTCGCTGATGATGAGCGTGGTGTACCTAAGACAGGGCTGTCACATTCTTGCCAAGTTCTGCATGAGTGGAATTACTGCCAATGTCGAGCACCTTAGGCTCACGGTTGAAAACTCAATTGGGCTTGCTACTGCACTTGCTCCAAAACTTGGGTATGAAAAGACTTCTCTGATTGCCAAGCACGCAGCCGAGATGAACATGTCAGTTAGGGAAGCAGTGATGGACCTAGGCCTAATGACCGAGGATGAATTCAATTCCCTTCTAGGTGACGTTAGAAAGCTAACCGGGCAGGACTGATTCGGCTCTCCGCTAGATGAAGCTGGCCACTCCCCAAGTAATTAGTGGCGCAAGAACCAGAGCGGGCAGCATGTCTGCGACCGAGACCATTCTGATTTGCAGGACCCTCAGTCCGGTCCCGAGCAATAGAACTCCACCGGTGGCCGTGATTGATGCCACAAGGGCATCGCTCATGAGAGTTCCGGCGCTCGCGGCCAAAAGGGTCAACAGCCCCTGCCAGATGCCAACGGGAATTGCTGCAAAAGCGACTCCCCAACCAAGGGCCGCCGCAAAGGCAACCGAGGTCAATCCGTCCAGTGAGGATTTCAGAGCTAGAACATCAAATCCTTGCCCTAAGCCATCCTGAAGCGCTCCGAGCACGGCCATGGGTCCAATTGTGAAAAGCAAAGAGGCGTTCACAAAGCCCTCTATAAATTTTTCTTTGTCTCCGCCTCGAGAGGCTTTTAGTTGAAGCCAGGTGCCGAAGTGTGAAAGGCGTTGCTCAATTTTGAGCATTGAGCCAAGAACACTGCCCACCACCAAAGATGCCAAAACTACTAATAAGGTTCCTGCCGAACCGACCGCAGCTACGAAAGAGGAATCGGTGAGAGCTATTAGGTTTAGGCCACCGATAACCAGCACTACCAAGCCCAGAGCATCGGTCAGAGTTCGTGAAATGTTTTCAGGGAGTCTGTGACCCAGAGCTACGCCTATGCCTGCACCGATCAAGATGGAAAAAACATTAATGATTGTTCCCAAGGACACCTTTTCTAATGATTCTGGTAAGAATCAAAAGACTACTTAATAGTTGGCTAGTCTTTTTGCTCTTGGAAGCTAATCGAAACAGAGTTGATGCAGTAGCGGTTCCCCGTTGGGGTTTGCGGCGCATCGTCAAAAAGATGACCGAGATGGCTGCCGCACTTGGCACATCTGACTTCGGTCCGAACCATGCCGTGAGCACGATCTTCTAGGTACTCAATCGCCTCGTTCTTAAGAGACTTGTAAAAAGAAGGCCAGCCGCAATGCGAATCAAATTTCGCCTCGGCTTCGAAGAGCTCGGCGCCACATCCTCGGCAACTGTATGTACCCACTCGTTTCTCTTCGAGGAGTTCCCCGGAGTACGCGCGCTCGGTTCCTGCCAGGCGCAACACCTGATATTCAGACTCGGAAAGCTCATCGCGCCACTGCTGGTCGGTCTTGAAAATTTCGTATTTCACTAAAATCACCTCTTCCATACTTTATAACCGTTAGGTAACACATTTCATACCGACAGATATGACTGTCTTTTTTATGCAAAACCCCCTAGAGTTGGTCAGGTCGAGCTGTGACCGAGGTTAAGCTTGATGCATTTGTGAGTTACGCAAATGGAACAAGCAACAGGAGCAGCAAAAATGGCACAAGGAACCGTAAAGTGGTTTAACTCTGAAAAGGGATTTGGATTCATCACTCAGGATGGCGGACCGGACGTATTCGTTCACTTCTCCGCAATCGAGTCAGATGGATACCGCGAACTTCGTGAGAACCAGCGAGTTGAGTTCAACGTTAAGGATGGGGACAAGGGTCCTCAGGCTGAAAACGTAGTTCCAGTCGCATAAGTAGTTAAAACATCGAACACCGGTAGCTTTTGCTGCCGGTGTTCTTTTTAACCTGAGGTAACTGTTTTCCTCAATTTATTTGCACTCAGAGCATTAGAGTGCTAAAACTTTATTAGCACTCTCGAACCGGGAGTGCTAATCCCAGTCTTGAATTCAAACGGAGAAGGCCCAAATGGCAAAAATTATTCACTTCAATGAGGAGGCCCGTCGCGGTCTTGAGCGCGGCCTGAACATTCTCGCCGACACCGTCAAGGTAACCCTTGGACCACGTGGTCGCAATGTTGTGTTGGAGAAAAAGTGGGGCGCACCTACTATCACCAACGATGGCGTTTCAATCGCCAAAGAAATTGAGCTAAGCGATCCCTTCGAAAGAATTGGCGCTGAGCTAGTTAAGGAAGTTGCCAAGAAGACAGACGACGTGGCCGGAGACGGAACCACCACAGCAACTGTCCTGGCTCAAGCGCTTGTAAAAGAGGGCCTGAGAAACGTTGCAGCCGGCGCTGACCCAATCAGCCTCAAGCGCGGCATCGAAAAAGCCTCCGACGCAGTTATCGAAGCCTTGATCAAGATGGCCGTTCCTGTAGAGACCAAGGCGCAGATCGCGGCAACCGCGTCTATCTCCGCTGGCGACTCAGTAATTGGTGACATCATCGCCGAAGCAATCGACAAGGTCGGTAAAGAGGGTGTAGTCACCGTAGAGGAGTCGAACACCTTCGGTATTCACCTTGAACTAACTGAGGGAATGCGCTTTGACAAGGGTTACGTTTCTGCCTACATGGTTACCGACCCGGAACGCCAAGAGGCGATCCTAGAGGATGCCTACGTGTTGATCGTAAACAACAAGATTTCCAACATGAAGGACTTGCTTCCAATCGTTGACAAGGTCATGCAGGCTGCAAAGCCGCTGCTGATCATCAGCGAGGACATTGAAGGCGAAGCTCTTGCCACTTTGGTAGTAAACAAGATCCGTGGAATCTTCAAGTCGGTTGCTGTCAAGGCCCCAGGCTTCGGAGATCGCCGCAAGGCAATGTTGCAGGACATCGCTATTTTGACCGGTGGCCAGGTTATAGCCGAAGAAGTCGGACTAAAGCTCGAGAACACCGAGCTCTCAATGCTGGGACGTGCTCGCAAGGTTGTAATAACCAAGGACGAGACGACCATTGTTGAAGGAGCTGGTGAGAGCGACCAGATCAAGGGCCGTGTCGAGCAGATTAGGCGCGAAATCGCAACAACAGATTCTGACTATGACCGTGAGAAGCTTCAGGAGCGCTTGGCGAAGCTTGCCGGTGGTGTTGCAGTGATCAAGGCTGGAGCAGCCACAGAGGTTGAGCTCAAGGAGCGTAAGCACCGCATTGAGGACGCTGTTCGCAATGCTAAGGCTGCAGTTGAAGAGGGCATCGTAGCCGGCGGTGGAGTAGCACTACTCCAGGCTGGAAAACTGGCTCTTGACAAGCTGAAGCTGACTGGCGATGAGGCAACTGGAGCAGACATTGTTCGCGTTGCAATCTCTGCGCCTCTTAAGCAGATCGCAATCAACGCCGGCCTAGAGCCTGGTGTTGTAGCCGAGAAGGTTGCTAACTTGCCAGATGGCGAAGGACTAAACGCTGCAACTGGCGAATACGTCAACATGCTAGAGGCCGGAATCAACGACCCAGTAAAGGTAACTCGCTCTGCTCTGCAGAACGCGGCCTCTATTGCTGGATTGTTCTTGACCACTGAGGCGGTTGTGGCCGAAAAGCCAGAGCCAGCATCAGCGATGCCTTCTGACCCAAGCGGCGGAATGGACTACTAAAGTCAATCGATACTAAAAAAGAACGGGATGGCGTAGGCCATCCCGTTCTTTTTTTAAGTTGACTAGTTACTCGAGTGGTTCCTTGGAAGCTCAAGTACGAAAGTAGAGCCCCCGCCTGGAGTTTCTAATGCTCTTATTTCCCCGCGATGCGCGGTAATAATTGATTTTGCGATTGCCAGTCCGAGTCCAGACCCCCCGGTGCTGCGGTTTCTGGAACTGTCTGCTCGATAAAAGCGCTCAAACACCTTGGTCCTGAGCGGCTCCGGGATGCCCTCGCCGTGATCAATTACCTTAATGTTCAAGTTCTGAGCGGCTGCTTCGATCTCGAGGCTGACCTCTGATCCGGCGGGAGCAAAGCGAGAGGCGTTAGCAACAAGGTTTGTTAGCACTTGCTTTACTCGGTCGGTATCCACCTCGGCCACAAAGTCCTTGCCGTTTCTCTCAACTCGGAATTTCACTTCCTGGTTTGCAACCGAAGCATCTTTGATTACTAGATCCGCAAGCTTGGCTAGGTCGGTCTCCACTAGATCCAGGTTCCCACTCTCGTCCATTCGTGTGAGTGTGAGTAGGCTCTCGACGAGACCTGTCATGCGAACTGCTTCACTTTCGATACGCTGCATGGCTTCGGCAACATCCTGTTTTTTGGTAATTGCTCCCATGCGATACAGCTCTGCATAGCCTCGAACCGTTACCAGCGGGGTGCGAAGCTCGTGGCTCGCGTCCGAAACAAACCTACGCATTTGCTGAAGTGTTTTATCTCGACCGTCCACTGCACCCTCGATGCTGTCAAGCATGCTGTTGAGGGCGTTATTCAATCTACCGATCTCAGTCTTTCCGTGTTTAGACAGCAAACGAGATGAAAACTTTCCTGCCTGAACAGCCTCAGCCGTTCGCTCCACTTCCTTCAGTGGCCTGAGCGCTGAAGTGATTGTCAGCCAGATACTGAATCCTGAGAGCACAACCAAGAAGATCCCAAACCTACCGCCGATCACTGCGTACTCGGCCAAAATCTGTGCGTTCGAATTTGTCGGCAGTGCTACGACTACTGAGCCATTTGCCAGCTGGAGTGGGAGGGCGATCATTCTCCACTCGGTGCCCATACGCCTTGAGCTTTCAACGTCAATGTCAAAGGGAATCCCTTGGGTTTCTCGAACAGTTTCTAGGGTGAGATTTGAAAAGTTTGGTATTGCTCGGCCGCCACCGGTCGACGAGATAAGTCCAAGAAACTGATTGCCATTGGCGTCCAAAATGGCGATGTAGTAGTCGCTGGGTAACGATGGAAGAGCCAGTTGTCCTGACGAGACCATTCCTTCCAGCTTGAGAGGGTCCTGAGTCCGCAACTCGTTGGCTGTGGTGACCAAAAGCGTGTCAGTACTTCTTTGCAGGTAGGTGTCTAAAAGCGCGATTGTCCCGGCGCTGGAGACGGCCAAGAGTATGCCTATGAGGCCAACCGATAAGGATGTTAGTTTGGCGCGAAGTGAGATTCGCGCCCAGCCTGCCAGTAACGTTTGCTTCACGAATTAGCCCTTTGGCCCCTTGAGCATATATCCGACGCCGCGCTTGGTAATAATCAACGGCTCCTGGCTAAGAGGATCTAGTTTCTTGCGAAGGTATGAAACGTAGCTCTCGACAATTCCCATTTCACCATTGAAGTCGTATTCCCAGACGTGGTCAAGGATTTGCGCCTTAGTTAGAACCCGATTCGGGTTCGTGGCTAGATATCGAAGCAATTGGTACTCGGTGGGGGATAGGTCTACCACCTGCGCTCCAACGGTAACCTCGTGGGCATCTTCGTTGATTGAGAGCTCTCCGACCGTAATCAGCGCACCATCCTGCCCGTCCTTGCTGGTCCTTCGTATGATTGCCGAAATACGGGCCATGATTTCGTCCAGGCTAAATGGTTTGGTCACGTAATCGTCCCCGCCGACAGTCAGCCCCGTGATTTTATCCTCGGTGTCATCGCGCGCGGTGAGAAACAGAATTGGGACTTCAATGCCCATTGCTCTGATTTTCTTGGTAACGCCGAACCCAGAAATGTCGGGGAGCATCACGTCGAGCAGCACGATATCGGGCTTGGTTTCGGTGATCATGCTGATCGCGTCGGTTCCGTTAGCTGCGGTGGCAACTTGGTGCCCGGCGAAGCGAAGACTTGCTGAGAGCAAATCACGAATGTTTGGCTCATCATCTACGACTAGAACTTTTAGTATTTCCATGACGCCAAGTGTGTGACAGTTTGCTGGAAGTTGTCTGGGAGTTTCCTCTTACAGATTTTCAGCATCAATGATCTCGTAGGAGTAGCCCTGCTCAGCCAAAAAGCGCTGGCGGTTCTGCGCAAAGTCTTGCTCAACCGTATCGGCCGCAACAATCGTATAAAACGCAGCAGACCTGCCATCTTGTTTCGGGCGAAGCAGTCTGCCAAGTCTTTGAGCTTCCTCTTGCCTTGAACCAAATGCTCCCGATATCTGAATGGCAACCGATGCCTCTGGCAGATCCACTGAGAAATTCGCAACCTTGGAGACAACCAGCGTGTTAATTTCACCGTTCCTGAAGCTGCGGAAAAGCTCCTCGCGGACATCAACTGGGGTTTCACCGGTGAGTTTCGGAACACCCAGGCCTTCGGCAACTTCGGCTATCTGGCTCAAATATTGACCGATTATCAAAGTCGGTTCACCCTTGTGCTTGCTAAGAATCTTTCGCATTATGTCGAGTTTGGCGGTTGCCGTCGAGGCAATGCGAAAGCGGCTTTCCTGGTCAGAGATTGCATACTCCATGCGTGCTTCATCCGGTAATGCAACCCGAACTTCAAAGCAGTTTGCCGGTGCGATGTAGCCTTGCGCCTCGATGTCTTTCCAGGGTGCGTCGAAACGCTTCGGGCCAATCAAAGAAAATACATCAGACTCCCGACCATCTTCTCTTACCAGAGTTGCGGTGAGTCCAAGCCTTCTTCTTGCCTGAAGGTCAGCGGTCATTTTGAAAATTGGCGCGGGCAAAAGGTGCACTTCGTCGTAAATAATCAGACCCCAATCGCGAGCGTTTAGAAGCGCCAGGTGGGTGAACTCATTTTTGCGCTTAGTCGTCAAGATTTGGTAGGTGGCTATTGTCACTGGGCCAAGATTCTTGCTACTGCCTGAATACTCGGCAATGTCTTCTTCGGTGAGGCTGGTTTTCTCTAGAAGTTCATCGCGCCACTGTCTGGCTGCGACGGTGTTTGTTACCAAAATTAGAGTGTTGGCTTTCACATCGGCCATAATCGCCGCGCCAACCATGGTCTTACCGGCGCCACAGGGCAGCACCACAACGCCCGAACCTCCAAGTTCGAACTTATCTGCGGCCTCTCGCTGATACCCGCGCAGTGACCAGTTTTGTTGATTGAGTTCTATTGGGTACGGGGCGCCCTTGGTATATCCGGCATTATCGTTAGCGGGCCAGCCGAGCTTAAGTAGCTGCTGTTTCAACGCTCCTCTAGCCCAGTCTCTGACTCGGTAGCCATTTTCGATTTCGCCCTCTAACAGCTCAGCGACCTTCGAATTGGAACTTACTTCTGCCAGAACTGCTCTTGAATCCGAGGTAAGGATAAGGCCTTGGTCATCTCTTGCAATCTCGAGCTTCCCAAAACGCGCAATGGTGTTCTCAATTTCGGATGACACCAGTTGAGGTATGTCGAACTTTGACCATTTCCTCAACGAGCTGAGAATGTACTCGGCGGTGTGTCCGGCTGCCCTAGCGTTCCAGAGGCCGAGTTTGGTTATCCGATATGTGTGTATGTGCTCTGGAGCGCGCTCTAGTTCGGCAAAGATTGCCAGCTCATGGCGAGCTGTTGTGGCGTCAGCGTGATCCGTTTCCAGAAGCACGGTTCGGTCACTCTGAACAATCAGGGGTCCTTGAGACATTCTTATACCAACAGCACTGACTGGATGCGCGATATTGGTAGGGTCCGTTCAGCATCTTTGAGCTGGTCTTTACCTCTGAGTCGTCCAGCTGCCACGCCCAATACTGAAAGGGTGAACTGTTTCGCGTCACCATCCTGCATCTCGACCGAAATCTGAACCATGATTTTGTTCTTTTGGGCAAACAAGAGTTGACGCATCACGTCATCGCCTCCCATTTGGTTTTTTTCTCCAGAGATCAGCGAGGCAACCCTCGAGGCTATTTCGTCTTCCCTGGGGATTTCTGGAGTGGCAGAAACCGGCACTCTAGGCGATTGAACATTGCCCTTGTCATCAAACATCACTGCCGCATATCCGGCGTCCCGAAGGTTGAAATAGACAAGGTCCGCGCCAAGTCTGCTGCCGAGTTGTCCATTGGCAATCGGCTGAAGCATGAGTCCTCGAAGTGATTGCTCGTTCGATATCTGCGTGAGCAAAATGGTATCCGCGGCCTCGACAATGGTGCCTTCTTTTTGAGAGAGGATCTTGAGCTGCCCAAACCGATCACCGGTCTGCTGAAGAACGTATTCAACCGGCTGAGGCAGGCCCTTACCTCCAGACTGAAGCAAGACTTCTGTAATTTCGGCAATACTCATTCCGGTTTCCATTGCATGCGAAATGCTAAGGCTTGAAATACGGAATCTAGATGCTAACCCGAGGTCCTCAGAGTCCGCAAAGGTGTCTAACTTTCGGTGAAGGCTTGTTGAAATTGGACCGGGAGAAACAATGCTGAGGTCCGCTTGAACCAACAATTTGTCTTGAATTCCCGGCAGGTTCTTTGCTATGTCCTTGGCTGCTTTGTCGGCAGACCCAAGAGTCAGCGGGTGGAGAGCTTTGTCGAAATCAGTCAATCCCAGGTCAGCTCCGTACTCGAGCAACCTGATATTTGCCAGGTTTACTAGCGGGTACGCCGTCGAAATTTGGTCTGCGATTGGTCCTTCATGCACCTTGAGTGCTGGTAGGTCCCAACAAGCTTTTGCGAGCATTAGCCAGGCTTGACTTCTTTCGAGCTCAAGCCATTCCATGCCGAGAGTTGTTGCGACCCAGCGTGACTCGTTCTGACCAATTAGACCGGCTTCAAGGGCTAGCTGAAAGATTCGCTGAACGTCTTTTGGTGCGATCTTGATCTTTAGTGCGATCTCTTTCGCGTCTTGAGACCGAATACCTGCTCTGATGACATCTAGCCAGTGGCGTTCACAGGCGAACAATAATTCTGTAATGCAGATGAGGGTCTCGTAGGCCGTCAGGTAAGAACCGTGACGGTTTGCCGGCTTGTACTTCGCGATCTCAAGTTCCCTACCCAAGCTCGCGGCCTCAGGCAGAGAAGATTTGGTCGCTAAATTTTGCTCTCTCAAGTGAGCGGTGGTCTTTTCGTTTCTCAGCGCCTCTAGTTCGGCGGCTGGAAGTGCGCGAATCTTCGGTTCCAGCTCTCTTCTTGAGAGCAAGACCCGGCTCAGATCAAAGTAGTCATCGCATCCATGCCCATGACCGAGTGAGTTTTCAAGGGTATGGCTGAGTTCAGCAACATTCTTAGCTCTTAGCTGCGATGCAAGTTCGAGTATCGAAGACACTAATCCCTATTTTCTTTCGTACGTCGAATGATTGACACAATCAGCATGCTGATGATTATCAGAAAACCGACGGGTAGTCCGATGAGTGGCAACTGGGCAAAAAACACTGGGAAACTGTTGAAGCCAAGGGCGCTTAGCCCCAGAGTGAGTATCATGAAAAGAATCGAGACACCGATCACGCCGACGGCCATGTAAGCCAAGGTTGTTTCGATTTGGGGTCGGTTTTCATTTTTAGCCATCAGATAACTCTAACCTTTCAGATACACTAAACGCCGACCAGTTGAAAGTAGGAAGCATGCCGACCGGCAAAGTAAAATTTTTTGATGACGAAAAAGGATTCGGCTTTATCGCGGGCGATGACGGCACCGAGGTCTTTTTGCATGCCAGCGCTCTTCCTGCGGGGACCGACACAATTAAACCCGGCAGTCGCGTCGAGTTCGGCATAGCCGACGGTCGCAAGGGTGCTCAGGCTCTATCAGTCAGAGTGATAGAAGTGCCGACGCTAACATCACCGAATCGTAAGCCAGCCGAGGATTTGGCAATCATTACCGAGGACCTAATCGGTCTTTTGGATCAAGTCGGTGGGAACCTCAAGCGAGGTAAATATCCGGAGGCCGCACACGGCAAAAAAGTAGCGCAATTATTGCGCAGGGTGGCGGAAGAGCTTGAAGGCTAAAAACCAAGACATGGCCATTGAGCTTTTGAAGGCCGAGCTACCAGAGGCAAGCTACGGAGAGCTCATAAGTGAGATAGAGCCATCCAAGGGCGTCATTGAACTTCGCTACCTCTGCAGCATGCGCGGTTACAGCGGATGGCACTGGCTTCTCACTCTTACTCAAACCGATAAGCGCAAGGCCGCAACGTTCTCAGAACTTAATTTAGTGGCGTCGGAAGATGCTCTTTTGGCACCAGAGTGGGTGCCCTGGTCAGAACGCCTTAGCGAGTTTAGAAAGCAACTTCGTGCAGAGGGTAAGGCGAAAACCGACGCCGAGGCCGACGAGCTGATTAAAGCCCTAGTCGTTACGGATGATATAAAGTCCGATGATTCCGAGGGAAATTCCAACCACGGAAGTATGCAGCCACCATTGAAGACCCGCGTCCGACAGCGCCGGATAAAACACAGCGAGCCCGACGAAGACTAAGAGCCAACTTATTAAACCTGCCCTGATAATCGGTTTTGAATCTAGAGCCTTAGGGGTTGGCTCCGCTTCGCGCTCGCTAAGTTTCAGGTAGAAACGCATTCAGATTCTCTCTAGCACGTATTCAATTGATGCTATTAGTCGCTCGACTTCCGACGGCTCCGTAGAGACAAAAGTTGCCACCCGGAGCTGATTCTTTCCAAGCTTTCGATACGGTTCGGTATCGACAATGCCATTATCTCGAAGTATCTGAGCGATCCCGAGAGCATCGATCGCATCATCAAAGTTTATGGTTGCCACAACCTGTGAGCGATGTTTGGGATTTTCAACAAAGGGCTTTGTCACCTTGGTTTTTTCGGCCCAGTGATAGAGAAGGTCGGAGCTTTCTCTGGTTCTACTGTCAGCCCAAGCCAAACCGCCGTTGTCATTTATCCACTGAACCTGATTATTGGCGAAAAATATAGTTGCCAGCGATGGGGTATTGAGAGTGAAGTTCTGCCTCGAGTTATCCAGCGCTAGTTGCAGGCTCAAGATGTTTGGAATGTAACGTCCAGATGAGGCAACCGCTTCGATGCGACCAATTGCCTTCGGTGAAACTAGAGCAATCCAGAGACCTCCGTCGGAAGCTAGATTTTTCTGCGGGGAGAAATAGTAAACATCTGTTTGCTTCGGGTCAAAATCTATGCCGCCGGCAGCACTCGTGGCATCGGTGAGCATCAGGGCGTTTTCGTCAGCACCCTTTACACGCTGGACATCTGTGACAACCCCCGATGAAGTTTCGTTATGAGGGTAGGCGTAGACATCGACGCCCTCTTCGGCGACGAGGTCGCCTCGAGATCCCGGGTCGACCGAGATGACGGTTGGGGCTTCCAACCATGGGGTGTTAAGAATATTCGCAAATTTATTGCCGAACTCACCATGAACCAGGGCCTGACCCTTTTGTTCGACAAGCGAGAAGGTCGCGGCATCCCAGAATGCTGAAGCGCCACCATTGCCCATAATTATTTCGTAACCCGCCGGAGCGTGGAACATATCCAGTAAGCCCTGCTTGAAATCACCAACCAAGTTCTTTATTGGCTGTTGGCGGTGACTGGTACCCATGTATCTCTTGCCAAAATCCTCAAAAGCACTGAGCTGCTCGGGCCGCATCCGAGATGGGCCGCAGCCGAATCTTCCGTCTAGGGGTTTGATTGAGTCTGGGATTACGATATCTGACATAGCCTCAAGTTTAGTATTGCAATTAACAGAGCTGGTCTAGCGACGAAGAGGGATTGATGACTGACCTCATTGACACAACCGAAATGTACCTCAAGGCAATTTACGAGCTTGAGGAAGAGCACATTCCGCCAATGCGAGCGAGGATTGCCGAACGTCTTGACCACTCAGGCCCCACTGTTTCGCAGACCGTGGCCAGGATGGAGAGGGACGGGCTTCTTCGCTTACTGGATGACCGCCAACTTCAGTTCACTGATGTTGGGCGTCTTACCGCCGTCGAAGTTATGCGCAAGCACCGTTTAGCCGAGCAGCTTTTACTCGAGGTAATTGGACTCGAATGGTCAAACATCCACGATGAGGCTTGTCGTTGGGAGCACGTCATGAGTGAGTCAGTAGAGCGAAAACTTATCGGCCTTCTAAAAAACCCAAGTGTCTCGCCCTTCGGCATGCCGGTTCCAGGCCTTGAACTTCTGGGACTGGCCCCCGCTGATGTCAGGGAGTGCTGGGCACTAGCCTCCTTGGAACCGGGCGAGTATGAGCTTGTGAGAATCGGGGAGCCGCTGCAGCTGGATGGATCATTTTTGAATCAGCTGGCAGAGTTGTCACTTCTACCAGGGGCCAAGGTAACGCTGTCTACTCAAGAGCAGGGATGGCTTTTGATCTCGACCGGTCTTAGCGAAGGGCTGCTAGTCGACACAGGAATTGCACAGCATCTGTTTTTAGGCGTTTCCAAAGTTTTGTAGTTAGACTTTGGCGAGTAGAACCAAAGAAAGTTTTTCAGAGGACCCCTATTGATTTCAGCTAATGCTGACGCTTCGCTAAGTAGTCGCAGAATCTTGCGATCTAGCGAACGAAAAAGAACTGCGAAGGTGCAGCGGCACTCGCTTCGCACGTTTATGACAATGCTCGCTTCCACGGGCCTCATGGCTACTGCAGCTCTTCCCTCCTACGGTTTTGCGCCGGATGTAACGGCGGCTTCTGGACTCGCGCGGGACTCCGAGATGGTTCAGATTTCAGCTCCGAGCCAAGGCCTATCGGTCGCGACGGTTAGGGCCGTTGAATTCACTCGAGGAGACTACGCTCCGGCAGAAGCCTCCGAATTCCAGGTTGCATCAGAGTCAAGAATTTACAATTACCAAGGTCCTCGGGCCGCAGATTACCTCGCTAATCCAAGATTTACAGGTGTCTCCAGCGCCAACCTAATGAAGTCCTCCGCTGAACTAGTTGGGACCCCATATGTATTTGGTGGCCAGACTCCAGGCGGTATTGACTGCTCCGGTTACGTGCTGTTTGTTTACTCTCAATTCGGCGTCGACCTACCGCACAGTGTTTACCAGCAGGCAAAATTGGGAACCAAAATTTCCGCCGAGGAAGCCCTTCCCGGCGATTTAGTTATTTTCAATGACTTCTCCCACAACGGTATCTACGCCGGCAATGGCAATTTCTACCATGCCCCTCAACCGGGCGACCGTGTAAAGCTTGCGCCGATTTTCACTGATCGCTATCACTTCATACGCGTCGCAGAGATTCAGAACTAGAAAATTAACCCTTTTTCACTTTCCCGGTTTAGCGTTTCTAACCAAAAAATCCTCATATCCCGCATACTGTTTTTATAAGTATTGATTCTTGATCTTCGGGGAAGGAGTACAGATGCCAGGAAGCATGCCAGCCATGTATGGCAACTGGATACATCTGTGCCACTACCCCTGCATATCTATTTGGGAGAACCTACGCGTCGCATTATTGCGGCGCGTTTTTTATTACCCAGGGTCAATTCGGATGCCAGCAGGCCGTGCTGGCGATTTCGATCGGAGATAACTACATGCGCACACTTGTTCTAAATGCAGGCTACGAGCCGCTCGCCGTCGTTTCTTTCAAGCGAGCCTTGGTTCTAGTTCTCAATGAGAAAGCCACAATCCTGGCGCGAATTGACCACGAAGTAGTTCGAAGCGCAAGCCAAGAATTCGAAATGCCCTCAGTTATTTTACTTTCGAGGTATGTCAGAATTCCGAACGCCAGAAGGGTCCCAGTTTCTAGAAGGGGAGTGCTCAGGCGCGATTCTCAGCGTTGTGGTTACTGCGCCGGTCCCGCGAACACCATTGATCACATCATGCCAAAATCGAGGGGAGGCAAGGACACTTGGGAGAACCTGGTGGCTTGTTGTCTAGAGTGCAATAACTCAAAGGGCAACCGCACTCCGGCGGAAATCGGCTGGAACTTGAAGGTGTTACCGAAGATGCCAACTGGAACGGTCTGGAGCGTTAGGGGATCTGATAGGCCGCTTCCACAGTGGAGCGAGTTCCTTGCTCTGCAGGCAAAAGCCGCATAATCAAGCCGACTCAGAACGCTGCAATTAGGCGGCAATCAACTGTGGTTCGCTCACAACCTTGCAATCATCTCCGAAAGAGCTAGGCTTTTTTAGAGCGAGACACGCATTACTCAAAGTCAAGCGCCCAAACAAAGGAAGTCAAAATGGATTCATCTGCACTTGTAGGAACCTGGAACACGTTGAGAAAAAGCATCATAAGCTCGCAAATGTCTTCGGTAATAATGCTTGCTGTGGCTCTTTATTTGGTTGCCACCGGACAATTTATTGACGCAAGTGCCGGGGTCAAGCTGTTCGCGGTAACAGTTCTGGTTACCACTGGCGCGCTGTCTTTGATAAATCAGTTCGCAGCCATTCGAGAGGGATCAGCGCTGATCAAGGACATGAAGGCCTCGGATTCCGCACTTGAAACCGCCATTGCCTCCTCAGCCCGCTTCGTCAGTTTGACTCAAGCGGCCATGGCAATCTTCGCCGCAGCCACACTCGTTCTATTTGTCGTAGCTATTTACTAGCAACTAGAAGCTAAAAGTTTTAGGGCGTGGTGACCTTTCGGTCGTCACGCCCTTTTTCGTAATTAGGTGTTCCCGCAAAAGTGGCCCCGAGGTGAATCGAACACCCGACACACGGTTTAGGAAACCGTTGCTCTATCCACTGAGCTACGGGGCCAGCAGCCGTTATAGGTTACTAGTTATTAAGCCGGTGCAGATTTCCCGTCTGGAGGCTCAAGAGGAACTTGCAGCTAAAAAATTTTACGGAACTAACGGGTGTTCGTTGTTTGATCTCTGAATTATTTCGCCAGCAAGCACTTACTGCTTAGCGGGCAAGGCAACCTCAACTTTCTTGGGTTCGCTTCTAGTATTTTCCACGTGGAACGCAATGAGTTACTAGAGCTTTGGCACAAGCAGCGACTGAGCATTGGCGGCATTAATCCGTTGGTGCAGTTTGAATTATCTAGTTTCGGGCAAGTAGATCTGAGTCGGTCTCACCCGGGCGGACTGGCTCAATTGGCTTCAGCCCGCAGTTCTACTATCTCAAACCTGGTGAGGGACGGGGTTGCCCAGTCCAGGGCCCTGAATACGTCCCGCAGAATTCTAAAAAAAGCCCATCGGATCGAGCGCAATTTTGGCATTGATGCTTTGTTTGTCGCCGGAGGCCTGGTTTCTATGGGCAACACCAAAATGCCAATTTTATTGTGGCGCAGTCACCTGCTGCCAAAGGGCGAAGACTTTGAATTGCGAGTGGATTCAATACCGAGGGTAAATCCAGCCTTAGTAAGCGTGATCAAAACCTATAGAAGTGATTTTCGTGTCTCAGACTTGATAGCTGTCAGCCAAGGTCAAACTGACCTCATTCCAACCGGTGTGCTTTCTTTAGTTTCTGAATTGATTCAGGATCCAGATGTTGAAATAGAAAAGCTGTTGGTGATGGGAAACTTTGTCCCAGACCTAACCCTGATTCAGCAGTCTGAATTAGAGGCCCCATCTTCTTTGATTATGCAGCTAACTGGCAAGGTCGCTGCACCTGGCTTTGAAAGTCCCACAAAGCCCTGCGCGTTGGTTCTGAACGCGGACGCAGACCAGCAAAGGGTGCTGGACAGAGCACTAGCCGGCAACAGTTTTGCGGTCGAGACACTTCCTGGCTGCGGCTACCTGCAGACCGTAGTCAACTTGATTGCGAACCTGTCTGTATCTAAAAAGCGCGCCTTAATTATTGCCCCCCGCCAGCAGACTCTCGATGAGCTTGCGGAACGACTAAGCGCTTCGAAGCTTCCCGGTTTAGCGGTTAGGCAAAGTGATAGCTGGGGCGACGCCGTTGCGGCAATTTCCAGAAACGAGAAAGCCACTCCCGGAAAGCTTGAGTCCGCGAGGGACTTGGTTGCCTTGAGACAGGTGGATGTCGAGCAGTACTTTTCAGTGGTGCAGTCTCGGGATAACAACCTTGGCGTGAGTGTTATCGAGGCTCTTGGGAATTTGGCGACTTTGGCTTCGCTGCCTTCAGCTCCGGTCAACAACGCCAGAATTGGACCTGAAGTCTTGTCGACAATTCGAACGGATGCCTCGGACCTTCTAAGACGCGCGCACGAGGCCGGACTCTTTGCGACCTCTCCGATAGATGGCCCGTGGTTTCAGGCCAAATTCGATGCCGAAGCGCAAATCAGTGAAGCTCTCGTCGCAGTCAGGTCACTTGCAGGCGAAGAATTTCGAATGCTCAAGTATCAAATTAATCTTTACCTGTCGGACCTGAACTTTTCACCGAGCAAAAAAGTTGAGGACTGGTCTCACCGGCTGAATCTACTAATTGGCATTCGGGAAACCCTGGACAAATTTAAGCCAGAAATATTTGATCGTTCTCTCCAGGAAATGATGAGCGCAACTGCTTCAAGAGGAGACCGGGGTGAGCTCTCCGGCGCCCAACGAAGAAGATTCAGGAAGCTGGCAAAGGGCTATCTTCGACCGGGAGCTGCAGTTGCGAATCTGCATCAGGCCCTTGTTGAGGCCGAAAGGCAACGAGTTGCCTGGTCGGACTTCAATCTAACCCAGGCTCCGCCGACTGTCCCACTAGGGCTAAGTGACGTTCAGACTAAGTTTGAGCAAATTTATCGAGTGCTTGAGACTCTTCAGCGGCACCTCAATCCGGATCCGGACATAGAGCTTTTGACTCGAATGGACCTAGATCAACTGGCTGTCACTCTTGAAGATTTAGGGAAAAAGACCAACGGCTTAGACCACTACATGCAACGGCTGCCAATTTCTAAAGAGTTGGTGGACATGGGCTTGGGGCAGTTCACAAAGGAAGTTAGTAAGTCCAGACCGGAATACGAACGACTTCAACGGGAATTTGAGCTCACTTGGTGGCAGTCCGCGCTGGAGGCAATTATCCAGTCTGACTCGAGGATTTTGGAATATACCGCTGAGGCCATTGCAACCCTGGAGAGCGACTTCGAGCAAGCCAACGAAGACCTTATTGCTCAGGGTCTTTTGGATGTAAGGCATCAATTGGCACAGGTTTGGCATGCAGCGATTGCAAAGCAACCTGCGCAGGCCGACGCCCTCAGGGCTCAACTAAGAACCAAAAAACTAGAGCTTAAGGCCGCCTCTCAAGTTGGTGGAGATCTGTACAGGGCGCTTGTTCCGGCCGTTTCTTTGTCTCCCTACCGAATACACGAAATCGACCCGGCTGAAAAATTTGATCTGGTTATAGTTTTGGATGCATCCTCCACGGGCTTGGCTGAGGCTCAGCAGGCGCTGTCAATGGCTGACCAAGTGCTTGCGTTCGGAGACCCAGTTATTGCGACTCCCGAGAACTTTGACACAGTGGCAAGGGCCAGCCAGGCGCACGTCGAAACCGATCGCGGATCGGTGTTTGATCTAGTCGCGGAAGTTTTCGGCTCCTTGGGAATCAGTCGTAATTATCGAGTCGAGGGCCAAGTGCTTGGTAAGTACCTGAACGATAATTTTTATGGTTCGCGTCTAGTGATAGAGCCCGCAGCTGGGCAACTCTTTGGATCCCATAATTTTGAGCAGATTGAAATTACCGATGATGCCAACGCCTCAAGCACTATCGAGGGATCGACTGAGTCCTTAGATTCTGAGGTTAGTAAGGTCGCCGAGTTGGTAATGAGCCACGCCAGATGGAGCCCTGAAGATTCACTTATGGTCGTGACAGCATCAAGAACACACGCTGAACGCATTGACCAATTAGTTCGCCAAGAGACCTATAAGCAGCCCCAGCTAGCCGAATTTTTTGATGCTCATGGGAGAGAAAAGTTTGAGTGCGTCAGTATGAGCGAACTGACTCATCGGCTGGCCGATCGAGTGATCTTTTCAGTCGGGTTTGGCCGAACGCAAGAAGGAAAAATCTCCGGAACCCTGGGGGACTTTAATTTTGCAAATGTGAGTGGCTGGATGGTCAACCAAATTGTCTCGGCCAGAAAACGCATGACAGTCGTTTCTTGCTACAACTTTGAAGACTTTGCAGCAGGAGGGCTCCCAGAGAATCAGCGTTGGTTGAAAGATCTAATTGCCCCAAGCTTTATGAGTGATGTTTCTGAGGGCCAGGCAGACCCATTGCTTAGAGATTTGGCTCTTAGGCTTGAGAAGCTGGGCCTAAAAGT
>OOFT01000009.1_pt1 | contig 49754 bp, 47 predicted proteins | sample 1670301 | NCBI WGS metagenome assembly OOFT01 (sample SAMEA98140918, study PRJEB22522) | marine metagenome | biome: marine biome; feature: marine water body; material: sea ice | place: Arctic Ocean | collected 11-Sep-2015 | depth 0.3 m
ACTTTGAGATTGTTAGAAAAGAGCGAGCCTTGTCTAAGGTGAGCTGCACTCGCTCCGCGCTATGCGCGAGGATGCGCCTGTTCAAAGGAAGAACGCAAACGTTCAACTGAAACATGTGTGTAAATCTGAGTGGTAGTCAAGGAAGCGTGCCCAAGTATCTCCTGCACGGCTCTCAAGTCGGCGCCGTGATCTAAAAGATGTGTCGCCGCTGAATGCCGCAGAGTGTGCGGGCCTGCGGAACCGAGGGTGGTGGTCGCCAATTGACTTGCAACAACGTCATATAGCTGGCGAACCCCAACCCTTCCGCCGCGTGAACTCAAGAGCAGAGCGCTTGATGAGGTCGGTATTTCAAAAACTGGTCTTCCAAGCCTGACCCAACGATCGATTGCGTCCTTCGCCCTCAGACCATATGGCAGCATTCGCTGCTTATTACCCTTACCGGTGACTCTCAAGAGCTGTCGCTCGTGGTCTAGGTCCGATAGGTCCAGCCCGGCTAGCTCACTTACCCTCATGCCAGTTGCATAAAGAAGTTCGACGGCACAGTGGTTCATGAGGCCGACTGGGTTATCTGCGGTCGCCTGAAACAGCATTCGATCAAATACCTCCGCCAATGAGATTTCCGACGCGACTTTAGGTAGTGGCCGGTCAAGCTTTGGAGACCGAAGCCTCAATGCAGGATCTTGATCAGCTAAGCCTGAATCAGCTCTCCAAGCAGTGAAACTCTTAATCGCCGAGGTTTTTCGCGCCAGCGTTGCCTTTGAACCACCAGCCTCGGAAATTCGATAAAGCCAGCTCCTGATTGCCTCAAGGTCTATCAGTTGCTTTGTATCCGACAAAAAAGTTAGCAAATCGTTGATGTCAGAGTTGTAAGCCTTTTGAGTGTTTGCAGAAACCCCACGCGCCTTTAGCTGCTCTAGAAACTGAACTAAGTCGTGGTTTAGATTCCGCATGCCTCCAGAGTAAACGCAGAATCTCAAAATGGTCGTTGCGGTCAAGCTTTTTTTCGAATGGTTCCTAGACGTTGGCGATCGGCGTTTAGTTACAAGTTTTCCCGCCGAGCAGCATGATGGATTTCACTTGTTTGAGACCGACACCAGACTCTGTGGCTATTTCACTGGGAGTTTTTGCACCCGCACGAAGGGCATCTTGAACTCGCTTTTCGGTCCAAGACGGCTCGATCTGGATTGGGTCATCAAGAACATACTGCTTAGCTACCCCCTCTTTAATCATCGTGTTGCAGCCTTGACTTTGCTCGCTAGCCCAGGAACCCGCTAGGGCATAAACCTCTCGCCCGAGACCCCTAGCGTGATTAGCAGTGTTCCTGGATCCAGACCTAAGGGCAGCTTCAACTACGAAAAGTTCCTTGCACATTGCTGCTATTAACCGGTTGCGCTGCAAAAACCTAAACCTGCTGGGAACTGCGCCGGGAGGCATTTCGCTCATGAGCACTCCCCCAGAGCGCACTATTTGGTGGAACATTTCCCAGTTCTCCATGGGGTAGGCCTTGTCTAGGCCGCCGGCCATGATTGCGACCGTTGGCAGTCCAAATTCAAGAGCCGCTTCATGAGCCGCTCGGTCAATTCCAATAGCACCGCCTGAAACTATGGGCATGCGCAAGCTTGCGACAAGCCTCCTGGCGTTTGATGCTCCCTTTACTGAAGGCTTTCTAGTTCCAACAATCCCTGCAAAGTCTTGCTCTAACGCGACCTGATCGCCTGCTACCCATATCAAAAGTGGTGCGTGCTCTCCAAGATCGGACAGCCTACCCTCGACGCTTGGTAGGGATGCGACCGCAACCGGTCTAGCGTTCCATCGGATTCCGCGCTCAACGAGTTGATGGGCATTGGCTCTCGGCAGTCGAAGACAAACTCGCTCTTCCATGGACCTAAGTTCACTCAAGTACTCGGGGAAGCTCTCAGAAATAAAATTCCGCCAGGTCTCGAAATCCTGCTTTTTGACGCTTTCTAGGGCCTCCGGTCCGAATTCGTTCCAGATCAAATTGGTCAAAGCATCGCCGGGTTCAGACAGCGCGCACCAGGAAATCAGATCTAATTCATATTGACTTAGATGCATGGACCCTCCTTTTGCAAGAAGTGTCACATCTATAGGACCTGGGCTCTAAGGAGCATTCCCAAGCTGTTGATAACTAAGGCTGATCGCCCACTGCCAATTCTTCCGGTAGCTCAAATTCTTGACTACCGATTTCCTCAACATTGACATCCTTAAATGTCATGACTTTTACCTGCTTTACGAATCGATCGCTGCGATAAATGTCCCAGACCCAAACATCATTCATTGCAAGCTCAAAGTAGAAATCCGTTGCGGTGTCTACTCTTTTTAGCTCGACGTCATTGGCAAGATAAAATCTGCGCTCAGTCTCAACCACGTAGCGGAACATTTTCACTACGTCTCGATACTCGCGATAGAGAGCTAGCTCAGCTTCCCTGTCGTAATCCTCAAATTCGTTCTCATCCATATGCCTAAATCCTAACCCTCAAAACAAGCTGTTGTCATCGGCCAGGATCTTCGTTAGCCAACTGAGACGGTGATGAGAGCTCGGGCCAATTTTCCGAAGTGCGGCTAGGTGAGAAGGTGAAGAATATCCTTTATTACCCTCCCAACCGTAGGCCGGAAACTCCTGACCAAGTTTCGCCATCAAAGAATCGCGCTCCACCTTGGCACTAATTGCACCGCCTGAAACTGACCCGCAATCCCTGTCCGCCTTTATGATCACCCGCACTTCAATGCCGATATCTCCTAACCAATTGTGGCTACCATCGAGCAAAACAATCGCTCCGGTTAGGTCGAAGTTTTCTAGGGCATTCAGAGCGGCCTTCTGAAGAGCAAAGTTGATTCCCTTTGACTCAATGACTTCAACATCGGAAAATCCGACGCTTGGCTGTCCCCAGCTTGCAACCTGCAGGGCTAACGGACCACGCTTTTTCTCCGTTACCAATTTTGAGTCGCGTAGATCGGTTGGCATTGAGTGAAGACCGTCTGCATTGAGGCCAAAGGCGCCTACGGCGACTGGTCCTGCGAGAGCTCCACGACCGACCTCATCAATACCTATGACGAGCCGATGACTCTGTAGGAGCTCACGCTCTAAATCAAGGCTTGGGTAAGACATCGAATGTACTCGAGTAGTTATCTAGGTAACTCCAGTTTGCTACCGGCCAACTAACCAGCATTGCCCGACCCACCACTACATCGAGCGAAACAAACCCTTTTGAAGGAAGGTCCTGATGAAACCGAGAGTCGGTTGAATTTCCTCGGTTATCGCCCATCACCCATAGGTACCCCTCGGGGACGGTAATGGAGAATTCGATGTCAGAGGGGTTTGCCCCATCACGAATGTATGATTCATCGATAGCAACGCCGTTGAGTAGCAGCCTGCCGTCAGCATCGCAGCAAGAGATGACGTCTCCGCCAACACCTATCACGCGCTTGACTAAGTGCTCTGCTGAATCAGGAGCCGTTACACCAAAGGTTCCGAGAACAAAGTCCCCAAGCTCTTCAATGGCCGGCTTCTCAATCGAATTAGCCACGCCAAGCCAACCACCAGGATCCTGGAAAACCACGACATCACCGCGTTGAACAGGCAGCACCTCTGGGACCAGCACGTTCACGATTATTCGGTCATTTATTTGAAGAGTGTCCATCATTGAGCCAGAGGGTATGAAAAATGACCTGATGAGAAAAGCTTTAATAAGAACTGAAAGCAGTAAAGCAACCCCCACGATTGCGACAAAGTCGACGAGGAAAGCTAGTACTGGATTTTTACGTAAACGGCGAGACCTACGCCTGAAACCGTTCATAGCACCAGGCCTCCGGGGTCGCAATCCCCCGTCGAACGACATTAGGGAGTGTTCTACTTGACGTTGTCGCGCTTCTCGCGAACCTTTGCGGCCTTGCCGCGAAGCTTACGCAAGTAATAAAGCTTTGCTCGTCGAACGTCTCCGCGCGAGACAAGCTCGATCTTCTCAAGAACTGGGGTGTGTACAGGCCAGGTGCGCTCTACGCCAACCTGGAAAGAAACTTTACGAACTGTGAAGGTCTCTCGAATTCCGTCGCCGGAGCGACCGATTACAATTCCCTGGAAAAGCTGAACACGGCTGCGACTACCCTCAACGATGTTTACGTGAACCTTGACAGTGTCACCGGCTCGGAAGTCTGGAATGTCGTGCCTTAGGCTCTTGGCATCTAAGTCATCAAGAATGTTCATTTTTATTCTTTCCTCTTGCACGCAGGTCAAAATGGCTAGTTTCTAATAATTTGTTTGTTCCGACTCCCCTGCGGCAGAGTCGATTGGAACAGGTAGAAGTCTCTCACAGCAAAAGACTATTGGCAACTATTCAGCGAGTAAATCAGGCCTATTTACTTTGGTGCGACTAAGTGATTGATCTTTACGCCACTTCTCAATCTCGGCGTGATGTCCGGAAAGCAATATCTCCGGCACCTCAAGTCCGCGCCAGCTTGCCGGCTTCGTGTAACTGGGGTACTCAAGAAGCCCTGAATTATGGGATTCTTCGCTCAATGATTCCGCGTTTCCTATCACTCCAGGAATCAGGCGGCAAATTGCCTCTATCATCGCGATCGCGGCGACCTCTCCGCCGTTCAGAACATAGTCACCAATAGAAACTTCCAAAACTTCTGCTTGCCCGCTGGCATGTTCCACAACTCGCTGATCAATGCCCTCATATCGGCCGCAAGCAAAAACCAGGTGCGATTTGGCGGCGAGCTCAGCGGCAAGCTTCTGGGTGAAGGGGATGCCGGCTGGCGTGGTAAAAATAAGCGTTGGCCTTTGGTCTTTTGGAATGATTTCATCAAAAGCATCGCCCCAAGGCTCGGGCTTCATTACCATTCCGGCCCCACCTCCATATGGAGAGTCATCGACTGTTCGGTGCCTATCGCTAGTCCATTTGCGTAAGTCGTGTGCTTCAAAGCCTATGATCTTCTGATCTTGGGCCTTACCCAACAGCGACAACCCCAGGACGTCAAAGAACTCCGGGAAAATGCTTATCGCATCAATCTTCATTAGCTGGGGTCTCCAACTGTTCGAAAAGCCCTCCGGGTGGAGTAATTTCCACGATACCGGAATCAACATCAACCTTTGGGACAAAAATCTTTAGAAACGGCAGCAGAACCTCACCATTCTCCGTTGTAATGGCGAGCAAATCCTGCGCTGGCTTGTGCTCAACCCGGTCAATAAAACCGACCTCTATGGAGTCTCGAAACACCTTTAGCCCCGTCAGCTGATGATCAAACCACGCCTCAGGTTCTTGAGGGAGCTCATCGAGGGGCTGATCAACAAGAAGAATGGCCCGAATAAGACCCTCGGCATCCTCGCGGCTTTCGATGCCCTCGATGAATAACACGGGAGAACTGTTGTACATGCGAAGTTCTTTGACAACGATTGTTTTGCCAAACCAAGACGAGTCTTCGGGAACCTGAAGTTTTATTTCTGCGCCCGGTGTGAAACGCTGCTCAGGACTGTCGGTGTAAATTTCGAGCTTTATAGCTCCCTTGAGACCGTGAGCTTTGAGCAATCGCCCCACTCGGAGCTCAGTGGAACTAGAAATCGGTGTCCACCACGTCTACTCGCACTCGCTTGCCGTCTGCAAGAGCATTCACGACTGTTCTAAGAGCTGTTGCAGTCCTGCCATTTTTCCCGATTACTCGACCTAGGTCGTCGGGGTGCACGCGCACCTCCAGTAGGTCGTTCGGTCCAACCTTCCGCGTTGCCACGGTGGCGTCGTCAGGGTTACTGACAATTGAACGAACTAGGAACTGGAGGGTCGCCTGCAACATGATTATTCGGCCTTTGGCTCTTCGGCTTCGGCTACTGGAGCCTCAACAGAAACTTCTTCGGCTACAACTTCTACTGACTCTGCCACAGCAGCCTCTTCGGCTACTGCCTCGGCTGGAGCTTCTACTGGAGTCTCTGCCTCGACGGCTGGAGCTTCGGCTACTGGAGCTTCAGCTTCGGCTACAGCCTCTGCTGGAGCTTCTGTTGGAGTCTCTGCCTCGACGGCTGGAGCTTCGGCTACTGGAGCTTCAGCTACTGGAGTTTCGGCTGACGGGGTCTCAGATGGCGCCTCTGCAGCGGGAGCTTTTGCCTCCTTGGCAGCTGGAATGTCTTCAACCGTCGCTTTCTTCTCGACCTTTGGAAGAAGAACTGACTTCTTCTTTGCGTCTGGCACGAACGGAGTCTTGGCAACCTGAGGCTTGATGGTGTTCTTGAACTCGCCGTTTTCGTTGGCCATGTCACCACTGAGCTTTAGAAGAACAGCAGCCTGCTCGGTTGGCTGAGCGCCAACTGAAAGCCAGTACTGAGCTCGCTCTGACTGAACCTCAATGATGGATGGGTGATTGGTTGGTACATAACGCCCAATCTCTTCAATTACTCGACCGTTACGGTGAGTTCGAGAGTCGGCTACCACAATGCGGTAGTGAGGGCTGCGCTTTTTACCAATGCGCTGAAGTCTGATCTTTACGGCCACAATTCTCCTGTGAGTTTCTGGGATGAGTTTTCACCGTGAGCGTGGGGACACACTCTGATGTTTCTCTAAGGTTTTTCGATTACGTCTCGTTAGAGGGTCGAGACGCTCGAACTGTCAAAGTCTGCCAGAAAACACGAAGTTTCGCTAGTTTCGGAGACCAAAAGCACTGCCGGGTTTTGATTCTTGGGGTTGAGAGAACCCCAAACCTTGATTTTCTGCCGCTCTTTTAGCCGGATTTCCACTTTTAGAGCCCTTCTTTTTCGTTGTGCTTTTTTTGCCGCCGATGTAGCCTCCGCCGACAGCTCCGCCCATTGTGACCGGATTAGTGCCGGGAATATTGGGCATTCCTCCCTTTGACATAGTCTTCATAACCTTGGCGGCCTGCTCAAACCTATTCACGAGTTGATTTACCTCTGTGACAGACGTGCCAGAACCTTTTGCTATCCGCATGCGCCGGGATCCATTTAGCACCTTGGGGCCATTTCGCTCCAAGGGGGTCATTGAGAAAATGATTGCTTCGGTCCTAGCGATTTCAGATTCATCGAAGTCCTCCAGCTGCTGCTTCATCTTCCCCGCGCCCGGAAGCATGCCCAAAAGGCTTTTCATGTTGCCCATTTTTCTGAGTTGCTGCATTTGCTCTAGAAAATCCTGGAGCGTAAATTCGTCATTAGCTATCTTGTCGGCGAGCTTTTTTGACTCTTCCTCGTCAAAAGTCTTTTGCGCCTGCTCAATGAGGCTGACTACGTCACCCATGTCGAGGATTCGGCTTGCCATCCGCTCCGGATAAAAGGGCTCGAATGAATCGAGGTCCTCACCCGTGGAACTAAACAGAATCGGTGCTCCGGTTATGTTTGCAACCGAAAGCGCCGCACCCCCTCTGGAGTCGCCATCGAGTTTGGTTAGGACCACGCCGGTTACTCCAACGCCATCCTTGAATGCCTTCGCAACATTAACCGCGTCCTGACCAAGCATCGAGTCGACAACAAACAAAATTTCATCTGGACTCACGGCATCTCGGATGCCGATGGCCTGCTGCATCATTTCCTCGTCGATACCTAGGCGACCAGCAGTGTCGACAATAACAACCGAAAATTGAGCCTTCTTGGCATGGGCGATGGCATCTTTGGCAACTGTTATAGGGTCACCTACACCGTTTCCAGACTCCGGCGCAAACACCGGTACGCCAACCTTCTCGCCCAATATCTGCAACTGGGTGACCGCATTTGGTCGCTGCAAATCAGCCGCGACCAAAATCGGGGTTTGGTTTTGCTCTTTTAGCCACTTGGCAAGCTTGCCTGCCAACGTGGTTTTTCCAGATCCCTGCAAACCGGCCAGCATGATCACGGTTGGAGGGGACTTGGCGAATTGAATTCTTTTATTTTCTCTTCCGAGAATTTTGGTCAGTTCATCATTGACAATCTGAACTACCTGCTGAGCCGGGTTCAGGGCCTTTGAGACCTCGTCGCCGAGTGCGCGTTCGCGGATGGCCGCTATAAAGCTCTTTACGACCTCAAGGGCTACGTCGGCCTCTAGCAGCGCTCTGCGGATATCCCTCAGCGTGGCATCGATGTCACTAGCCGAAAGCCTGCCCTTGCCACGAAGGTTCTTAAACGTGTCTGATAATCGATCAGAAAGATTGCCGAACAATGAAACTCCTATTTCTTAGCGACTAGACCTTTGGCGAATTCTTCGGGTGAGAAAAACGCAAAATCATTGATTTGTTCGCCAACACCAACGAGCTTAATTGGCAAATTCAATTCTTTTTGCAATGAATAGAGGATTCCACCTTTAGCAGTTCCATCCAGCTTGGTCATAACGATGCCGGTGACCTCGGCAACCTCGGCAAACGCCCTAGCCTGGCTCATGGCATTTTGACCGTTAGTTGCGTCGATTACAAGGAGAACCTCTGAGATCTTTGCTTGTTTCTCGACTGCTCTTCTTATCTTTCCCAATTCGTCCATCAGGTCTTTTTTATTTTGCAACCTACCTGCGGTGTCAATGATTGCGATGTCAGCCTGAGTCCTTATTGCCATTTCCACGGTTTGATAGGCAACCGAGGCAGGGTCCGCGCCCTCTTTGACCGGCTTGACAATTGGAGAATCGGCTCGCTTCGCCCAAGTTTCCAATTGGTCGACCGCGGCTGCTCGATAGGTGTCAGCTGCCCCTAGAACAACCTCCCACTCTCCATCCTTGAGCCACCTTGCAAGCTTCCCGATGGTTGTGGTCTTTCCGGCACCGTTCACACCCACTACCAAAATCACATAGGGCAGAGTGCCGTCATCTAGGTTGAGAGCCGAGTCATTTCGGCTAAGCCTTTTTGCTAGCAAGTCTTTTAGCAGTAACCGCAATTCAGGGTCAGTTGTCACGCCTTGCCTGTTTGCCTCACCTCTGAGTTCAGCGGCGATCTCCTCTGCTGTCTCAACGCCAAAATCAGCCAAAATGAGAATATCTTCGAGCCCATCGATGTCCATTGCGCCACTAAACAGTGACCTGATTCCAGTTCCCAGTGAGCGCTTAGGAAGTTCCACGGAGACAAGATCCGGTTTTGCAATCTCTTTTTCGTCGGTTCTTGTGCCCGACTGGGCAACGGTGGCCTCAGTTCCAGATTCGGTTTCTGTTTCCGACGGTGCGGGAGCGTACGAGGGTAAATCCGACCCGGGTAAAACTTCAATGACAGCCGCCGGTTGATTTTCTTCCACTGGAGATGAGGCATCCACGTCTTTGCCGCGAAGTCGCTTTAGAAATTTGAACATTAGCCTGCCAGCTCTACTCTCTGACCAACAACCTGCGTGATTCCGTCTTGACGCATCGAGACTCCGTAGAGAGCATCTGCGATTTCCATTGTGCGCTTCTGGTGAGTAACGACAATCAACTGCGAGCTATCTCGAAGTGACTTTATGACGCTCAATAAACGACCCAAGTTTGAATCGTCTAGCGCGGCCTCAACCTCGTCTAAAACATAAAACGGGCTTGGTCTCGCCTTGAAGATTGAAATGAGTAACGCGACAGCAGCTAAAGAGCGCTCGCCGCCGGAAAGAAGAGACATTCGCTCAATTCTTTTGCCGGCAGGCTTGACCGAAACCTCAAGTCCCGTGACCAGTAAGTTATCCGGCTCAGTGAGGCTCAGTGAACCAGTTCCTCCTGGGAACAGAAGTGGAAACACTTTTTCGAATTCCTTTTTTGTGTCCTCGAACGCACTAGAAAAAATATGCTGCATCTTGCCGTCAAGGTCGCCAATAATCGAGGTTAGATCGGCCCTAGCGGCAGTTAAGTCGGCCAGCTGATCGCTCAGATACTTGTGGCGTTCTTCAAGCGCTGAAAATTCTTCAAGCGCAAGTGGGTTGAAAGCGCCCAGTTGTGCCAATTTGGCTTCAGCCTGTCTAAGCAGCCTCTGCAGTTCTTCAATCGGCTGGTCATCCTCCGTGTTTTCCTCCAGTAACTCCTCGATGCTGATCGACAGCTCAGACTCGACGCGATCCTTTAGGTTTTGCAACGTTAGGCGAAGCTCGTAATTTTGCATCTCGACTTCGTGAACAGAGGAGTTCAGGCTGGTAAATCTAGCCTCCAGTTCAATCGCTTGAGACCTCAGCTGCGCTAGGCGCTCACTGCGTTGCGACCGCTTGGCCTCTAGGTCCAAAAGTTCAACCCGCAGCTTCGAAGAAAGAGCCTGGGTCAGCGTCATTACTTGAGGTAATTTCAAAAGAACGTCTTTAGCGCTATTCAGCTGGTTCTCTCGAGCCAAGCTGGCGTCATTAGCGGCAAGCTTGGCAGAAACGGCCTCAGCCAATCGACCCTTCAAAACCGCCAACTGCCCGGAAGATGCGCTGCTTCGCTCGGCAAGAGTGCCGGCCTCAATCCTGGCCTCCAACTCTTGCTGCCTTGACGAGTCAAGATTCTTCGAAAGCTCCAAGCGCGCCTCTATGGAAACTTCGACTGAAGACTGTTCAGGGAGGTCTGCAACTTTTTTGTCCAAGACTTCAAGCTCGTGGTTCGCAGTCTTGGCCAGCTGGTCCTGCAGTTCAATTTCCGCCTCAAACCTGGCGATCTCAGCGCGGCCAGAATCCAGTTGCGCTATCAGCCTTCCAGCGCGCTCAGCACTTGCTGCCAGGAGTGCGTCGTGTTCTTGCAGCTCTGACAGACTCCTTTTCACGCCCGCGGTCGCAACCTCCGAGCCGGCCTCGGCATCGCTGAGTTTTTTTGAAAGAGCCTGAATTTCAGACTCAAATTTAGCTAAACCCTTAGCCGCGAAATCCCTTTCAGCACTGAGTTCTAGCTTGGATGCAAGCTTTGTTCCACCGCCTCGAACCGTATATTCGGAAACTAAGTCGCCGTCTCTGGTGATGACGGTTATTTCAGGATCTTCTTCCAGGGCTTTTTCCGCAGCATCAAGATTTGGTGCAACGTAGAAATGTTCGAGAAGTGCCAGAACCGACTTCGGTGCGCTTACTAGTGTGCTGGCATTTACAAGCCCCGCTCTTTCAGCAAGCTTGCCGGTTTGGGCGTCGGAGCTTGTGACAAGAAACTCTGCGCGACCAAGATCTTGAGCCTTGAGGAACCTGATGGCATCGATAGCCTGACCTCTGCTGTCGACAACTATCGCGTCCGAAAGGGCTCCTAGTGCAACGGCGATTGCCTTCTCAAACCCCTTTTCAACGCTGACGCTCTTTGCCAGCAACCCTTTGATGCCCTGAAGCTTTGCTCTAATTGCTTCTCCGCCGCCGTCTGATTGATCGAGGGTTAGGCCAAGTGCAGCATGCCTTGCGGCCAGAGCATCACGCTCTCGTTCGGCAAAATGTAACTGCTGGCGAGATTCGTCAACTAACTTCCGAGCTTTGGACTCGGCCAACTGGGCTAATTCGTAACCCTTTCGAAGCGCATCATCAGAGGTCGATAAGCCTCCGGTTGTCATAGCCGACTGCTGCTTGGATAGTTCAGTCACACGAGACTCTGCCTGGGAGATGCTGTCCTGAAGCTTGAGGCGGGCTTGAGAAATAGCTTCGATTCTTGCCTCTTGGAGGGAAACCTCCCCGGTCGCCTGATTTCTTTGGCGGGTCTGAGACTCCTGCTGGCTTCGCTGACGGATTGACTCTGCGTCAAATAAATTCATTGCTTCTGCAGCAAGCTGTCTGGCCTGCTCTAGCTCAGCAAGCTTCGAGGCACTGGCCTGTATCTCAAGTTCGATGGTTCTTAGCGAATCCGTCGCCGATGAAAGCTCCGTTTCTAATGACTCAATTTCCAAACCGGCAGATTCGGGCTGATTGTCCACCAAGAGATTTACGCGCTGATCAGCGAGGTTTTTTAGGTTTCTAAGCTTTTGCTCGATGGTCTCGAACCGAAATAGCTTTGACTTGGCTTGGTCTAATTCGTCTGAACTCAATTCCGATTCAATTTGAGCGATCGCGTTTCTAGCACTCGCTAGTTGCGCTTGAGCAAAAGAGGATTCGGCCTTGCGTTCATTTTCGGACTTTGAGGCCACTTCTAGCTGTTCTTTTGAGTTACGAACTTGGGCGCTAAGAAGCTGGGACTTGGCGTGGCGTGCCACGGCGGCTATTTCCTGGGCGCTTCTTGCTACCTCCGCTTGTCGTCCAAGCGGTTTTAGATTTCGCCTAATTTCCGCGATCAGGTCGTGCAATCTAGTCAGGTTTGACTGCATTGCTTCCAGCTTGCGCTCTGTCTTTTCTTTGCGACGACGAAACTTTAGAATTCCCGCGGCTTCCTCTATAAAAGCGCGACGCTCAAGTGGTGTGGCTCTAAGCACGGTGTCGAGCTGCCCCTGTCCAACGATGACATGCATCTCACGACCGAGACCAGTGTCGCTGAGCAGTTCTTGGACATCCAATAAACGACAGGGTTGCTGGTTGATCGAATATTCGGAGGCCCCGTTTCGAAACAGGACTCTTGAAATCGTGACCTCGGCATACTCAATCGGCAGAGCCCCGTCCGAGTTGTCGATGGTGAGAGACACTTCTGCCCGACCAAGGGGAGCTTTGGTTGAGGTTCCGGCGAAAATCACATCTTCCATCTTGCCGCCACGAAGGGTCTTTGCACCCTGTTCGCCCATCACCCAAGCTAGAGCGTCAACAATATTGGACTTACCGGATCCATTCGGTCCAACTACGCAAGTGATCCCGGGTTCCAACACAATCGTGGTTGCCTGGGCGAAAGATTTAAAGCCCTTAAGGGTGATGCTTTTTAGATACAAGCTCAAACACCCCTTTCGCTTCCAGATAAAGCCTATCCGAGCCAAAAGTTTAGCGATTTTCTGCCAGTTTGATTAGGTGAGCGTGTCAAAGGCAGGTGTGGGACAGACTACGGCGCGCACTTAGGTTCTAGGCTCAAGATGTGCTAACCAAAAAAAGAGCTATCGGCAAAAGCCTTTCGGCAGTCCTGAAAGCGGTAGCAGTCGCAGTTTTCGGCACGATTCTGCATCAAAGCTCGCTATTCGATCAGCTCCCAATTGGGTCAGTCCTAAGTCTCAGCCTTGTGCTGCTAGTTGCCCTGCAAATTAGAATTGCGTCGGGCTTCAGAAGTCCAAATCTTTTTTTCGCCATCGCGATCCTTGGGTCACTTTTTTTATTCAGCCAAAGCTTCGGGCAAGACAAAATGATTCCGGCTAACCAAGCCGGATTTATCTGGTCCTACGGTGCCGCGGTGCTGGCATTTGCGGTGGCAATGTGGCCAAGGATCTCGGCTAAGCAGTGGCGAGGTAACTCAACGGCTAGGTAGCCAACCTCTGACAGGTTGGGCAGAAATGACTTCCCCTGTTTGCCCAAGCGATTCGCTTTATTTCCGTCCCGCATCTAGGACATGGTTTTCCAGCTTGACCGTAAGCGTTTAGAGACTGAGAAAAGTAGCCACTTTCACCGTTTACGTTTTTGTACTGTTCATCAAAAGAAGTCCCGCCTTGGATAACTGCGCGCTCAAGGACACCGGTCGCGATCACAATCAGCTCGGTCAACTTCTCCCTGGCGATGGTGTTGGCAGGTTGGTCATAATGAAGCCGTGCGAGCCAGAGTGATTCGTCGGCGTAAATGTTTCCAATTCCGCTCAGCAAATTCTGGTCAAGTAGCACGCGCTTGATACCGGAGGCTCGAGCTTGCATTTTGGTTGCGACGCTGTCGATGTTGAAATTCGCATCGAGCAGGTCTCTAGCAATGTGTGCAACCACACTTGGGATGCTGCTGCTCACCGGGCTCTCGGGACTGAAGCCTCCGGGCGCCCGATCTGAAGTGGGAACCAAATCCTCAATCGCCAACGAACCAAAAATTCTTTGATCGACGAATCTGACCTCTAGTAGTTGACCTGACCGGGACTCAACAGATAAGACCACCCTGGTCTGGGGATCGGGGTCATGACCCTTGTCGCGCAAGAGCATTTGGCCACTCATGCCTAAGTGACCAACAAGTGCCCGAGAATCTGACAGGGGTAGCCACAGAAACTTTCCCCGTCGAACAACTGCCAGAAAGCTTTGCCCTAAAAGTTCATCCACAAAGTGCTTCGGACCCAAGACATGACGCTTCAAGGACCTCGCGTCGCTTATTGAAATGTCAACTACTCGAGAGCCGATTATCTTGGAGGCAAGCCCAGCACGAACTGTCTCTACCTCGGGAAGTTCGGGCATTAGGAGCCTTGAAGCGACCTGAGGGCTTGAATAGCAGCCTCAGTTTCAGCGTTGCGCTTAGTTCTGCCCTCGCCGATTGCAAGCAACTTGCCCGCCGAAAAACACTCCGCGCGATAAACCCGCTCATGCTCAGGTCCGGTAGCAGTTATTTCGTAGGAAGCCGTTTCTCTTGATAGCCGCTGAAGTTTCTCAATCAACGAAGTCTTCGGGTCACTCGCCTCTCGGACTGCGTCCGGGTCATCCAAAAGCGGCAGGATAAATTTTTGGACAATTTGACTCGCGCCCTCGAGTCCATTTGAAAGATATGCGGCGCCAAGGACCGCTTCAAAAGTATCGGCAAGAATATTAGTTTTCTGTCTGCCATCGGTCTGCTCTTCGCCTTTGCCAAGGTAGATGTGAGCACCAAGGTTCATGCGATTGGCGGCCGTTGCCAGGGCGTTGGCTGAAACGACGGCATTTTTCAGCTTCGTGAGCTCGCCCTCTTGAAGGTCGGAATGAGTTTGGTAAACAAAAGTTGCAACCAAAAAGCCAAGCACTGAGTCGCCAAGGAATTCAAGACGCTCGTTGTCCTTGGAACCGTTTTCGTATGCGTAAGAGGAGTGAGTCAGAGCAAGCGTGAGTAGCTCGGGATCAATCTCGATGCCGAGCGTTTGTGACAGCTCGTCAAGGGGCATTGGTTATGCGTCTGCTACCTTGCGGCCCTTGTATTCCATGTAAAGTGCGGTGCCGACAGAGTCGGTTACCACCTTGGCACGGTGAGGCAAGCTGTAAACGGTCTCGCCATTTTCAATGGTCTTTACCAATGTGATTGGCGCAGCCTTCCACTGAGAGCGACGTGAGCGTGTGTTCGAGCGAGACTGTCGACGTTTTGGTACTGGCATCTTTACTCTTCCTTATTCGCGAAATCTTGTAGCGCACTGAAACGCGGATCAACCGGTTTTTCGTGGCCGTGTTCTACATCTTGGTTCAACCTTATTCCGCAGTCTGGGCACAAGCCAAGACAGGTCTTGGCGCACACAGGCTGGAAGGGAAGATTCAAGACTATCGAATCAATGAGGACCTGTTCTAAGTCGATGTGTTCACCAAGAACAACCAAATCTTCATCCGAGCTAGAAGAATAGGCGAAAAGTTCCTGAAAATCCACCTCAACCTCAAGGTTGATCGGATCTAGGCATCTCGAGCACTGGGCTTCGGCAACTGCGAAGACCTCGCCGGTGGCCAAAACGCCCTCGTGGACTGACTCGAGCTTCAGGGAAATCTCTATGGTTGACTTGGCAGGGACCTCAACAACTGAGGTTCCGATTCCGATTTCCTGAACGTGATCAATCTGGAGCTCCCGCATTTGACCGGGTCGTTTCATTAGATCGTGGACTGCAACCAGCAGGGTCATTCTTTTCCTTCTTGCATCTTTTTTAGAACCGATGGAGTTACGTATTTGGATATATCTCCGCCTAAGGCGAAGACCTCCTTGACCAAACTTGAAGAAACGTGCCCGAAGTTCCCCTCGGAGGCAATAAACACTGTCTCAATCCCGGCGAGGTCATGATTCACCTTCGCCATCGGCAGTTCGTAGTCGATGTCTGCCGAGTTACGAAAGCCTTTTACGATTGCATTTGCACCAAGTTCTTGGGCCTTATTTATAAGAAGACCACTGTGCAGTGACTGAACTGAACACTTGGCAGCAAGGCCAGCTTCCGCTATCGCTCCTTCCGCCATCGCCACACGGGTCTCAAGATCCATAGCGGCTGTTTTGGAGCTGTTATGGACTATGAGCAGATAGACCTGGTCAAAGACCGTTGCGGAGCGTGAGAGCACCGACAGGTGCCCTCTTGTTATCGGGTCAAAAGACCCCGGATAAATCGCTACAGAACTCACGTCACTAGGTTACCCGCGAGCTAGCTGCCCCGCATCCTGTATTTCCAAAACCAATGTCAATTGTTCAGACATGCCGGCTTTTTCCACCTCGACGGCCAGTGGCCTCACCTCTTGAATCAATTTGGCATCCCTAACAACACGAAGAAGCTGCAACGACGAGCGGCCCCCCGATTGGGTGTCACCCAAAACATCGCCCTCGCCCCGAAGATCAAGGTCTATCTCCGAGAGTTCAAAACCGTCGCTGATTCGACTCAGAGCATCTAAGCGCTGAAACGCCAAGGTTTCCCTATCTACCCCTGAAACCAAGAGACAAAGCCCGGCATGCTCTCCCCTGCCCACACGACCACGAAGCTGGTGGAGCTGAGAAAGTCCGAAGTGATCTGCGTCCAGCACGACCATTGTTGAGGCATTTGGCACATTCACTCCGACCTCAATAACGGTGGTGGCGACAAGCACCTGGAGTTGACCAGATTCAAACTGATCCATGACCTCGTCTTTTTCCTTCGAGCTCATGCGGCCATGGAGTAAGCCAATTCGAATCCCTGCCAGCATCTTGTTGTTTTCCAGGGAGGCAAACACACTTGTGACGCTTGCAGGCTCGAGCCCAGGCTCGGATTCCAAATCTTCAGACTCCGGAACCATTGCTCCAGTGTCTTCTGTTTGCTGAGGGTCGATTTTTGGACAAACAACAAACGCCTGCCTGCCTGCTGATACTTCTTCAGAAACCCGCTCCCATACCCTGGCGACAAGGTCCTTGCGAGAGATATCGACGATATGAGTCACAATTGGCTGACGACCCTTGGGAAGCTCCCTGAGGGAAGAAACATCGAGATCGCCAAAGACCGTGACTGCAAGCGTCCGAGGAATTGGAGTTGCGGTCATCACCAAGCTGTGCGGAGAGTTTTTCGCCTTGGACTTGAGGGCTTCACGCTGGCCCACTCCGAATCGATGTTGCTCGTCAATAATCACTAAACCAAGGTCAAAAAAAGAAACGTTTTCACTCAGTAACGCGTGAGTTCCGATTACAAGACGGCAGTTACCAGATGCCATGTCCAGCAGAGTCTTTTTACGCATGGCCAGGGGCTGTTGCCCAGTCAGCAGCCTGACTCCAAGCTCCTTAGTTACGGCTGGGCCGAGCGCTTGAACTATTGACCGAAAGTGCTGCGACGCCAAGACCTCGGTTGGTGCCAGAAGAGCACTCTGTCCGCCGGATTCCGCGACCGCTAGAACGGCTCGAAGAGCCACAACTGTCTTGCCTGAACCCACCTCACCCTGAAGCATGCGGTTCATTGGGTGACCACGAGCTAAATCGGCCGCAATCTGAGTTCCTGCGTCGATCTGTCCGGGGGTCAGGTCGAATGGAAGACCTTCATCAAACCTAGAAAGCAGCGCTCCAGATTTGTACACAGCGGCCTCTTCTAACTCGGCTTTTTTTCTCCGCTCCAGCAAGCCAAGCTGTAAGAGCATGGCTTCGTGAAACTTCAAAGAATTAGTGGCCTGCTCCCAGTCCGAATCTTTTTTGGGGCGGTGAATCATTTCTATTGCGGTCAAAAGCGGCATGAGCTTCTGTTTTTCTAGAAGCTCAGCTGGAATGACCTCTTGAGCCTGGTGTCTTGCATCAAGCACTTTTTCGACAGCTTTCTGAATCCTCCAGCTCGATAGGGTTCCGGTTGCCGGGTAAATCGGAATCGGGAGCTCTGCCCAGGCCTTAGCCTGCTGATCGATAATTTCGGCGTCGAACAGTTCATAATCGGGATGAGTGAGCTGTAATCTGCCCGAGAAGGCCCCGATTTTTCCAGAAAATAACCCCTGAACGCCGGCATGTAGCTCGGCCTGCCTCCAGGCTTGATTGAAAAAAGCAAGGGTTAGTTGACCATTTCCATCTCCGAGAACCACCTCGAAGATACTGCCCTTACGTCCCTTCATGCTGCGCTGGTTAGTGCTTTGAACCTGACCAACAACGGTTACCACTTCACCGATTGGTAACGATGAAAAATCGGTGAGCTCGCCGCGTTTGGAGTAGCGTCTTGGAAAATGCAAAAGTAGTTCCGCAACCGTTTTGATTCCAAACTGCTTATCGAGAGCCTTGGCGGTTTTATCTCCAAGAACTCCGGCCAATAGCGTCAAATCGGTAAGCACACGCCAATCATGACCGATGTTCTGAAAAAAGATTCACTAGGCTCACTTGCGTGAGCAGAATAATTTCGGGAGATGCCGGGTCAATTAGATTGCACTCGGTAGCTAAGTCCACTCGCCCGACAGGGGATCGAGTCAAAGAATCTATTTTTGCCGCCCTAGAGGCTCGAGGGCTAATAGAAGACTGCGTAGTGCTTGATTTGTTCGCCGGCACCGGAGCGCTGGGTCTTGAATCCCTATCTCGCGGCGCCACCAACGTTATCCTCGTCGAGAAGAACCCCGAAGCCCACGAAATTTGCCTCGAGAACTCGATTCAGGTCCTTAAAGCGGTTCAAAAAAAACGCCCTGGCGCAGCAGTGTCAAACAAAAACATAGATGCTTTCAGGTATCTAAAAAACGCAACCCAAGTGTTTGACTTGGTGTTTTTAGACCCACCCTATGAATTTGCCAACAGTGAGCTTCTCGAAATCCTGACAGCGCTAAGTGACCAACTGAGCCCAGACGCGACAGTAGTAGTCGAGCGCTCGGATAAAACTGACAATTTAGATTATCCAGATTGGATACGAGTAATTTCCGACAAAAAGTTCGGTAGCACCCGGGTGCGGATGTACCAAAAAATCTAGAGTGAGCGTTCGGCTGGACCTGTGTAGAGCTGCTGCGGCCTACCAATACGAGTACTTGGGTCTTCCATCATCTCGCGCCAATGTGCAATCCAACCCGGAAGTCGTCCAACTGCGAACAGCGGTGTGAACATTCGAGGAGGGAAACCTAGAGCTTTGTAAATAACGCCGGTATAGAAATCAACGTTCGGGTAAAGCTTGCGCTCCACAAAATACTCATCCGAAAGCGCAACTGCCTCAAGCTCCTTGGCGATTTCCAGCATCGGATCGTTGATGCCTAATTCACTTAGAACCTGATCAGCAGTCTGCTTAACAATCGTCGCCCTGGGGTCAAAGGACTTATAGATTCGGTGCCCAAATCCCATGAGTCGAATGCCCTCTTCTTTGTTCTTAATTCGATCTACGTACTGGCTAACGCCCTCGCCGGAGTTTTGGATAGAGCTGAGCATTTCCAAAACCGCTTCATTTGCACCACCGTGCGATGGACCAGAAAGAGCGTTTATCCCAGACGCAACGGACGCAAAAATGTTGGCATTTGAGGAGCCAACCAATCGAACAGTTGAGGTGCTGCAGTTCTGTTCGTGATCGGCGTGAAGTAATAACAGCGTGTCTAGCGCCTGAGTAACCACCGAGTTCTGAGAATAATCTTCGGCGTAATTTCCGAATGTCATCTTCAAAAAATTCTCAACCATTGAATAAGAATTATCTGGGTAAAGTAGCGCTTGCCCAATTGAAGATTTATAAGCGTATGAGGCAATTACCGGCAGTTTGGCTAAGAGCCTGAGTGTTGAAAGTTCCACCTGCTCAGGGTCTTTGGTGTCAAGCGAGTCTTGGTAGAAAGTCGACAAAGCACTGACCCCAGCAGACATAACCGACATCGGGTGAGCATCCTGAGGAAAGGCCTTGAAAAAGTCCTTCATGCCCTCATGAATAAGAGTGTGGCGCCTTAGATTCTGATCAAACTCTTCAGCTTCTGCTGCTGTAGGCAATTCGCCGTAGATTAGAAGATAGGAAGTTTCAAGGAAGCTTTTGTTAGCAGCAAGTTGCTCAATCGGATATCCGCGATAGCGCAGGATTCCCTTATCCCCGTCAATAAAAGTTATTGCGGATTTTGTGGAAGCGGTGTTTACGAAGCCTTGGTCAAACGCAGTCAAACCAGTGTTGGTAATTAGATTTGAAATGTCTATGCCCGATGGGCCTTGAGTCGCAGGAATAACCGCATACTCTTCAACTTTGCCATCGATGTCGATGGAAACCTTATCCGCGCTCAATTGCTACTCCTAGTCATGCTTAGGCAACAGCCTAGGGCACTTGTGTTTACCACCAGAAAAAGTTGTGAAAATTACGCCTGCAACTGCGGGGGCAGAGCGGCAACTATAGGGTGATCTCCGGCGATTGGGCCCACTTTTGCAGCGCCTCCAGGAGAGCCGACTTCGTCGAAGAAATCAACATTTACTTTGTAATAGTCGCTCCACTCAGCGGGAATATCATCTTCGTAGTAAATAGCCTCGACCGGACAAACTGGCTCACAGGCACCACAGTCAACGCACTCATCTGGGTGGATGTAGAGCATGCGGTCGCCCTCATAGATGCAATCAACGGGGCACTCATCAATGCAGGCCTTGTCCTTCACATCGACACATGGCAACGCAATTAAATAAGTCAAAACTAGCTCCTCAGTACTTCAGTAACTCTATCCCGATAAAAGTTGAGAGAAAAGCACTCACCACTCTTTACCAAGAGTTGCCACGGCTCTCGCGACTTCTCGGGTGTCCTGAGCCTCTTTTAGGCTCTGGCGTTTGTCATATTCTTTTTTACCTTTGGCAAGAGCGATCTTTACCTTCGCGTTGCCATCCGAAAAATACAACGACAGCGGAATCAATGTCATTCCTGAGCCACTAATTTTTCCGGCTAGCTTTTCTATTTCAGCCCTGTGCATCAGTAACTTCCGTCGACGCCTTGTCCCGTGATTTGTCCAAGACCCTGCTAAGAACTCCGGAATGTGAACATTTTCGAGCCAAGCCTCGCCGCGATCGATGACCGCATAGCCGTCCACCAGAGACGCTCGTCCCTCCCGCAGAGACTTAACCTCGGTTCCAGTCAACACCAAGCCAGCCTCGATCTCGTCCTCTATGAGGTAATCGTGGCGAGCTTTGCGGTTTGTCGCTACCGCTTTTTGACCGCGTTCCCTTGGCACTTATGCTCCTAATTGGTGTTGGTTTTACTAAGCCTAGGCGGAGTAAAAGAAAACTGCAGAGCTAGTTTGACTGCCCCATTTTGCGCCACCTGATTCCCGAGGAGATAAAACCCTCGAGTTTTCCATCGAACACATCGTCGGGGTTGTTCTCCTCGTAGTTTGTTCTTAGGTCCTTAACCATCTGATAGGGGGCTAGAACGTAGGAGCGCATCTGCTCTCCCCAGCTGGCCTTCACATCACCGGCGAGCTCCTTACGTTTCTCGTTGTCCGCCCGACGCTGGGCATCAAGCAGCTTGGATTGCAAGACCCTCATCGCAGAAGCCTTGTTTTGCAACTGGCTCTTTTCGTTTTGGCAAGACACGACAATGCCGGAGGGTGTGTGGGTGATCCTCACAGCCGAGTCGGTGGTGTTGACCGATTGACCGCCTGGGCCAGAAGACCTAAAAACATCTATTCGAATATCTGAGTCCGGAATTTCTACCGATTCAGTAACAGCCATGACGGGCACAACTTCTATTGCCGCAAAAGATGTCTGTCTCTTTCCGGCAGCATTAAAGGGACTCATGCGGACCAGACGGTGAGTGCCGGACTCGATTGACAGCTGCCCGTAGGCATAAGGGAAATCCATTTCCACGGTCGCGCTTTTTATGCCGGCACCCTCCGAGTGAGAAATTTCCAAGACCTTGGCCTTATGTCCATTTTTCTCGGCGTAACGCAAATACATTCGCATTAGCATTTCGGCGAAGTCAGTCGCATCATCGCCGCCGGCACCGGAGCGCACCGAGAGGATTGCCCCTCTGGGGTCATATTCGCCGTTCAACAAGGTTTGCGTCTCCAGCAGGTCAAGTTCGCTCGTTACCCTCGCGAGCTCAAGGGCGAATTCGTCTGCTTCACTTTTGTCCTCCAGGGCCATTTCCTTGAAATCCTCTAGGTCTTTTATGTCCTGGCCGAGCTCCTCTAGCTGAGAAAGTTGCGCCTTGGTGCGCGACAGCTCAGTGGTAACCGCCTGAGCATTCACCTGGTCGTCCCAAATATGCGGATCGGTTGCCTGCGCCTCTAAGTCGCTGACTCTTGTCTTTAGGCCCTCGGGGTTTAGGACTTTGGAGATCCCCTGAAAGAGAGACTCTAGGTCTCTAATCTGTCTACCAATATCTAGCTCAGCCATTTGCATAAGTCTATTGGCCGCGGCCGAGACAGCCGCCTGTTCGGCAGCAAGCCCTCTCGTTAAATAACTAAAGGCCCCGGATTAGAGGGGCCTTTAGTTATATGGGGGTTGTGGAGATGGGGGGAATTGAACCCCCGTCCATGACATCGATTATGGCTCTTCTACGGGTGTAGCTTCAGAATTCGTTCTACTCGGCTCCGGCATTTGTTTGAAGCAACTACGCCGACAAGCCCAGTCAAAGTAAAAAGTCCCAACCGCACCTTTGACGCAAGCGGTTAGCTAGATTTCTAAATGACGTCTGGATCTAGATCGAAATCATACCTAGTCAGACGGACCTCGAGGCTAGCTATGCAGCTAGGGCGAAGTCGGCGCGCTTTGTTTTGGCACCTATAGTTTTGAACACATCGTTTACGAGATAAGTGCTCATCCTCGACCCGCTTCTTCCACGCAGCAATGCAATGTCGAAACCGATCATCCCCATGTTTAGTTACTTAGTAGCTCCTCGGAATACTCCGAGCACCTAAGGGTATCAAACATGAGCCACAATTTGTAATAAGAATCGGCAACTCACAGCCGATTACAAGCCCTAGAATCAGGAAGTGCGAAGCGACTTGGCTGCACTCGCGGCCGTTTTTCTCTGGGGTTCCCTGGCAAGCTTGGCAATCTTATTGGACACAGTGCCCCCTCTTTTGATGACCGGCATTGGCCTAGTAGTGGGCTCTATCATTGCCTTGCCCGTTTCGGGCTTCAGCATCCGAAGGCTGATTCCTAAAAAAAGAGTCCTCTTGGTTGGCGTTTATGGACTTCTGGGCTACCACTTTGCGCTGTTCGCCGGGCTGCAAAATGCTCCCAGCGTTCAAGCTAATCTCGTGAATTACCTTTGGCCAATATTTGTTGTGCTGTTGGCTCCACTTTTTATTAGGGGCACGAGCCTTACCTACAAACACTGGATTGCAGGTATTTTGGGCTTTTCGGGTGCCGCATTAGCTATTTTGTCGGGGACCCAATTAGTCGGCGGATTCGCAGTCGGATATGTTTACGCGGGAATCGCGGCGATTATATTTTCCAGTTATTCGCTGATCAGCAAATCACTCGCCGACTCGCCAACGGCTGCGGTTGGTGGTTACAGCTTTGTTGCCGGAGTGCTTGCAATTGGGGCCCATTTCGTCTTTGAGCCGCCCGCGACAATCGACTCTGTCCAATGGCTGTGGTTGGTCCTTATGGGACTAGGGCCTCTGGGTGGCTCTTTCTACCTTTGGGACTTCGCACTGAAGCATGCTCCAGCTCAACGAGTGGGCACGATTGCCTTTTTTACCCCACTTATTTCCACGATCCTGCTTCTTACGGTAACCGGCCAGCGCCTGACACTGATGCTCGGGCTGTCGGCTGCACTGATACTTCTCGCTGCTGTATTTGGTTCGAGGGTGAATAATAAGAACCATGACATCTGGAGAGTTTAGAAAGCGCCAGTTAGTCACATCAATCTACTTACCCTCTCTCCTGATTACCGCAGCTGAGGGGGCACTCCTACCAATTTTGCCAGTTTCGGCTGTGGTCTTTGGCTTCAGCTTGGCCGAAGCCAGCATCGTAACCACTGTCTTGATGGTTTCAACAATGGTCTTCGAGGTGCCAGCATCTTGGCTGAACTCGAAAATCGGCGAGCGTCAAGCCATGATTACCAGTACGGTTTTGGGTTTTGCCATGACGCTGTTGGCTTTTTTCCATCTGGGTTATCCGGCACTTGTTCTAAGCGCTCTAGGGTTCGGTGCGGCCCATTCTCTGTTTGGCTTGGCCCGACACAGCCTGCTTGCCGAAATAGTGCCCGAGCAACACCGACCAAAATCGATGTCACTTCTTGGAGGTATGTTTCGCGGTGGCTTGGCCATTGGACCGGTGCTGGGTTCAGCGTTCATCGTTTTATACGGTTTTGAATTTGGTTACTTAGCCGCTGCGATTTTGTGCCTGGCGTCTGGAGCTTCAATAATGCTTGCGCCAAAGGGTCGACTAAAAGTAACGCCGTCCGGTCAAAACGGAAACGTTTGGAAGGTTGCACGACGAGAGGCCCCGAAACTAGCGACGCTAGGAGTGGCATCTGCGATTATTTCAGCCGGGAGAACCATCAGGCTTATCGGGCTACCCTTGCTGGCAATTCAACTGGGCATCCCCCCGGGCGAAACTTCGTTTATTTTTGGTCTGACTGGATTCATAGACTTTGCTCTGTTTTATCTGTCCGGCATCATTATGGACCGTTATGGAAAGTTCTGGTCCTCGGTTCCTACCCTGTTAGCCCTTGGAACGACGTATCTGTTCTCATTCTTGGTTACCGACGTATTTACCTTCTGGATATTGGCGGCCGTCACCGCTCTTGCCAATGCGCTTTCGGCCGGCATAAACATGATCCTGGGTGCAGACCTGGCCCCTCCGGGCTCAAGAAGCGAATTTTTGGCAGCCTTTAGGATGCTCACATCCGGTGGCGTGGCCTTGGCCCCGGCAATGATTACCGTACTGACGGCATCCGTTGGATTGGCAAGCGCTCTCGCGGCAACGGGTTTACTGAACTTCGTTGGGGCGTTCTTGTTTTGGAAGTATTTGCCTATTTATGCACCTGACTACAAGGCGCCCGATTCGGAGAAACCAGCACTGGAAGATTAGTCTTTCGGGCCGAAAGTCCGCTTGGCATCTTCCCTGCGCTTTGCTTGAGCCTCCGGATCCGGCACCGGCACGGCGGCGATCAACCTTTTGGTGTATTCCTGTTGAGGATTTCGAAGAATCTGGTCTTTTGATCCCCGCTCAACGATGACACCATGCTGCATAACTGCAATGTGGTCGCTCAATAGATCTACCACTGCAAGATCGTGCGAGACAAAAAGCGTTGCAAACTGCTGCTTCTTTTGAATTTCCTGCAGGAGCTCAAGAACCCGCGCTTGCACCGATACGTCCAGGGCGCTTGTGGGTTCATCGGCAACCAGAAGTTTCGGGTTAAGAGCCAAAGCCCTTGCGATGCCGACTCGCTGGCGCTGCCCCCCAGATAATTCATGCGGATAGCGATTCCGGTAGGACTTTGGAAGTTCCACCATGTCCAGTAGTTCGCCGACCCTATCGTTTCGATCTTTAGGACTTTGACCGGCGAGCAAGAGAGGCTCTTGAATGGACTGGCCGATTGGCCAACGCGGGTTTAGAGACGAGCCCGGGTCTTGAAATACAATGCCAATATTTCTGCGGACAGCCTGGAGATCCTTTTTTGATACCCCCACCATCTTTTGGCCTGCGACTTCGAGTTGCCCGCTCTTGATTGGCATAAGCCCGACGACAGCTCTTGCAATTGTGGTCTTACCTGAGCCCGACTCCCCGACCAATCCGAGTACCTCTCCAGGGTAAATCTCGAGAGTAGCATCTTGCACTGCCAAAAAAGCCGGCACTTTACCGCGCTTAGGGTATTCGATGTTGAGGGCTTCCATCTTTAGAGATGGCTCAGCCCTCTCGTCTCTGGGCCTAGGCTCCGAGACGCTGACTGTACCTAAATGAGGAACCGCTGCAAGTAGTTCCTTGGTGTACCGATGGGTAGGTCGTTTGAAAATATCAATGGTTGATCCGGCCTCAACGACCAAACCGTCTTTCATGACAATCATGTGATCTGATAAATCTGCCACCACGCCCATATCGTGGGTAATCAAAATAATCGCCGAATTAAGTCTTTTATTTAGACCTCGAAGGAGATTCAATATTTCGGCTTGGACTGTCACGTCAAGTGCCGTAGTTGGCTCATCTGCAATCAGCAAAAGAGGATCGCATGAGATGGACTGCGCAATCATTGCACGCTGCCTCTGACCTCCCGAGAGTTGGTGAGGGTAGGAGCTGAATGCCTTCTCTGGGTTCGGAAGCTCGACCATTGCCAGCAATTCAAGTGCCCTGTTCTTCGCTTGAGCATTTGTCATTCCAGAATTATGAACCTGAATTGCCTCGACAATTTGAAAACCGATCGTGTAGACGGGATTTAGAGCAGTCATCGGCTCTTGAAAAATCGCCGCAATTTCCTTTCCCCGGATTTGTCTCAGTCGCGCTTTCTCAGCCCCCACTAGCTCTTCGCCTCGCAGCTTCACCGATCCTGCTGATCTGCCGTTCACAGGCAATAGGCCCAGAAGGCTCATCGCCGAGGTCGACTTTCCGGATCCCGACTCACCCACAATGGCCAGAACTTCGCCTGGGCCAACCCTGAAATTAACCCCCGAGGCAGCCATTACCCATTCGCCGTCAACCCAGAAATCAACCGAAAGCCCCGTAGCCTCGATAATGGTGTGCTTGTCTGCGCTCACGACATTACCTCTGCGGATAGATTGGAGTCATGCAAGTTTTCAGGTCTACTTTCGGCAGAGTAATTACCATCCTCGTCGGACTTGTAATGGCCTTGGCCTTGGTTCTTTTTGTCAGAGATTATGGAGTAGCTAGCGCGCTCGGATCTGTTCCACTTGCGGCCCTCTTGGTTTATAGCAGCGCAGTAATGTTTTGGCTGCCGCGAGTCGAAGTCGACGATGGTGGAGTGAGAATTGTGAACTTGATACGGAGTCATTACATCTCTTGGGGAGCAATTGATCGAGTTGATACTCGCTACGCGCTCGCGGTTTTCGTTGGCCAAAAGAAATACACCGCATGGGGAGCGCCGGCCCCTGGACGCCACGCAGCCTTCTTTGCCACTAAAGATCAAGGACAGCACCTCCCCGACTCCACCTACCTCGCTGGGACCGTAAGGCCGGGAGATCTTGTAACCAGTGAGTCCGGAGCCGCGGCCGCTGTAATTAGAAACCGTTGGGAAAAAACTCAAGGGCTGGATTTGATTTCTAGCGTGAACACAGCTTGGCACTTTAGGACCATTTCGGCACTCATCACGCTCACCCTGCTTGCCGCCTTGGCGTTCTAGTATCACTTCCCGGCCCTTCGCTTTCCAATCAAGCGCTTGAGGTCTTGCAGAGCGCCATCTGTTCTGGGCAAGCGTCTTTGTCTGGGATCAAACGCGTCCCTCAATCCGTCACCCACGAAATTAATACCGAGCGCTATCACGACAATGAATAACCCTGGATACCAGAAAAGCCAAGGTCTGGTTTTGAATGCCTCGTTGTACTCGGAAATAATCTGACCCAGAGAAATATCGGGTGAGGTTATGCCAAACCCGAGGAAACTGAGTGAAGTTTCGATCAAAATGGCGGCCGACATCAGCAAAGTTGCGTTTACGACAATCACTCCGATTGAGTTCGGGAGTATGTGCCTGAAAATGATTCTAAAATTTGACGCCCCTGCAACCCGAGCTGCATCGACAAATTCTCTTTCTCGAAGTGCCAAGAACTCTGCCCGAACAAGCCTCGCGAGTCCGGTCCAGGCGATCAGGCCAAGGAGGATCCCAAGCGACCAGGCATTGCCACCAAAAGTTCGGCCAAGAACGGCGCCGAGGACCAAAGTAGGGATAATGATGATGGTGTCAGTAAAGCGCATTAGGAGGCTATCCAGCCATCCGCGGAAGAATCCAGACACCGACCCTATGACTACACCCAACACAGTCGATATAAGTCCAACAAGGAAAATAACAGTTAGGGACTGCTGGGTGCCGCGCATGACTCGGGCAAAAATGTCCTTGCCTAAGGTGTCTTGACCAAATGGGTGAGCCCCTGGACTGAACGGCCAGAGGGTCATGGTCGGAGTTCCGCCTGGATTCAAAATGTCGTAGTTCTCGTACCAGTTGTAAGCCCACCAGCCTGGAACCCGAAAGCCATCGACTGCTAGCCTGCCTGTGTTCGGGTCGGTAATTAGGGATCCGTTTCCACCAATTACTATTCCCACAGAAGTAAAGGCAAGCAAGGTAATTACTGCCAGCGCGATCAGTGAAGCAATGGCGGCCCTATGAGCTAAAAAACGCCTACGGACTATTGTCCCAAGAGACAGGCCTTCGGTCTCTCGCTGCTCGATCGTAATTTCGCTGTTGAGCTGAGCGTTGTCGTTACGCTTTTTCCTCGCCATTAGTTCACCCTAATTCTTGGGTCCAGAGCGGTATAAAGCAGATCGGCAATCAGGTTACCTACAACCGCCAGCAGCCCAGTGACCAGGAAGAAGCCCATCACTAAGTTCACATCGACGGCATTGAGCCCCTTGGAGAAAAGCGCACCCATGCCATCCCAAGCGAATACTCGCTCGGTAATAATTGCGCCGCCGATTAGACCCGAAATATCGAAAGCGATAATTGTGGCGATTGGTATCATGGCGTTTCTAAAAGCGTGCCGGACAATCACAGTTCGCTCATTTAGCCCCTTGGCCCTAGCGGTTCTTATGTAGTCCTGGTTCAAAACCTCAAGTAAAGACGCGCGAGCGTACCGCGTATAACCAGCGACAGAAACAATCATGAGAGCTGCTGTCGGGAGAATCAAGTGCGCGTATGAGTCCAGCAGACTGAGCCACATGTTCTCCTCTCGTCCAATGGTGGGGGTAACAGCGCCAATTGTGGAGACGAAGCCCGTCTTCAATGGGATCAATTCCAAGTAAGTACTCCAGTACTGCATTGCCTCGTCGATTACTAAAACAAGACCGCCGAGGCCTCCAACGAACCCGGCGATTTTTGCTATCTGCACCCGAGCATCTCCGCCGAAGGTCAAAGCGAGTCCGACGCCGATAGCCGCCATGATTGAAATCATCGCCACGATTCCCAGTGGGCCCTCTAGGTAGTAAAAAAGATACTGTCCAGGCAGCCACATGGCCCCAGCTACGAGGGCCATGGAACCAACGACATAGACCGCCCTTCGTTGACCAAAGCCCGTGGAAAGCAGGAGCACCACTCCTGCAATTAGAGCCGTAACAAGTACCACGCCAACCACTCCAATTGACGGAGATGTAAGCCAACCGGTGATATTTAAACTGACGAGCAAAGTGACCGATAAAACGAGCGACATCAGGAAAACACGAATACGAGCTTTGAGTCTTCCGCCAGCTATCCCGGTAATTATGACGGCAAGAAAAAGTGGGATCAGGATCAGTGCCCAGGGGCCAAAAGTAGGGTCCGCTAAAAAGCGATTGAATCTAATTGCCCCGTACTCCTTTAGCAAAACTGCCACCCAGAAAATGGGTAGAGAGTAAAAAACGAAAGCGAAGAAGGTGACTGAGTAGTCATAGCCCGAGTACTGACGAAGTGCAGTGGTCATACCAACAGCAACCCCCACCAGAATTGAGAGCACCGTCGCCAAAATGATTAGTTGCAGGGTTGAAGCAATTGCTCCAGCTAGAGCGTCTGTCACAAGACTCTCACCCTTAGCTATCGACACTCCAAGATCACAACGTCCAACCAAGCATCCGGCCGCCCCACCTAGCCAATAGAAATATCTTAGAAATGGAGGGACGTCCAAATCGAGCATCCCAGTTAGGTAGCGCAGACGATCTTGTGTGTTTGGGTCTCGTGAGGCGCGGATTTCAGCCAATGGGTCGCCAGATATGGCGGTTAGTTGATAGACAATGAAAGATGCGACTAGCAGCACGACCAGAGTCGCCGCAAATCTCCGCACAATAAAACTAAGCATCATCGCCCTTTTTTACATTGTTTGGGGCCACCACTGATGAACAATGATGACCCCTCACAATTACGTTTCTAGACTAGCCCGCGGTTGCGGCCCAGTTCCAGAAGTTCCAGTAGAAGTAAGGAACAAGTAGGTTTGGCGATACGCCAGTGACCCCTTTGTCCCACCAGGTTAGACCTGGGAACTGGAAGAGGGTGATGTTGTATGCATCCTTTGCAAGCTCTGCCTCAATTGCAAGGCGGATACGAAGCTGCTCAGTAGGATCTACGGCCACGGTCAACTCATCCAACAGCACCTTTACGGCTGCGTTGTCAAAGCCGGTCCAGTTAGATGGTCCTCCGAGTACTAGGTACTGGTCGTCTCCTGAGACTGACAACGATGTTGCAGCCCAAGCGAAGATAACTGCATCGTGTGGGTTGAGGTCTGGGAAAACCGTTTCAGTGAATGCCCAGTTTGGCTCAGACTCGTCAATTAGGTTGAAGCCGACCGAATCCGCGGATAGTTTGAGTAGCTCGTACTCTTGGCCGCGGCGAACGTTGCCCTCTGGATACCAGAACTCAACATCAATCGGGGTCGAAACTCCGACCTCTGCAAGCAGAGCCTTAGCCTTTGCGCGATTTTCATCGTCGGCGCCTAGGTAGTTGGAGTAGTAGGACTCAGCCTCGTCATAACCTTCAGCACCCGGGATGAATAGCACCGAGGTTCGGACCCTTGCATCTGGATTCAGAGGCTTGATCAACTTTTCGATGATTTCATTACGAGGGACTGACAGCAAGAATGCCTGTCGAACCTTCAGTGCCTTAGCGGCGTCTCCGCCGTAACTAGCTGGGTCGAATGGGCCTCCGTTGTTAACAGTAAGGTCAATGTGCTCGTATGCCGCTTCCTCGCTGGACGCATACTCTGCGTTTGCAAGCGCCTGCACTAGAGCCAAGACATCGGCCGTTGGCTGACCCGAGGCAATCTGGATTTCTCCATTGTCGACAGCTTGGATGGCGGCAGTCGAGTCTTCAATCTGACGAATAGTGACTCGCTCATACTGAGGCTTTGGGCCCCAGGTGAAGAGTGGGTTCAGAACGTGAGTCGAGTACTGCTCCTCCACAAGCTCCTCAAGAACGTATGGACCTGAAGACAAGTAAACAAGAGGGTTCTCTGGAGTGTTGACGGACGAGTAGCCCTCGTTCCAGACAGTTGCAACCGCTGCAAGCCATTCGGTGTCTTCGTTCATAATGGAGTCAATCAACTTGCTTTTGGCATCCGCGATGCTTAGGTCAGGGTAAGCCATCTGAACGGCTCCATGAGCGGCCACTCCGACGCCGAAAGCAAGCTCCCAGTCAACGTACTGAACGTCATACTCAAAAGTGATAGTGCTTCCACTAATTGTTGGAAGCTTCGAAGCTACGTTGTCTTTAGGAGCAGCGTGGGAGAACATGTAGACCCCGTCCGCATCCTTGAACTTTCCAAAGATCGTCGCCCATGCCAAAGCAAGATCGGCTCCGTCGATTGCCGTTCCATCCGACCAGACCACTCCATCGTTGATGGTGTACGTGACCGTTAGTGGGTCTTCGCTCACGACCTCGTATGAACCAAACTCAGTGTTCTGCACTAGGGCCGGTGAGTTGTCGTAATAGTTGAAGGTTGAACTAGTCAAATAAGTAGTTAATGAGTTGGCCACATTGTTGCCAGCGGCTGAACTCGAATTAAAGGTGTCGACAATATCGTTCCAGGCGACGGTGATGAGAGGCGCAATTGTCGCCTCTTCAGCCACAGCCGACGGGCTGGATGTTGGCGTCAGTTCTTCAGTAGCCGCGCAACCGGCGAGGGTTAGGGCTACGACGCTCAGGCCAGCAACAACTGCTGATCCGCGGAAATTCTTCATTCTTTCTCCTTCTGTGTTGAAAATGACATTGGGTCCCATACCCGATGAACGTTTTTCTAACTCTAGGGGTTTGATTTGCCGAGAGATGCCGGGCGTGTTTCAGTTTGATAACGAATCGGATTGGCGAGTGATCCGTCTTTTTTTTCGCCTGATGAAACTTGGATGTTCTGTGCAGCACTGCGTCGTTTTGCAACTGACGGCTAGGGAACAAGAAAGCTTTTGGCTTTCGATTCTCGGCAAATAATTGCGCTATCGACACCAATTCCCAAAGGATTTTGATACCTGGCACACATTCTTAGTGTCGAAGTCTCCGCCTTCACCCGAGCTGCAGTCGAGAGAATGACCAACCTTTGAGCACTTGGTGCTTTTTGAAGAAACAGCGCAATCTCATGGGACAGCTGTGCCTGGTTAGGGATGCCCGCCGTTACAGACCTGTCGTGGGCATAGAGAATCGCCATGTCGGCAGTTCCCTGAACTCGATTCACAGCAACCAACGCAGTTACGACAGCCACTGAACCAAACACGGACAGCAAGATCAAAGCCAGGTAGGTGGCGATAAGCGGTGCAATTGTTCCGCGGTCTGATTTCATCTTGGTTCTAACCCAGCACTTTGAATGGCTCTTGCCGAGCCAATCGAAATCTCCAACGACAAAATATCTGAATCCCGGCAGTCGCTTAGGCATCGAAGTTCGTAGCCTCCGAGGCTTTTACCCCAGCTCGCGGCTAGGGACTCCAAAACAGCGCCGAGCTGTCTGGGGACCTCCCCTTTTTCCTTCGACAGAACAGCTGACCTAAGTCCGTGCCTAGCAATTGACTCCGCAGCCAGAGAATCGCTCAAGTGTTGATAGAGGCCCAACGCAGGCGCAATAGGCAACACCAACAGCATCAAAAGTGCTACAGCCTCCAGCGGACTGGAACCGGTCTCATCCAACGGTTTCCCTCGCTGCGAGCGCCGAGTAATTAATCGGCGGCGGTTCGATAAAACCGAAACCGGGAAGCTTAGCGGTCACGTTCACCCTCATAAAGTCGCCTTCTTGAACAATGTTCGCCTCGTAGTTGGCCAGGGAAGGAAGCCTATTTTTTAGCATTTGCAATAAATACGGATACTGGTTGACTGATTCAGCCTTTCCAGCACGAGATGCTGCGGTGATGACAGCGTCTCTAATAATCAGACCGTAGTAGGCACTAAACACCACCGTTACCGAGCTGAGCGTTATGAGGGTCGCAAGTGCGATGTTCATGACCGCCGATACGACTGCGTTACCTTTTTCAGCTAGAAAGAGACCACCCTTGACATTGCTTGCTCGAATACGCCTTCGAGCGCAGGTCCGGCGAATGCCCATATCAACACCACCAATCCTGCCGTCATGAGAGTGATTAGCACCCAACCAGGAACGTCACCCCTGTCTGATTTAAGTTTGTCCATTGCCATCTCCTTTCAAAAAGACTGTTGCAGCACTAACACGGACGGAAATACAGCAAAAAGAACAGTTACCGGAAGAATCACGAAGACCGTTGGAATCAGCATTTTGGTTTCACTTGAACCGGCTTGGCGAAGTAGCCCTCGTCCTTGTTCTTGCCTCAGCGAATAAGCCAACTGCATGGTCTGCTCCGCGACCGGCGCTCCCCTGTCAAGGCTCATATTCAGCTTTTCAACCAACTCATGAAAGCCCTCGTGCCCGATGCGAGTTGCGGCTTCTGAGAGCTCCGCTGCCAAATCGGCACCAAGACCGATGTTGTTGATTACGATCGACAACTCCTTGCCCAGCTCTCCGGTCATTCGAGGCTGCAACCAACTAAGCGCCACACCCACAGGAAGCCCGGTTTGCAAAAGCAAAGCCACTGCCTCGGTAAAGTCGGGGAGTTCTCGAAGAGCCTTCTTGTTTTTCGCAACAAAAATGTTTTTTTGATAGCTAGAGATCCGTAGCTTCAGCCCTGGCTGTGCCGGAGGTAGGTGAGCGCTCAGCACTCGGTTAGAAAGTCGCATTAAAGATCCTTCCTGGCAGAGTGAGGCTGCCCAGCTTGTTCACGGCTACATACGCAAGTAAAGACAAAAGAAGGCCCGTTAATAAAACCAGGGCACCTAGCCCAGTTTCGAAAGCCGCACGATTTTGTTCTAGTCGCACCAGTAAGAACGCGACCAGCCACGGAGCCACAAGAGCAACCTTTGCGCTTCCAAGTACCCAGCCCTGCTTTGCAATAACCTCGCCGAACATTGCCTGCTCTGATCGAAGGTTGGCCGCAGCCTTTCTCCAGCTCTCCGCGACTCCGGCGGTTCCAAGCTCCGTTGTTACCTCGATCAGTAAGGACAGCGCGTCACCCTGTCTGGATCCAATCGCCTCGCGAAATGCCTCAAGGCTTTCAGTGATGTCATTACCTCTGCCTAGATCACGATGCAGCCTCGCGAAATGAACCCTCAAGCGAATTGGGCCCATGGTCCCTAGGTATTCAAGCTGCTCTTGTAGTGATAATCCGGATTGCGTAGCGTTTTGAAAAGAATCGAACACCCGCGGCCAGAGTCGGTCTAAGTGGTTTTGCCTTGATCGAGCGCGTAACCTGATGGCCTCGATAACCGCACCGGCCGTCAGTGCGCTCAGCGAAAGCGACAAGCCCAGAACATCAGTCGTAGCTTGAGTAAGGGCAGCCGACAAAATTACTGCCAGAGCAGCCAAGATGAAGGTTTCTTTTCTCCTGGAGTAAAGCCCCGCGCTTGAAATTAAAAGGCTAAAGAAGTTCACTTGTCACCTCGAGGATCTCACTCACTTTTCTTTGCCCGAGTTCATCACGTGAACAAAAAACAACAAGATCAAACGCGCCCAAAACAGTCGGCCGCAAAAAAGCGTCGGAGATGTTCTCCCCAGCTAATAGTGGCAAAGTCATAACCTTTCGGATTGCGGCCTTGGCCGAATCGGCATGCAACGTGCATAGACCAGGGATTCCTGAATTAAGTGCAATCAGCATGTCCAAAGCTTCGGCGCCTCTAACCTCGCCAATAACTAAACGATCCGGGCGCATGCGTAACGCCTGACGAACCAGCTCCCTAAGCGAAATCTCGGGCGCACCTTCGGTGCCGGCGGGCCTAGTCTGCATGGCCACCCAATCGGACTGGTTTAGAGAAAGCTCGAATGTGTCCTCGCACGAAATAATTCGATCTTGGCTATTTGAGGCAGCGAGCATGGCCGTCATAAGCGTCGTCTTGCCCGCTTGGGTGGCGCCGGACACCAAAACGCTCTTGCCTGTAATCATGGCGTCCGAAAGCAATTCAACTTGCTGGTGTGTGACACTTCCAAGCTCCTGCAGTTGGGCCAGTGTGACGTTTGGCTTATTGAATTTCCTAATATTTATTGCCCAATGCTCCGAGGTCACCTCCGGAATAACGATGTGCAGTCTTGAGCCGTCCTTTAGGGCTGCGTCGACATATGGCGTCATGCGATCAACCCGGCGCCTTGAAAAAGAAAGCATGCGGAAGCATAAGTTCCTAATTTGAGTAGCTGAAACCTCCGTCACAAGCAGCTTGTGCCCGTTCGCTCCGAAGTAGTGAATCTCGTTGGGGCGATTTATCCAAATCTCTTCGATTTCGGGATCGTCCAGCAACGGCTGTAAGACTCCCAAACCGGTTAGCTCAAGATTCGCCTGTTCACTAAGCAGCGCCTCATCCAGCGGGCCGTGATGGACCTCCGCTGCCCTATCAATCGCTAACTGTGTGGCCGCGCCAACATCAAGGGCTTTGGTGCGCGCCAAAAACCGTGTCCTACCTAAAATTTCCTCGAGCTGATCCATCCCAAAACAATGCCACGAACCGAAAAGCTTGGTCTTGGGTTTTCCACAGCCTAAAAAGCCATTATGCTTTGTTGGAGTTGCGGGTGTGGCGAAATTGGCAGACGCACCAGATTTAGGATCTGGCGCCGCGAGGCGTGGGGGTTCAAGTCCCTTCACCCGCACGAATAAAAAGGGTTCCGAGAAATCGGAACCCTTTTTTTATTCTGTTCAGCAAGCTGCCTACCTAGCTCTTTGTCACCTTGACAGTGTTGGCCTTGTGGTCAATTTCTATCTGGTACGGCCCACGCTTTACAACTTCGGTGGATTCAAGACCGGTTGCCTGGATACCCAAATCCGCGGCTATGCCTCGGAAGAATGCACGCTGCGAGTCATCAGTGAGTTCTGTACCTTGGTACCAAGCAGTCGAAGACCCCAACTTGCGCTTTGCGATTGCAACGCTCCCTAAGGCCTGACCAGTCTTGAACTCAGCGACCAATTCCGCGCCGTTTAGTCTCGATAGCTCTCCCCACAGCTTCGCCTGGTATCCATTAGAAAGCTCAACAGTGGCCTCGCGGAACGGATAGAACTCTTCGACGTATACACCGATAACGTCCTTGACCAGTGCGCCACCGTAGCCGCCAAGTTTCACTCGCAGCGTCCGGTCGGAAATGTTCGAGAAGTATCCAACCACTAGGTTTCCACCGTTGGTCGCGTAGTTGGTGAACACCTGCTCCTGAGGATCCGAGAGCATGTGAACCATTGGCATCAAAACTAACTTGTAGCCCTTCAGCGTTGTCAGGTCCACGTCCGCAGAAACAAAATCTACCGAGATGCCTTCTTTATAGAGTGCTCGATACCAGGCCGCAACTGTTTCCGGATAGCTGACGTCCTCGGTTGGCAGGTTGTCCTGCATCATCGCCCACATCTGCTCGTAGTCATAAACCATCGCCACATCAGCTCTGGCGGTTTCGTAGTTAGCCAAATCTGGATGCTCGTTTAGCAAGGCCCCGAGCTCCGTAATTTCTCGATAGACCCTCGTGTCCTCACCCGCATGAGGAACCATCGCGGAGTGAAATCTCTCAGAGCCTGCTTGGCTTTGGCGCCACTGGAAATACATTGCTCCCTGTGAACCTCGGGCCACAAAACTCATGGCGTTGCGCTTTTCTTGACCCGGTGTCTTGGCGTAGTTTCTTGGCTGCCAGTTCACGGCTGACGAGCTGTGCTCCATGAGTAACCACTGCTTGCCGTTTGCGAATCCTCTGGTCAGATCCGCCATCTGAGCCAAGTCAATGTGATTTTCGATGTCATGCTGCGCCAGGTAGTGATCGGTGGAAACAAAATCCACTTCCTTAGCCCATGCAAAGTAGTCCATCGCGTGAGTGAACTTCATGGACATGAAATTTGTGGTGACGGGGTTTACCTTGTCGTATTTTTTGATGATGTCACGCTCGGTCTTGAATAGATCTAGCGTGATCTCGGAAGTAAACCGCCTAAAGTCAATCTGCGCACCTGGGTTTGGGTGAGTGCCATCCGGAGTTCTCTTTGGGGCGGGAATCTCCTCCCAGTTGTAGTAGCGCTGAGACCAGAAGTCGGTGCCCCAGGAAGTATTTAGTTCTTCTATGGACGCGTACTTATTTTTCAGCCAACCAACAAATGCGTCCCTAGACGCATCGCAGTAGCAATATGGCGCATGACAACCATATTCGTTGTTCACGTGCCACATCACGACAGCTGGGTGTTTGGCATATCTCTCGGCCAGCTTCTCGGTTAGCTGTGCCGCCTTTTGCTTATAAACGGTGCTTGCAGCGCAGTAAGCCTGACGGCCTCCAAATTCCAAGCGGATGCCATCGAAGTTGACCGGCAGAATCTCAGGATGTTTCGAGGACAACCAAGCTGGCGGTGAGGCAGTTGCATTCGCCAGGTCAACTGAAATGCCGCTTGCGTGCAAAAGGTCCATGACTTCATCGAGCCATTCAAACTGATAGTCCCCGTCGCTAATTTCTAATTTCGCCCAAGAAAAGATGCCAAGAGACACCAGGTTTACGTTAGCTTTTTGCATCAGCTGAATATCTTGTTTCCAGACATCCTTTGACCACTGTTCCGGGTTGTAGTCGCCGCCAAAGAACAGTTTGTTGGTTTTCAACATTAGATTGCCTCGATTTCTATTAGTAGTGCCGTTTCTGGGAACAAAATTGGAGGCCGGAGGCCTATTTGAGTGAGTGCCTTGCCGGTTAGGACAACACCATCAAGCCACTTAGGGCCGGTCCGCTCTTGAAAAACCGGTTTACCAACCGGATAGACCGCTTTCACCGAATAACTTCGGTTTGAATCAAGGCCGTCAATCAAAATGGCGTTTGCTCGCGATGCGGCCTGTCCCTGAAGGGTCACATAAGCGAATATCGCCTTCGATTGATCTTGGGACACTACTCCATGAACAAAAGTAGCTTCGTTATCAGTCTCGACACGCACCACTTTCCCGGAGTGTAGAAGATCGCGGTTTTTCTTGTAATAAGTTGCCCAATTCTTCAGGTGATCCTGCTCATCCGCGGTTGCTTTAGTTATGTCCCACTCCAAACCGGCGTGGCCAAACAGGGCAGTGATTGCTCTGAACCCTAGTGAGTGAACCCTTCCGGTGGTGTGAGACTCTGTCGGACCAATGTGGCTTCCGAGCATTTCTGGCGGAATCCCGATTTGTGTGTAGCGCTGGATGTACTGGCGCTCCAATGCGTCATTGCAATCGGAGACCCAGAACCGGTCAACAATTTGAGCAATGCCAAGATCAACTCGCCCGCCACCGGAGGCGCAGCTTTCAATCTCCAAGCCCGGGTGGTTCGCTTTCAGCTCTGTGAACAGCCTGTAAAGCGACTTGGTTTGCTCGTGAACTGCAGCCTTGCCATTGTGGCCTGGGTCAACCAGGGGCCGATTATGGTCCCACTTGATGTAGCTGATATCGAAATCCGTCAAAATCTTGTTGGTCTGATCAAAAACGTGTTGATAGCAATTAGGATTCGTGAGATCCAACACCAGCTGACCTCGCCCGGTCGGCGGCACTCTCCCATCAACGTTCAAAATCCATTCCGGGTGGGCGCGATATACGTCCGAGTCTGGGTTGACCATTTCGCCCTCAAACCAAAGACCGAACTCCATCCCGTTTGCCTTGACCACTTCAATCAATGGACCGAGACCCTCCGGCCATACATCCTTGGAAATTACCCAGTCCCCCAGACCTGAAGTGTCGTCCCGCCTTGAGCCGAACCAGCCATCGTCCAAGACAAAGCGCTCGACGCCGATCTTCTTAGCGACCTTTGCCAGCTCGGTGAGCTTGCCTAGGTCGTGGTCAAAGTAGACCGCCTCCCAGACATTCAGGGTCAGCGGCCTTGGCCGCTTGTTGGTTGGGTGATCAGGTCTTGATCGAAGCCAGCGATAAGACCTGTCAGATGTGCCGTCTATTCCAGAATTTGAGTAAACAGCGGCGACCGGTGCCGCCTCGTAGCTTTTGCCCGCTTCCAGAATCATTTCTCCCGGCATTAGAAGCTCGCTGGCGGAGATTGACTTTCTGCCAGATTGCAACTGCTCGATGGTGTGCCGAGAGTTACCGGAGAACATTAACCCCAAGGACCAGACCTCTCCACTTCTAAAGGTGGCTGCCGTAGTCATCGCCAATTGCAGAATTGTGTAGTCGTGACTGGTCCTGCCTTCTCGAACCTCGCGGGATACAACACCGGGTTGAATTTGCCTGCGCACGGGCTGGCGTTCTTTGACCCAGCGGCCTGCGAAATCTAAGGACTCTTGGGCTCTGTCGGGAAGTGGTAGGTAAGTAGCCAAGTCTTCAAGGAAATAGTCACCGGGGCCAATGTTGGTGACTGCCTGCGTTGTAACAAGAACACCCGCACCCACAAAGCTAAAGCTTGTTTCTATTCGCAAGCCAGCAGCAGCATCTTCCCCAACGACAACGAGTTCTTGTTCACTGGACGAGTGACTGATTAAGACAAACAGTGGAGAAAAGTCTTCTCCTTGTCGGTGCCCCCTAAGGACAGGGGAACCAATTGCGCCACGAGCTTGCTCTCGCCAAATACCAGACTGGTCCGGGAAGTCGCCCTCGGCATGCGCCGTGGGCTCAATGCTCGCGGCTAAGTAGCTCTCAAAGTCTTTTATATCTCCCAGGTCTTCGCCCCAGTGGATTATTCGAACCAGTTCGGGCGTAAGGCTTACTAAGAACGAGACGCCGTCTTGGCGCAGGTGAGCAAAGCTAGAAGGTTTCAATCTTGGTCCGAATCTGTTTGGTGCTCCTGGTTTGACGATAGCTGAAGTTCTGCGATAACTGGGTGCTGCCGAAGCCGCACCCAGTTATCTACTCAGTTGCTATTTCAGTTTTGCTCCGAACCCGACTTGTGCCGGGCTCGATTGTCAGCTCGCCCCTTCCTAATCTTTATTGTTTGAGCAAAATAAAAAAGGCTCAAACGATCGGGTAAAAACGAACTTACGCAATAATTGCAAACTTTTCGAATAAAAAGCGACAAAAGTAATCATTCCGTTAGTAAATATCCGAACATTTTTGATATTTCGCACTAGCCTCTACCTAGGTTTTAGAGAAAGGTCGGCGATGCTCGCAGCTCAACGTAAGGCCCTGATACTGGAAGAAGTATCGCTATCAGGGGCCAGGCGAATCTCGGAACTTGCAAAAAGTCTTGGCGTCTCCGAGGTTACAATCCGGCGGGACGTCGAAGCCTTAACCGACCAAGGCCTTGTTGACAAGGTTCATGGTGGGGTAACTGCAAACTCTCTTTCATCAACCGTGGAACCTCCCTTTGCCTTTAACTCGCTGAAAGAGCAAACCTCTAAAGATGCAGTCGCAAAACTCGCCGCCGAAATGGTTCGTCCGGGTCAGGCAATTGCCCTGATGGGCGGAAGCTCCGTATACGCTTTGGCAAAAAGACTCAGAGAGATGCCTTCGCTCACCGTCGTTACAAACTCAGTACCTGTTTCCGATCTATTCGCCCAGCAACCAAGGGGTGATCAGACTGTTGTACTAACCGGCGGCGTCAGAACGCCTACCGATTCTTTAGTTGGAAACATCACGACCGAAGCCTTTGCAAGATTTAACCTCGATTTGGTATTTATGGGCACCCACGGCATGGACATTGAATTTGGATTTAGCTCGCCGAACCTAATTGAGGCTGATACCAACCGCGAAGTAATTCGAAGGGCCGCTAAATTTGTGGTTCTCGCCGACCACACCAAGTGGGGCATTCGGGGCTTCAGCTCTTTCGCCGAGTTATCGGAGGCAGACGGCGTCATTACGACAGACGGACTTTCCCCCGAGGCCTTGGGAACCTTGCGGGAAAACATCAAGGAAGTACTGGTAGCCAAACCCTAGATGGCTAGGACTTCGGCAGCGTAAGGGACAGTAAGTAGCTTCCTATTGGCTTACCGAAGCGATTGGCGACATTGGCCAAATTTCCCCGCTGCACAGACCGAGATTTCTCATGGAGTGCATTCGACGCGCGAGCAAAGAATTAATTCCGCGAGCTCGTATGTGTTGAATTCTTAAGACTCTCGTTTTGGGAGCAGCCTACGCGGTTGGACTTGCAGTTGGGTTCTGGGATGATCTTGATCAGCTTCGTTCACGCTGGCGCGAGGGCAGAAGGTGGGCGCCAAACATGCCAGATTAAGAGCGGAAGCGTCGACTGGATCGGCTAACCACTAGTTTCGGTCCTCTGGGTCTACGCCTGTCCTGAAGTTTGTGTTCAGAGCGGTAATTTCTGACATCTGTTGCTCCGTAAGCTCAAAATCAAACACATTTATGTTCTCAAGAATGCGCTCTTTAGAGTTTGACTTTGGTATCACCGCCACTCCCCTCTGGATATGCCAACGCAAAACAACCTGAGCCACTGACTTTCCGTATGCTTCAGCTAGGGTTGCCAGCATCGGATCTTCTAGAATCTTCCCTCTTGCAAGCGGCGACCAGGCCTGAGTTGCGATTGCGCGCGAGTTGTCGTACTCCAAGACCTTTTCCTGCGTAAGCCAAGGGTGAAGTTCGACTTGATTCAGAACCGGCTTATGCTCGGCTACTTTTAGAATTTCGTCGATGTGGTGGGTGTGAAAATTACAAACACCGATTGAGCGAATCAAACCTTCGTTTTTGAGCTTCTCCATGGCCTTCCAGGAGTCAACATACAAGAGGCCTCTTTTCGGAGCTGGCCAGTGAATTAGATATAAATCTAGGTAGTCGAGGCCGAGCGATTTTAAACTCTTATCAAAAGCCCTAAGGGTGTTTTCAAAACCTAAATCATCCATCCAGAACTTGGTGGCCACCAGCACCTCTTCGCGAGGCACCCCGGAGTCTCTTATCCCCTGACCTACCCCAACTTCGTTTTCATACATCGAAGCTGTGTCTATTAGTCGATAGCCGTTTTGTAGGGCGTGAGACACCAGTGGAGCGGCGATGTCATTATCAACCTTGTAGACGCCAAGGCCTAGCTGCGGAATGGTGGTTCCATCTAGCAAGTTCGTAACCGGGGAGGTCGCAGGCTTATTCAATGTTTCTCAATTCTTCTAGAAAAGAAATGTTGGCTGGCAACCGAAGTTGCCAGCCAACAGTCTCGTTACTCTACAACCGAATTAGTTGCCGGAAGCCCAGCGCTTGACTAGTTCGTCGTAGTCCTGGGTTTCACCCATTGGCTTCTCGTTTGCAAGTTTCGCAACCGGCGCACCTGGCTGATCGATCCAGTACTGCTCGTCCTGCACTGGGTTCATCTTGACCGCACAGTTAGCATCAGGGTTCGATGCTTCTAGGCGGACCATGACGTCATCCTGTGCAGCTGCTAGCTCATTCATTGCCTCTTGGGCAGTGAACTCACCTGATGCAGCCTTGGAAATTGACTGCCACCATAGGTTAGAAATGGTTGGGTAGTCAGGAACGTTGGTACCAGTTGGAGACCATGCAACACGGTCTGATGAGCGGTAGAACTCGATGAGCCCTCCATACTTGTATGCGTTGTCGGTGAAGTACTGAAGGTCAAGAGTTGACTGACGAATAAACGTCAGTGCCTTGGCCGACTTAGCACCGTCAACGGTCTTCGAGGTTACAAACTGCGCGTAAAGCCATGCGGCAGCGCGCCTGTTCTCGTCAGCGTGGTTCATGAATGTCCATGATCCTACGTCCTGGTAGCCAAGCTTCTGACCTTCGTTCCAGTAGGAACCGTGTGGGCTTGGAGCCATGCGCCACTTCGGTGATCCATCTTCATTCATAACAGGTAGCGATGGGTCGGTAGCAGAAGCAGTGAAAACTGTGTACCAGAAAATCTGCTGAGCAATTTCACCCTGACCTACTACGCCTCCAGCTTCGCTGAAGTCCATTCCCTTTGCTGTGTCAGGAGCGTACTCGAACCAGTCGAGAAACTTCTGAAGAGCGTAGACGGAAGCAGGACCGTTTGTGTCTCCACCGCGGGATACTGATGAACCAGCTGGGTGACATTCCTCAACGCGGATACCCCACTCGTCAACAGGAAGACCGTTAGGCTCTCCTGCGTCACCGTTACCGGCCATGGATAGCCATGCGTCAGTAAAGCGCCACTGAAGTGATGGGCCTGGCTGTGCGTAGTCCATGTGACCATAGACCTTGTTGCCATCGATTGACCCATTGCCATTTACTTCGGTTGAGAAGAACTTAGCGATGTCCTCGTAGGCTGACCAGTTCACTGGAACGCCTAGGTCATAACCGTAGATGTCCTTGAACTGCTTCTGGATGTCAGCATCGCTGAACCAGTCGTAACGGAACCAGTAAAGGTTCGCGAACTGCTGGTCAGGTAGCTGGTACAGAACGCCATCAGAACCAGTGGTGAAGCTTGTGCCAATGTAGTCTTCGATGTCCAAACCTGGGTTTGTAATCGCTGAGTCCTTCATTAGCTCGCCTACTGGGTAGATGTAGTCGCCACGCTGGTGAGTTCCGATTAGGTCGGAGTCATTGATGTAGCCATCGTAGATCGAGGTACGGGTCTTGATTTCAGTCTGGATTCTTTCAATAACGTCACCCTCGCCAATGAGGTCGTGGATTACTGAAATTCCAGTCAGTTCCTTGAATGCCTGAGTCAGAGTCTCTGACTCGTAAACGTGTGGGTCGATGGTCTCAGATACGACACTGATGTCAGAAACACCAAGAGCCGAGGCTGCCTCAGCGAACCACTTCATTTCAGCAATTTTCTCATCGCGAGTCAAAGCGCTGAGTGCAAACTCACCGTCGGCCCACTTTGCAGCAACTGCGTCAATGTCGTCAGGTACGGTCCCACCTGATGATGATGATGTATCCCCAGCTGAGGCACACCCAGTCAATAGCAGTACCGCGGCGGCCGACATGGCCAAACCAGCGATGCTACGTTCACGAACATTTCTATTCAACATTTTTACCTTTCGCATCATAGTTGGAGAGGCCAACTTGGTCTCTTCAAGATTTCTAGAACCCGAGGAAACCCTCGAGCCCCAAATCGGTGAACATAGTTTGCTCACCGAATTCTTTATCCCCATTTCAAGATCCCTGCTGACATGGCCAGAGCTGATAGGGCCCATATCATGGTGTTGCTGTCCACAATCGAGAATGAGACCACCATCACAAGTGCAAATGAAACAATCGAGATGTAAACGCGCTCACTTCTATCAGTCACCAACCCTAAAAAGCCCTTGCGTCTAACCGGAGGTCGGTAGTGACCCCAGATGGTTAGACCGGTAATCATTACTGCCAAACCGATAAAAATATAGGCAATCGGCGCAGTCCAAGGAATCCAGTCAAAAATTTCTAACATTTTTACACACGCCCTAACGCAAAGCCCTTGGCGATGTAGTTTCTAACGAACCAGATGACAATCACTCCCGGAATGATGGTCATTACTCCCGCGGCCGAAAGTAACGACCAGTCAAGACCGGATGCCGAAACTGTCCGCGTCATCTGCGCCGCGATTGGCTTAGCAGCCGTTGCAGTAATGGTTCTGGCAATCAATAGCTCAACCCAGCTGAACATAAACAGGAAGAACGCCGTCACGCCGATTCCAGAACGGATCATCGGGATAAATATGGTCAGGAAAAACCTGCCGAACTTGTAGCCATCAACTTCGGCAATTTCGTCAAGCTGTTTCGGCACTCCCGACATAAAGCCTTCCAGTATCCACACCGCAAGCGGAACGTTGAAAAGCATGTGAGCAAGAGCAACACCCAGCGCTGTATCAAACAGGTTTACTGCTTGGTAGAGCTGGAAGAAAGGCAGCAAGAACACAGCCGCGGGAGCCATACGGTTTGTAAGCAACCAGAAGAACAGGTGCTTATCCCCCGAGAAGGTATAGCGGCTAAATGCATATGCTGCTGGGAGGGCAACAAGCAACGACAGCACTGTGTTCAGCAGGGTGTAAGTGATCGAATTCATGTAGGAGCCGATCCAGCTTGGATCTGCAAAGAACTGTGCGTAACTATCGAGCGAAATCTTGCTGGGGATCACCTCGAACGAAGAAAGGATGTCTGCGTTGTCACGAAGTGACATAGATACCAACCAGACAACCGGTAGAGCCCAGACCGCCATGATCAGCCAGAACAGCCAGCTCCTAAGGTCTATTCTGAAGCGGGAGATCTTCTTGCCCGCTGCGGAAGTCTCAATCATCGTCGTCATTTTAGAACCTTCTTAAGTTTCGAATTGACTGGTTTTTCTTCTTTTTCTTCCCTCAGTTTTCTCTTGTCCTTCGGGGTCACCTTAGTTGCGCCAGGGCGCTCGTCTAGAGTCAAAACTGTGAAGAACAGGAATGAGAAGATTTGGATGAACAAGAAGTACATGAGTGAGAATGCTCCGGCCACACCTATGTCGAACTGACCGATGGCGATGGTGGTGAGCAGAATACTAAGTGTCTGGGTGGATGATCCAGGACCGCCACCGGTGACCACAAATGGCTCGGTGTACATCATGAATGAGTCCATAAAGCGAAGCAAAAGAGCAATCATTAGAACTCGCTTGAGCTTTGGCAGCTCAACGAAGCGGAACACCGCCATTGCCGAGGCTCCATCAATTGCCGCAGCCTGGTAGTAAGCCTGAGGAATAGATCGTAATCCCGCATAGACCAACAAGGTCACAAGTGGAGTCCAATGCCAGGTGTCCATAACCAAAATGGTGACCCAGGCATCGAAGGTGGATTCGCTTAGGTTGTAATCAGTAAATTTGTTTACCAGCACACCACCCAAACCGATGTCGCTTCTGGTGAAGATTCTCCAAGTGGTTCCAACCACGTTCCAGGGAATAATCAACGGAATTGCAACAACCACCAAAGCAGCTGAGGCTTTCCAGCCAGATTTAGGCATTAACCTGGCGAGGAAAATTCCAAGTGGGATCTGAATCAAAAGAACCTGCATCGAAAGAGTTAAGTTTCTAGCGAAGGCATCTTGGATGTTTGGGTCTGTTGCAACTCGCTTAAAGAAGTCAAGACCGACGAATATGCGATTATCAGCACCCTGAATGTCCTGCAGTGAGTAGTTAGCAACGGCCATCAACGGAATAATCGCAGTGAAAGCCACAACAAAAACCACCGGCAGAACAAGGAACCAAGCTTTATTGTTTTTCCGTTTGGCATCCATGATTAGTTGCCTCCTTCACTGCTTGGTGAAACCGTTGAAACTGCCATTTGGTTCACGTCGTAAACAAACGCACGCTTGGGGTCGAAGCTGAAGGTGGCTTTGCCGCCTACTTCTGCCTCATAGCTTTCCTCGGTCTTCGCGATGAACTTGAAATCGTCGTTGCTCAAATGCACCAGCTTGAATACTCCACGGTCCTCGATGCGATCGACTTTGAACTCCAAACCTGATTTTGTGCTTGGAATCAGAAACTCAGGCCTTACTCCGAAGCGGTGGCTACCGTTGAGGCCCGCCTTGGCGGCCTTTCCAATCTCCTTGCCGTTGTGGGTAAGAAGTGAAGACTTCGCTTCAACATCCAGAAAGTTCATCCCCGGTGATCCAATGAAGTACCCCACGAACTCATGCTGAGGCTCCAGGAACAAAGACTCGGCAGTTCCGGCCTGAACCAGGCTTCCCTTGTCCATAACAAGCACCTCATCGGCGAACGTGAGAGCCTCGGTTTGGTCGTGGGTCACGTAGACAACTGTGACTCCGGTAGCTACGTGCAATCTCTTTAGGCGGTTACGCAATGTCCACTTAAAGTTCTGGTCAATAACTGTAAGTGGCTCATCGAACAAGATCGCCGACACATCCTCGCGAACCAAGCCGCGACCCAGGCTAACAATCTGCTGAAGATCAGAGCGGAGCTTCGATGGCTTGCTATCTAGATCATTTTCGATTCCCAGAAGCTCTGCGATTTCGTTTACTCGCTCAGTGATTTTTTCCCTTGAAACTTTACGGTTTTTTAGCGGGAACTCGAGGTTCTTACGTACGCTCATGGTGTCGTATAGCACTGGGAACTGGAACACCTGTGCGATGTTTCGATTATCAGTGATGACGTCGGTGACATCCTTACCGTCGATGAAAACTTTTCCCTCAGATGGCTTTAGAAGACCTGAAATAATGTTCAAAAGCGTGGTCTTTCCGCAACCACTAGGTCCTAGCAAGGCGTAGGCCTTGCCGTCTTCCCAAGTCATGGTGATTGGGTTTAGGGCGTAAGTTTTACCTCCGTCGTAGGAGTGAGCGACACCTTCTAAGCGAATCTCAGCCATTTACCTAGCCCTTCCGATCGGAGCAAAAATTGCCTTGCCTGATTTTGAGCCGAATCCGTAGAGGTCAGCTGGGTCAAAGTAGGCCGTTAGCTGTTTATCCATGGCAAAGTTCTTGGTTCCTTCAACCTCGATTACGACCAGCTCTCCAGCTTCGAGTTCGACGTGAACAAAAGTCGAGCTTCCCGTAACTTCGGCAAGCTGGACCCGACAACTGAAGGAAACATTATTTGGGCCTTGGGGCTCAAGAAAGATCTTGCCAGGCTGAATTCCCAGAGTAATTTCTCGGGATGAATCTGAAGCTATCTCGGGCCTTGAGAACTCGAAGGTTTCCTTGCCAAAGTTGGCCGTTTTGCCGTCGACGGTTGAGCCAAGCAAGTTGATTGGAGGATCGGCCATGGCGACGGCTGCTGCCAATGAGTGGGGCTTCTGGTAGATCTCCAGAGCCTTGCCTGACTGGATCAAACTACCCTCGTTCATAACGAAAGTATCGGTGGAAAAATCAAGGGCCTCGGACGGCTCGGCCGTTGAGTAAATAACGATAGAAGACTCGTCGGAGAAAATACTCTGCAGCTCTTCTCGAAGCTGCTCCCTTAGCTTGTAGTCCAGGTTGGCCAGTGGCTCATCTAGCAAAACAACGTCAGCTTTTCTGGCCAAAGCACGAGCAATAGCAACACGTTGCTGCTGACCACCGGAAAGCTCAGAGGGCTTGCGCTTCAAAAACGGAGTAAGACCTAAAAGCTTTGCCATTTCTTCAACTCTTGCGGCAACCTCCTCTTTGCTTTGCTTTTTCTTTTGAGCCAGCAACGGAGACGCAATGTTTTGAAAAACAGACAGGGACGGATAGTTAATGAACTGCTGATAGACGAAGGATACCGAGCGCTGTTGAACCGAGACCTTGGTTATGTCCTTTCCTCCCAGATTCATGGTTCCGGTAGATGGCTTGACCAATCCGGCCATGATTCTCATCAATGTGGTCTTACCCGCCGTAGTTGGACCAATCAGCAAGTTAATCCCGCTATTGAAGGTCGCCGAGAGGTCGTAGATGACGTCTTCTGAATCTTGTCTCAGAGAAATGTTTTTTAGAACTAGCTTGCTCAAACCCTGCTCCCTGCCTCAATGTAAATTGCCGAAACTTCCGAGGACACCTTGCCTGCATCCCAGCCTAAAGTCTTCTGAAGGATGCTTGCTAGCTCCTTCAGTGAAGAGGTGCTCATTGACCCGGTGAAAGCCAGGTTGGTGCGACGGTTGACAAGATCCTCGAGTCGATAAACGCTTTCGTGCTTCACCAAAAAGTCAATCTCGGAATCTGAAAACCCAGAACTGTGCGTGAGCATAGTCTCAGGATTGGCAGCGATGTATTCCAAGATTGCTTTAGCGCGAGTACCGTAGCGAAGAAGAAGTTGCATGGCACGCTCTTCGGAGACCAAACCTCGGTTATCTTCAGCCCACGTCTGCTGTGCTTCAGGGGCAGTCGGGAAATCTTTTCCGCCACCGATTGGAAGCTTCTGCGTGGACAGAACTCGGTTTTTGCCCAGCAGTTTCAACACATCTGATGAAAGATGCTCTCCGAGAGCCCTGAAGGTCGTCCACTTTCCACCCACCAGGCTAAGAACTGGGACGTCGTTCTCGGCTGAAGTTCGGACGATCCGGTAATCACGAGAAACGACCCCAGGGTTGATGTCTCCGCTAGCAGCGAGCGGCCTTACACCGGAGTACTTGAAGACAATCTGATCTTCAACAATTTTGATTTCTGGGAAAACGTAAGCGACCAGCTTGAAGAAATAGTCAACCTCTTCGTCGGTACACACCGCTGGCTCCCTCATGTCATGAGGAATGTCCGTGGTGCCAACCAATACTTTCCCCAAGATTGGATACATCAATACGATGCGTCCATCGCGGTTTTCAAAGAAAATTTCTCGGTTGTCGCACGCTTGAAGCAGCTCCTTATTGTCCAAAACAATGTGGGAGCCCTTGGTGCCTGCCATGTAGCCGGTGTCGAAACCTAGGCTCTGGTTGGTCATGTCAGTCCAAGGACCGGTGGTGTTTACAATCACATCGGCTGTGAATGCAATCTCTTCGCCGGTGAGCATGTCCTTCAAAACTGTCTTGCCACCGGAGCGAGCACCGGCTGAAACGTAGTTGTAGCTTCTTGCATTCGAACCGGCCGCCAAGCCGTCAAACAAAACATCAAGAGCAAGTCTTTCTGGATTGTCCATTGCTGCATCGTAATAAGTGGCCGTGAACTTGACGTCTTTGTTGAGCGAAGGCATTTCAGCCTTGGATTTTTTCTGTCCGAGGAAACGATGCCGTGGCATCGTTCCACCGTTTCGACCGAAGGTGTCATAAAGCAACAGCCCGACCTTGATCAAGATGGCGCCGCGTTCTTTGGGTTTGCCCTGCGCGTGGGTAAAGAGTCGAATGGGAGCGCTGATTAGGCCTGAGAAGATTGAAAAAATCGGCATAGTGGTCTTAAGAGGCTTTACGTAGTGAGGGGCCGCTTTCAGGAGACGATTTCTTTCTTCAAGGGATTCTTTGACGAGACGAATCTCGCCGTTCTCTAGGTACCGAACTCCTCCGTGGATCATGTGTGAGGAGGCTGCGGATGCCCCGGAGCAGTAATCGTTTTGCTCGACAAGGACAACATCTATTCCCTGAAGGGCCAAATCGCGAAATGTTGCCAGGCCGTTAATGCCCCCGCCAATTATCAGCACTTGAGCCTTAGGGCTGTCCCTGAGGTTCTCCAGTCGAGAGGACTGACCCGCGCT
>OOFT01000010.1_pt1 | contig 46056 bp, 39 predicted proteins | sample 1670301 | NCBI WGS metagenome assembly OOFT01 (sample SAMEA98140918, study PRJEB22522) | marine metagenome | biome: marine biome; feature: marine water body; material: sea ice | place: Arctic Ocean | collected 11-Sep-2015 | depth 0.3 m
TTCGAATCAAGAACACCGCGTCAGGATCGTCGCCGGCGTCAAAAGTTAGGTTTGCAGCTGCTGCATATGCCAGTGCGGCCGCCTGATAATAAGATCCAGGAGTAAAGGTAGTTGGGCTAGCCGTGATCACCGTTGTCGTAATAAAGACTGACTCGGCTGCGGTGTGGACGGCCTGAAGACCTGTCATAGCTTGGGTGTACTCGGCGTCAGCGGGGACGTAGGAGTTTCCCGTCTGAGTGGCACTGGTGAATGCACCTGAGGACTCACCAATGTCACCTAGGACGTTGGTGTCTAACCCGTTAGTAAGGGCTCCGCCGGCAAGAATCGCGTAAGAGTCGGCGCCGGCAAGATTCATTGTCGAAGCGCTCAGGGTAATGACCGGTGGGGCATAGCTGAAGATTTTGCTCCTGGCACCCACAGCGACGGCTCCATTAATGCTGAGAAGCCTTCCCCTGACCGTCGAGTCCGCCCCAACGGAAATAGCACCATTCGTTATGACTGTTCCGGCGAAGTCGACGTCGGCAGCAATTGTTGTAGCGCCGGAAACGTGCCAGTAAACATTATCCGCGGAGGCACCGTTTGCATAAGTAACAGTTGCGTTCGCACCAATTGATAAAGCGCCGTCTGTTCGAATCAAGAACACCGCGTCAGGATCGTCGCCGGCGTCAAAAGTTAGGTTTGCAGCTGCTGCATATGCCAGTGCGGCCGCCTGATAATAAGATCCAGGAGTAAAGGTAGTTGGGCTAGCCGTGATTGCCGTTGTTTCACTGAACAGTGAATCGGCTGCGGTGTGGGCGGCCTGAAGACCTGTCATAGCTTGGGTGTACTCGGCGTCAGCGGGGACGTAGGAGTTTCCCGTCTGAGAGATACCGGTGACTGTGCCCGAGGACTCCCCAATGTTACCCAGAACGTTGGTGTCTACTCCGTTGGTAAAAGCCCCGCCAGCGAGAATCGCGAAGCCATCAGCTGCGCCGAGTGAAATTGGTTCGACCGCTTGACTCGAATCCGAGATCAGAAAAGTGGCAGGCATAACTAAAGAAAGAGCAACGACCGTGAACATTGACAATCTTGAAGCTCTGGTTCTCCGAGGAAGAGCGTGAATTCTCATGAATTCCTTCCGGCAGCTAGGTCTATCTCGCGACACTCGCGCACAATTTCCCTGCTCCGAAAGCCTACAACACTTATCCCCACTTTGGGGGATATTTGTCCCCTAACCGCCCCACATCTATCCACCAACCAGCCGACACCCGTCCCCCAAGTGTTGAAAAGGTCCTGCTGGCCCCCGGATCTGCCGCGGCAAATAGCCCCGAAATTCCATGGTTTGTCCGATGGGGATTTTCCTATAAACTTTTCCCGCAACGCATTTGCCTCCACGCAAGTGCGTTGCACTGGCAAGTTACCCAAGCGGCCAAAGGGATCTGACTGTAAATCAGCTGTCATCGACTTCGTGGGTTCGAATCCCTCACTTGCCACCAAGGCCCAGTCCTTCAAGACTGGGCCTCTGAACTTTCACCCTTGGGCTTGTGGCCCTATAAACCGATCAACAGGATTCTCAATTTGAGGGCTTATTGGTCGTGAGCTCTGGTGCCGGTTGTCATGGACCATGAAGTTATGGGAAATCAAGTCTCAACTCCCATGCATTTAAGAACGCTCTCTACCGACTCAATGGAGGCTGTGGATTGAAAAAACGCATCCTGTTTGTGGATGTTATTGTTCAAAGCAAGCGTTCCCGTGTCGAAAGGGGCTTCATTGAAAACGACTCGAACGGGCGCGCTCCGTGTTTTTGCATCGGCCATTATTTCTTCACTCGCATTTGCTGGATGTTCGTCTAACGAACCAACTCCAGTCGACTCTCAGGCCAGCTCAGGAGCAGAAACCCAAAGTGAGGTTCTTACTGTTTGGTTAGACGAGTCAGAGGCGCTTGGTCTTGAATCAGTGGCACTGCAGTTTGAGGCCGATACCGGGAACAGGGTTGACCTTGTAGTAAAAACAGACATAGCCAACGAGTTTTGGGGTGCCAGTGATAATGCTCCTGACATAGTGCTTGGCCCTCACGGTCTGCAGCGAGGATTTTTATCCGAAGGCCTGATTGCACCCTTTAGCTTGGAAGGTGCTGGGACAGGGTTCAACTCCGGTGCAGTGCAAGCTTTCAATCATGGCGGGCAACAGTATGGTTTGCCCTACGCCCAAGAGAGCATTGCGCTTGTCTGCACGGAGTCCGCGATGCCCAAAGCGCCGGAAACTTTTCAAGATGTCGTCGATGTCGGACTTGCGATTTCTCTAAATGATGGAACCGGTGACCCGTATCATTTCTACCCGCTTCAAACATCTTTTGGCTCGAGTGTTTTCGTAGGCGATTCAACCAACCCTGGAATTTTGAATCTAGCTTTAGGCAATGAAGAGGGACTTGCCTTTGCAAATTGGCTGTCTAAAAATGCTGCCCTTTTTGATTTAGAGAGCAATACCGAACTTATCAAGCAACAGCTTGTTGATGGCGCAAAGGGTTGCTGGATAACTGGGCCTTGGAGTGGATCTTGGTTCTCCGCAACCTTTGGCGAGGAAGGCTGGAACGCCTATGAAGTTCCTTCGGCCGGCGGACAGGCAGCAACGCCCTTTCTGGAGGTGCGGGGTGCCATGTTGAGTGCGCGAGCCAATAACCCAAGTGCCGCGATCAAATTCATTGTTGACTACCTGGGGAGTGACCCCAGTCAAATCGCAATGTTTCAAGCAACCGGGCGCACTCCTTCTAATCTGAAGGCCCTAGAAAACGCCAAGGATTTCAAGATCCCATACCAATTTGGCATGGCAGGTTCAAATGCGGTGCCGAGGCCGGTGTCATCAAAAATCGACTCTGTGTGGTTTCCATTAGGAGAGGCTCAAATGGCAATTTTGCGTAAAGACGATGCCCCAGACCTGCTTTGGAAAATGATGTCAGACGAAATAGCGGAAGCGATCCGAGACTAAAGTCCGATTATCTTGTTGGATTGTCCCCACATTTTGAGGTTTTCATTGTGCACATCCTCACGCCTGTCCGGCATTCGGCAGGGTAGTTTGTAAGCATGCCCGAACTAGATTTGCAACCGCACCACGATGGCTCGGCACTCTATGTTGCAAATCAGCGCCCAAAACTCGGCGACAAAATAAAGATTCGCATCAGAATCCATAATTCGATCGGAAAACTGAAGCAGGTACTGATTCGGCAAAGCGAATCGGGCCAAGCAGTTTTCTCCCCGGCGCTCAAGCCTCTTGTCCATCGTCACGGCTGGGATTGGTATGAGGGCTTACTTGCCATTTCGAACCCGGAAGTGAATTACAGGTTTTTTCTAGAAACCACTAGCGGCGAGAGTTTTTGGTTAAATGCCACTGGGCTTCATGAGCTAGACCAGCCAGACCGCGATGATTTCAGAATCAATGTTCACAACAACGCCCCTAAGTGGGCCACCGGGGGCGTTCTATATCAGGTCATGCCCGACCGATTTTCTCGTTCGACCAAGGCTGATGATCGCGAGGTGCCGGCCTGGGCGGAGCCTAAAACTTGGAATAGTGCAGTGAAAACTAGAGGCACTGGGGTGAACGAGCAGTATTTTGGCGGTGACCTAAAGGGCATTGAAGACCGTTTGGCACACCTGAAAAAAGTTGGCGTCACGATTTTGCAGCTCACACCGTTTTTTCCGGCTGGCTCCAGCCATCGGTTAGACGCGACGAGTTTCGACCAAGTTGACTCGGTGCTTGGTGGGAATGCCGCTCTGGCTAGCCTCGTTTCTAAGGCTCACGATGCCGGCATCAAAGTCATCGGGGATTTGAATCTGAATCACTCGGCCGACACCCACGAGTGGTTTACAGCCGCGTTCAAAAAGCCCACTGCTCTAGAGAGTGAGTTTTATTACTTTTCTGAGGGCAACGAGAGCTATGACTCTTCGCGCGTAGGTAATACCCAACCTAAATTCAATTGGGGCTCTGAGGAAATTAGAAAACGTCTGGTCGAGGGCAAGGCATCGATTATTGCCAGGGGCCTGAAGGCACCTTTTCAGCTGGACGGCTGGAGGGTAGCAGCGGCAGGAGCAATTGGTAAAAACCGAATGGATGACTACAACCGTGAGGTTGTAAACCTGGTTCGAGAAACCATGAACAGCTCGAACCCAGATACTTTGCTAATAGGTGATTTCGGCCCGGATTCGGCCGTTCATGCGCAGGGTGATAATTTTTCCGCCATCTTGAGCTTCGCCAATTTCACCAAGCCGACTTGGCGCTGGCTTTGGAACACCAAGCAGAATAAAGAAGAGTCCCAGATTGGCTTCGGTCGTAAGGCGATTTCCGGAGACCAATTTCGTCAAACTCACAACTGCCAGTCCGGCACTACCCCTTGGCACTTGAGAATGCATGCTCTCAACGCTCTTGATACTTATGAGACCGGAAGGTTCAAGACCTTCGCTATTTCGGGTGCGCAGCGGGTTGCCGCAGGGTTGCAGTTCACCTTCCCTGGAATTCCGCATGTTTATGCGGGAGATGAACTGGGTCTAGACGCCGAAACTGGTCAGGGTTCAAGAACCCCAATGCCTTGGAATGCTGAGCGGGAAACTGACCCCCAAATGATTGAAACCTACGCGAAGCTTTCTCAATTGAGAAAGCACCATCGCGCTTTGGCCGAAGGGTCAATGCGTTGGCTTTACTCTTCGGATGAAGCGATCGCTTTTGTTCGAGAATCAAAGACCGAGTCGGTGCTAGTAATCGCCTCTAGGGGCAGGGATCGGAAACTTCAATTCTCGAGGGATGCCATTAGTGGCGCTGAGGGCGCGAGGAATCTTTTTGGCAATGGCTTGCTTCGAGTGGTGGGTGGAAAAATACGCTACGACGCGGCAGAATTAGATTTACAAATTTGGCGTTTGCCTAGCGCTGTTCGCTAGTGCTAATCTTCTTCGGTTGCAGTTATGGCAGCGCCCCGATAGCTCAGTGGTAGAGCACTTCCATGGTAAGGAAGGGGTCGACAGTTCAAACCTGTCTCGGGGCTCGGTCTTAGGATCAAACGCGGCGGGGTAGCTCAGGTGGTTAGAGCGCACGACTCATAATCGTGAGGTCGCGGGTTCGAGTCCCGCTCCCGCTACCAAGGCATTACCCTTGTATCCATGGTTAACCCAAACATTCAAGGCAAGCGATATCCCAGGTCTGCCGCATACCTAGTGGGCCGAGAAAAAATTCGCGAATTTGCAAGAGCGACGTTTGCATCCGAAGAATCAATCGATCTGGCCGCAGCAAAAGCCGCCGGTCACAGCGACCTAGTGGCTCCTCCAACTTTTCCAATAGTCCTTCAAGAGTTTGGTTTGAAGCTTGTTATTGCGGACCCGGAGGCTGGGCTCGATTTTTCTAGGGTTGTCCACGGCGAACAGAAGTTTGTTTTCCAACGGCCAATCGTTGCCGGTGACCTTTTGACCAGCGAATTATCGGTAGCAAGCGTGAAGTCCCTTGGAGGCAACCACATGGTGGTTTTTGACACTGAAATTTTTGATGAGAATCAGGTACTCGTGTGCACAGCTATTTCAACGCTCGTCGTTAGGGGCGAAGATGCCTGAGATCAGTGAACTAGTTATTGGCGATGTAGTCGCTGAAAAAAACTTCAACCTGGACCGAGATTCTCTAGTTCGATACGCCGGGGCCTCAGGAGATTTCAACCCTATTCACTACCGCGACGATGTCGCAGCAAGCGTCGGATTACCTGGGGTGTTGGCTCATGGAATGCTCACCATGGGCCTGTCAATTGACCCAGTGGTTAGTTGGCTTGGAGATTCTGGAAAAATTCTTGAATACGGTGTGAGGTTTACCAAGCCGGTCGTGGTCCCTGCAAAGGGGCGGGCTGTCATAACGGTCGTTGCAAGGATCGCCGAACTAGACCTAGAGGCCAAAAAAGCAAGAATCGATTTGCAAACAAGCTTCGATGGCAACAATGTTCTTGGCAAATCACAAGTTTGGGTTCAGCTTTGAGTAACGCTCCAGTAAGTCTTTCCACGCTCACCACGATGCAGGTTGGCGGAGTGCCAAGTCGGATTATTAGCTGTGGTAACACTCAGCAGTTGTATGACGCAGCTATTGAGCTCTGGAGTAGCGATGAGAAATTCCATGTTCTTGCAGGTGGATCTAATACTGTTTTTGCCGAAGACCTAGCCGACCTAACCATTGTTCACGTGACTAACCGCGGTGTAGAAATTGTTTCCGAAGATGCACAATTTGTTGTTGTACGAGTTCAGGCGGGGCATTCTTGGGACGAATTCGTGGCCTGGTCGGTAGCCAACGATTATGCGGGCATGGAGGCCATGAGCGGAATACCGGGCAGCGTCGGTGCGACCCCTGTTCAAAACGTTGGCGGTTACGGCCAGGAAGTTTCCGATGTGATTACTCAGATTGAGTTTCTAGAAAAAGGCTCAGTTGCGTCCGTGGTAAGGCCAGCTAGCTACTTCGAATTTTCTTATCGAGACAGCGCTTTGAAGCATGGGCTTGAGGGCTTAGTGGGCTGGGTCGAGTTCAAATTGCAAAAACTAGCTGGCATGAGTGTCCCCATGAAGTCCGGTCAGATTACAGAGTACTTGGGCGCCCAATACGGATCAGCATTGCCCTTGGAGCAAGTTCGAAAAGCAGTTTTAGAGCTTCGTGCCTCCAAGGGAATGGTCATAAGCGAAAGTGACCCAGATAGCGTCGGGTGTGGGAGCTTTTTTACTAACCCGGTGATTAGTGTCGAAAAGAGCCTCGAGTTTCCCGAGGAGATGCAGCGCTGGAGAATGCCAAATGAAGACCAGGTGAAAATCTCGGCCGGTTGGCTAATCGAGAACGCCGGCTTCCCCAAGGGCTACTCGATACCTGGTTCGAAGGCTGGAATTTCCAATAAGCATGCGCTGGCAATCACCAACCGAGGAGGCGCAAGTAGTGCCGAAATTCTAGAATTAGCAAGGCTGATTCAAGAGCGCGTTGCTGCCAGGTGGGGGATCAACTTGATACCAGAACCCAATTTGATTGGTTTTTAGAGCTAACTAAACAGCTTTTGCATGCGGTGAATGCCCTCGAGTAACTGGTCGTCACTTAGCGCATAGCTCATGCGTAAATAGCCACTTGGACCAAAAGCCTCTCCTGGAACTAAGGCGACTTCGGCCTGCTCCAGAATCATGTCCGCAAGTTCCAGAGAACTCGTGATCTGCTTGCCGCCCCAAGTCTTACCTAGTAAGCCACTGACGTCCGGGTAAACATAGAAGGCACCCTCAGGATTCGGTGTCATCATCCCCGGTATTTTGTTCAGTTCGGCCACGGCAAGTTTCCGTCTGCGATCAAAGGCAGCCAGCATCTGTTCGATCGGCTCTTGATCGCCGGTTATCGCGGCAATTGCGGCTCGCTGCGAGATGTTTGAAACATTCGAGGTCAGGTGTGACTGCAAGTTGCCTGCGGCCTTGGCTGCATCGTCAGGGGCAATCATCCACCCAAGCCGCCAGCCGGTCATGGCGTAGCTCTTGGCAACGCCATTGACCATGATGGTGCGGTCTTGGATCTCTGGCACCAGCTCAGTTATTGAGTAAGCGCGAATGCCGTCATAGACCACGTTTTGATAAATCTCGTCGCTTATCACCCAAAGATTGGGTTTGGTTGCGGCCCAATTCCCAATGTCTGTCAGCTCTTGTTTAGAGAACACTGCGCCAGTTGGGTTTGACGGTGAGCAAATTAGCAACGCCTTGGTCCTTGGTGTGTAGGCGGCCTCTAGTTGTTCGACTGTTACTTTGTAGCCCTGGTCGGATCCTGCGAAAACATCGACTTGCTTGCCGCCGGCAAGCTTGATTGCTTCGGGGTATGTTGTCCAGTAGGGAGCCGGTACCAATACTTCGTCACCATCATTGAGGATGACTTGAAACGCCTGGTACACGGCCTGCTTGCCGCCGTTAGTAACAATTACTTGGCTCGGAGTTATTTTGGTTCCGCTGTCCCGAAGTGTTTTTTGAACAATCGCTTCCTTCATTTCCGGCAGTCCAGCGGCCGGGGTGTAGCGATGATTTTTAGCGTCTCGGACTGCAATTGCCGCGGCCTCAACAATGTGCGCCGGAGTGGGGAAATCGGGTTCTCCGGCGGCGTATGAGATGACCGGGCGTCCGTTTGCAATTAGGGCCTTGGCCTTGCTGTCGACCTTTAGGGTCGCAGATTCTGCAATGGCGCTAATTCGCTTGGAAATTCTAGAGTCAGACATACTTCAAGAATAGTTGCGGATTGTGTTGACAGCGGTTGATTCCCCGTTGCAATGCTTGAAATAACCCTCTACACTTACTTAAGTTGACATCTGCCGATAACTATTCTGGCGAAATTCACTTAAATAGATTCAATCTATAAGTGTGTCTTTTCCAGATGGCACTTGAAACCAAGCCTTGTGCTAAGTAACGGTTGGTGGCGATGTCACACACAGGGCGGTGGCTCAATTGGTAGAGCAGCGGTCTCCAAAACCGCAGGTTGCAGGTTCGAGTCCTGTCCGCCCTGCGAAGAAAGAAGGTTATGTTGGCAGAAGAGAACGAGAAGGCTTCAGAGGACTTAGTAGAGAAGGCGCAAGCCGACGCTGCCAAGGCAAAGAACCCTATCCAAAAGGCGACATTGTTTATTCGCCAGGTTCTTTCGGAGCTAGGCAAAGTAACAACACCTACTCGTAAAGAGCTGATCAATTACACCGGAGTCGTTCTTGGCTTCGTAGCGGTGGTAATGGTCATCATCTCCGCTCTTGACTGGGTTTTCTTAAACGTCGTGACCTTCATGTTCGCAGGATAAGAGGTACTAAATGTCAGATCTAAATTTCAGTGACGTCGCAAAAGACGCCAAAGCCACAGAAGAAGTCGAAGCGGTTGAAGCCGTCGACAGTCAGGCCGTGGAAACCCACGCAGCCGAGTCGAACGAAAGTGAAGTCGAATCCACCGATGATGCTCTAGAGGCCGAAGCTGAGGTCGTCGAAGCGGAAGCAGTCGAAGAGGCAGCAGCGGTGGTAGAAGAAGAGCCGATCGTTGAAGAGGCCGACCCTTACTTGAAGTTTCGCGAGGAACTTCGTGGCCTAGATGGCAAATGGTACGTTGTCCACTCCTACGCGGGCTACGAGCGTCGCGTGAAGCAAAACATTGAAACCCGTAAGGCAGCTCTTGCTGGTGGAGATGACATCCTGCAGATCGAAGTTCCAATGGAAGAGTCCATTGAGATCAAAAACGGTCAGCGCAAATTGGTTTCTAAGGTCCGCATCCCAGGTTACGTGCTAGTTCGCATGGAACTCAATGAGGACAGCTGGACCCTGGTTCGCCACACACCAGCCGTAACCGGCTTTGTGGGCAACTCCCAGCACCCAACTCCACTTCGTCCGGCAGAGGCATTTGAAATGCTGAAGCCACTTTTCACTCCAGAAGAGACCGAAGATGTAAAGAACTCCAAGGCTGCTGGAAACGGCCCTGGCGGCAAGGCAAAGTCAAGGTCTATCCCGGTCAATATCGACTTCAAGATCGGCGAAAGCATTTTGATCAAGGACGGTTCTTTTGCCGGCCTTCCCGGCACAATCTCCGAAATCAAGCCAGAAAGTGGCAAGGTTACGGTTTTGGTTTCACTATTCGAACGCGAGACTCCAGTAGAACTGGCCTTTGACCAGGTCGGTCCGCTGAACTAAGGAAAGATAGAAAAATGGCACCCAAAAAGAAAATCACCGGTCTGATTAAGTTGCAGATCCAGGCAGGCGCTGCTAACCCAGCTCCACCTATCGGACCTGCACTAGGTCAGCACGGCGTAAACATTATGGAGTTCTGTACTGCATACAACAACGCAACCGCAGACCAGCGCGGAAACGTTGTTCCAGTAGAGATCACCGTTTATGAAGACCGTAGCTTCACATTCATCCTGAAGACACCTCCAGCCGCCGAGCTAATCAAGAAGGCAGCGGGAGTTCCAAAGGGTAGTGGCACACCTCACACCGTGAAGGTTGGCAAGCTAACCAAAGAGCAGGTTCACTCCATCGCCGAAGTAAAGATGTCAGACCTGAACGCTAACGATATCGACGCAGCTGCGAAGATCATCGCCGGCACCGCCCGCTCAATGGGAATCACCACTGAGCTGTAAGCAGCAAAACAACTAGATAGTCGTGGGAGGGGTAGTACCCCACAAACCACTACTGTGACCGAAAGGAATAGCAGCATGGCAAAACGTTCGAAGGCCTATACAGAGGCCAAAGCAAAGATTCAAGAGGGCAAGTTCTACTCCACTGCGGAGGCGTCCGCCCTAGCAATCGACACCGCTGGCAAGAAGACCAACTCAACAATTGAGGTTGGACTGAGGCTGGGTGTTGACCCAAGAAAAGCCGATCAGATGATCCGTGGCACCGTCTCGCTGCCACACGGAACTGGCAAGATCGCCCGTGTAATCGTGTTCGCTAACGGTGCAGCAGCAGATGCTGCTCGCGAAGCTGGCGCCGATGAGGTTGGCTCCGACGAGCTAATCGCAAGGGTTGAAGCTGGCTGGACTGACTTCGATGCTGCGGTTGCAACCCCAGACCTAATGGGTAAAGTTGGTCGCCTTGGAAAAGTCTTGGGTCCCCGTAACCTGATGCCAAACCCTAAGACCGGAACAGTAACAATGGACACTGCCAAAGCTGTCACAGACATCAAGGCCGGTCGTATTGAGTTCCGCATCGACAAGCAGTCAAATCTGCACTTCATCGTAGGCAAGGCAAACTTTTCAGCTGAGAAGCTAACCGAGAACCTAAACGTTGCAATGGAAGAAGTTGTTCGCCTCAGGCCATCGACGGCTAAGGGCAAGTACCTACTAAAGGGTTCTGTCGCAACCACTTTCGGTCCTGGGATTCCATTGGATCTTTCGGACTACTAAAGAGTTCTTAACCACCTGGTCAGCGCCAGCGTGCTCACGCAATCGTCTTGGTTGTAGTCGAGCACCTGGCGCTTCAGTGTTTCTGCGGCAGTCGGGTCTGACTCGAGCTTCTCGAGGTAGGACTCGTAAGTGTCCATAGACCCCATCGCCTCCTTGACCGAGGATTTTCTTTCAAACTCGTAGTAATTTTCAAGTTTCTTTATCGAGTAACTTTCTTGAGACAAGACAAGCGAAGACTTCACGAGTAAGTAAAGATCGACAAATACCCCATCGCTGATCAGCTGCTCTACCTCGTCGATAAAGCTATCGAATCGCTTTGCCAACCTGCGCAGAGCAGCTAGCTCGTAGTTCGCATAGTGATAGACCTTGAGCTCGGGGTAGGTGACTAGCCTGGCAAATAAAAACCGGATAAAGCCCTCGAAGGACTCTTTTTCAGCGAGTCGGTCATCTGCCCAGGACCAGTGAAATTCTGATCCGGAGTCGATTGTCAGATACCCAAATAGGTACTCGAGGCCTCCGGCTGGTGCCGAAAACACAAATCCTTCTAGATCGAAAAACAGGTCTCCCTTGTTTTCTTCTGGCAGCTCGGTCAGCGGTGCGCGGTTCTTTACTTCGTATACGTGTTCTCCGGTGTCGTAAGTGTGTTGTTGAAGCCTGGCTTGTCTTGAAAACACCGCAACTTTTTCTTGGCTCATCGTTTCAGTGCCGCCGTCAAATGCACCAAGCTCACGCACGGTGTTGATTCCGGTTGTCCGAAGTGAAACAACCTGAGCCTTCGAGATCCCAGCAACCAGCTGCAGGCTATTAGTTTCATATCTTTGGTGACTGCAGAGCTTGGGATATTCACAAATATCGCAGTAGCTAGTTGCGGTGCAAATCAGCTCTCCAAAGTCGGCTATTGAGGCTGGGTTAGAGTCAATAAAATCAGCTACTTCATCGAGGTATGCGCTGCGCTTTAATTTCATGTTTGCCAAAAGCACATCGCCAGTAAATTCGTTGATTTCCCGGCTGCCTTGGATTAGACCATGTGTGCCAGGAGCATTTAGGCCCAGAGTCTCTAGTACGTCAACATAGAGCCCGACTTGCACCTGGTATTCAGGCTTTGGGGTTTTTGAAAGCTTGGCGTCCCAAGCGGTATAGCCGGCAGTTAGGTCGCCAGACTTTTTTGCCGTTAGTCCGGTTTTAGTGAATTCGAACCGATAGTCGGAGCGCAAAAGGAAATCCGGACGGCCGGAAAATATCATGCTTCCCGAGCCCCCTTTGAGGCTTCCTTGGTAAATCACTGGAACATTTGCGAGCATGAGCTTCTGAGTGTCGGCCGGATCATAGCTATCGGGCTTCTGGATTAGATCACCGAGGTTCTCAAGCAATTCTTGTTCGAGAGAGTCCTCAAATCGATTTCCATATCGGATTGGAAGGTTATCGGGTCTCTCGTAAAAAGAGTCCAGCAAACTCTGTAGCTGGGGAAGCTTGAGTTCTCTGGCAACCGAGAGCTTGGTGCAGTGCGGGCACTGAGCGCGCATCAAATCCCTTGAGTCGAAACTCCAGGCTCCATCGCGTAACTTCATTAGAACAAAGAGTGCCACATTTTACGAGTCAAGGAGTCATCTTGTGAGTGGCTCACCAACAGGGGGCTTGGGGTCCTGATGGGAACTCTTGTGCCCGATTGGGTCAATTAGCGCCTGACCTATAACGAAAATCATTGCGCTAAGCCTAGGATTTAGCCATGAAGACCGCCCTGAGCATAAAGACCGCAATTCGACTTCCTCTCATTGGCCTAGCCGCCGCTTGGCTACTTTTTATGATTGCCGCCTACTCCCAGTTGCTGGTGCAGCGCACCGTCTATCTGGATGACGGAACTTCGGTTTATCCGGACCCAAGATTTCAGTTAGAGATTTATCTTTTCTTCTTCGGCATTACTGCGTTTGCTCTTGCGGCACTTGCCGGACAGAAACTTGCGCTGAGAATCAGAACCGAATCTGACTCCGGCTTAGCCATAAGCGCCCACCGCCTAAACAACTTAGGTGTCGTACTTTCCTTGGTCGCCGGAGCCATCTTTGCCGTCGCAAGTTTCTTCGGTGCTTGGGGCTCCAACAATCCCTCGGACGATCCAGTCGGATTGCGGTTGCTAAATGTCTATGTGCCAATCATCCTCGCGACGGCCCTAGTCGTGTTTGTGATCTTGGCCGCGTTCGTATTCCGAAAAGATGCCCCAGATATTCCAGCGGGCGAAAAGGACGAAGATCGCAAAAAGCTGCAGCGCGCAATCGGCCTTGCTTATGCAAGTCCCATTATCGGGACAGCGATTGCGATTATCTTTGGCCTCGTCGTTTACGACGTCACTCGTACCGGTCTCGATGTCTGGATCTGGGTAATCATTCAGACTCTCATAGCAGTTTCCATAATCACCGGCACCCGGTTCGCTGCACAAGCCAGGTCCTCGAAGCCGTTACCAGTCAAAGAGCGCAGAATCGGTCTGGCCGCTGTAAAGCTAAACCTTGTTTTGGCTATTGTGTTTGGTGCTGTCGTGACACTGATGGCTTTCACGATGGGGTTTCAGGCTATTTCCAGTCTCGAAGTCTTCCCGGACTGGAGAGAAAACATGACTGCAGTGGAGCAGCAGGCCAAAATTATCGCTCCCTCTATCAGTTGGTTTGTTCGACTAATGCTTCCAGCGCTAGTCTTACTCGCGCTGGCCGCGTTCGGTATCTACCGAACCACTACATCGCGCCACGCTGATAAGGACTAGAAAGCACATGCAAACACCCCTTAAGGGCCTGCTGTTCGATAATGATGGAGTCCTTGTCGACTCTATGCCCGGAGCTTTGCAAGCCTGGGTCTTATGGGGCGAGCGGTACCATCCGGGCTTTGTTCTAAGCGCCGCATATCATGGCCGACGAGCAAGCGACATCGTCGCAGAATTAGTAGCAGGAGGGCAATTCCAAGAGGCGCTTGAGTACATAAACCAACTTGAGCTTGATCAGGCTCATGCAACCATTGCTCTTTCTGGAACGCTTGATCTTTTGGCTTCACTCCCGGAAGGCGCTTGGAACATAGTGACGGGGGCCAATCCCGAATTGGCCCGAGCCAGACTATCTGCGGCGGGAATTTTGGCACCTCAGGCTCTAGTGACCGCCGACGACGGCCAAAAAGGAAAGCCTGATCCGGAGCCTTACTTACTGGGCGCCCAAAAAATCGGGGTAGCGATAGCCGAATGTGCAGTGTTTGAAGATGCCCCAGCGGGTCTCGTGGCCGGTAAATTAGCCGGGGCGGCATTGCTAGTTGGAATCGGAGAACAAACCCTAGATTCGGTTGCGGATCTGGTGATTGCCTCACTAGCGGGATTGAAATACTCCCAAGGGTTGTTAGAAATACCAGATGAAGTTAGGTTGAGGTAATGGCAGAAATAGAATTTTATAGCGCAAACTGGTGCAGCGACTGCAGGCGTTCAAAGTCACTATTGGACACTCTTGGAGTTGAGTACGAGACATTTGATGTTGAAGAGAGCAAAGAGAATGCGGACAAGTCGCAGGCTATTTCCGGGCGTCACAACATACCGGTGATCAAATTCGCCGATGGTAATTTCCTAGTTGAGCCAAGTGATGCCATACTGCACGCAGAGCTTAAAATCCGCGGAATCATAGCCTAGGTCTATCTTTTTTGGCGTTCGGGTCGTAGGCTTTTACTATTGTGAGCTCGGGGTCTCCGGATTCACCAGATAAGGACTCCCCCAACGATGCCAAATAATAACTATTCGCCTGCTCCGACCAAAGAAAACGGTCGAAAGGGCTACGCCTCCAAAAAAGGCGATTACCAATCCAATGATGGAGCTCGTAAGCCCCGTCAGTCACAACGACCTGACCGAGTTCAGCGCGAGGATTCTCGCGACAAGGACTTTTCAAATGCGCGTGCCAAGACCGGCAAAACCTTCCAGGGTGACAAGAAGCTAGACAGACTTGAAGCCACCGAAGTAGGCGAGAGCTTTGCGACTTTCCAGGAGATGGATCTTCCAGAGCGCCTGACTCAAGAGCTAGCGAAGATGGGTGCAGCAACACCGTTCCCAATTCAGTCTGCAACTATCCCTGCAGCCATGGCTGGCCGACACGTATTGGGCCGCGGAAAAACCGGTTCCGGCAAGACCATTGCTTTCGGTGTCCCGCTAGTGGCCTTCCTGGCAAAAGCTGGAAACCAGCCGAGAGTGCCGCTGAAGCCAAAGGCTTTGGTTCTTGCACCAACTCGCGAGTTGGCTCAGCAGATCGACCGCACTCTTTCCCAGCTTGCAAAATCAGTAGGTTTTTACACCACCACCATTTATGGTGGCGTGCCCCAGCACCGTCAGGTCGAAGCTCTAAAGCGCGGCGTAGACATTGCTATTGCTACCCCGGGTCGCTTGGAAGACCTAATGGCCCAGGGCAAAATTGACCTTTCTGGTCTAGAAAGAGTGGTAGTCGACGAGGCTGACCACATGTGTGAACTGGGCTTTGTTGAGCCAGTGAACCGCATTCTGGAAGCAGCAGGAGACAGCCAGAAGCTTCTTTTCTCTGCAACCTTGGATTCTGAGGTAGCTCAACTTGTCAAGAAGTTCATGCCGTCACCTTACGTGTACGAGGTACCGGGCGAAGTAAATGAGTCTTCCGATATCGAACACCGCGTGCTAGTCATGGATCCAAAGGATCGATCAGCAATCTTCCACCGCCTAGTTCAGGGCTCTGGCAAGTCAATCGTGTTTGTTCGCACCAAGCTAACGGCTGAGGCTTTGGCTTCTAGCCTGAATGACGCCGGTGTCCCAACAGCTAGATTGCACGGAGACCTAAACCAGGCTCAGCGAACCAAGAACCTAGAGCGATTCATCAAGGGTTCTGCCCGCGTTATGGTCGCTACCGACGTTGCAGCCCGTGGTATCCACGTTGACGACGTCAAGCTAGTAATTCAGCTCGATTTGCCTGAGGAGTACAAGACCTACCTGCACCGAGCTGGCCGCACGGGCCGAGCTGGACGCAGCGGAACCGTAATCTGCATGGTGCCATCGGGTCGCTCAAGAAAAGTAGAAGATCTTCTGCAAAGAGCTGACCGCGAAGCCATCTACAGCAATGTAACCCCGGGTCACGAATTGCTTGAAGAGCTGGCTGGGCCTATTGCGCCACCATTGGTCATGGATTCAATCGACTTCGGTGATTCAAGATTTGCGACTGTAAACAAGGGCAAAGCCAGAACTGACTTGCGGGCACGCCACACGCCTAATAAGATGGGCGGAGCCAAAGACCGCCGGTACAAGTCGCGCTAAAACCTAGAACTAGTTCTAGATCCGCCGCGACTGACGAAGGTTCACGAAAGTGAAAACCAGCGCAGGTGTATGAAGAGATTCTCTTTTTGAGTTTTGCTCCGTGCGCCTAGCGCCGGAGCATTTTTTTTGATCCTCTTGTCACCGGCACTAAACAAACAAGGAGCGCCATGGCAGACAAGAAGGAAAAGGTAGCCGAGCTAACCGAAAGGTTCACAAGCTCGAACACCGTTATTCTGACTGAATACCGCGGACTCAGTGTGACGAAGATGAAAGAGCTTCGTCGTGCAATGGTTAATGACGCAACATACGTGGTTGCAAAGAACACCCTTCTGAGAATTGCTGCGAAAAACGCAGGAGTCACCACTTTCGAGGACCAGCTGGTTGGACCATCAGCCCTGGCATTCGTTCACGGTGACCCAGTAACAACTGCCAAGGCTCTGAAGGACTTCGCAAAGGCTAATCCACTGCTTCTTATCAAGTCCGCCGTTATGGATGGAATTGACCTGGATGCAGATGAGATTAACAAGCTCGCTGACCTCGAAACCCGTGAGGTGCTATTGGCTAAGGTCGCTAGCGCAATCAAGGCAACGATGTTCAAGGCCGCCTACACCTTCAACGCACTTCCTTCCGGGGCAGTTCGCGTTGTCGACGCATTGCGTCAAAAGCAAGAGTCCAACTAATTACCCAAACCAAATAGGAGATCAAAATGGCAAAGATGACTGCCGACCAGCTCATTGAAGCTTTCAAGGAGCTAACCCTTATTGAGCTTTCAGACTTCGTAAAGAAGTTCGAAGAAGTATTCGAAGTATCAGCTGCAGCACCAGTTGCTGTTGCAGCAGCCGGTGGCGCTGCCGCTGAAGCAGTAGAAGAGAAGGACGAGTTTGACGTTGTTCTTGAGGCTGCTGGCGACCAGAAGATCCAGGTTATCAAGGAGGTTCGTGCTATCACTAACCTAGGCCTAGGCGAAGCCAAGGCTCTTGTTGACGCAGCTCCCTCAATCATTCTTGAGGGTGCAAAGAAGGACGCTGCTGAAGAAGCCAAGGCAAAGCTTGAAGCCGCTGGTGGCAAAGTAACCCTAAAGTAATCTTCCAAATAGAATCAAGAAACCCCGGTGCTCGCGCACTGGGGTTTCTTATTTGTCATTTGCACACAAACAGCCACAATTTCCTGAATCCGCCTGGATTATTGGCATCGCCGATTTTTGTTAGCTCGCGGAGGAAAACTGCCGTTAGGACGGGCTGAACAAGCCGAAAGAAAGCCAGATCAAAAGAGCATTCAAGACGCTCAGAGTGCCAGCGATCAGGTATCCGAGACCACTAACCCAGGCCTGGCTGCGGAATTTACCCATTAGGTTTGAATCAGAACAAAGCTTTACTAGAGGAAAAAGAGCAAAAGGGATTCCAAAACTTAGAACTACCTGGCTCAGAACCAGTGCCTGTGTGGCATTTACGTTCAAAGACAGAATGATTATTGCCGGAATTAGGGTGACCGATCGTCTCACGAGGATGGACACTCTCTTTTTTATGAGGCCCTCCATAATCACGCTACCGGCGTAGGCACCAACAGAGCTGGAAGCTAGGCCGCTTGCGAGCAGCCCGACGGCGAAGAGGAGCGCTATCCCCTCGCCCAAGTTCAGGGAAATCGCGGCGTGGGCGCCGAGGATGGAGTCGGTTTCCGCTTGCCCAAACAGTGTTACTGCACCAACCAGCAGAATACCTACGTTCACAGCACCTGCAATGAGCATCGCGAGGCTCACGTCCCACTTTGTGGCCCTTAGGATTCGCTCCTTGCTTCCTGGTCGGTAAAGATCCGGAAAACGATCTCTGGATAGAGCAGAATGCGCGTAGATCGCATGCGGCATGATTGTCGCGCCAATGATCCCAACTACTAGGAGTAATGACTCAGTTCCATCAAACTGTGGAATCAGTCCGGCAGCCACTTGGCTTGGGTCGGGAGGAGCAACAAAGAGCCCGGCTAAAAAGCCCACGGCGGTTACTGCAACCAGTCCTATGATCACAAATTCAAAGCCTCTGACTCGTCCGGTGCCTTGAAGACCCAGCATTCCTAGTGAAATTGCTCCAGTGATGAGGCCGCCATAAATTAGGGGGATGTCAAAGATTATGTAGAGGGCCAGTGCTCCACCGATGACTTCAGCCACGTCGGTAGCCATAGCGATGAGTTCGGCTTGTATCCAATACAAGATCCTTGCGGGTCTTGATTTAAATCTCTCGCCAAGAACAGTCGGTAGTGACTTGCCTGTCACAACGCCCAATTTTGCCGACAGATACTGGACCAACCAGGCCGTGGTGTTGGCCAAGACGATAACCCAGAGAAGCATGTAGCCGAACTCGGCTCCGGCAGTCAAGTTGGTAGCGACATTTCCGGGGTCAAGGTAGGCAACGCCAGCAACTAACGCTGGTCCCAACAAGTAGAGGCCTTGAGTGCGCTTTTTGATATTGGAAAACATTCTCAGCCTCTCGCTTGGTTACGAAAAAGCCGGGTAACTTATGTCACCCGGCTTGATCAATCTATCTAGTGCTTGCCGTTGCAGTTGCAGCTATCTTTTGAGCAGTTGCAATCCATTTTCGCCTCCTTAGAAGTCCCAGTCGTCATCAGTTGTCGACTCGTGCTTACCAATTACGTAAGATGAGCCAGAGCCTGAGAAGAAGTCGTGGTTCTCATCAGCGTTGGGTGATAGTGCAGCAAGGATAGCCGGGTTCACGTCACACTCATCTTTAGGGAAGAGTGGGTCGTAACCCAAGTTCATCAGTGCCTTGTTGCCGTTATAGCGAAGGAACTTCTTTACGTCTTCAGTAAGTCCCATTCCATCGTATAGGTCGGCCGTGTACTTGATTTCATTGTCATAAAGCTCAAGTAGTAGGTCGTAGGTGTAGCTCTTTAGCTCTGCTTGACGAGCCTCTGACTCTTCAGCAAGCGCTAGCTGGTACTTATAACCAATGTAGTAACCGTGAATAGCTTCATCACGAATGATTAGACGAATCAGGTCAGCGGTGTTGGTTAGCTTTGCTCTGGAGGACCAGTACATCGGCAAGTAGAAACCAGAGTAGAACAAGAAGCTTTCCAACAGAGTGGAAGCAACCTTGCGCTTGAGTGGGTCATCACCCTTGTAGTAACCAAGGATTATCTCAGCCTTTTTCTGCAGGTGAGGGTTGTCCTCACTCCAGCGGAAAGCCTCGTCAATGTCGGCTGATGAGCAAAGCGTTGAGAACACCGATGAGTAGCTCTTGGCGTGCACTGACTCCATGAAAGCAATGTTGGTGATGACTGCTTCTTCGTGAGGAGTTCGGGCGTCTGGGAGCAACGCAGCGGCTCCGATGGTGCCCTGAATGGTGTCAAGCATTGTCAAACCAGTGAAGACGTGCATAGTTAGTGTCTTCTCGTGGGGCTTGAGGGTTTCCCACGACTGAATGTCATTAGAAATGGGTACCTTCTCCGGCAACCAAAAGTTGGAAGTCAGTCGGTTCCATACGTCCATGTCAATTGGGTCTTCAATCTTGTTCCAGTTGACGGGTCGGCTTACTAGTTTGATCTTGTTCATAGTTTTCTTTCCTGATTCCTAAAGCATGCAGCTGACGCAGCTATCAACCTCTGTACCTAACAGGGCCTGCTGACGAATGCGGATGTAATAAATGGTTTTGATGCCCTTGCGCCAAGCGTTTATCTGCGCACGGTTTACGTCTCTTGTGGTAGCGGTGTCTTTGAAGAACAAAGTTAGCGACAAGCCCTGATCCACGTGCTGGGTTGCAACAGCGTAGGTGTCAATGATCTTGTCTGGACCAACCTCGTAGGCATCGTCGTAGTAATCCCAGGTGTCTTCTGATAGGAATGGCGCTGGGTAGTAAACGCGGCCCAATTTACCTTCTTTGCGAATCTCAATGCGAGATGCGATTGGGTGAATTGAGCTTGTCGAGTTGTTGATGTAGGAAATCGATCCGGTTGGTGGCACTGCCTGGAGGTTCTGGTTGTAAATACCGTGAGCCATAACCGAAGTCTTTAGCTTCTTCCATTCAGCCTGAGTAGGAATCTTCGCTCCCGATTTTGCAAAGAGCTCCTTTACCTTCTCGGTTTTGGGCTCCCACTCCTGGGTTACGTACTTCTCGAAGTACTCCCCGCTTGCGTATGTCGAGTTTTCGAAGTTGGCAAATGAGGTGCCTCGTTCGATTGCGATTTTGTTCGAGGCCTGAATTGCGTTGAACACCACAGTGTAGAAGTAGATGTTCGTGAAATCGAGAGCCTCTTCGCTGCCGTAGTGGATGCGTTCGCGGGCTAGGTAGCCGTGGAGGTTCATCTGTCCTAGACCGATCGCGTGACTCTTGTGGTTACCGTCCGAGATTGAGCGAACGCTTACGATGTCAGACTGGTCGCTCACGGAGGTCAATGCGCGGATAGAGGTCTCGATGGTTTTTGCGAGATCCGGACCATCCATTGCCATGGCAATGTTCAGCGAGCCCAAGTTGCAGGAAATGTCCTTACCAATCTGGTCATAAGACAGATCAGCGTTATAGGTGGTCGGTGTGTTCACCTGAAGGATCTCAGAGCAAAGGTTTGACATGTTGATGCGACCTTGGATGGGATTTGCCTTGTTTACGGTGTCTTCATACATGATGTATGGGTAGCCGGACTCAAACTGAAGCTCAGCGATGCGCTCAAACAAAGTACGAGCCTTTATCTTCTGCTTCTTAATCCTTGGGTCATCAACCATCTCCTGGTATTTCTCAGTAACTGAGATGTCACCAAATGGGACTCCGTAGACCTTTTCAACATCGTACGGTGAGAACAGGTACATGTCTTCGTTGTCTTTTGCCAAGTGCATTGTGATGTCTGGAACCACTATGCCAATTGAGAGCGTCTTGATGCGAATCTTCTCATCAGCGTTCTCACGCTTGGTGTCTAGGAAGCGAAGAATGTCTGGGTGGTGAGCATTTAGGTAAACCGCACCGGCACCCTGACGAGCACCAAGCTGGTTTGCGTAGGAGAAGCTGTCTTCCAAAAGCTTCATCACTGGGATGATTCCGGAGGACTGGCCTTCAATCTTCTTGATTGGAGCTCCATACTCACGGACGTTAGAAAGGTTAAGGGCAACGCCGCCACCACGCTTTGAAAGCTGAAGGGCCGAGTTGATGGCTCGAGAAATTGACTCCATGTTGTCTTCGATTCGAAGCAGGAAGCACGAGACAAACTCGCCGCGCTGCTTCTTGCCGCAGTTCAGGAAGGTAGGAGTGGCTGGTTGGAAGCGTCCTGAAATGATTTCTTCAACCATTGAGATCGCAATGTCTTCTTTGCCTTCGGCTAGAGCCAGAGCAACCATCACTACGCGGTCTTCGAAGCGCTCCAGGTAGCGTTCACCATCAAAAGTCTTTAGTGCGTATCCGGTGTAGAACTTGTAGGCACCCATGAAAGCGTCAAAGCGGAACTTCTTGGAATATGCAAGCTTCTCTAGTTCTTCAATGAACTCGAAGCGGTACTGGTCCAAAACCTCTTTTTCGTAGTACTCATTCTCAACTAGGTAGTCGAGGCGCTCTTTCAAAGAGTGGAAGAAAACAGTGTTTTGGTTCACGTGGTCCAAAAAGTACTTGCGAACAGCGAGCTTGTCTTTATCAAGCTGCATCTTTCCATCTTTGTCCCAAAGGTTGATCATGGCGTTGAGCTCGTGATAGCTCATGACACTTTCGATGCCAGTCTTGCCGGTTTCAACTCCGTTGTCGTCTAGTTCTATTACCTGGTTAGCCACAGCTTCTCCAGCCTCTCTTTTACTTGCTCGATATCGTCCGGGGTGCCTAGCAGTTCCGCTTTATAAATCATTGGAACTCCAAGCTTGGCGGCTACCAGGTCTCCAGCTAATCCATAAGAAGAGCCAAAGTTGGTGTTCCCAGTTGCAATCACGGCACGCACGTGTTTGCGGTTTGCAGGATTGTTCAAGAACTTGATTACCTGCTTGGGAACAGTGTTGTTGTCATCTCCAGAACCATAGGTTGGGACCACTAGAACACTTTCGCCCTCATGGACAAAGCTTGCAGCTTCATCGGTTTTGAGGGGGATTCGGATACTTGAGTATCCGAGCTTCTCGACAAATCGCTTAGTGTTCTCCGAAACCGAAGAAAAATAGACGACGTCAAACATTTCGGGTCCCGCTCAGGCGCTTAGTGACTGAATACGGTCCATACGGAAACCACTCCAGTGGTTCTCGCCTGAAACAACTACCGGAGCTGCTGTGTAACCCAAGGTCTTCACCATGTCTAAAGCCACTGGATCCTGGCTCATGTCAACCTCGTCATACTCGATTTGGTTGCGCTGCATCATGCGCTTGGTGCTATCGCACTGCACGCAAGCTGGAAGTGTGTAAACGGTAACCGCCACGGTTGCCTCCTTAGTTTCCCCAAGGGCCTGTTTTAGCCCTTTTTTGACAAAGTTTTAGTGAATTTCTTACGAATTTCAGATTTCCTATAATAGCACTAAACCACTACATCTAGTAATAAATCATAAAAAAATTCACTTATTTAGTTATTTCTCAAACATTAACCCACAACTTGAACTTTAGGGCGTTCAATATGCCAGCGTGTCGCAGGAAGTTTCCAATATTGGCTGAATTCTTAGTTCTACGAATTGTAGAAATGCGTGCAGCTTCCTGCAGGAGTATGACCTCAGCCACCGACATCTAAGAAAAGCCTTGCGAAATTTCGCATTAATTCTTTCCAACTCGCTGCTTCGCGCAGGCCGAATTCAAAGCCGTTCCGATTGGAGCTCTTAAGATTGTTATTGCCGGAGGGGTAACGGAGGGCGAAGTCACAGCGGAGGGACTATTCTCTTAGAGTGTCAGAACCTAAGCCAAACCGGATTCGCGGCAGGGTTATAGATTCTGGAGATCAGCTTTCTAAAAAAATGCTGATAGGCTACATTGTCATTTTGGCTCTGTCCATGAGCTTGGTGCCGTATGCGATTGACCCCTTCCTTCCTGCCTTCCCTGAAATAGCCACTTATTTTGGTGTTCCAAACGGAACCGTTCAAGCCTCCCTCACTGGTGTCACAGTAGGTATTGCACTCGGACAGCTAGTAATCGGACCGCTCTCGGATGCCTTTGGTCGAAGGCCCCTGATCCTTCTTGCAACCACTGGCTTCGGCTTGAGTGCGGTACTGGCGTTTTTCGCACCGAACTTCGAAACTTTCTTGGGCTTGCGATTTGCAATGGGATTCTTCGCTGCTGGCGCCGACGTGGTAAGCCGCGCCATCGCGAGAGATCTTTACCGTGGGCATCGCATGCAGACAATGCTGGCGAAAATCTTTTTAATTCAATCGCTTTCGCCCATCATCGGGCCAATAGTCGGAGCGCAACTTACTCAAGCGGGCAACTGGCAGGCCATTTTTCTGATCTTTGGATTCGGCGGCATTATCCTTGCGCTTTTCTCATCTGGTTTACTTGTTGAGACCCTGCCCGTCGCAAGGCGACGAAGCAGCACCCCAATGGGTCTGGCTCGGGGTTACCGCGCGGTTTTGAAAGACCGGGTTTACATCGGCTTGATGATATTTGGAGCCTTCCAGATTTCTGCGCTATTTGCCTACCTAAATAACGTCCCATTTCTGTTTCAAGACAGTTTTGGTCTCAGCCCAGGCGACTTTGGATTTTGGATCGCGGCCAATTCGCTGGCTTCTTATGTTGGAGTTCAGGTAGGTGCTTATGCTGCCAGGCATATCAAGGGCCAGTGGCTACTGGCAATCTACTCAAGCATCGGAATCTTCATCGGCGCTGGGCTATTTGCAACCGCAGGATCCGGGTTGATTGTTGCAGAAGCATTTTTCATGCTTCAGCTGTTTATCTTTGGCGCTGGAATAACCACTATCCCGACCATCGCGCTTTACAATCATGGCTCTGAGGCCGGCACGGCCGCCTCATTGCTGGGAGTGGTGAACTTCACAACCGCAAGCGTTGTCTCGATTGCTTATGGCTTTATGGATAATCAAGACACTCGCGACATTGGAATCTTGATCGGGCTGCTATTCGTGGTTTCACTTTCCAGTTTGATGTTTATTACTAGACCGTGGAAAGTTCCGGATCTAAGAAGCGGCAATTAGCTAAGTCTTTTGATGCCGAAGTTTTAGCCGGCGTCCTTGGGCAAAGAACGCACCTATTAGAACCAAAATTGCCCCCGCCGGTTCGTACCAGTGCAGGCCTTCGCCCAATAAAAGCACTCCCCAAACTGTCGCAATCACTGGGTTTGTGTAGGTGACGGTCGCGGCCACTGCGCTGCCGGCGGTTGCCACCACCTGATGAAACAGCCAGTAGGAAATTCCGGAACCCAGGACGCCAAGCAGCACTAAAGCTCCCGCGCTCTGGAAAGTTGGTTCCGCGACCAATAGCGGGCCGGTAAACAGGTAAACCGGTAACAGAATTACCGCACTGGTCAATACCTGAACGCTTGCGGTGACAGTTGCAGGCAGCTTCATCGGAGTTACATATTTTCTTATGTATGGCGTTCCAATTCCGTAGGAAATTGAGGCCGCGATTAAAGCCAAGATTGCTATCGGCTCACTTGCGCCAAACCCTTGCCAAATTCCAAGAGTTATTCCCACACCAACTAGGCCAACCAACAAGCCGATGATTGCGGTCGGATTTTGCTTTTGAGCCCTGAAGAGCGTGAAGGTGGCCAGCAAAGTAAACATCGGTGTCGTGGCATTCAGAATGGCAGCCAAGATACTCGTCGTGTATTGCTGGGCAAAGGCATACATAGTGAAGGGGAACGCGGACATGAAAAAGCCCGCAACTAAAAGATGCAGCCATTGCTTAGCCTCACTCGGGAGCCTAAGACCGAGGCTGTAGGTGATGATAATCATGGCAAGAGCACCGAGTGCTGTTCGCCAGAACGCAACACCAACCGCGGTTGTCAACTCGAGCGAAAGCTCAATAAGAAAAAAGCTAGAACCCCAAATTACAACTAGCGGAATGAACTTGATAACCCAGTTATCTCGCATCACTGATTAGTCGGTCTGAATCTCGGATTTATCGCCGGACCAGAGGGTGTGGAAGGCGCCTGGCATATCCACTCGCTTATAAGTGTGAGCTCCAAAGAAGTCACGCTGACCCTGCACCAGTGCTGCCGGTAAGCGCTCGGCACGCAATCCATCAAAATAGCTCAGCGAAGAAGCAAAGGCTGGAATCGGAATGCCGGCCAGTGAAGCTTTGGATACAACCTGACGCCACGCTCCAGCAGCATCTTCGATTGCCTTTATGAAGTAGCCGTCAAACAGCAACGAAAGTAGCTTCGAGTCTTGCTTGTAGGCATCAGAGATGCGGTTTAGGAACTGAGCTCGGATTATGCAGCCTCCGCGCCAGATCTTTGCGACCTCTCCCAGATTTATGTCCCAGTTATTCTCGAGCGCCCCGGCTCGAATGGCGTCGAAGCCTTGGGCGTAGGCCACAATCTTGGAGGCGTAAAGCGCTTGTCTGACATCTTCAATAAATGCGCCTTGGTCGGCAATTTCCCAGATGGTGTCGCCAGCTGAGTATTCCGGCGCTCCAGCGCGCTGAGCTGCTTGCGAGGAAAGCGAACGAGCGAAAACTGCCTCGGCAATACCCGATACCGGGGTGCCTAGATCGAGTGCATTCTGAACAGTCCAAACGCCGGTGCCCTTAGAGCCCGCGGCATCCAGAATCACATCGACCAGCGGCTCACCAGTCTTCTGATCGACCTGGGCTAGCACTTCGGCGGTGATTTCAATCAAGTAGCTCTCAAGTTCCCCGGCATTCCATTCGGTTAGAACCCTTGAAATCTCAATGGGGTTTAGACCGCCGGCTTTACGAAGGATGTCGTAGGCCTCGGCGATTAGCTGCATGTCGGCATACTCGATGCCGTTGTGAATCATTTTCACAAAGTGTCCGGCTCCGTCGCTGCCAATGTGGGTAACGCATGCCTCATCTTCGGCAACGGCCGCGATTGATCTAAGAATGGGACCTAGGTGCTCATAGGCCTCTTTTGAGCCGCCGGGCATAATTGAGGGGCCTTTCAGGGCCCCCTCTTCGCCACCCGAGATTCCGGCGCCAACAAAGTGAATATTTTTGGCCGAAACTTCTTTTTCTCGTCGAATAGTGTCCGTGTAAAGGGCGTTCCCACCGTCCACGATAATGTCATCTTTTTCGAAGCGCTCGCTGAGGGCTGTAATTACAGCGTCGGTGGCGAAGCCTGCCTGCACCATGATTATCGCGATGCGGGGCTTGGCCAGGGAGGCTACGAACTCATCGATTGAATCACTGGCGACGAAGTTTGCCTCCGGGTGGTTAGCCACAAGATCATTAGTCTTCTCAACCGAGCGGTTATAAATGGCGACCTTGTTGCCGGACCTGGAAGCCAAGTTTCGGGCGAGGTTTGAACCCATTACTGCCAGACCAACCACGCCGATGTTTGCAGCTGCACTCATGCTTAGATTTCCTGGTTCTCTATATCTAGCTGACTAGATGCGATGCGAGGGCTTCGTTGGCCTGCGGAATTTTCCTTTAGATTAGCGCAAGGTGCAAATCTTTAGGGTTTTAGGGTCTCGCTGATGATCCCAACAAAGCGCTCAACATCAGCCTCGGTAGTATCAAAAGCACACATCCAGCGCACTTCGTTTGTCTTCAGGTCCCAGTCGTAAAAGTGAACCTGCTCACGAATCTTTGCGATTGCTTCTGCGGGAAGGCAGGCAAATACCGCGTTGGCATCAGTGGGGTTGGTAAACCTGAGGCCTTCTATTGCACCGCTTTCCATCTTGGCTTCGAGCAGGTGACGCAAGTGACTGGCCATCTTGTTGGCGTGAGCCGCGGAGCGCATCCCTAGACCGTTTTCCAAAAGCGCCAATAACTGAGCCGAAGCAAAGCGCATTTTGGACATAAGTTGCATTGAGAGCTTTCTTAGGAAAATCAAACCATCTACTGCCTCGGGGTTTATCACCACAACCGCCTCGGCGGCAATCACGCCGTTTTTAGTGCCGCCAAAGCTCACGACGTCGACACCGGTATCGGTAATCATCTCCTTGAACGTGACGCCGAGCGCCGCGGCGGCATTCCAGATTCTGGCGCCATCCAAGTGAAGAAGCAGTTTGTTTTCGTGGCAGTAGTCGGCTATCGCTTTTATTTCGGCAACAGAGTAGACGGTCCCGACCTCGGTGCTCTGGGTGATAGATACCACCAACGGCTGTGCTCGATGCTCAAAGCCAATGTCGTAAACCTGAGTGGCGATTGACTCCGGGGTTAGCTTGCCGTGCACGTGCTGAACATTGAATAGCTTCAAGCCACTGACGCGCTCTGGCGCACCGCCTTCGTCGGTTTCAATGTGGGCAAGGTTTGAGCAAATCACTGCGCCCCAGCGCGGCATCATTGCGGTTAGCGCGAGTACGTTCGCGCCGGTTCCGTTGAATACTACGAACGTTTCGGCTTGCTGGCCAAACTCATCTCGCATCTTTTGCCGAAGGGCTTGGGTGTAGTCGTCATATCCGTAAGCACTCTGATGTCCATCATTGGCGCTGGCAATTGCGGTAAGCACTTCCGGGTGAACTCCGGCGTAGTTATCGCTTGCGAAACTGCGAAGTGTTTGATCGTGAGTTACCAATGAAGCTCCCAAAATTGTTTGTACTTGATTGAACCACATTTTGTTTATTCACAGTTAGATCAGGTCACCTTGTCGAGGCTATCCTTGAGCCATGGCCCGAAGTATATATCTTGCCTCAGTTGAAGGGCACACAGCCAAATCTGTCGTTGCGCTTGGAGTTTTGGAAGCGCTAAAGACAAAGCACAAAACTATTGGTGTTTTTCGAGCCGTGGTGCCATCCAGAGACAGTAAAGATCGCGTTCTAGAGCTTTTGCTATCGAACCTTCCGAACAAGCTTGATTATCAGGCTTGCATCGGTGTGGGCTACCCGGAGCTTCACGAGTCATCAGATCGGGCGCTCGAGGTAATTTCACAGCGCTACCAAAAGCTTGCCGCTCAGTGCGACGCCGTTCTGGTCATCGGGTCTGACTACACCGATGAGGCTGCACCCGCCGAACTCTCCTTCAACGCCCGGGTCGCTGCAAACATTGGTGCGCCATTACTAATGGTCTTCAGCGGTCGAGAACTGGATGGATCCGACACTCACCTAGGGCAGGCGCCTCCAAGAACCCCAAAGAAATTAGCCCGGATTGCCGAGGTGGCACTTCGGGAGATAAGGGGCTATCACGCAACGCTTCTGGGCATTGTGGTGAACCGTGCCGAAACCGAAGACATGGCGAAGATTGAATCAGCTGTCATGGCCTCCACAAAGACCAAAAACGTCTTTGTGGTTCCAGAAGATCCCTATCTAATGGCGCCCACACTGGGCGAAATCCAAACCGCAATTGGGGGAAAGCTCGTACTGGGCTCCGAAGATCGGCTGGATTCGGCGGCTCTAGATGTTGTAGTGGCCTCGATGTCGGTACCAAACGTGTTGACTCAGTTGATGCCGGGTGCAGTAGTTGCGGCCCCGAGCGACAGAACAGACGTGTTACTAGCACTCCTAATGGCGGATAGCTCGGAGACTTTCCCCAAGCTCGCTGGCGTAGTGATAAACGGCGGCTTCGAGATGCCAGAACCAATAACAAGACTGATCAATGGCTTGAAATCCACTTTGCCGGTGATTGCGGTTCCTACCGGAAGCTTTGACAGCATGATGGGCATAATCCAAACTCGTGGAAACGTGTCCCTCAAGGACACTGAGAAAACAGCCAGGGCCCTGAAACTTATTACTAAGCACTTACCAAAGGCGGCGCTCGCAAAACTAGTGGCGGACTGTGTCATCAAGGTTGTGACTCCGCTGATGTTTGAGCAGCAGTTGGTGCTGAGGGCGTCACAGAATCTTCGGACCATAGTTTTGCCGGAGGGTTTCGATGACCGCATTCTTCGGGCCGCCGCCGAGGTGCTGGAACGAAAAGCGGCCAAGCTGATAATCCTTGGCTCTAAAGAGGACATCAAAAACCGCGCAGAGCAGATGAAGCTGAATCTTTCAGCCGCAAAAATCATTGATATAGAAACTTCGCCTGAGAAAAAGCGTTTTGCGGAAAGTTATGCAAAGTTGCGCCAGCACAAAGGTGTTACCAGTCAACAGGCGCTTGAAACCATGAGCGATCTTTCGTATTTTGGAACGATGCTGGTTCACGAGGGGCTCGCAGATGGCATGGTCTCCGGTGCTGCTCACACCACTGCCCAAACAATCACGCCGGCCTTCGAGATCATCAAAACAACCCCCGGGGTAATGGCTGTTTCCAGCGTCTTTTTGATGGCACTGGAAGACCGGGTTGTTGTTTATGGCGATTGCGCAGTCATTCCAGAACCAACCGTTGAGCAGCTTGCGGACATTGCAATTTCATCGTCGGAGACTGCGAGACAGTTTGGAATCGAACCCCAGGTTGCGATGCTCTCTTATTCAACCGGCGAGTCTGGTGCTGGAGCCGAAGTTGATCGAGTGAGGCAGGCAACCAAGTTAGCTAAAAAGCTTGCTCCCAAGTTGCCGATAGAAGGCCCCATTCAGTTTGACGCAGCCGTTGATGCAGCGGTAGCGCTCGCTAAGCTTCCAGGTTCTTCGGTCGCCGGCCGTGCCACAGTATTTGTTTTCCCAGACCTAAACACTGGCAACAACACCTACAAAGCTGTTCAGCGAACCTCCGGTGCTCTAGCCATTGGTCCGGTTCTGCAGGGCCTGAGAAAGCCAGTGAATGATTTGTCTAGGGGCGCGACCGTAAAGGACATCGTCAACACCATTGCGATCACCGCAATCCAGGCTCAAGGTAACAACCAATGATGCCCATCCTGGTTGTGAACTCGGGTTCAAGCTCGGTGAAGTATCAGGTTCAAGATGTCCATTCTGGCGAATCCTTGCTAGAGGGTCTTATCGAACGAGTTACGGATCACGATGAGGCTTTCAAGAAAATGCTTGCGGAGATAGCCGACTCCAAAATCGAACTAAGCGCTGTTGGTCACCGGGTCGTTCACGGCGGAGCAAAGTTTTCGAGCCCCACGGTCATCAGTGAAGAAGTCTTGGCCGAGATTGAAGCCTTGGTTCCACTTGCCCCACTCCACAATCCTGGTAACTTGGCTGGGATTCGTGCCGCCAGAGCCGCTTTTCCGGGGCTTTTGCAGGTGGCGGTATTTGACACGGCTTTTCACCAGACCATGCCCGCCAGCTCCTATCGCTATGCGATTGATCAAAAGCTGGAAAAACAGTTCGGGGTCAGAAAATATGGCTTTCACGGGACTTCTTATGCTTTCGTTGCAAACCAAAGTGCCAAGTTCCTGGGCATCAAACAGCAGGACCTCAATGCGGTTATTTTGCACCTTGGCAACGGCGCGTCTGCTTGTGCCGTGAAGTCTGGTATCTCCTTCAATACTTCAATGGGCATGACGCCGCTTCAAGGTCTCGTTATGGGGACTAGGTCTGGAGACATTGACCCCGGCATTATTTTCTATTTAGCCAATGAAGCCGGGCTGTCAAATGCCGAAATCGACAAAATGCTAAATGCCGAATCCGGTCTCAAAGGCCTAACCGGCATCAGTGATATGAGGGACATTAGTGCTCTGGCAGCGGCTAAAGATCCTCTGGCCCAGGAAGCTTTAGAAATTTACACCCAGCGAGTCAGGCACTATCTCGGGGCTTATTTTGCAGAGCTCGGACAGCTGGATGCGATTGTTTTCACTGCGGGCGTCGGTGAGAATTCAGCGGAAATTCGAAGCATGGTTTGCGCAAACCTCAATGCACTCGGCATTGAAATAGACGAAGATCTGAATCAGGCCAAGGCAAAAAATAATCGTGATATTTCCCTATTAGGTTCAAGAATTAGAGTGTTAGTGATTCCCACTAACGAAGAGCTAGAAATAGCGAATCAAACCGCAGCACTTCTTAAATAAGGCAGGGCATGACATGAGCGCACCGACCCCGTGGGTAATAGAAGCACCGGTTGCTGGCTATCACTGGAAGGCCAAGAATCCAAGGGCGCAGCTCTTATTGCAGCACGGCCTCGGCGAGTACTCCAAACGCTATGTGACTCAGTACTCGCAATTGATACCCAAGCTTGTCGCGAGCGGCTTTGATGTTTATGCAATTGACCTTAAGGGTCACGGCAACACCGCCGGTATTCGCGGACTAGTTGATGTTGTGGCCGCAGTTGACGACCATCTGGTCGCACGAGCTGCAATGCCAAAGAAGCTGCCAACTTTTTTGCTTGGTCACTCACTCGGTGGGCTGGTAACTGCTGGCAGTATCGTTCGGGATCAAGCCAACATTGAGGCTGCCATAATTTCAAGCTCTGCAATGCAGGCACCCTCAAGCGCAGGCCTGAGAGCTCTTACCAAGGTGCTAGCCAGGATTGCTCCGGAAGCACCGGTGCCAGTTCCAAGACCAGGCATCGAGGCCTTTACTAGAGACAAAGAACTTTTAGAAGTAATCGCGAACGATCCCGAAATGTTTTTGGGTAAAGCAAGAAACCTAGTTGGCAGAACCACACTTTTGCTTTCCGATGAGGTTTGGTCGAAGGCGAGCGTCTGGAATGTCCCAACATTGTTTATCCACGGCGACAAAGACACATCAACAGAAGTTGAAAACTCCGTGAAGCTTCACGCGGCCATTTCCTCCAAAGACAAAACACTGAAGGTTTATCCTGGCGGCTACCACGAGCTACTAAACGACAACAGCAGCCAAGAGGTGCTCTCTGACCTGTTTGCCTGGCTGGATAAGCGCAGCTCAGTCTCGAAATAATTCGCAACAAACGGCAACTAATAGGTTATGCACTTGACATGGCAATGATCTCAATACATACTTCTCAACAATGAGTACTCGATCAGCATTGAACGCGCAGCCAAGCTGCGCAATGTTCTGCTGCTCGATGGCAATGTGCATGGGCTCGTGCCTTCGCTAATTAGCGCCCCAATTAGCTCTTAGGCACCAGCACCCCGACAAACGCACGTGATTCGTGCACTAATCGATCGCAAACTTGCCAACTAAGGACTCCTAGAATGCCCGCTATCCAAACCAAATCAATAAATGTCGCAAAAGGTTTCGCCCTCTACGTGGGCATTTCGGAACAAGACGCTCAAGAGGCCGGCCTCACGCTGGCCCAGATTGCTCAGGCCCTGAAGCAAACACTCGCCACTCTTGTGCCAACAAAAGCAACTGAGACTTATGCCGCCGTTGCCCTGGCTCCGGAGGGCTCGACTGGTAGAAATCTAGACATCACCAGGCTTGCCCTGAGGGAGCCTCGAGCAACCAGTACTCCAGCAAATACTGAGGCTGACGAGAAGACCGCGGCCAAGGGGCTCGTGGTCGATTTGACCAGAAAACGACTCTTCGTAGACGGAGCCAATGCGCAGCTGACCTGCAAAGAATTTGAACTCTTTGCGTTTTTGATCGAGAACACCGGTGAGACCGTGAGCCGAAAGCAAATTGCGGATATCTCCGATCGCTGCGGCGAATCGACTCCAAATGCTAGGACCATCGATGTTCACGTCCGCAGGCTGCGGGCCAAAATCGCGGGCTACGAAGACGTAATTCGAACCTCGCGGGGAGTCGGTTACCGCTTTGACAAACATCCAGATGTCCTAGTTCAGCAGTTCTAGGTCGGGTCAGGCGATCAAATAAGTTATGGCACCTATCTTTTGATGACGACCATTGAGGCGCCGAACACAACCAGCACCACGCCCAGGTAGGTTAGAAGGCCGAAGCTGGAAGCTGTTATCGGTGCTATTAGGTCAAGAACCAGTGACGCTATTACTTGCCCTAAAAGTAAGGAAAGCCCCAGCGCCAAGACTCCAATTTGTCTGACTACCGTCACCTGAATAAATATAAATATGCCACCTACTAACCCACCCAAATAAAGAACTGGGTTTGTTGGCAAACCGTTTGAAAGATCTGGCACACCCTGGAACGCGAGCACGACAACGGCGATAAGTGCAGTACCGGTAACGAAATTCAGAAGGGTCGAGATCAAAACCGAGTCGGTCTTGGTTGCCAGTCTTCCATTAATTGCCTGCTGGAAACCCGAACCAAAGCCCGCAAGAAAAGGCAACACTATAAGTCCACTGACGGCTTGGACGCCGAGGCCAGAGGAAAGAACTAGCCCGATAATCGCGATTCCAGCACCGGCTAGTCGCGCCATGGATAGCTTCCGTTTTGCCAATCCCAGCATTCCAAAAGAATCCACCATTAGCGCGGCTGCTGCTTGGCCCGAAACGATAGCGAGCGTGAAAAGAGTCACTCCTATTTCTGGGGCAACTAAACCCTGCGTCATGACAAAGAACCCACCGAAGAAGCCACCCAAGGTCATCCAAATCGGTAGCTGACGGCCAAGCGCCTTAGTGGAAACCAGAAGCTTGATGCGCTCGCTTCGGCTTACGAAAAAAGGCAGGGCCACCAGCGCTGTTCCGATTCCAAAGGAAAGCAGCGCTGCAAACAGTCCATCCTGAAGAGCAATCGCAAGCTCACCATTCACTCGAGACTGAACCGCGATCAGCGCTCCGGCGATCACGCTGAGGGAAATTGCGAGGGGTCTTGGCATTGTTAGCTGCACTGTTATCAGGGCCTTAGGTTCATTGATTCGAAAAATCCTGCAATTGCCAGTGGATCGTTGTGGCAATCGAATTATAGAACTGCTTTAGTGGCCATGCCATCGGTAGCGGGCCAACTAACTAAATGCTCGGCTAATCTTGGCTAACTATGACAAAACAATCTGAAGCTTTTTCCCCAAAGAACCTGTTTTCCTATTTCGCACTTGGTGAAGCGATCACCTGGGGTTTGCTGATTGCAGGGTTGCTGGCAAGGGAGTTATTGCAGGCTCCGGGTATGGTCATCACGGTTGCTGGTGCTACCCACGGGTTTATGTTTTTGAGCTATGCGACAACGGCGGCGCTGGTCGGGATAAACAACCGCTGGAGTCTGGCTCAAACCTCCATTGGTGTCATTCTGGCAGTGGTGCCATTCGCGACAATACCGTTTGAAAAGTGGCTACTCAAGCGCAAGATGCTCGACGGTTTGTGGCGCAGGCAAGCGACAAAAAATCCTAGGGACAAGACTAGTTCGGATCGACTATTTCGCTGGTTTATCAACCGCCCGCGCACTTTGATCCTTGTAATAATCGCGTTCGTCGGAACGTTATTTTCAGTTTTGCTTGCCCTCGGTCCACCGGATCAATGGGGCAACTAGAGCCACACGGTGCCTGACTAGCTTTTTTTGAAAACACGCCTAAGCTAAGAGGCATCTGAATTGGGCAACAACTTAGTTGCTGACAGAAATCAAGGAGCGATACCCGTGCCCGCGACATTGACGTCAAAGCATGATTCCGCCGGATGGCGAAAAGTACCAACATCATCAACACCCATAAATCAAGATCGAGTCCAGGAACTTCTAGTTCAAGAGTGGGCGAGATTCGAGGAGACCACTAAGGCCTCTGGTGTTCACAACAAAAAAGCTATGAAGGCTCTCCCCATGGGCGTTACTTCTAGTTTTCAGCACTGGGACCCATACCCAATTTCTATCGTCTCGGGCAAGGGCGCTTACCTCACCGACGTTGATGGCCGCAAGCTTTTGGATCTTTCCATGGGCTTCGGGGCAATGCTGGTTGGGCACCTTCACCCCAAGATAATAAAAAGAGTAAAAAAGGCGCTTCGCTCAACTGGAACGCTGTTTGTAACACCGTCGCCAGACGCGACCGATGTCGCTGAGAGGTTCAAGGCAAGATTCGGCCTTGACATGCTTCGATTCACAAACTCCGGCACCGAGTCGACTATGTATGCGATTAGAACCGCAAGGGCGGTCAAGCAGAAAAATGGCGTTATCAAAATTGAAGGTGGCTACCACGGTGGATACGACCCTTTGCAGGTCTCGGTAAAGCCCGATTTGAAAGACATCGGGTCACCCGATTACCCAACGGCCCATGTGCCACCCGAGGTTGAGGCCGGCGATGTCTATGTCGTTCCCTACAACAACCTAGAACGCCTCGAAGAAATCATGAAAGATCACGGGCATAACATCGCTTGTTTTATGATCGAACCGGTAATCGAGAACCTCTCGATTATTTTGCCCGATGCCGGTTATTTGCAATCGGTAAGGGACCTTTGTGATGAGTACGGCATTTGTTTGATTTTTGACGAAGTCAAGACCGGACTTACCGCTGGAGTCGCCGGAGCCGCAGCAAGATTGGGCGTTAAGCCGGACTTGATTACCCTTGCCAAGAGCATCGGTGGTGGATTTCCGCTTGCTGCATTTGGCGGCAAGCTGGAATATATGGAAGCCGTGGTAGATGGTCGTATGGCGCACTTTGGAACCTATAACGGCAACCCTCTCGTGATGGCAGCAGCGCTCGCCGTTGACGAAATCTGCACTCCGGCAGCTTTGGCAAAAGCAGAGGCAATCAACAATGCAACGCTTGCCAAGTTGGATGAGATTATCAATGAGTTTGAACTTCCAGCCCACACCGTTGGGTTGGGGGTAAAGGGCGCGATGATTTGGTCACCCAACCCGGTCAGAAACTACCGGGACTACAAGGCAACCGACTTTGAAACTGCAGAGCTGTCATGGCTCTGGGGAATCAATAGGGGCGTGCTAACCCCTCCGGGTCTGGACGAGCAGTGGCTCGTGTCACTTGCTCACAATCAGAAGGATATGGACAAGATGGTCGAGAGCACCAGGCAGCTAGCAGTGGCGCTTCGGGCTTAGAGGCTTTTTCAAGACCAAGAAACGTAATGCCTAGATAATTGCGCTTTTCCAAATAGATGAACTAAAGTTCATAGAAGTATTATTCTGTAATTCAGATTACTTTTTTTGAGGAGAGCAATGAGCGAGCGATGGACCTTTCTAACTCACCATGCCCATCTAATGCTGATGCTGCAAAGAGACCAAAGCGCCAAAATCGAGGATCTTGCCCAGGTGCTGGGTGTTACTCCCAGATATGTAGTCAGCATTTTGAATGACCTCACCGACGGCGGCTATCTCACCAAGGAAAGAGTTGGCAGGCGTAATCACTACTCAATTAATCGTGAAGCAGAGCTGAGGCACGAAACAAGTCTGCACAAGTCAGTTGGGGATCTAATCGATTCACTCGGAGTGGTAGGCAGGTAGAGCTATGGATATTTTGTCGGTAGCAGTTCAAAACCTAACCAGCGCCCCGGTGCTCGCTTTCGCACTGGGATTGCTCGCGGCTGCAATTAAGACTGATCTTCGGTTACCCGAGCCGATTTACCAGGCAATTTCTATTTACCTATTGCTGGGAATCGGAATCAAGGGTGGTGTCGCTTTATCGAATGCGGAGTTCCAAGAGGTGGGCCTGCCCATTTTGGGAACTCTGCTACTTGGTCTAACAGTTCCGGTGCTCGCATTTTTCTTGCTGAAGCTTCTAAAGAAACTCTCGGTTGTTGACCGCGGGGCACTAGCTGCGCATTACGGCTCGACATCGTTGGTGACCTTTACCGCAGCGGTAATTTTTTACGAATCTGTGTCGATTTCCGTTGAGGGTTACCTAACCACCTTGCTGGCAATCTTGGAGATCCCTGGAATTATCGTCGGTTTGATGCTGGCCTCACGGGGGCTTCGCCGGGAAGTTTCCTGGGGAGAATCTTTCAGAGAGATTTTGACCGGCAGGTCAATCTTTCTGCTTGCCGGTGGTCTAGTAATAGGCTTCCTGACTAAATCGACTGGATTCGCTGGAATAGAGTTTTTCTTCGTCGCGCTTTTCCCTGGGGTGCTCACACTGTTTTTGCTGGAGCTTGGAATTGTCGCCGGTAGAAGGCTCAAGGATCTAAAGAAAGCTGGCATTGGCCTAGTCGTATTTGGCATTGTGTTCCCGTTGCTTTCTGGCACTCTAGGAGTAATGACGGGGCATCTAACGGGGCTTGGCATAGGCGGCGCTGCAACATTGGGGGTTCTAAGTGCCTCGGCTTCTTACATTGCAGCTCCAGCAGCAGTTCGATTGGCATTACCGGAGGCGAGCCCAGGAATCTATCTGACCGCGAGCCTTGGAATCACGTTTCCGTTCAACCTCACTCTGGGTATCCCTATCATGTTGGAAATAAGTAAGTTCCTAGAAAGCGCAGGCCTTTGATGCTGAAAGATCGAAAACTAATTGTTGTCGTGGTCGAAGCCGCTCTTGAGCAGCGACTTTCAAAGGACATACTCACGCGGGGCGCAAAGGGCTTCACCATCACTCACGCCAACGGCCTGGGGCCAAGAAACCAGCGTGCTGGCGATTTGGAAGGTGGCAATATTCGTCTGGAGACAGTGGTGCCAGAAGAGATTTCACTGAAGATCCTAGAGCTACTAAAGACAAGCTATTTCCCGCACTATGCCTGCAGCGCTTGGGTGTCGGATGTGCAGATATTGCGTGAGGACAGGTACTAGTTCGATCCGGTAGCTGAGACAATTGTTCTTTGGAAACTTTAGAACGGATGGCTTGGGGTGAGTGAGCTAGAGATCAACTATCCTCCAGACCTTCCCGTTGCGGCTAGACGTCAGGATATTCTCGAGGCCATCACTAACAATCAAGTCTTGATTGTTGCCGGTGCTACCGGTTCCGGTAAGACAACGCAGCTTCCAAAAATGTGCCTAGAGCTTGGACGAAAATCGATTGCTCATACTCAGCCCAGAAGAATTGCGGCGCGCTCGGTGGCCGAGCGAATCTCCGAGGAGCTGAAGGTTGACCTGGGTGGTCTGGTTGGTTACCAGGTTCGCTTTACTGATCAGGCAAGCAAGGCGACCAGGGTGAAAGTCATGACTGACGGCATCTTGCTGAATGCTCTGCAGCGAGATCGAATGCTGAAGCAGTACGACACCATAATCATCGATGAAGCTCACGAGCGGAGTCTGAATATTGACTTTCTGCTTGGCTTTTTGAAACAACTATTACCGATGCGTCCCGAGCTCAAACTAATAATCACTTCCGCGACAATTGATCCCGGTTCCTTTTCAAAGCATTTCAACGATGCTCCAATTATCGAGGTTTCGGGAAGAACCTTTCCGATTGAGATTCGCTATCGCCCCGTAACAAGAGATGGATCGCAGGATGCCGACCTGGATGTTGAAACCACTGCAGCAGACTACTTGGACGGAGTGATTTCGGCGCTCAAAGAGCTTGAAGGCGAACAAGATGGAGACGTGCTGGTCTTTCTTTCTGGAGAATCAGAGATCAAAGATGCTCAGGATGCAATCGAGGGCAGCATCACTCAGGGGGCACTCAAGGGAAACACCGAAGTATTGCCGCTTTATGGTCGACTGAGCTCCGCCGAGCAACATCGAGTGTTTGAAGTTAGCAAAGTAGCCGGACTGCGAAAGCGCGTGATTCTTGCCACCAACGTTGCCGAGACCAGCCTCACGATCCCGAATATCAAATACGTCATAGACGCCGGCACCGCCAGAATCTCCCGCTACAGTCCTAAGGCAAAGGTTCAGCGGCTACCGATTGAAGCAATTTCGCAGGCAAGTGCTAATCAGCGAGCAGGGCGTGCTGGGCGAACAAGCCCGGGTGTAGCAATCAGGCTTTATTCCAAAGAGGACTTTCAATCTCGTCCAGAGTTCACTGATCCAGAGATTCTGAGAACTAACTTAGCCTCGGTTATTTTGCAGGCCGCAACTATCGGGCTCGGGGATCTAACCAGGTTTCCATTTCTTCAGGCTCCTGAACCCAGAGGAGTCAAAGATGGCATTGGGCTTCTAAAGGAGCTTGGGGCAATTGACCAGGATTCCAACGAGGTTGAGCTCACCAAGCTTGGTAAACAGCTGGCCAGACTTCCGATCGAGCCTCGATTCGCAAGAATGCTGCTGGAATCAAAACGACATAATGTCGTGCGCGAGGTAATGGTCATCGTTGCAGGGCTCACGATTCAGGACCCCAGAGAGCGTCCACTTGAAAAGCGCGAGAAGGCGGATCTCCTGCATGCACGCTTTCTTGACCCAAGCAGCGATTTTCTTTCCCTAGTGAATCTTTGGAATCACGTTGAGGATCAGCAAGAGAAGCTGTCATCTTCTGCGTTCCGCAGGCTCTGTAAACAGGAATTTCTAAACTACCTTCGCGTCCGAGAGTGGCAAGATCTGGTCCGGCAACTCAAAAGCGTTAGCAAGCCGCTGAATCTAAGTTTCGGAAATCGTAGGGTTGACCCCGAAGGAATCCACAAGGCCTTGCTGTCGGGGCTGCTCAGCCAAATCGGTTTGCAGCAAGAAAACGAAAAAAAGGTTTTCAAAAACGGCAAACTGCAGAAACAAAAGCGAGTTCAGAGTGAGTACTTGGGCTCCGGTGGCAAAAAGTTTGTAATTTTTCCAGGCTCCGCTTTGGCCAAGAAACCCCCAGAGGCCCTAATGAGCGCGGAACTTGTCGAAACCAGTCGGTTGTTTGCCCGCATGAATGCTGCGGTCGATCCGGCGTGGGCGGAAGAGCTGGCTGGTGATCTTGTCCGGAGAAGCGTTTCGGAGCCCCACTGGGAAAAGAAGCTTGGAGCAGTCATCGGGCTTGAACGAGTAATGCTGTTTGGGTTGACATTGGTAGCAAACCGCAAGGTTCAGTACTCGCGCATTGACCCGATGCTATGTCGGGAGTTATTTATTAGGCATGCCCTGGTTTATGGAGAGTGGGACTCAAAGCAGGTCTTTGACCAAAAGAACAAGGACTTACTTATCGACATGGAAGTCGCCGCCGATCGGGCTAGGTCACCTCAGCTTGCAGCTGGCGAAGACGATGTCTTCCGCTTCTACAACAATCGGATTCCGCTGGATGTTTTTTCCACCGGCAGCTTTGAGGGTTGGTGGAAAAAGGCCAAGCACGAAAAGCCGGAGTTTCTAAACATGACCAAGGCTGAGTTACTAGGTGCCGATGAGACTCAACTTGACGAAGCCGACTACCCCGGGCAACTGGTTATCGACGGTCAAGAATTTAGCCTCAGTTATTTATTCGACCCCGGTAACGAACACGACGGGGTTTCAGTGGAGGTCCCGATTTCACTTTTGGCAAGCATCAGGCCAGAGGGCTTCGAGTGGCTGATTCCAGCGATGCGATTGGAGCTGGTCACCGAATTGATCAGGAGCCTGCCAAAGGCGGTTCGCAAAAACGTGGTCCCTGCCAAAGACTGGGCAGTAAAGGTGCTACGAAATCTACCCACAGAACCCACGGGCAAGATCACGGAAGTTTTGGCGGCTCAGCTTCAGTCATTGAGTGGCGTCAGGGTTGTCCCAGAAGATTTCAATACCCAGGTATTGCCGGCCCAACTAAGGGTCTCTTATCGAGTTCTGGATACCAAGGCGAAGCAACTCGAAATCGGCAACGATCTAGCCGCACTTCAACAGAAACTTGCGCAAAGCTCGATCGAGGCGGTGTCGAACATGATTCAGTTCGACGGGCCGTCGATCGAGCGAAGTAATTTACAGACTTGGGATTTTGACGAACTACCTAGGCAGCTAGATACAAAGCAGGGCAGCAATAAAGTAAGCGCGTTCCCGGCACTGGTTCTGGATGAAAAAACAAACACCGTTAATTTAAAGTTGCACTCCTCGGAAGCCAGACAATCCTTGGAGCATCCAATCGGTGTCGTGGAGTTAGTTCAGCTGAGTATTCCATCACCGGCGAAGTACATCGAGGCCCACTTAACTCAGGCCGAAAAGCTGGCCATCGCCAGTTTGCCCTACCCAAGCCTCAGTGCTTTTGTTTCCGATGTGATTAGGGCGGGGGCTAAAAAACAGCTATTTATTCTTGATTCCAAAGGTCTAATTTTTACTGCCAAAGAATTTGAAAATCTCAGGCAACTTGTCGAGGCTATTTCGATTGAGCTCATTTTCGACGTTGCCAAAATAATGCTGAAGATATCCCAAGCTGCGAGTGAGGCGAATAAGGCGATCTCCGGCGCCAAGGCGATTGATTTTCTCACGGTGCTTGCCAGTGAGAAGCTCCACATCCAACAACTTTTAGTCCCAAAGCTGGTTTCCTCAACTGGTCTCGATCGGCTGTCGCGAATCGAAATATACTTACGTGCCATTACGCAGCGCGTGGCGAAGCTTCAGGAGAGCCCGGAGCGCGATCGAATTAGCGCGATCGAATTAGCGAGAGCAATCGAGGTCTTCGAAATCGCAGGAGGAAGGTTGCCGTTACCTCAAAAATCCAGCGAGAAACTTACTTCTGCAAGATGGTTGCTTGAGGAACTGAGGGTGAGCCTGTTCGCTCAGTCGCTCGGAACCCAAGAGGCGGTTTCTCTAAAGCGAATACAAAAACAGCTGTCCTAGTTCTGTGGAAAGCCTAGGTTCACTCCACCGTGGCTGGGGTCTAGCCAGCGCGAGGTGATCACCTTGGTTCGTGTGAAAAACCTAAAGCCTTCTTCGCCGTGTGCCCGGCTGTCGCCGAACAGCGAGTTTTTCCACCCTCCGAAGGAGAAGTAAGCAACTGGAACTGGAATTGGAACATTCACGCCGATCATGCCGGCTTCAACTTCGTTCTGGAATCGTCTTGCTGCCCCACCATCGTTGGTGAAAACAGCGGTGCCGTTGCCATAGATTCCGCCGTTTATAAGAGCCAATCCCTCTTCAAAAGAACTCACTCGAATCACGCTTAGTACGGGTCCGAAGATTTCGTCTTGGTAGGCCTTAGAACTTGTCGGAACTTTATCTAGCAGGGTTGGGCCAAGCCAAAAACCGTTCTCATCGCCGTCTGGAACAACGGACCTACCGTCGACTACAACCTTCGCTCCGTCAGCCTCTGCAATTTCTATGTAGCCGGCGACTTTGTCGCGGTGCTCCTTGGTTACAAGTGGCCCCATGTCACAGGCGCGACGACCATCGCCCACTTTGATTTGAGAGATACGAGACACAATTTTCTCGATCATTTCATCGGCCACGGGCTCAACGGCAACAACCACTGAGATCGCCATGCAGCGCTCCCCAGCAGAGCCAAAGCCGGCGTTGATTGCTGAGTCTGCAACGAGGTCTAGATCAGCATCTGGCAGCACGAGCATGTGGTTCTTTGCCCCACCCAGAGCTTGGACTCGCTTGCCGTTTTTGGCACAGTTCTCATAAATGTATTGAGCAATCGGAGTTGAGCCGACAAAGCTTATTGCCGCGACATCGTCGCTATTAATCAGACCGTCAACCGACTCCTTGTCACCTTGAAGGACATTGAAAACTCCCGCTGGCAAGCCAGCCTCAGTCCAAAGTTTTGCCATCCATAGGGCAGCGGAAGGGTCTTTTTCGCTTGGTTTTAGAATCACGGTATTGCCGGCGGCAATAGCTATGGGGAAAAACCACATCGGCACCATTGCTGGAAAATTAAATGGGCTTATGATTCCAACGACTCCAAGGGGTTGCTTGGTTGAGTAAACATCAACATTGGTTGATGCGTTTTCCGAATATTCGCCTTTTAGTAGATGAGGCATACCGCAGGCAAACTCCACAACTTCTTGGCCTCTAGTGATCTCTCCAAGGGCATCGGATAAAACTTTGCCGTGCTCGGCGGTGATTATTGCTGCAAGCTCGGGCTTCCGCTCATTTAGTAGCTCGCGGAATTTGAAAATTATCTGTTGGCGCTTAGCCAATGAAGAGTCGCGCCAGGCCGGGTAAGCATGCTTTGCAGCGTCGATGGCAGCTTTGATATCTGTCGCATCAGCCAGAGCCACTCGGCCAGACTCTATTCCAAGTGCTGGGTCATAAACCGGCGCGGTCCTTGTTGAAGAGGGCTTCTGTTCGGCACCAGAAATGTAGTGGGAGATCAGGTTCATTTGGCATCCTTACTTTGATGCTAGCTGCAGGGGCTCAATAGCTTGAAATTATGACTTTCTAGTTGAAGCTAACACTATCTAGAGTCACTCAGTTGCCCTTTTGATTAGCTCGATCATGGGAATCTCTTTCATGCCTGTGTTTGATTTTGACAATTACTTCTGCCTCTGCGGCAATCTGATAATTCTTATCCTTCTACATTGCGGCTAATTCTTGCGTCCCTTTTTGCTCATCCGCGGTGAAACCAGTTGTGTTGCCGGTCACAGACAGCCCGTCCATGCAGCGGCGCAAATGGGTCAAGTTACCCATAGTCGCTTTGGTGCGGGATGATTTTTGGTTGATGGGGTGTTTGCACAGTGGGCAAAGTTTCACGCCCAGCTACCTATCAGGCTGGACTTCTAACCTGAGGGAGCTTTGAAGGCCCGCGCATGTGCGTGCCGCAAATTATTTAGGAAACAAATGGCCCAGCTGCTTTACCGTCTTGGAAAATTTTCTGCCAGACGAGCCTTCGCCGTCATAGCAATTTGGCTGCTACTAATTAGCACTGCCGGAGCAGCAGCGTTGCTCTCAGGTGGCAAACTCGGAACCACAATGACCCTAGATGGCATCCCATCTCAGGACCTGGCGACTTCGCTTCAGGAAACATTCCCCGAGGCCGCCAGAGCTTCCGGACAAGTTGTATTTCATAAGGCTTACGGCGCTGAGTTTTCAGTGGCGGAGATTTCGGGAATTTCAGCGGTCTTGAGCAGCGTCAAGGCCCTCATCGCTGTGGACGATGTTGCTGATCCGTTTGTCACTCAAGCCACTCTCGACGGTCAGCGCGCCGACTTGGCCGCTGGCCTAGTGGCCATCTCAGATGGCAAGGCTGAAATCAATGCAAATCAAGCTTCGTTAGACGCCGGACAAGATCAACTGGATGCCGCCAAATCCGATCTAGAGGCCCAGGCTCAAGCGTTGCAGCAAACTCTTGAGGCCATGGTTGCCAATAATGCCCCCGGAACTGATCAGGTCATAGCCGGGTTAGCTCAGCTTCAAGCTGGACTCGATCAAATTGCATTGCAGCAGACCGAGCTAACCAGCGGCCAATTGAAGCTTGATGAAGGCAAGACCGAACTTGCGAGCAATGAGGTTCAGCTTGTGGCAGGCGAAAAGCTTCTTGGCACCGCAAATAACTTCCGCACCGTGTCAGTTGATGGTCAGACGGCTTTTGCCACAATTTACTTTGATCAGCCGACTGGTCAGCTAGATGAGGTGGCAGCCTCTGAAGTTGTGGCGCTCATAGAAGCGCAGACTCCACCTGGAATTCAGGTCGAATACTCACAATCCTTGGTGTTCTCACTCGATGGACTTCTGGGCATCGGAGAAATAATCGGCTTGGCGATCGCAGCTCTTGTTCTTGCAATAATGCTTCGAACCTTCATTGGTGCCGGCCTTCCAGTGATTGCGGCTATAACTGGAGTCGCTATCTCTGCGGCTATAACGTTTGCTCTGTCCTCCGTGATTGAAATGACCAGCACAACTCCGTTGCTGGGAATCATGCTTGGACTTGCAGTGGGAATCGATTACTCGTTATTTATTTTGAATCGTCATCGACGCCAGCTAAAAGCTGGAGTTGAACTTCAAGAATCCATCGGCCTTGCCAATGGCACCAGTGGTAATGCCGTCGTCTTTGCAGGGATCACGGTAGTCATTGCCCTCTTGGCTCTGAACTTAACCGGTGTGGGCTTCCTAGGCCTGATGGGTAGCGCTGGAGCGTTGGCGATTGTGGTTGCAGTTTCGGTTGCACTGACCCTGGTCCCTGCGGTGCTGGGTCTCGCAAAAGAAAAAGTCCTGACCCAAAAAGAGCGCGCAGTGCGCGCAGCAACAGGCCTTTCGAGCACCCCAGAGCAGGTTTATGAGCTCGAAGAGGCAAACGCTAGCCACAAGCCCGTGTTTGCCAACAAGCGTCCCTGGGTAGTCATTATTGGTGTGGTGACGGTTTTGATGATCGTGGCGGTGCCTGCCTTGAGCATGCGTCTGGCTCTGCCAGACGGAGGGGCCGAAGCCAGTGACTCAACCGCATTCAAGTCCTACACGCTAATTTCCGAAGCCTTCGGTCCCGGCAGCAACGGCAGCCTGGTTGCAATAGTCGATGTTCCAGAAAAACTGGACGAGATTGCAGAGCTTGAGATGCAAGCCGAGGTCACCGAGCGTCTATTCGCTTTGGATAATGTTTCAGCAGTGCTTCCTGGAGGAGTTTCGACTTCCGGACTGGATTTGATGTTTGTGCTGGTGCCAGAATTTGGCCCAACCAGTGCTGAGACTGAGCAATTGGTGTTCGACATTCGAGAACTTGAAACAGTATTTCCAGATGAGCTCAACGCAAACATTGAGGTCACCGGTATCGCGGCTGTAAATATAGACATTTCTCAGAAGTTGGCCGATGTATTGCCGCTTTACCTCGGCACAGTGGTTATTTTGTCGTTCTTGCTTTTGATTCTGGTGTTCAGGTCGCTCATTGTTCCTTTGGTCGCAACCGGTGGCTTCCTGCTAACCGTTGGAGCGACTCTGGGTGCGGTTGTCGCGGTCTATCAATTTGGTTGGTTGTCCGAGGTTTTGGGTGTTACGCAAGCCGGTCCAATACTTAGTTTCTTGCCAATTCTTTTGATCGGAATCCTGTTCGGCCTTGCAATGGACTACCAGCTATTCGTGGTTTCGGGCATGCGCGAGGCCTACGTTCATGGCAAGAGCGCAAAGGACTCCATTGACTCCGGTATCCACTTGGGCAGGCCGGTCGTTATCGCTGCAGCGATCATCATGGTCGCGGTGTTTGGTGGCTTTGCCTTCTCACACATCACCATGATTAAGCCTATGGGCTTCGGGTTGGCGATCGGCGTCCTGATCGATGCGTTCCTGGTTCGACTGTTGCTGGTACCGGCTCTGATGAGCGTCATTGGAAAAGCGGCTTGGTACTTGCCCAAGTGGCTCGACAAGCTTTTGCCTGATGTCGATGTTGAGGGAGCAAAGCTCGAGCGTTCTCGTTCGCAGGCCTAGACTGAAAACAACTTAGAACTAAGGAGTTCTCATAATGGCAAAAACTATACAGCCGGCTAAAACACCGGACCAGCAAATTGGTGGACTGCGAAAGTACAACGTAGTTGCCGGATTCTTGCATCTAATCCAAGCGCTTGGGTTCTCATACGTTTTGACAA
>OOFT01000011.1_pt1 | contig 43955 bp, 43 predicted proteins | sample 1670301 | NCBI WGS metagenome assembly OOFT01 (sample SAMEA98140918, study PRJEB22522) | marine metagenome | biome: marine biome; feature: marine water body; material: sea ice | place: Arctic Ocean | collected 11-Sep-2015 | depth 0.3 m
TGGTATACTAGCCTCATGTTGTTAATAAAGAGGTCCAAAATGTCAGTCGCAAAAACCATCCTGTCTCAAATTAAAACCATCGCGCCAACTGCTATGTGGGCATGGGGTGCTAATAGTTTAGTAGATACCAAAGGTGGCCTACAGTTTAAAGTTGGGGGTCTGGCTAAGTTCAAAGGTCATGTCCATGTTAAGTTAGACGAAGCCAATGACCTCTACGATATCGAGTTCTTCAAGGTTCGCAAATCTGAAGTTAAAGTGACCAATGCCTTTAAAGGCATTTATGCTGACGAGTTGGTTGATATCATCGACTCGATTGTCCAGTAATTCGTTGCAAAAATGCAACAGATGCTAAAATAGTGCTTGCATTATAACGTGAATGTGGTATACTATATTCATAGGTTGAAAAAAGGAGTTCAAAATGCAATACGCAAATCATATCGGTTATTCAGATGTCAATCCGTTCGAATTCGTCAAGATAGTCTCAGACAAGACCATTGAGATTCGTGAGATGGATGCGGTTGAAGATCGCTCAGTTAAGATGGAGTTCGTCCCTGGAGGGTTCTCTGCTATATGTACTAACAACCACGACCAGAAGTGGACTATCGCTTCTAACCCCTCTAACAAAGTGGTTCGCATACGCCTTTCAAAGAAAAAAGGTTGGAGAGACGCTCACGGTCGCCGATTCCAACTAGACGACACACCACGTAAATTCTACGACTACAATTTCTAATAGGAAACCATATCATGTTAACAAAAGAAGAACGTCTGGCGATTATCAAGTCTGCTGTCGAAAGTGTACAGAAACGCAACGAATTTCGTGCTAAAGCGAAGAAGGGTGCTTCTAAGGCACTACTGAAGGCTATTCCAGAAATTCAGGCGAAACGTGCTGAAGACAAGAAATTCCAAGAGAAGATGGATGCTATGAACGAGAACTATAATCACTACACAGACTCCGAGAAGTACGCCAAACAGTACTACGGCGATGTCTACTCCGACACCACTAAATTTGACAACGAATGGCACTAACATGGCACTGATGCCTGTATACTACAATTCTTGGAGTACCAAGAAGAACACCAAGATCAAGTTCAAATCTTCTGCTGAGAAAAAGGCGTATGAAGAAAGTCTCAAGTCTGAGTACGGGATTGCTCAGAAAAGGAGTAAGGTACAAAATGCTCCTGTGAGCAGTATACTAAACCCAAAACCATTTGTCCGTGAGACCGTCAGGTTTCCTTCTAAGGGCAACAGCATGGGCAACGCCGCTAAACCGGCTGACAAGATGTATACTGGAACCAAAATGATTGGTATTGGAACGCTTCACAAGTCCAATGCAGTCCCAGTATTCTGTTTCGATGAAGCAAAAGCAATGGCGAATATGCGCCGATAAAGGAAAGTATGGAACTCTTAAATGAATATAGCGCAAAGCGCCAAGAACTCTTTGAGTACTTTGGTTATGTAGAAGACTGGCGAGTTATTCCGGTAGATGATGCTACCCAATTCCATTGGCAACTTACAGGCGAATCCTACGGCGATGAGGTACAGTTTGCTCTCACTCCAGAAGAATTAGGGGACGGCGGTGCATACTCTAATGAGATATACACTCAAAGGTTCTTGAAGAAATGGGTGTACCGTGGCGCAGACTATACTATGATTGTAGTAGACACACATACGGACGGAAACAAGTTCCTACAAATTTTTGACAATGAGAAAGAAGTAAAAAGCATGACTAATGATATTATGATACCCCGTGAAGAAATGTTGCGCCTTCTACACGAAGGTTCGCAGACAGTGACCTTTACCAAAGTAGATGGTACAGAACGTGTGATGGAGTGTACTCTACACACCAATCTCATACCTGCGGACAAGCAACCAGTCGAACCTAAACCAAATGCAGATGGTACAGTTAAGAAAACTTCTACCGAAGTGATCCGCGTGTATGCATTTGATGTACAAGAGTGGCGCAGTTTCCGAGTAGATTCTGTCAAGGGCTTTACAGAATCTGTTATTTAATATATAATATCCACATACACTAATTCAAAGAGGGATAATATCATGGCAACAGCACGTCAACCAAAATCAAGATTCTCAAATCCAGATACAAAATACTTGGGCGAAGAACCCTTGTTTGATCCGGAGTTGGGAACCGAGTATCCTAAACGTAACCGTGATACTATCATCGCTTTGAATTGGTACAACTACTTCGTATCTAAGAAGGATCTGATACCAGATATGCACGACTATGCTCGTGACGTTCTGAAGTTAACGAAGATTGAGTTGATAGCATTCAAGAATGGTGCTTCTTCTTGGGCGACTCGCACATGCGGTTCTTTGATTAGAATGGCTGAACGTGGATATGTGTTAACCGATGCACAGAAAGATAATGTCCGAAATGATATTATGGTCGCAGTACTTCAAGGTTCTAAGATCAATGGCGTAGTTGCAACTGAGGTCAAGGGTGATCCTCTACCTCCTGTCAGTATTCAAGATCGTATACGTCTGAAAGTACATGCAACTATCCTTGAAGATATCCGTGGTGTCGAAGACCGCTGGGCATTGGGTGAGACTAACGTCACATTTGATGCATACACTCGGTTGAAGACGCATGAACTACCAGCAATGGCGTGTTCACATGCTATTCCATGGGTACAGAACCTTGTCGATCTTTACAGTGACGCAATGAATAAGAACTGTGATCAGGCGGTAGAGGCGTATAAACACCTATCCAAAGTGCAATTAAAGGAGCGTGTAAAACTACTAAATAAAGCACTTGATGACATAAAGCGTTATCAAGCGAACTCTAAAACTGTACGCAAGGTGCGTGCCAAGAAACCAGTTGCGGCAACCAAACAAGCCGCGAAGATAAAATTCCTTAGGGAATCACCAGAGTTCAAACTCGTGTCGATCAATCCTGCAAGTATTGTAGGGGCGATGCGTCTGTTTGTGTTTAATGTGAAAACTAGGACATTGTCTGAGTACGTAAGTTCGGAGCCTGCCGGGTTCGGAATCAAAGGAACTACTTTAAATGGGTGGGATGAGAATGGTTCGAGGTCTACAAAGCTTCGCAAACCAGAGGATTTGCTCCCCCTAATATTAAGTAAGACCGTTCGTCAGATCGATAATGCCTGGAAGAAATTAACCACAAAAGACTCATCACCAAATGGTCGACTCAACGACGACACCATTTTGATGAGGATAACTAATGGTTAAAAACACACTCCTAGCACTATCGCTATTTCTAATTTCAACCGCATCCCTTATGATGTCATCACCGCCGGTTGCATCTGCAGCTAACATCGATGACATGTCTAAAGAAGAAGCTATTGAATGTCTTGCAACTAACATCTACTTCGAATCTGCTAACGAAAGTCTTGCCGGAAAGATATCTGTAAGTATGGTCGTACTCAACCGAGTTAACGATTCCCGATACCCCTCAGAAGTATGTGACGTTGTATATCAAGGTAGATATGGTAAGAACGAACGAGCATCCGCAGCACGTAAGAATCAATGCCAGTTCTCCTGGGCATGTGATAACAAATCAGACACCGCTCGTAACAAGGAAAAGTTGGCGGAATCATTTCAGGTCGCAGAACTAGTCTATCGGATGTACAAAGAAGGGTTCGATATCACTGATGGTGCTACACATTATCATGCATCATACGTCAACCCCAAATGGGCTAAAGATCGAGGGATGAAACGTGTCACTAAGGTAGATACACACATATTCTATAGATGGGGTAAAAGTTAATTATGAGAACCTTTGGTATGATAATTTTGATTACGATGGTAGCAGTATTAGCGGTTCTGATTGTTCCTCTAATACTGCTTGTCGGATTGAATTATATGGGGTATAATATAGCATACACTTTCGATAGTTGGCTGGGGGCATTTTTCATCCAAGTCTTTATCGGATTATCTACAAACTTGAAAGTCGAGAAAAAGAAATGACCATTGATGATATATTGAGTAAGAAGCAGTTCAGTGAACTGGTGATCGCCACTGCGAAAGAGAAACGTATGTCTCATCTGGATGCAGTTCTACATTTGTGTCAGGAACGTATGATTGACCCTCTGGATGTTGGTCCATTAATCACATCTCCTGTTAAGGCACGCATCGAAGCAGAAGCTATCGCTGATAAATTACTCCCTGGACACAACACACTACCAATATGATCATGATACAACCATATGATGCATACTCATATTATATGGCGATCAAATTACATTTTGAACGTGATAGTTATGATGCATTGAAATATAACTTTAAGAGTTCAGCAACTCAAAAGTCTTTCATGGTTCGTAAGGACAAATACCATTTCGCAAAGATCTCCAAGAAGTTTGTAGACTCCAAAGAATTGGTAGCATACTATGTGTCTAACTTTGTTCGTGGATCTAAGTGGGTCGGTGACATGTTGGAACATGGTGATGAAAACTATAGTGCTTGGAAACGATATTCCGAGTCGATGACTTATAGGTTCACTAGTGACATAGATGTCCTAGTTGACTATATAGAAGGTAAGGGATTAAAGTTTGACGACTTGTTTCTTACAACTGAGGACGGGGGATCACATCCTCCGATAATCAGATTGCTTCTTCAAGAGGATGTATCCCTGGAAACAGTTGTACTACTCGACAAGATGCTTGGTTTTACCAAACGATTTGATAAGACTATCTCGGAAACACTTGTGTGGCCAGATTTGTCTATGAGAATCCGAAAGTATAAACCATTTGTGAATGCAGACCTAACAGCACTCAAAAAAATAGTGCTGCAAAAGCTTGCATAATTTGCGATACCGTGTTATAATAATTGTTCAAAATCTGTATAAAAGGAAAATACAAAATGTCATTTAGTGCTCTAAAGAAAAATCGTTCCGCATCCATCGAGAAATTGGTTGCATCCGCTAAGGCTATCTCTGGTAGTGAAGGTGGTAAAGGATCGAACGCAGACGAAAATGTCTGGAAAGCAACTGTAGATAAGGCTGGTAACGGTTACGCCGTTTTACGATTCTTGCCTGCGCCAGAAGGTGAAGATGTGCCATGGTCACGCTTCTGGGATCATGGTTTCCAAGGTCCTACGGGAAAATGGTATATCGAGAACTCTCTCACTACTATTGGTCAACCCGACCCTGTATCAGAACTCAACTCTAAGTTGTGGAACTCTGGTATCGAGTCTGATAAAGACCAAGTACGTAAACAAAAACGCCGTCAACACTTTGCCGCAAACGTTCTAGTAGTCTCTGACCCTAGTAACCCTGCGAACGAAGGTCGTGTGATGTTGTTTAAGTTTGGTAAGAAGATCTTTGATAAAGTCATGGATGTTATGCAACCGCAATTCCAAGACGAACAACCAATGAATCCGTTTGACTTCTGGGAAGGTGCTGACTTCAAATTGAAGATTCGTCAAGTTGAAGGATACCGTAACTACGACAAGTCTGAGTTCTCATCACCGTCACCATTATTTGGCAGCGACGATGATAAGTTGGAAGAAGTGTATGGCAAGTTGCATCCACTGGCGCAGTTCACTGATCCTAAGAACTTCAAGTCTTATGATGAGTTGTCACGTAAATTGAATATGGTATTGGGTGGAACAACTGCTCCAATGCGCTCTGCAGAAGCAATGATGGAAGAGCAAGATGCTCCTCAAGTTGCTCGTGTAGAAGCTGCACCAGTTCAACGTACTGCACATGCGCCAGTACAATCGTCAACTGATGAAGATGAAGATACGATGAGTTTCTTCAGTAAGTTGGCACAAGACTCGTAATAGATTCTTACGCTTAGAAAAGGGGACACAAGGTCCCCTTTTTTATTGATTAAAAATAATCAATACCAAGTCTCGATTATAATCTCAGCACCAAGAGGTTTAATAGTAAACGTATTAACCCGTCCTCCACCAGACACTGTCGTGAACCTATATGGAACAACTTCAGCAAGATCTGGAGGTGGAAGCGTAAGCGTCTTGTAGTTCGCCAGCGCACCATTAGATACCCATTCAGTATTACCCAGAGGCATTGGTATACCACTGAGTACTGCTGGGACTAAAAGTGTTTTATAGGTCGTTAATTCAGTATCACCCAGCTGCATTGGTATGCCGTTGAGGATCGATTGAACTACAAGTGTAGGATAGTTTACTAGAACTAATGTACTGTCTAGATACGAAACGTCTCCTCCCAATGTTGCCGGAAATGTTATGTCGGAAGAAACTGTTTCACCGAACGCAGTGAATACTAGAGTTGTGTTTGGAATAGTGCCTACACTTATAGTGATTTCATCGGTGTTATCGGTGAGTACAAAATTGCCTGTTAATGGTTGACCTATTATATCCTCAGTAATATAATCTCCAGAAATAGTGTATGGTACTACTGTTCCATTTGGTTGTGAAGCGCCTGGAGTAAGACCACCAAGTGAGTTTAAAACGATTTTGAGATCACCACCAGTTCGATAAAAACCAACTATTGGTGGCGGAGATGTGTATCTTAAGATAACTATACCCGAGCCACCGTCACCACCGTTGTTCGTAGTACTATAGTGAGAACCACCTCCACCACCAGATCCGGTATTCACACCAGCGGAACCACCTTTTTTGTTTGTTTGAGCGCTGGTAGTTCCTATTTCAGCATCGCTGCCAGAATTTAAAGCACTTCCGCCACCTAGACCAGTGGTTCCACCACGAGGTGCACCGCCACCGCCGCCGCCTAATCCACCATTACCACCGAAGAGGGTGTATCCAGCACCACCACCACCAGCAGCCCAGTAGTAAGATGTACCAAGAATACTATTCTCGATACCAGTACCACCATGGCCAATTATACTGCCTGTCTGTACTGCTGCAGCGCCTGCTCCACCACCACCGCCTGGATACCAGGCCATACCGCTGGTCGCCCCATCATTACCTTGCCCAGGAGTTCCTGTTCCATTCAGTCCACCGTAAGTAGCAGCTTGCATTCGGCCGCCTGATCCACCACCACCGGATCCGCCGTTGCCTGCTGGTGGACTGGCGGGAGAGTGCGTACTCGCTCCACCACCACCACCAAATGCAGTTAACCCAATAGCAACGGTGTCTATACCGTTATATCCTCTCACTTGACCAGTTCCAGCTGGTGCTCCACTACCCCCAGCACCGATTACTATATTATATGTTCCGGCTGCTAATGTCATGGATCCTGCTAGATATCCACCAGCACCGCCTCCGCCTGCCATGTCAGAACCGCCACCACCACCACCAGCAATAACCAGATATTCTAAAATTCCACCATCAGTTACTGTGAAGGTTCCGCTGGTTTTAAAGACATGTAAAGCATGCCCAGATGAAGTGTAGTTATATTGACCTCCAGATGCCACTACTTGTTGAAATACTATAGAACTATCATTGATTGTTAAGTCTGAAGTATAAGTAATTCCGGCGATAACAAAGGATACAGTCAAGGTTTCTACACCTTCGTCGGTACTCGCATCGTTGGTAATAACAATGTCGAATGATGCTTCGTAGTTTGTTAAACTAACACTTCCAGTGAGACTAGCATCATTAATATCAGCTGAAGAAATACCACTTAGCGTATAGTTTACTGTTCCAGTAGCATTTGTGGCACTGGATATATGTACGGTGACAGTATCTCCCTCATTTGCGGCTGATACTGTTGCTCCACTTACTTTAAAAATAGCGCCTGTTACATCTTGTCCCCAAGCATACGTTCCAGAATATACTCCATGAGTAGTGTTGTTTGCACTTAGAGCGTATGTTACAGAATCAACTGTTTGATTTGATACAACATTGTTCTTTGTGGCTGCTCCTGAACCAGCTGAAGTTTTAAACGCACTATTATTTAATACTAATCCAGCACCACCTGAATAATCACCCTGTCCTGCGTTTGCAACTACAAATGTACAATTATTAATCGCCGCATTTGCATTTGCGCTATTATCATAATGTAAGGACCAACTTTGATTACTATTCGTTTCCTGAATGACACAGTTGTATAGTCCGTTGAAATTAATCTGAGCACTTCCAGGATTTCCCCTGAAGAACGCCACGGTATAGTTGGTGGATCTCCCATTATTATTGCGTTTTAATACTGCGCCATAGACTGCTGTATTGGAATTTCCGAATTGAACAATTGGAGCATCTCGCTCTGTAAGACTAGCAATATACTGTATTACTACTTGCCCGTCTGGTGCAGCAACATAAACACGCTCATAACCATAATCGTACAATAATGTATTGGAGCCGCTGCCACCTATATACCCGGAACCCATATCATATGTGCCGGGGTCAATTATGATCATGAATGCAGCGGAGTTGGAACTCAGTTGTGCATTACAATATGTCAGGGTCTTATACGCTGTTGCCGGCGTATTTCCGTTATTGCTGTCTAATCCATTAACATCATCAACATATTTTTTAGACCCTGTATAATTATTTATCAGGTCGTTATATGATTGTGGTAGTGCCATTGATTACTCCATTGGTACTGAAAGACCGAGTCGACTGGAGAATCCCCAATGCCATAGTGGCCAGATCATATAGACCTTTCCGCCAACTGAGAATGTGTCACCTGGCTGATAATCCCCATTAAATAGATATACCCCAGATTCTTCACTGACATTTCCTCCATGACACCCCTGATACCAATTGTCCCACCCGATAGGTATATTCGCAAATGTCGCGGCATTTAAATCTGCGTTTGGATATCGCTCATTAGCAACTATAGTGACCGATTTGGAATAACTAAGAGAGACAGCTGAGCCCACAGCACCTAGAGTGGTTGTGAAATGAGGAGCGTAGTAATTAGATCTGAGTCCTAGCCTGGTGTTGACATATGGATGAGTTACAATGGGGAACGAAGTTGTGACTTTTGGTAAAGCATCGATTATATTAAAAACTCTAGCAGATGGACCTGCATAGGTGTTAGAGCTGTATTGAGCATTTTCGATGGCAGAGATATCAGTTACAGTTCCATACCCAGACCCATGTGCGGAAGGATTGGTATAGTAGAACGGAATTATTCCATTACTATCTTTGTTCCAGTAGTCATATCTACTGTACATGCTATTAATCCATGGGCCGGCGAATCTGCTCGAGTTGCTGAATGTATTACCAAATCCGGTGTTGGTATCGTCGAATAAAGTTGTACACCATACAAACGATTTGTCTGTGATATAAGCCCAAAAGGTTCTTATGTCTTGGGCGCCAGAGGCGGCATCGCCAATCTTCTGTCCTGTTATTGTGGTATATACGTTTCCAGCAGGAGTAAGTTTAGTACCGTATGCAATTGTAGTTGTACTAAGTATATTATTAGCCATCTGGCTACTAGCCATAGTTCCGCCAGATAATGTATTAAAGACCTCTAAACTGGCCGCCGGGCCGGATTGCGTCGTCCCGTAAGTATTATATTGCATATACGTTTTAGTACTTGTATCAGGAACCTGAAATTCAAGTGTAAATCTAAAATTCTGTCTGTTCACGCCACTAGCACCCTCCCTGTAATAATGGGATTTAGTAGTGGTCAGGTCGCTTGTACGTATGACTGTACTTCTAGAAGTATCAAACAATGCTGTAATATCAGAGGCATATCCCGGAAATTTAGATTGAAGTATAGTAGCAGAAGTTATTGTAGGATCATTAATGATCGCGTTTAACATCCTAAAACATTCGTGAATGTATTTGCCCGAGGTGTATTGTAGTTTTATAAACATTGTATTATTCCTTTGGTATTGCTATACCGACTCGTTGAGCGTATCCACTATATGTAGGCCAGATTATGTAATTCTTGCTGTTAAAATTAAATTCGTCACCCGGAAAGTATTCTCCATTGAACAAATAAACTCCTGTTCTCGCAGTCATACTACCTCCAGTATTATTATAATATGCATGCTGCCATGTAATAGGCAACATGGCAAAGGTAGTAGACTTCAGGTCTTCGGAAATAAACCTAGTACTTGCGGTAGTGTGTATTACCGCTCCGTGAGACAACGCCGCGACGGTGGTAGGGCCTCCCAGAATTGTATAATTAAGCGGTACATTATTATCCGCGCGCAATCCTACTGCTTGATTAACCATAGTATGTCTCTGCAGAGGCCAACTAGGAACTGTTGAAGCTTTAGCATCGATAGTACCAAATATTCTAAACGCTCCAGCATCATTAGTTGGGGTACTATACTCTGTATTTAATACGGCAAGCCAATCGTAATTAGCGCGCGTTAGATCAAATCCATATCCGACGTGAGACTGGCGATGTATATTATGATACATCACAGGGACAATTCCATTAGAAGCTTTATTCCAATAATCCCATCTCTCATAGTGTCCAAATATATATGGCCCAGATATCGTAGGACTAGAAAATAAGTTCGTAAAGTCGGTAGGCATTCCGTTACTAGTACTATCCCTATGCGTGAATGATAGTGCAAACCCTTCGTCTGTTAACTGTGCCCACATACACCGGATGTCTATAGAGTCTGGAAGATTCACAGCAGTTGCGTGCTTGTTTTCTACGGTGTTGGTTGGATCTAATCTTAATGAGGAATCGCCAGCACTTGCGTTTGTTGCATCCGTCTGCGTCAGCGCTTGGCTGGTAGTGTTGAATGCTCCTCCGGCCAATACAGTTCCTACCGACCATTTAGCATCTTGGGCGGACGCTGTTGCTTCACTTCTACTTTGAATATACCATTTTTCGCCGGGATTATCATAGACATCAAACTCTACCATCCAATTATGGTTATTGATGTATCCAATTGTTTGTGATTTATGATACCTCATTCGTACATTGGTAGGTTCTACGGTACGAATAATTTCACTATTGACAAAATCTATACCATCTTTGACGTCAGCATGCCAAGTAGTTACTTTAGTCTGCAGTATTTCAGCACTAGTGATTGTTGTGTCTTGAACAATAGCAGTCAATAGACGCAGGCATTGATTAAATCTCTTGTTCGAACTGTATTGTAGTTTTATATACATTCTTTACTCCGGAGTAGGGGTTTCTTCTATGACTGCTGGATCTTCTTCAACGGCAGCCGGTTCTGTGGGTATATCGGTAATCTGGTTAAGGTTTTCAATAATACCTTCTGGAATCACAGTACCCTTGTTTACAATCATATATGCATTATTACCCTTAGTGAAACAGAAGAACTTGTCTAGACCTTCTATTTCTTCATAAGCTTTTCCAGTAATCGCAGCGCTATCAGCAGGATGGTTGAAATATGCCCAGTAGTAATCATGCTCCCAAGGGTTTAGGTGAGCAGCCCTAAAAATATTAGTTAGTTGTTCGTATGTCATAATCTTCTCTGTTTATATGGATTGTCATGTATCTATTTATAACTTAATTTATTCATAACTTAGAGTTACATATAAATCATTTGCGGATGAACTAGTCGTGATGTCTACGGTCATATAGTCTCCACCCAATACTGCATGTGTAGTATCTACGTAGACACTTGTCACATTCATTGGAATGGTGATGGTATTTAACACGGTTCCATTTTTCTTTACCTGAATAGCTGCAGCACTGTTTCCAGCAGTCTTAACATTAACTCTAATCTGAGTTAGTGTAGCGTCTGCATGTACGTAGATACCTCTGCGACTGACGTTCTCTTGTAGAACACCTTCCCAGTAGTATGTCTTAACGAAACCTCCTCCTCCACCGCCTCCGCCGCCGAGCGCAATTTGGTCAGTGACATATGTCTCGGTTGCGTATCCTGTTAGATTAACAGTCCCTTTGGTCGATGCCCATGTATATGATGTCTCGTCCCAGATATATAGTGTTTGATTGTCTTGAGTGTAAGCAATGTCTCCATCAGTATTACCAGAGTATGGTAGATATGATGCATCGGAGATAACCTGAACACTCGCAACAATCGATGTACCATCTGGAGCGATCAATGTCGCAGTACCAGCAACTTCTTGAATCTTGTTTCTAAATGCAGGAGTACGCTCAACGTATGTCGCTAAATCCTGTGGTACGAATGTTTCTGTAACAGCGTCGTACACCAAACACATCTGACTTGTTAGAGTAGGAACTGGTCGAATCTCGACTGGAACCGCATGACTCTCTTGTGAGTGTTGAGCATATACAACATAGTTACCGTTGTTATTAACAGCGACCTCCAAAGGTTTTGTTGTAATAACTCCACGCATCGCGCCATGAACTCCACACTGATAGTACAATGTTGAAGGAGCGCCAACTGGTACAGTGAAAGTCACAGTCCCAGAATCATTACGTGAACCAGTTACGCCAGTGGTATATTCACCGAAATATGATCCGGAAACATAGTTGGCGCCGTTGTCTGTAGTCAAGTAGAATGGGTGGCCTGCGACAGTGCCATTTAAAGTGAATGTATATGTTCCACCTTCATACATCGGGCCCAATTCAATATTGTTACCTATATTAGCACCTGTGAACACGAATGCCCCAGTAACAGCAGCAACATTGTATATGACACTCGGTGCAACTAGAGTTGGTAGAACAATAGTTTCTGGAACACTAACTACTAATCGCTGAACTGCTGTAACACCTCCGCTGTTAATATCTGGGTGAGATGCAGAAGTATTAGAATACACTACCCATTCAATTAAGTTATCGTCTCCGGCACCTTCTATCCACTTTAATTTAAGTAGATGCACCTGAGTCATCTCACCATGTATTGTATTGGCAAAGTTATTGATTGTGTAAATTCCCTGTCTATATAGAGGAACATTAACTTGTGCAGAGTTTGTAATGTCGACACGGGCGTATGGTAATGCGGAAGTTGTCCATGTCCATAACCAGTCACTACCATGACCAGCAGCAGGAGCATCCACTTGAATTGTCAATACTTCTGGCGAAACATCTAAATTGAATTTTAAGAAACTCGCTGAAGTAACTTCATTAGCACCGATATTGATAGTGGAATTTGTATCAAGGTATAGATCTCTAATTGGTTTAGTAGAAGATCCTATATCAATGGTTCCTGCTGTACCTGGAACAATGGAACTTCCTATATTGTTCAGGGTTGACGCTGCTACCGCTGCTATCGGACCCCATGTTCCTGCTGTCGAGTCGAATTGATACTGTCGTCCAAATCGTACATAGACTTGGCCGTTTGCTGGTGTTAATGGGAATGCCATTTTATATGTTCTCCGAGATTAGTTCTATGTATATTTATAATAGTATTAAGGTGCAACACCCCATCCACCGCCAACAGTCCAGTCAGTACGATCTGGAAGTTTTCCGTTTGAGATGTTCATGACTGTATTGGTTGTACTCATTGAACCAGATCCACCAGAATTTCTGCCGCCTCCAGCACCAGCTTCCCCAGCATTCATCATAGCAGTATCTTGAACCATCTGAGCAGCAGTTTCAGTATTTCGTTTTCCAGCAGTCGAGTTGTTCAACGAATCTCCAGAGTCATTACCCTCGCTCGCTTTCTGTACCTCTGCGACAAGTTTAGGTTCTGCTTTTGCAGCGCCCATCTTACCTAAATCTACAGTAGCACTTTCTGCCTTCAGTTCCCGAATATATTCAGCACCCTTACCACCGACGATCGGGATCGTCTCAATGATAGATGCTACCCAGTCAATGATGGTGTTCCAGATCGATCTGAATACATCGCCCAAGTTGAACTTCGGAGCATCTTCTTCACGGAATCCGAGTGCTTTAGTCACCCAATCAACTAGTGCATCAATTGGTGCAAACAGCAAGTCCATTAACCCGCCTTTGCCGACAAGGTTGTTCCATAGTGAACTTAGTGCTTCTCCAGGGTTGGTGAATACCATACTAAACCAATCGTAGACTCCTGTGATCACATTTTTGATAAGTTCCATGAAATCGAAACTATCGAGTGCCGCGGACACGTTCTCGAAACCAAGCATTCCGGCGATAAAGGAGACTGCTCCCTTTACCATGTTTAATATCTCTCCAACAAATGCTGACAAGAATCCAATGAACGCACCCTTTATCGCACCCACTATACCTCCCTCATCATATCCAGCCATAGCACCTTTTACAGTTTCTATTAAGGTTAGAATGAATGCGATAGGTGCGAATATTTTACCAAGGAACTTACCGACCTTACCTAACAATCCTCCAGCGCCGCCGATGCCACCTAGCATTTTTAAAACAGACTGTATCTTAGCGAATGCACCACTGATCATTCCCTTTATACTACTGCTGATAGTTTTAAATGCTCCAGACACATCGTCTAATCTAGCACCGAGACCAAATATTGGTGCGACCAGTGCTTTCAGTTTTCCTAGCATTGGCCCGAACGCATCTTTGAATAATTTGAATTCTTTACCGACATTATCAATTGGGATCATGAAGAACTTCTTAACAGAATTCAACATGCCCTTTACTTTACCAAGAATACCACCTTCCCCAGAAGACTTGAATAGTGCTTTAATCGAATCGAACACATTATCTACAGACTTCATTACTGATGCTATCACAGCAGTGAGCTTCTTACCCAGTGTAGACTCACTGAAGGCATTGGTAAACATTCTGAAGACGCCGGTAAAGAGTTTAAAGAATGCTACTGTTGTGTCTTTAAATTGCTTAATGTAACCGATCATGAATCCGCCCAAGAACGTCGTTAACCCAGCTAAGACACCGAATATTCCTGCACCACCATCTAGGTTTTTTGCAGCTTTCTCTTTCTTAGTGTTGTCTCGGACATCTTCCAGTGCATCAATCATGCGTTGTTGCGACTTGCCGTCTTCACGTGCTTTCTCAAGTTCAGCCAGGTTATTACCGGACATGATAGCAGCGATATCGTTCAGGACCTCGAACGAAGAATATGCATTTGCATTAATATCGTTAAGATAGTTGTTCATCTGCAATGAAGACTGTTCGATTTTAGCCGAGGTCTCGTTGGTCTGCATAACTTCTAGGATCAAATCCTGAAGATATTCTTTCTGGGTTGTTTTATCTGTTGCCATCTATAACTCCGATGATATTATCGCTTCCACGACTGTTGTCGTAACTTATTGCGCTCTTCTTCTTCCTTCAGAAACTGGACCAATTGGGCAATGTAAATTTCCCTCTCCCAAGGGATCATATGATCCAGTTCTGTCAATGAATAATTGTGATGCTGCATCATAGCGAAATTAGTCTTGTAATGGTTTACGAGACTATCATGAGAGAGGCCTAACCGAAAAAATTTGCAAGGCCTTTAATCAACAATTCATTCTGATGCCCGCACTTAATACATGTGAACTTTGCATCATGTGATAAGGATGGCATAGTTTCGAAAAACTTCTGCATCTTCTTGAACTGTTCGGAATTCAATGAGTCCACGAACTGTTCTAATTCTTTTGGAGTACTATCTCCTGCAGGATATACTTTCTCGTCGTCGAAGATATTGTCAATACATGCAATGATAGTTTTCATCGCAGCTTCTGTACCACTATACTTCACCAAGACGTTTGCATCTTTAACCGTTGGATAACGCAATTTGACACCAATCTTGTCGGTGATCATAACTACAGAATTATCTTCTTCTGGCTTACTGACTTCTAATATGTCGAGTTGAACTTCAATGTCATTCAGTGTAGAACACTCTCCACACTTAACGCCGATCTTAGATACTTCTCCGACCGACTTTGACCTCAACTTCAAAAAGACATATTCCATGTCAAAGACAGTGAGGCTATCTACGTTAATCTTATTGAAAGTACACGCGGCAATTACTTCTTTAACTGCTCGCATAACTTGTTCCTGATTTTCACTTTCCATAGCGATCATCAGGATCTTCTCTTCTTTAACCAAATATGGTCTATAAACTACATTCTCCCCAGTTGAGGGAATGATGACTGAATACTTTGGTACTTCTACAATTGGCAATGGCATGATGTGATGCTCCTTAATAAAAAATTCACTTCAACTTTATTTATTACGTTTTAAGCAGGCTTGTAACAGGACCAAGTACACCCTTCGCGATTCCTGCAACCGAGTCTACAAAACCTTCGACCACGAAGTTCTCGTACGTCATATTAATCGTTACCTTCTGAATACTGTTCTCTGCGGTATTATCCAACATGATAGCATTGATTGAGGTCGGGTACGCCTTCTCGAGTTTAACTGTATAGACTGGTATGTTATCTTTATTCAACTGAGAGATGCGCACATCTGTTGTATATGCATCAGGGTAACGCATTTCATATTTGTTTGTATCGAAAACAAGGTTAGACCAGTTATCAAACATCTTGCGCATGTAGTAATCACCCGTAAGAAGGAATGTAAACGTTACGTCTTCATTGACAAATGAGTAAGGAATCTTAACTGCTTGTTTGACGTTTTGCTTTTCTATAGTGGTCAGCGCACGTCCAGGTAGCGTACATGATTCACATAGTAAGGACACGTCACGGGGATCGTTGATAAATCCACCGAGATTTAGGTTTCCAGATAGAGCGCCAGTGATCGCAGCATTAACATCTAAGTTAAACAATGATGCTGATGGAGGTTGCATGAATATCATAAACCTATTGGTGTGTGCTGCGCCTTGGCGCTTACTGAACACTCCCTTTAGGTCGTCGATCTGTGATCCTAATATAGACATCTTATGCTCCTCTTATAGTTTTTGCGGACTTCTGCCACACTTCGGTTTTCCTAGCCTTCATAAATTGTTCTGTTGGCAAGAAGATCGCGATTTCCCACTCTGGAGGTTGTACTAGTACAATCTTAGAATCGATTTGTGATGACAAGTAATGCTTAAAGCAAGGTTCGAATTCCTTGTACTTACGCACACTACTTAATAAATTATATCTGGTACGAAACCTCGTTGACTCATCATATTTGTCATTGGTCAATGTGTCTGTCAACTTGTCAAGGAATAATGCTCTGGTCTTTGGTTTTAGATAATGTAAATTTAATCCGTAGAAACCTCCAGGAGCACGTTCAACCATGATCGTCAACGGAAATGCGTCGTAGTACGGAAGAGTCTCGCGGTGCTTAGGGTCATAGAAATACATGTACATATGACCCATCATTGTACGAGACTTGCGGATCAATGCTTCGTCTTTCAATAGTTGTTGACGATTAATCTTGCCAAGTTGTTTTACCTTGACCCTGAACCATTCACGTGCGTCATCAGTGCGGGCTTGTATGCCTGCACGAAATGCCTCTTGTTCTAATCTGTAAAGTAGCGATGCCAATTTATTTTCCTGCTGTTAATAATTTAATTCCGAGACTCTTTAAAGTATCTTCTGTCCACACAACGAACTTCCATCCTCGTTGCATACAGTATTCTTCTGCAGCTTCCCACTTAGACTGGTTCTTGACGTATGTCATAACTTCGGTTACGTATTTCTTTGTCTGACGTGCCGGTTTCTTTGGAGCAATGGTTTCTTTCTTTGGCTTGATCTCGATCAAGTAAGTTTCACCAGTATCCAGTTTAATCTTCACGTCCACAAAGTATCTATGGATACGGTTGTCGGTCTTACACTTGTAAGGGATAATAGTTTCCTCAGAACTCCAGCGTAGCACTTGCGGGTTTCTTTCGCACCACTTAAATACTTGACGTTCCCACAATGATCTGTAATACACCTTAGTAGAGTCACCATCATACTTTTTTGGGTCGCTAACCGGATATCTGCCTGAATATGCCATATAAATACTAATAAGAGTTGTTCACCTAATAACTATTTATAAGAAAAATTTATGGATTTTCCAGCCACTCAAACTCAACCGCTAACTATTAAGTATCCTGCTGAGATCGAAACATATAATAGGCTAATGCTAGAGACCGTTGCTAGAGGCGGTAATATTATAGATTACCCACTGCGAGCATCGCTGCCTATTCCAGTAGGTCTACCTATGGCTGACAACTTCTCATATGGTTCGACTAATTTGAACCAAGTTGGAGCGGTAGCACAAGATGCTCTTAATAATGGTGCAAAGGCTGCTGCGGAGAATGGAAGGAATGCGTTTAACAACTCAGGCGATTCTACTACTAGAACAGCAGTTCTTGCGCAAATTCTCAGCAAGAATGGTAGTATCGGTACTAGTACAACTGATGCGATCTCTGATGCTGTGTTATATAATAAAAGAACTCTACTCAACCCAAACCAAGTCACAACATTCTCCGGATCAAACACCAGATCATATTCATTAGACTTTAAGTTGGTAGCTCAGAGTCAAAAAGAAAGCGACGATATCCGAGAATTGATCAAGAGGTTGCAGTACAATGCCTATCCAGCAGGAAACGTGCTTGTTCTGAAATATCCATCGGAATTCAAATTAAGTGTGTTGTCTGCGGGCACACCATCTAGTGGCGACAGCGGATATAATAAATATTATTCTCCGATGTACAATTGCTTTTTGATGAACATATCGGTAGCATATAACACCAGCGGCAATTCATTCTACTCAAGTGGTGCTCCATTAGATATTTCGTTGACTCTTGGATTTCAGGAGACGAAGGCATTGACCCGTGAAGATATAGAACAAATGTATCGTGAATATCATAACGATTCTAATTAATCCAAGGTAATAATAACAATGTCATTCTTTAGAATTTTCCCAAAAGTAGATTACGATAATCTTGGCGATGGAGTCATGACCAAGGTGATCGATATCTTCAGGTTTGTTAAAACGAATCAGAAGTTTACAGATGAACTATCCCTATACATGTATTATGAAATTCAAGAAGGTAACAGACCAGACGTATTATCACAATTGCTATATGGGACTCCGGAATATTATTGGACGTTCTTTATCATTAACGAACATCTCCGCTCTGGACTGAGTTCATGGCCACTGAGTTCTGGAGAATTTGAAAAGTATATTGCTGAAGAGTATAACGGAGTTGTCGTAACGTGTAGACCACGATATGTTGTCGACGGAGATGGTCTATTGCAATCTATTGAGAATTCGTTAGCTGATAGGTTTAAAATCGGAGAATCTGTTATCGGATTTATTAGTGGTGCGACAGCTGTCATCGCTGCTAAAGATGCGTCAACACAGCAACTAACTCTAACCAATGTAGTCGGCACATTTCAAGAGAATGAGATTATACGCGGAAATACTACGCAAGATTTCGTTACTTCACATATAGTCTACGATTGGCAATTGGCTCCTCACCATTGGGAAGATGGTAACGGTAGGACTGTTAATAACCTATCATATATAAGCGGAGGTACGCCAGAGATTCAATTGAACCTTGTGACCAATAGAGAATATGAGCAGAACTTAAATGATCAGAGATCTAAGATTCGTGTCATAAGAGAACCTAGAATCTTCGAATTTGCAGACGCATACCAAGAGTTGATTAGTAAATGATTAATACAAATAGTCAGAATGCAAATACCGCTGAAAGTGGGTTTCCTTCAGCATTTAGGATTACTGAAATATTATTAACCAATGCTTATGGTAAGGCAGCCGATATAAAAGCTCTTGTCACAGGAGTATCTATTACGGAAAGTATGTACACATACGCTCTGGTCGCGACCATTGAGATTAGAGATACTGTCAATATGTTTGAAGAATATAGAATCTCTGGGCAAGAGAGAATCGATATTACGATACAAAAGCGTGATAGGGGTTCTAAAGAAATCATCAAGATTAAGAAAACGTTTTATGTATCCGAGATACCGACATTCGGTAAGATGAAGGATGCTGTTCAAGCTTTTCAATTGACTTGCGTTTCTGAACATGCTTTTTATAATCACTTAGGTTCTATCTCAAGAACTTCGCAAGGTTCTATCTCCAAGCAAATTTCGAAGATTATTACGGGAGATTTACAGTATGCAGGTATAGTTGAGAATGATGCAGACTCTAAAGGTAACGTTAAATTAATCATTCCTAATTTAAAACCATTCTCAGCAATCACTTGGTTGCTGCGTCACGCATATTCTGAAAGCGGTTCTCCGATATATGCATTCGAATCCCTGGATGGATTTAAGATTAAAACTCATAAAACATTATCAGACCAAACTCCAGTCGGCACGTATAAATTTAATTTCTTACAAGAGACTAATCCAGGAACACCTGAAGGATATGAAGAAGCTAAGTACAAGATCATATCTATGTCCAGTGACTTAAATTCGTCTAAGTACCTGATGGCTGCTAGAGGTGCATATGCTTCTACCACTAGAGTTGTCGATGTTGCAAAGAAAAAGTATTATGATGTTAGATATGATTATAATAGTAAATTCGCACAGTTACCTAACATGAGTAGTGGTGATGGAAAGAAGTTGATCTCATCAAGTTTTAAAATTAAAGATCGGACACTGAACAAACACCACGATGCGTTGACTATACATCTTAATGAGAATTCTATGGCATACGATACGTATAAGAATTATCATGACCCAGCGATACATTCTATAGGTTCTCATCAATCTGTTATGGAAAACATCGACAGTATTAAACATAGCATAACAATCCATGGAGATTTAGATATAAATGCTGGTAGAAAGATCACCATTGAAGCACCTAAGTCCATCGATCCTCAGGTGCTAAATAAGATTAAAGAGAGAGATGCTAAGAAATCTGCTCTACACGATATGATGGTCTCAGGAGATTATCTGATTACCGCTGTTAAGCACAATTTCGGTGTAGAGTACAGTTGTGCATTGACCTTGAAAAAAGATTACAGTTACTACACATTAGATTCGGCAGAATAATATTATGACAGCATTTACAGCAGATCAATACATCGACGGACAGTTCACTTGGTTCACAGGAGTTATTGAAGACCGGATGGATCCTGAGAAAATGGGACGTGTACGTGTACGTTGCTTCGGGTTTCATTCAGACTCACGTGGATTAATCAAGACAACGGATCTTCCTTGGGCAACGGTTATGATGCCTGCGACAGGAAGCACCATGTCCGGCATTGGTAATACTCCACATGCATTGTTGCCTGGGACGTGGGTAGTTGGATTCTTCAGAGATGGACCTTCTGCACAAGATCCTATCATCATGGGTTCTATCGGTGGTATGCCAGATACGAAACCAGATTCTGCTAAAGGATTTTCTGATCCGTCAGGAAATTATCCTACCATCGTCGGTGAACCAGACGTTAACCGTCTTGCAAGGGGAATCAATACTTCTCCATATGATGTGGACGTAAGTATATCTGAACCAGCAGTACCATTCGCAGCAACTTATCCACATAATAAGGTTATTGAAACCGAGTCTGGGCACAAGATTGAGTTGGATGATACTCCGGGAGCAGAACGTATTCGTGTTCATCATCACTCAGGTTCTTTCATAGAAATGCATCCAGAAGGTGATGTAGTATTTCGTCAAAAGAACAAGTATGATATTGTAATTGAAAACGACAACTGTCACGTTCAAGGGAATATCAATCTTCTAGTAGATGGTAACGTAAAGCAATTCATCCGAGGTAATTTGGATGTATTCGCCGCAGGCAATATGTCATTTAAGTCTGGTGGAAACATTTCATTCGATGCCGCTGGAGGTTACACAGAAGCTGCGAGTACGATTCATATGAACAGTGCACCAGCAAACCCCTTCGGTCCGGATGCTCAGAGGTTGGTGTTAGCTCTAGCTGGTGCTAATGCTGCATTTGATGATGATGAACTAGGAGAGAACTCAGACTTAGTGGTTCCTTCAGAAGATATCCCTGTTAAGCAAGTCATTACACCAGATACTACTCCAGAAGTTGCTAAACCAAGTCCTGTACTGCAATCGTGTGATGGAATTACTGATGCTAATATCACAGACTCGATGTTGTTATCACCTAACTTTACATTAGCAAGGTTGTCTTCCGGCGCGGTATTCAAACACACAGTACAAGCTCAGGCAGGTAACACCAAAGCAGATATCGTATGTAACTTAAAGGCACTTGCTACAAACATACTCGAACCATTACTTGCACAGTATCCTGGAATTAGAGTTAACTCTGGATTCCGTACGGTAACAAAGGGTAAGTCTCAACACGAACATGGAATGGCATGTGATATCCAATGGCCTGGAATTTCCAACAAAGAATATCTTGTGAGAGCACAGTGGATTAAGGCTAACTTGCCATACGATCAATTGATTTTTGAACATGGAAACTCCATCTGGTTACACTTGAGTCATAGTCGGGTTCTTACTAACAATAATATTCCTCAACGCAATAAAGTCCTTACATATTATCCAAAAGTCAGTCCGCAATATAAGCCTGGCATAACCCTACATTACGCATAATTATGCCAGCAATAGTAAGAGACGGGGATCCAACTACTACCGGACACGGATGTGATGCTGTGACTACGGTCACCGGACCATCTGGTAACGTATTTGCGAATAGTATTGGTGTAGAACGACAGGGAGACCCTACTTCGCCACACACAATCCTTGCCGGAGAAGTATGTGTACCACACTCCGCTGTGATCAACGTAGGGTCTTCAAACGTATTCACCAATGGCATACCTACCGCCCGAGTGGGAGACTCTACTGACGGAGGTGCTATAATATCAGGTTCATCCAACGTCTACGTAAATTAATGCTTGCCATAATTTGATTAATATGGTATAATAATCATTGTCCCAGCAGGGTAGTAGCCACTAATTATTATATAAATAATAACATGAGTACAGAAACCCTATCAGACTACAACGTATCAGGCCAGAGAACAGCACTTGTTTCGAGAAGTAAACAATATTCTGATCTAGACCTATCGTTGATACCACACCCTAATAAGAAGGATATTATACCTCTTACGGATATCGACGCAGTTCGTAATTCTGTTAAGAACTTAATACTGACTAGTAGATATGAGCGACCATTCCAGCCTAACTTAGGTTCTGGTATTAGTAGCCTTCTCTTTGAAAACTCAGGGCCCGATACACTATTCTTACTGAAATCGTATATTAGAAACGTGATATCTAATTATGAACCAAGAGTAAATGATATTAAGGTGATAGTAGAAGATGACTCTGATAATAACGCATACTATATAACTGTATCATTTAATGTAATTTCTGTAGATACAGCAGCTAACGTAGAACTATACTTAGAGAGAGTCCGATAATGGCAGTCAATTTAAACGTAACTGAATTAGACTTCGATCTAATCAAAAATAACATTAAGAGTTATCTTTCTGCTCAAGGCAAATATAACGATTATGATTTTGAAGGGTCTGGACTTTCTATCCTTCTAGATATTCTTGCATATAATACGCATTACAATGCTATGACTGCACACTTGGCATTGAATGAAGCATTCTTAGATTCTGCTCAGATTCGTGGTAACGTAGTGTCTCATGCTAAACTCCTAGGATATATTCCACGTTCTTCTACTGCACCAACTGCATACGCTGATGTGGTTGTAAATAGTCCTATTGGGACGCCGGTTCCAGCTACTTTGACTTTATCTAGAGGTGCTAAATTAATCACGGTTATAGATGGTGAAGAATTTGGATTCGTGGTAGCTGATTCTAGAACAGTCCCACACAACCTTGTTACAGACACATTTACATTTGAGAATGTTGCAATTAAGCAGGGTACGTTGAAAACTATGACGTATAGAATCGATGAGTACATGGAAACTCAGAAATTCGAAATTCCTGACGAAGATATCGATACTACAACCATCCGTGTTCGTATTAAAGCAAATGACAACTCTACCAAGTATGATATCTATACTCAGTTTACTACACTCTCAAATATAGATTCAACTAGTAAGGTATATTTCATTCAGGAAAATAGTGCTGCTAAATTTGAAATATATTTTGGAGATGGTATCATTGGTAGTAAACCGACTTCTAATAATATTGTTGAAGTTGAATATGTTTACACTGGTGCTGAAGACGCTAATGGTGCTCGTACATTCGAGATGGTTTCTGAAGTAGAAGGTAATTCTAATATCAGCGTGACTACAGTATCCGCATCTGCAGGAGGATCAGCTAGGGAATCTATCGAGTCTATTAGGTTCAATTCTCCATTGACATATATTACACAGAATCGTGCGGTAACTGCTGATGACTATAAAGCGATCATTCAAAAAGAGTATGGCGACATCGAAGCGATATCTGTGTGGGGTGGAGAAGATGCAAGTCCTCCAGACTATGGTAAAGTATTCATCTCGATAAAACCATTGACCGGAGAAGTACTGTCTGCTGCTGAAAAAGAATTCATCATAAACAATGTTCTCAAGTCGAAGAACGTAGTTTCTATCACCCCAGTGATGATAGACCCGCAATACACTTATATTAAATTAGAAGCGTTTTTTAAATATAACCCGAACTTAACTGATAGAACCCGAGCAGAACTGCAAGCGTTGGTATCCGGTGTTATTAAGACATATAATGATACTGAACTGAAGAGATTCGATGGCGTGTTTAGATATTCTAAACTACTGAGAACCATTGATAAAGCAGATCCGGCGATTCTGAACTCATACATACGTGTCTATATGTTTAAGACAGTTACTCCATCACCTAGTGCTAATAATTATTATGACCTGGAGTTCGCATCACCAATCTATACAACTAGTTCTTCAGAATCGGTAATGACTTCTACATCATTCCTAATTAATGGTATCGTGCATTATTTTGCTGATACAGTTATTCCGAATTCCAATGATCGTAGAGTTTATATGTATAAAGTTGTGAATGGTAATCGTACCACAGTGGTCACCGATGCTGGTAGAATATATACAACTACAGGGCGCTTAGTAATTAATAATTTCAAACCAGACGATTCGACTGCAATTATATTTACCGTTGCACCAAACTCAAATGACTTGGCTCCAAAGAGAAATCAATTATTGTCTATCAGTATGACGGAAGTTGCCGTAACTGGAGAAGTCGATACAATCGCAGTATCTGGTTCCGCAGGAACTGTTAACTACACCACAACTTCTCGACATAAGTAATAACCATGGCATCTATTGAAGCTACCGCAAGTACTAAGCGAAAGACCAAAGAATCTATTCGTGTAGAATCTCTACTCCCACAGGAGTTACGAGAGAATTCTACACGACTAACTCAATTGTTAGAAGATTATTATATTTTCATGAATAAGGGGTTCCAACCTTCGTATGAACTTAACTCTATATTGGAAGAGCGTGATATCGATACAGCGGAACATTATCTGGAGCAGATTCAGAAAGAGATCGCCGCAACTATCCCAAGAGCTATTCAGACCGATAAAGTTAAACTGTATAAGAACCTAGTTAGATTTTATAATATCAGGGGTTCTACAGAATCTATCGAAACGTTCTTCAGAATTCTGTTGCAAGATGAAGTCGAGATATATTATCCAAAGAATAATATGTTGATACCTTCTGCTGGTAAGTGGGATGCTAATTCGGGTAGATACCTGACGAATGATGGATTCTTGTCAGATAAGATGAAGATACAGGATTCTTATTTCTATCAAAAATTCTCATATGTCATTCGCACCGGAAATAACGTTGAAACATGGCGCGACGTATACAACAAGCTCGTACACCCAAGTGGATTTATATTCTTTGGTGAGATATTTTTGTTATTACTGGCACTATCAAGTAATGCTAAAATGCCTGGACGACAACCTGGATTAATTGCAGAAGAAGATTTACCAGTATTGATACAGATGATTGCTGCATCAAATCAAGTTTCACTTGCATATGCAGAGTTTACATTATTATTAGTGTATGCATTTATCGGGGATTTCTACATAAGAAGATCCCAACAATTCTCAGACCTTCTTAAATTTTATGATGATACACCAATGTATGCTTATGAGAATTTCACCATCCAAGACGGTATAAATAAAACAATAGATAGAAGTAACGTAGGCGTTTCTATCACAACATCATCGATGTAAGAGGTAATATTAAAATGACAGCAATAGTAACCAGCAAATTCCGAGTAGTTAACGCATCTAACTTTAAGCAAGATATCACAGACGCAGATAATAGTGTCTATGTATTCATTGGTAAGTCTGATGCTTGGTCGGATTCGGTGACTGATCTGACGGACGGTAATGCACCAACTCCGGTAGATACGAATAGGGATATCGCCGAGACATATAAAGATCTAATAGCAGGAAAGATCATCACATCTGGTGATGTAACCCACGTTGTCCCACGTTATAATTGGACTTCTGGTAATGCATACGTCGCATGGAATGATCAGGATGCGGACATATTTACAAAGCAATTCTATGTTCTTACAGACGAGCGAAAAGTATTTAAGTGCTTGAGGGCTGGAACCGGATCATCTATTGTTAAACCAACATTAGCACAAGTTCCACCAGACTCTACCGGCGGCGATGGTTATGTATGGAAGTACATGTACACGTTGGCTATTCTTGATGCTGAGAAGTTTTTAACTAACTTCTATTTTCCAGTTAAGACGGTAGTCCTACCAGTTTCTGGTCTATCCAGCGACCTATCAGAATCTGACTTGGCACAATACAATAACCAACAGTCTTCTATCTCAACGTTGCAGGGTAAAATATACGATATCCGTGTGTCAACTGGTGGAGTAGGATACACTTCTGCTACCGCAGTCATCACAGGTGACGGTACTGGCGCTGTTGCTACCGTTCAACTATCGGGTGGCGTTGTTACCGGACTGACTCTGACTAACGCCGGACAAAATTATAACATTGCAACCGTTGTAATTTCTGGTGACGGAACCGGCGCACTTGCTTACCCTATCATGTCTCCATCATATGGTCATGGGTCTGACCCCGTTAATGAATTGGGTGGACACTATGTTGGTGTCAACGTCAGATTAGAATATGATGACGGTCTTGGCGATTTCATTGTAGACAATAATTTTAGACAAATTGGTTTGATTAAGAACCCAATGGATGCATCTGGAACTGTTGTTTCATCAGCATCTACGTTCAGTGGTCTGTCTATGATTCAACTTGCAAGTGGAACTGGTTTCACTGCTGGAGATTACATCACAGGAACTACCTCTGGTGCAGTAGCATATGTCGATGAGTTTAATGCGACCGACCTTCAGATTAAGTTCCATCAGAATAATAAAACTGCATATGGTATTTTCACAAATGGCGAGCAGATTTCTGGTGCGCTAGGTGGAAGTGGTAGTTTAGTATCTTCTGCTGCCATAAGTAGTCCTGAGTATACGCGATCTAGTGGACAGATTATCTTCTTAGAAAATCGAGACCCAATTAATAGATCCGCGTCACAGATCGAAGACGTTAAAGTTATCATTGAATTCTAAAGATAAGAGAGAATAGAATGCCATTTAAGTATTTCAACACACCACCATATTATGACGACTTCGCGCAGGAAAAGAACTACACACGTATTCTATTTCGTCCGGGTCATGCAGTACAGGCCCGTGAATTAACCCAGATGCAAACTGCGCTACAGGCGCAGATCGATCGTCATGGTAGACACATATTCAAAGAAGGCACTCCTGTCCTGGGAGGTAATACCACTGTAGACAATTATCTAGATTTTGTTAAAGTCGAATCGTCTTTCGCGACCTCTGCTGGTGGATCAACCCTGATCACAGATAACTATTATGAAGAATTTCTAGGAACTTCTTTGGCTGGGCAAACGTCAGGAGTTACTGCGAACGTTATTGCTGTAGAACCATCTAATGACGATGGTCCTATCACTTTATATTTAAAGTACACTAATTCTGGAACAGATAAGGTCACTAAAGTATTCGCACCTGAAGAAGAGATGTTGTCCGATGCATTGACACAGCGCAGAGCTAAGGTCAAACCTGCTACAGATACTCCTACCGGATACGGAATGCGTTTCAACATTGATGAAAGCGTATTCTTCGTCAATGGTAATTTTGTATTTGCAGCATCTGAGTCAATTATCATTTCACGATACACGACTACGGCAAGTGTTAGGATCGTATATCAAGTTACTGAAAACGTCGTAACCATTGCTGAAGATTCTACTCTAGGTGATAATGCACTAGGAACTTCTAACGAAGCTGCTCCTGGCGCACATAGATACCAGATTCTATTGGAATTGAGTATAGAACCGTACTCATTCGACGAGCCTCGTACTGCAGATATCATTCAGTTGATGTTAATTCAAAACGGCATTGTTAAACAACGTGCTAGAACAGAGTACTCTGAACTCGCTTCTACATTAGCACAACGTACATATGAAGAGTCTGGTAACTATACCCTTAGACCATTCATGTTGAATAATCGTGAGCTGTATAATGACGGAACTAATAACGGATTATATACTATTCCACAACTACGTGCGGTATATAATTTAACATCAGAAACTGACACCCAAGTTATCGCTTACGGAGAGTCTAGACTGGCTGTCGGATTAGAGAAATCTGTTGCATATGTTAATGGCTATCGTATTGAACTAGAAGATATTAAATATATTTCTCTAACAAAATCTAGAGAAACAGAGTTCTTTAATGCTGCGGCAATCGTAGCAGACTTAGGCAACTATATCTACGTTGATGTAACTCAGTCATTACCAGACGTAGATACGTTCGCAACGTTGAATCTGAAGAATTCTTTGGTCCTCGGTAATTTGATCATCGGCACTGCTCGCGCGCGTTCAATTGAATTTGTATCTGGCACAACATACAAGTTATATTTATTTGACGTACTCATGTCAGGCAGCGAGGTATTCGGTTCTGTTGATAATATTCAACAAACGATTCCAACTGGTGCACAGTTCCTTGCAGATATTAATGTTACATATGGTGCTAAACTCCAAGATACTGCTACGAACTCTTTAATATACCAACTACCGTTCAGTACGATACAGACACTTACTACTGGTGGTATCAACGATACATTCTACATATCTAAGAGAACCTCTAGTAACACCGACGTGACCGGAGGAATTTCTACACTTTCGGTTTCTGATGGTGCTATACAACCATATAATAATGGCGATTGGATTGCAACTGATGCATCTTCAGGCGTTGCATTAACCATTTCTGGTGTATCTATCTCTTTCAATGTTCCTACCGGCGTATCTACTGCTGTGGTATCATTCTCTGGATTCTCAGATGGTTCTGCTACAATCATCTACCCATTGGAAAAGAACCTAGCTAGAAAAACTAAGTCCCTAGTGAGTAATCATCAGATCAGCAAAACTGCGCCTAATGTAACTCCTGGCGGATACGACTCATTAGGTCTTACCGATGTGTATCGAGTGGTATCGATTAAAGATACTGGTGTTGCATTGGATGCTGGTCCACTAGGTACTCCGGACTTCTTAAACATTACTGATAGATACGAAGTAGATAATGGTCAACGCGACAACTTCTATGGAATCGGTAGGATTCGATTGAAATTCGATGCGACTCCTCCAGTCGGCGATCTGGCAATAGTTGTGGATTACTTCCAACATAGTTCTGGAGACTATTTTACAGTAGATTCATATTCTTCTGTCGACTATGAGTATATTCCTGCATTCAATTCTTCCAAGGGTCTTATTCAATTGCGCGATGCGCTAGACTTTAGACCTACTAAAGATAACACAGGAAATAACTTCACGGGAACGGGCGCATCACTGGTCGATGTTATAAAACCTGGATCTATCATTAAAGCGGACTTGACATATTATATCAATCGCTTGGATAAAGTGTTCGTTGACAAATACGGTAACTTTGGAATTGTTGAGGGCGTATCTGCTCTATCTCCACAACCTCCACGCGACCCACAAGACTCGATGATTCTATATGAATTATTAGTCGGTGCTTTCACATTTGGTCCAGAAAGCATTAATGCTCGGATGATCGACAATAGAAGATACACCATGCGTGATATCGGTAAACTAGATCGTCGAATCAAGACACTAGAATACTACACTACATTGTCATTATTGGAAAAGGAAGCTGAGAATTATGACCTACCTGCTGACCATTTCAAGAATGGTTTCTTGGTAGATAACTTCTACGGACATAATGTGGGTAATCCATCTCATCCAGACTATTCCGTATCTATGGACAAGTCTACTGGTATCATGCGACCACAATATGTAGAGTCTGAAGTACGCTTGCACTGGAATGACGCAGTTAGTACAGGATTGCGTAAGACTGGTCCTTTATTAACACTAGATTACACTACAGAATCCTATATCGCACAACCATATTCTTCATATGCAGAATTTGTAAACCCATATAACGTGTTTACATGGAATGGTGATATGAAGTTGTCTCCAGAGTCTGATAACTGGAAAGATACCGAAACCCGACCTACAGTTATTATTGACCAAGAAGGTGTATACGATTCATTCGTGCAACTTGCTGACGCTGCTGGTGTTACTGGAACTGTATGGAATGAGTGGCAGACCAATTGGTCAGGAGTTGTTCCAGGTGCTACCTCAACATCATCCACTTCATGGAGAGATGCATCTCAACGTGGTGTCGGCGGCCGTGGACTTGCTGTGGTCACAGGAACTACTACCATTGGGACGACTCAGACCAATAGTGTTAGAAACGGCGTTCGTACTGAAGTCGTGCCCGATACAGTTACCACAGATTTGGGTGATCGTGTAGTAGAAGTTAACTTCGTACCATTCATCCGGTCGCGCATTGTGTCATTCAAAGCAGATCGTATGAAACCAAACACGAAGGTGTATGCGTTTTTTGACGGCAAGGATGTTACTCAATATGCAACCATGACCAGCGAATTCTTTGAATTCAGTGTGTTCTCAGCTGCTAATCCACAATACACATCTTCACATACGTTTAATGGTAAGACCTCATGGCCGCCCGAATTGTCTACCAGAATCGATCTAACTACTGATGCATCTGGTTCTATATTTGGGTTCTTCATAGTTCCTAACAATACTGCAATGCAGTTTAGGACTGGTCAACGTATCTTTAGATTAACGGACAGTCCGACCAATACTACTAATTCGACCACCACATACTCTGAAGCAATATATGAAGCTGCTGGACTAATTGAGTCGAAGGAAAATGTGGTTCTTTCTACTCGAGTTCCACGCATTGATAGAACTTCTGTCAGTGGTGCTCAGACAACATTTGAACGTGGAGTTATCGCATCACAAACTCAAATCACTGGTTGGTATGACCCGCTCGCACAGACTATCATGGTCGATGAACCAGGCGGTATCTTCGCAACTTCGATTGATCTATACTTCGAAGCATTTGATGAGAATGTTCCAGTATCAGTTCACTTGGTAACTACTCTTGTTGGTATTCCTAGTATGAATATCATCCCTTTCTCAAAGGTTACTAAGACACTAACTTCTGCTAATATATCCGCAGACGCATCAGTTGCTACTACCTTTACTTTTGAAGCGCCAGTGCACTTACAACAAGGTATAGAATATGCTCTGGTGATTTTATCCATGTCTGATAAACCTAAGTGTTTTGTTTCAGTAATGGGTGATTATGACTTGACGAATCCAACATACCGCATCTCTAAACAACCATACACTGGAGTATTCTTCAAGTCACAGAACGCATCCACGTGGACACCTGAACAAGAGAAAGACCTTAAATTTAATTTGAACCGTGCTGTGTTCTCTAGTTATGGCGAGGCTATTTTCAATAACTCTGAACTACAGTATACTTCACTAGGAACAGATCCGATATACACTACCAACGGGTCATCGATAGTTAAAGTCTATCATAAGAATCATGGGTTGTTTGTTGGATCTGAAGTCATATTGTTCGGTATCGCAGTAACTGAATCTGTAAACATGAACGGGATTCCAATTGTAGAATTGAATAAAGAGCACTTTATTACTCGAGTTGAAAAGACGTATTATGAAATTACCGTAGGTTCTACTGCTACTGCAACTGGTCGTGCTGGTGGATCATCTGTATTAGCACTAGGTAATAGATTGATGGATGTGATGCAATTAGCGGTTCAACAATTGGTTACGCCGAATACTAATATAGATTGGTTTGGTAAAGTTAGTAGTGGTCGGTCAATCGCTGGTACGGAACAACCTTACGTTGTGACACCATACTTCCCGATCATCGCTAATGAGAATACATATTACAATAGACCACAATGTGTTCCAAGTACATCTAACCAGACCGGCGGAGTTCCTGGAACTACTTTCAAGGGTGTGATGGAAACTAACTTGAGTAACATTTCTCCAGTCATTGATCTGGACAGAGTATCTATCTTCACAATCTCTAACATGATCGACCATCCAACTGGGGTTGATCTTACTGACAATAGAAACTATGTAGAAAACTTTGTAGAAGAAACTAGTGCTACAGGCGGTTCTTCGCAATCTAAATATATAACTAGAAGGGTAGCATTGACAAAGGATGCTAACCAGATTCTAATTATCTTAGATGTAAATAGGCCAAGTGGAACTGATGTTGAAGTATACTACAAGGTACAAGCAGCAAACGACATCGATTTTGATTCTGAAAATTGGCAATTACAAGGACCTGATACCGCAATCGGATTCAGCGAAAACTTAACTTCATATAAAGAAGTCGAATATTCGATCACCACCGAAGATCTTAACGAAGTTGAGTTTAGTAGTATGGCTATTAAGATCGTATTTAAATCTAGTAACAGTGCTATCGTCCCATCATGTAAGGCTCTAAGAGCAATTGCAATTTACGGTTAATTGAGGTATAATATATGGCAAACAAAAAGAGTGCGGGACCTTCTATAAATTTAGAACTTATTCCGGTAGAAGATTCTAAACATCTAGGTCGAGATCCCCACTCTAAAGCCATACTAAATACTAATAATAAAGCATACATGAAGGCGGTTCAAGCGAAACGAGCCAAGAAAAGCGAAGTCGACGAACTTCAAGTATTACGAGATCAGGTCGCAGAATTATTGGAACTGGTAAAACAACTTCTAGGAAAAGCAGAGTAACATGGCACTTATCAACACACTAAAAACCGACACGTTTGATGCATGGCGCATCAAGACGAATACCACTGCTTCAGAATTAGGAGATAATGCACTTTTAATCGCTAATCCTACACTGACTGCAACTAATGCAGTTGATGCTATTCTTCAAGTGTTGATAAAAGCAGAAACTGAAATTGGCACCATCGGCGCATTAACTACTACTGCACAATCACTTGTTGGTGGTATCAATGAACATGATGCTGAGATCGGAGTTCTATCTACATTAACAACTACTCAGAAAGGAACCATAGTAGGTTCTATCAACGAGTTAGATTTAGATATTGGTGCACCTTCATCATTAACTACTACTGCTAAAAATAATATAGTTTCTGCAATCAATGAACTTGATGCCGAGCACGGAGTATTATCTACATTAACTACAACCGCTAAAGATACACTTGTAAGTTCTATCAATGAGATCGTTGCTCGCGAAACTTCTCGCTACGATAATACTGTTAAATTAGATCTTACACACTCTAGTGTTGGTGGAAGTAATAATTCTACGCAGAATATACTTTCCAATATGTCTTTGCCTGCTGGAAAGACATTCGATATCCTCGGCACACTTAACATATCAAATGGTAGTTTAATCGTTGGTGGTGCTAACGGATCACTTAATATTAATACTACATTCCTTGGATTGGGTGATGTCAATTCTCCAGATGCTCCAAGCGGCGGTATCATTATCAATAGAGGAACGGATGGGTCTAATCCGAGGCCTGATGTACGAATCTATTGGGATAAGACTGACAACAAGTGGCATCTTAAAAGACTTGATGCCGGCGGTTCATCAATCACTCCGTATATATTAGATGATATCAATTTCTCTGATATCATTACTAGTGGCAGTCAAGCTGGTATCGCAGTTACATACGATCAGGCTACTAATAAATTAGACTTTGATGTAAATGATTTCGCAATCACATTGACTGGTGATGTATCTGGAACTGCGACGGTTACTAACTTAGGCAATGTTTCTATCGCCACAACTGTTCAACCTAATATGGTTGCACTCGGTACAGATACCACTGGTGCATATATAAAAACTATTAGCTTAGATGTAACCCCTGGAATTCCAGCAGGAATTAGTTTCTCTGCGGCTAGTGGTGCTGGTGGAGAATCTACCGACCTTAGTGCGCTAAAAGTTGATACTACGGTTGCTAGAACATTTGGTGTACAGAGTATAAGTGGTATCAAGACATTTGTCGATAAACCCATCTATTCTTCTGGCATAACCACTAATGCAATTTCTACATTACATTCTGCTCTTGTTACCAATGATCTAACTATCCAAGGTAACTTAATTGTAACTGGTACAACCACTACAGTTAACGCTGAGACAGTAACTATTGCAGATAACATCATTGTTCTTAATAGTAACGCTGCAGCAACACCTACAGAGGACGGTGGGTTTGAGATAGAGCGCGGCAATCTGATAAATTCTAGTCTTCTATGGGATGAAGCTGCTGATGACTGGAAGATGTATAATGGTACAGCTTCTTATTATCTGGTCGGTACATTGATCGCAGGTAATACTGGAGTAACTGTATCTCAAGATTCTACAGAGAAAGCTCAATGGACTATCAGTCACAGTGACACATCATCACAGGCATCAGTCAATAATAGCAATGGTAACGTCATTCAAGATATCACTTTAGACACCTATGGTCATGTCACCGCTCTTGGTTCGTATGACCTAGATAATAGATATTTCACAGAAACAGAAGCTGATGCCAGGTTTGTGAATGTCACTGGCGACACGATGACTGGCGTATTAACAAACTCTGCTGGGTTCGTTGGTCCATTGACTGGTAATGCAAGTACTGCTTCTAGTGCTGCTAAATTGACTACTGCACGTACTATCACATTAGCGGGTGATGCTACAGGAACTGTTAGTTTCGATGGAGCGTCTAATGCAACTCTTACTGTCGCAGTTGTAGACGATTCTCATAATCACGTAATCGGCAACATAGATAACTTCACCGAAGAAGTTCAAGATCTTGTTGGTGCTATGTTCAGCGGGATTGATCAACCGGATGAAAACGGCGTCAGTATATATTATGATGATGGCACTGGTAAGATCCGAACCGATGTGAACGATTTCGTGATCACATTGACTGGTTCTATTACTGGATCCGGGTCTGTCGATAACTTAGGTGATGTTACTATACATACTACTAGTAGTAATACTGATAATGATTTGAATGCCTTAATTGATGGAAGAATGCCAAAAATATATAATGTATCAGGAACTCAAGTTTTCCCATAATTCGGAATTAATACAATATGTCTAGACCATTAGCGATAAAATATAACTCACAGACTGCTGCATTCCAAGGGCTCCAGGAGATGAGTGATTCTGAGATGGGGAACACTCTTAACAGCCTAGGTTTAGCTATGGCTAACAAACCTGCTTCAAATGGAAACTTGACGGTTAACGTAAATGGGACAGGAACTGTTATAGGTGCTTTTGTAGATACATCTCGTCCAGATGTGGTCGGTTCTCATCCGGTGGGAACTTCGGTAATATCTGTTCAATCTATATTCAATCAGGTATTAAGTGCGGGTTCTATCTCACCAACTAGGCCTGTAGAATGGTCTGGTGGTGCGATGCGTCAGATGAGTGATGCTAGTCTAAGAACAGACATCTACGATAAGATGGTAGTTGCGTTAGCTGCGAAAACTACCGGCGCATACGTAATGCAACCGAACACTCCTACTGGAGGAACATGGGTTCAGATAGCGTCTATAACTAATGCTATGCAGTCTGCAGGCAATACCACATACTTATGGCGCAAGACTAATAATTCTGCACCATCAACAAAACGACCCTTGAAGCTGGGTGCAGAATTGATAGAGATGAACGATGCTGATATCGCAACCATGTTCGATGATTATGCGAATTATGTAATCGACACAGGCAAGGGTAAGTATGCCGTATCGGATGCTGCGCCTTCTGGCGGAACTTGGGTGAAGATGGGGGCGACTGTCACCGATACTATACGTAGATTGGGTAATCAAAGTTATACCGGATATTTCACCAGAAGCTTTAGTGGCGCATACACTACATATACTCCATTCAGTTACACCGGATATTATAGTAGAGGATATACTGGATCATATACTGGGTATTATCAGTTCACAGGGGTTCAGCAAAACCCCATATACTATAGTGGGCGTTTAGCCGGTTATTACCAAACACCTACATATACTTATTATGTTGGAACTTACAGTGGAACATATAATAGTAATGTGCCAAAGGACCGAACCGGAACTACTGTGGGATACGTTCCGACATCGAGTTCGACACAGATCCCAAAGTCATATTCGGGGCTGACTGTATTGACTACGGTTGATAACATTTCAAATACTAATTTATGGTTAAGGACAGGATAATTAAAAATGGCTAATCCAATTTCAAGAACATTTCAAAATGTAACATGGCAAAATATCGAAACTAAACAGTCAGTCAACTGTCATATTCTGATAAATATGGATGATGGTACTACTCAAATCTTTGAAGCTACTGTCACCAATCCATCTAAAGAAGAGCTTAACCCAGATTGGGTTGCAATCATGGAAAAGTTTGGCACTGATGTTATCGACGCCAATACTACAGAAGCGATTCAAGAGCGAAATACTCAACGTGAAGTTGCTCTCGTCGATAGAGACGACCAAGCGGGAAAAGATATAGAATTTAAAAAGCAAGAAGCTCTATTCGCGATGAAACTAGATGCGTTCGAAATCGAAGTTATTAAAAATTCAACAGATCGTGCTGCAAAGGCTTTGATACGTAAGGCGAAGTCTCCTATGGAAGTTCAGGCATACGCAACTATACTATTGATGAAAGAACTCGAGAATGTTAAAAAAGACACCGAAGCAGGTACAGCAGAATAATGGGTTTCTGATTGTTGCTACAGTATCTAAAGCATATTACGTAGCAGCAATCAATCTAGTTAATTCTATATTAGACTTCTATCCTGAAGCGAAAATTACATTATTCACTGAACCCGAATTATTCGATGAGCAGCATAGGAAATTATTCGATGTTGTAGACCTATCAGCACCACATCATAAGCGTGCTAAATTATTCGCACTCCCCAAAACATCTTATGATATAACAGCATACATTGATGCTGATTGTGAAGTCCGGGACGAAGAAATATCAAACATATTTGATCAATTAGGTAAAAATGACATTGTACTTACCAAGATACGTGCGTATTCTGGTGCGGATCTGGTGATATCTGATACTGAGACTATGTACTGGCATTGTGGAGTCTTCATATATAATAATAAAAAGAAAACTCTTCAGATGATGCAAGATTGGTGGACAGAATATGATCTGCAGTTATCTTGTACAGAATGGTTATGGCCACAACACAATGAATCGATGCGCCACTGGGATCAATACACGTTCTATAGACTATATACTTCTAAGAAATATAAAACCGTGAAAATAGATGTCTTCCCTGGAGAAGACGCTAGATGGAACTATGTCTTCAACTATAAACCTGAAGAAATCACAAAAGATCCTATTATATTTCATTATTCATTATCAAGTCAAAGTATAGATGCAGGAAATATTAATAAAAAACCGGACGTTAATACAAACTCTTAATTGGTTTTCTGACTGGGCATTTTCGCAAGAGCAGTCTACCTTAAATGAGTTAGTTCAAACTGCTGATGTGAATGCTGATGAAGCATGTTCATTAGAATATTTACATAAGAGGCAAGAGTTACCTAATATAGATTCTGGATATCCAATGCACTCAATTGGATTCGACTTGAATAATGCGAGTCGAAGTCGAATGCCTGCTGGATGGCATGAGATCGGTGCAGAATTAGATTCCCGTATGATCACTGCACTTGGGGTCGGATTCAACGCACTGAAAATGTATTATCCGGAGAACGGTTATATCGGTTGGCATAACAACTCAAATTGTGCTGGGCAAAACTTGATAATGACGTACACACCTCCAGATAGTCAGGGTGGTTATTTTCAATTCCAGAACCCTATCACAAAAGAACTAGTCACGATGCACGACTCGGAGGGATGGACAGCTAAGGCTGGGTACTTCGGGTCATATAGAGAACCCGATAAAGTCATTTGGCACACCGCCAGATGTTATAATAAACCCAGATTAACTATATCATATGTTATACGTGATCAGTGGATGTGGGAAGAAATGGTTCACGACATTCAGGCGGACCAATAACTTTCAAAGTCATCATAAACTCTTGAATCTATATAATATCCAGAAGTGTTCGTATAGTCACCGACCCCGTTGAATAGACATACCATTCTTTCCGGTAGATAATATAGCGGGAATCTGTTTCCTCTTAGATCTTTGTATAGGTAGTTTGTGTAGTATTCTTGCTCCACTTCGAATGATACCGTATCATCGTATCCCCATACTCTGCAGTATACCCAATCAGTAGGCAGTGTATTATATTCGTTGGGATGTTCAGAATCTAGATAAGTGTCAATACCCCTATACTTAAACATATAATATTCAGGGTCGCCGAAAAACTTTTTAAAATAACCTTTAATACACTTGCTATTCCATATGATAATACTGGAGTTAATAGGTGGACTATGTTTGGTTATTAATGTGGTTCTCCATTGAGCTTTCAATACAAATAGATCCTCTCCATTGTCGAAGTTAAGTATTGTATCAATGTTGTTTTGTATAACAATGTCTAAGTCTAAGAAAACACATTTACCATCTACCGGAAGTTCATCCGACAATATCCATAGCTTCCACCACCACTTCTCAAGTTCATAGTCTGGTAAATTAATAATATTAATACCATCAGATATGCCTGCGGGATCTTCTGTCGCACAGTGTAATGTAAACTCTTTAGTGGAGTTCTTTTTCAGCATAGTGTAAAGTCGATTGACCATAGATGCATCATACTTGTCTCCCCACTTGAGACAGATTACATTAACCATTTAATTGACCTATTAGAGTATATCGTGTTCCTCTCTCATCAGGTAGTTCGTTCTCATATAATAACTTGGCACCAACAGGCATCTGTGATTTAAATTCTTCTATAGAACTCACACAGTTAGTGTGCCCCTCTATCTGATACATGTTATTAGACTGAAATGCAAAATATGCATTATCACCAACTTTATCCCAAAATGGCCAGTCCTTCATGGGGTTCATATGTTCGCATGATGTATTAATAATCAAGTTAACGTCCGGCTTGCTTATAGGGTGTAGAAATACATCTTTAGCACACCATAAGATATTATCATATTCTTTAAATAACCTATTTTTACCTATTCGTATCACAGTTTCATCTAAATCCATAGCAATAATTTTACGCACTTTATCGGATAACAATGGTATCAGTATGCTGCCGTACCAACATCCCATTATAAACACATCCGAATCGCTTCTCAGGATACCCAATTCTTCGATCGATCTCAGTAACGTTTTCTTAGAGTTAAATTGGTTATCGCTGAACGAGTCTATAATATCTAAGGAACTTTCCGGAAGATCCTTAATCGCATTTAACACATTTCTAAATAACGTTTCATCTATCATTTCGATTTACTCACCATAAAATTATCTACTACTAATATATCTAGGTCGGTCTTTATGAATGTAGAATATGCTTCATCCGGAGTTTCTACGATAGGTTCTTGACAATTGAAACTCGTATTGAGTAACATAGGTATTCCAGTGATTTTATAGAACTCGTTTATTAAGTCATAAAACTTCTCGTTAAATTCCCTAGTCACAGTCTGAATCCTTGCAGTGTTATCTACATGAGTTACTCCTGGGATCTTATCAGATTTTACCGGAACGATCCTAGACATATATGGGCTGGGTTGATTAGTGTCAAAGTACTCTTGATAATGTTCTTCTAATACAGATGGCGCAAATGGTCGGAAGTCCTCACGTTTCTTAATAGTAGTATTGATGATATTTTTTATATCAGGGTTTCTAGGATCTGCAAGGATACTCCTATTACCTAATGCACGATTACCACTCTCAGATTTCCCTTGATACCATCCAACGATTTTACCATCAGCAATAGATTGAGCAACTTTCCTTATGTCCAGAGCACCGTCGAACAACGATTCGTCTACAGTATGAATCTTGCCCGCATATGTTTGTGGCACATGTATATTATTATTCAACATATAATCAGCGTGCATGTATGTTCCCAGAGATTGACCCTCGTCTCCTGCTGCTGGAGGAACGTGTACCCTAGTATAATGCCTGGTTAATTCTTCATTCATATATCCATTATAAGAAACACCTCCTGCAATACAAATGTTATCGGAGCTTTTTAGAGGTATAACAATATCTCGAATAATCTCTATTGTAGCAAACTGTAGTGTATGCGCTATGTCTTCTTTTCGATAGTGTTTAATGAATTCGTATCCACCACTACCCATTCTATATCTATCGATCATCAGATGTAGTTCTGGATAATACTTTCCATATGCAGATAGACCCATAACTTTACCAGCACCTAAGTATCCAAATCCAAGTGCCTTCGATATCTGGTTCCATGTTGTACCGAGATTAACCTCTTCAGATAAGTCTGTTAGATCGCCGTTCTTATCGAAGAATACGCAATTAAATTTCCATCCACGGCCATCTATCGCTAGTATATCAGACTCTTGGTATCCGGAAGTTAAATAAGCATATACTGCATGAGATTGATGGTGGTCTATGTAATATATGTTATCCCAGTTGAGGTATTCCCACAAGTTCTTCGGAGTAAAATCTTTGTATTCTGTATTAGGAATTGCCTTGTCAATTAGAGCAGATACCATCTTCTCACCTAAGTTTGAACATGTGAATGCAATTACTTCAGCATCACTTCTCTGATTCAATCTAGGTAAAATATGTTCAGTATAGAAGTCTCGGCCTGGTTCACGATTGGAAGGATCATTAGGGACTAGATTATGTTTGCGCCGAGTATAGCGTTCCGCTTGATTATGAAATGTGCCATCATACGTATTATGATCGTGCATATTTATTGCTGCACTGAATATCTTCATTTTAATCTGGAGTTGTAGTTTAATACATTTATTATATGATACACATCTTTGGTGTTTACCGCATCGGTACAAGTTTTACAGTAACTCTCATATTCAAATAAACTGAAGTTCATCATCTTATCAACGTTCTCTTGATTAACATCAAATGTGCGAGAACCGTTTATAGCCTTCCTGCTACAATGTCGAATCATCTGTAGTTCGAAATCAATGACTGGCACTGAAGGGAACGTAGAACACAGTTTACGATTGATCTCTGCTTCTTGATTAGTTACGTTGTACGTAGGTGATCTGGAGTTATACTCTTTGAACTGAGTGTTCTTATGATCTAATGCAGAAAGGTCGAAATTGTCTTTATATATTTCGTATCTTGGAGTCATGATTATAAGATTGTAGTTATTCTTATCATTCTCCGGAAAGAAGTCGTAGTTCCCAAGTTTCTCGATCCTGTCGTCATGGAAATCTAATACCAAGTGTTCTACATAATTGATACTAGGGTCTTCTAATACCCAAGGATATTTCTTTCGTATAAGTGAGTTAGACAGTATGCACAACTGAACGTTGGGGTATTTCTGAATCTCATCTACAACTTCTCTAAGGTTCTTTATCAGTCCAGGTTCCCCACCTAGTAAGTTTATCCTGACTTTATAGTTCTTCATACACTCTAAAGTATTTTTTAAGAACACCATGTCTACTATCAGGTTACGCATCTCCAGCGTCCATGCTGTACAATAATAACACGACTTATTACACGACTTAGATAAATAGAAATCTACGTTTAAATAGTTTTCTTTTTTTATATCATTAAGACTTTTCATATGAGATCTCGACTTCTTCCCCAAATTGGGTTTCTAACAGGGTGAATATAAATTTATTAAATGCTACCTTTAGTTGAAACTTCACTGGTTCATCAGCAAACACAGAATCGATCTTAGACTTTGCCCAAGCATGATCAAGGAAACATTTTTCAACAAGGTATGAGTATATATTATCAACTTCTAACCCGATTAGAGCCTTGTCTATAATAGCACTATCTCCTATTAAATGTTGAAATATTTCATACAACTGTTTTGGAAATTCATCAGCTCCAATGGGAATCATGTTATAGTTCTCGTCGAACTTAAACATATGCATAGATGGTTCTTGGATAATTATTTCTGTCATATAAAATTCACTATTCTTTCATACTCTGGTTTAAGGTCAGTATCAAACCAACCTTCCTCTTTAGCAGCGTCTACCCGATAGCTATGGCCCTTACCCATACTTAATATCAACACTGGAGTATCCTCTATAAAGGCAATTCCAGCAGATTTCCACACTGATGCATTGCCCTTAAAACATCGTGTGTATGATATATCGATATCTTTTTCTAAACACAACCCCGTCAGTATGTTTACAAAAAATCCAACTTCTAAGTATGCTGTACCGAAGTCACTGTTTAATGTACTGCTATTACTTTGCTCATATCGACGGCCGCGGGCCATTCTCCTAAACATCTCCTCATTCGGTTGATCTTCATGCCTTAGTGTGAATATTATCATGTGACTACATGTTTTCATATGGAGAAATTCTGGATTAATGTGGTTATCAGGCACACCACCACTACCATCATCATTAGACCTACATATGTCTAGAACGATATCTTTATACTCTTGATGCTGATTTCCTAATACATGCGCCTTGTATGGCATGAACTGGTTTTTTGAAGGTGTCATACTCCACGTTTTTCTTAATAAAGAGTCTATTAATTCAGACGATATTTCCACACTAGTGTCATATTCTCTCACATGTTTTCTTTTCTTAAATATTTCTTCTATCATTAGAGTTTCCTATAATGTTGATTTAACTAATTGAATAATAGAACTCACCTCGTCTTCTCTCATCCATGCGTGTATTGGTAGAGACAATATGGTATCCGATACTAATTTAGAATTGACACATTGATCTTTTCTATGTAAGACCTTTTCATACATTGAATTAGATGCCAATGGAGTTTCGTAATGTATAGATGCATTTACTGAACCTCTAACGATATCTCTAGTACTCTTATCTTCTAGTCTAACTGTATACTTATGGTAATTGTGGTTCAGTCCACCAGACATCGTCTGTACATGTACTGGAAGATCTTTAAACGCATCACTATAAATCGATGCAATTTCTTGGCGTCGAGTTTGATTCTTTTCCATGTGCATCATACGTAGATTAATGACCTCGGCGTTCAGCACATACATTCTTGAATTAAACCCAAGCATAGAAAAGTCTTTATCTTTACCATGTCTACGAATCTTCTTCACTGTACTTGCAATCTTGTCGTCGTCGGTCAATAATACACCTCCGCCATTAATTCCTGAGATTACTTTATTGCTGTTGAAACTGTAGACACTAGAATCTCCAATGGTTCCAGCTTTAATACCATCCAAACTTGAGCCCAGACTTTGCGCCGCGTCTTCGATGAATAGGAGTCCATGTTGTTTGCAGTAGAATTCTATTTCGGAAGTGTCTGTCATATTTCCAAATAGATGTACGTATACAACCGCCTTTGTCTTATCCGAATGCATCCTCTCAATGCTCTCTATATCAATATGATATGAACCCAAATCTATATCACAGAATATAGGAGTTGCACCTACCATAGAAATACACGCAGCAGAAGATATCCAACTGAAGTCTGGCACAAGTACTTCATCTCCAGGACCAATTCCGTGAGCCAATAGAGCAAAGTGCAGCGCATCTGTTGCATTACTAACGCTTATGGCGTGTGTTCTGCCGATCCTATTCGCGAAGTTATGCTCAAACTCTTCATTATTTTCATAGTTGGTCTGTGACATAAACCTGTCGAACATAGTCAAGTACGCTTCTTTATTCTCTAGGTATTCCCTATCCCATCCATCATATGATATCATAACTTCAAACTCTCCGTTTCGATTTGTGAAAAATTAATTCTGAAGACATAAACCCCCACCATGAAGATTTACTCACTTCAGACGTGTACTCTTTACCCGAAGGTTTCGTGATATCGAATTTTACACTTTTTCTAAGTGCGGGGCTTGCTGTATTAAAGTTCCTGTTTGTAGCTATAAACATTAATGATATATCTTCGTCTTTGGCAATCTCTATAGCACGATCCATTTCATGCTCATTATAACCGAAAATGATATATTGCCATAATACTAAATGCCCC
>OOFT01000012.1_pt1 | contig 39868 bp, 36 predicted proteins | sample 1670301 | NCBI WGS metagenome assembly OOFT01 (sample SAMEA98140918, study PRJEB22522) | marine metagenome | biome: marine biome; feature: marine water body; material: sea ice | place: Arctic Ocean | collected 11-Sep-2015 | depth 0.3 m
CTTTTATAAATACTGCACAGCCATGGTCGCGGCGCCGATGATGCCGGCGGCATTCTTTGTCTCAGCGGGCACTAATTGAGTTTTTACTTTTATGAAGGGAAAAAACTTTTCGTGTGATTTGCTTGCTCCGCCGCCAACTATAAATAGTCCCGGGCTAATTAGCTTTTCTAGGTGAGCGAAGAACTTTTCTAGCCGCTTGCCCCACTGCTCTTGAGAAATTTGGTCGCGCTGAAACGCACCGTACGACGCGTAGCTTTCAATGTCGATGTATTCACCAATATCTAGATGCCCGAATTCGGTGTTTGGGACCAGCGTCTTCTGGATAAAAAGTGCTGAACCAATGCCGGTTCCGAGAGTTGCCATAATTGTGACTCCGCTTGCATTCCGTCCGGCACCGTAGGTCATTTCGGCGACTCCGGCTGCGTCGGCATCGTTGAGTACGTGGACCCTCCGATCGAGTGCAGCTGTGAGTAGGCCTTCGGCACCCAAATCGATCCAACTATCGCTTATGTTGGCGGCTGATCGTGTAATGCCATGGGTGACAACTGCCGGAAGGCACACACCGACCAAGGCACTTGAAGGAGCCTCGAGTTGGCTTATAAGTTCCTTGCAAATTTGAGCAACCGCATCGGGCTCTGCGCCATCGGGTGTTGGAATCCGAATTCTTGAGGAGGCAAGCTCTCCAGTTGAGGTGTCAACTAGCGCAGCCTTAATCCCGGTGCCACCTACGTCGATACCGATTGAAATGCTTGTCATCTAGAGCTCCGTAAGTATTTCCGGGCCAGTTTCGGTTATCAAAATAGTGTGCTCAAATTGCGCGGAGAATTTTTTGTCTTTGGTCGTGATGGTCCAGCCATCGTCCCACATGTCCCAATCTTGAGATCCGAGCGTAAGCATAGGCTCAATCGTGAATACCATTCCGGGTTCGATTAGATCCCGGTAAGCCGGTTCGTCGTAGTGCGGAATTATTAGACCGGTGTGGAAGCTGGTCCCAACTCCATGACCGGTGAAGTCACGAACAACTCCGTAGTTGAAGCGCTTCGCATAGCTCTCGATAGCTCGCCCGATAATGTTGACTTCTCTACCGGGAATCGCGGCTTTTATGCCTCGCATCATAGCTTCGTGAGTGCGCTCCACTAGTAATTTGACTTCCTCTGACGCTTCTCCTGCAATCACAGTTCCGTTGTTATCACCGTGGACTCCGTCAAGGAATGCGGTTATGTCAATGTTTACGAGGTCACCCTCTTCGATGACCGTGTCATCAGGTATGCCATGGCAAATCACCTCATTCAATGAGCTACACAGAGATTTTGGAAACCCCCGATAGCCAAGTGTTGAAGGATAGGCTCCGCGGTCTATTAGGAATTCATGCCCTATCTGGTCCAGCTGATCCGTGGTCACGCCTGGTTTTACCGATGCAAGAACAGCTTCGAGGGCTTGTGCGGCGAGCTTGCTAGCTGCGCGGATTCTTTGAATGGTTTCTTCCTCGTACTTGTCGCCACCCTTGTGCTTGGCGGGTCCGCTCTTTCCAACATACTCTGGTCTAGCTATGTTTGAAGGTACGATTCGCGGTGTGGATATTTTCCCGGGGATAAGGCTGGAATTGTGAGCTTTTGGCATGCGATTAGTCTATTTTTGATTTAGCAATATAGGAGGCACATTGTCCGATAAGCCCGAATTCTGGTTTAACATCAAGACTCAACTTGTTGAGAGCGGACCGCAGTCTCTCTCGCTTGATCGAATCGGGCCATTTCCGGATATTGAGAGTGCGAAGGCTGGGCCCGACACCGTAATCGCAAGAGCAAAAGCGCTTCGAGAAGAAGATGAAAAAAAGTGGGAAGACTAAAACTGCTGATCAATGGCAGGAAAGCTGCCATTTTGCACTTCGGATCGATACTCCACTGCCGCAGCCTGGAGTGATTCTCGAAGGCTGAGATATTTCTTCGCAAACTTTGGCGATCTTTCCCCTAATCCTGCAAAGTCTTGCCAGACCAGTATCTGGCCGTCGCAATCTGATCCAGCGCCGATGCCGATCGTCGGTATCTCCAGGGCGATAGAGATCTCCTTCGCCAAAGCTGCGGGTATCATTTCCAAGACGATTGCGAAGGCTCCGGCTTTTTGAATCGCTAGGCACTCGCTCATAAGGCGATCTGCATTTTCCTGATCCCTGCCTTGAACCTTATAGCCAGCCAGTCCGTGCAAGGTCTGAGGGGTGAAACCGACGTGACCCATTACGGGAATACCGTTGTCTACAATTCTTGAAATCTGATCTATCTTGGCCCCCTCGAGCTTTACAGCTGCCGCGCCAGTTTCCTTCATGGCTCGGATAGAGGTTATTAGAGCCTGTTCGGCACTGACTTCGTAACTACCGAAGGGCAAATCGAAGACCACAAGCGAGTTTTGAGCGCTTCTTGCAACTGCCTTTCCAAATGGGATCATCTCGTCAAGAGTGATTGGAGCTGTGCCTTGATTGGCTAGGACGTTGTCGCTTGCTGAATCTCCAACCAATAAAACTTCTATCCCAGCGGCATCGAAGATGCTGGCTGTATGCATGTCGTAGCTGGTTAGTGCCGCAAAACGAATCCCTTTGTTCTTAAGCTCCCTCAGAGTGCTGGTCCTGATCTTCATAGTTCGGTAAACCTCGTTGTGATAGGAACCCTGCGGCCGAAGCCGAATGCAATCGCCGTAGTTTTTGTTCCGATGGCGCCTTGTGAACGCTTCCATTCTGAGGCCCTGACCATACCCTCAATCTTTTCAGCCAGTTGTCTTGAATGACCGCTGGCAATCACCTGCTCAATCGTCGCGGATTGTTCTATGAGGAGCGCTAGAACTTGATCGAGAATCTTGTAATTAGGAAGTGAGTCGGTGTCAATCTGGTCAGGTCGTAGTTCCGCACTCGGCTCCTTGGTTATTGAGTTTTCGGGGATCAGCTCTCCATTGCCTCGATTATTTAGCCAGGAAGAAACCCTCCAAACATCTGATTTGAAAAGGTCCTTTATAGGCGCAAATCCGCCCGCGCTGTCGCCGTACATGGTCGAATACCCAACCGCGATCTCCGACTTGTTGCCGGTCGATAGAAGAAGAGCATTATCAGTGTTGGAGATACCCATTAGGAGTACTGCCCGGATTCTTGCCTGTAGGTTCTCTCCCGCCAGGTCGCTGAAGTGAAGAGAAGACTCAAAAGCCTTGTGCACTGTGTCAATCGGAATCTCACGAAGTTCAATTGAGAGGTTCGCCGCTAACTTTTTGGCATCTGTTACCGAGTGGTCCGAGGAGTAACGGGACGGCATAGCAACACCTATCACGTTGACCGCACCGACGGCTTCGACAGCAATCGCCGCTGATAGAGCCGAGTCAATACCACCACTTAGACCTAGGACCAATTTTGTTTGGTTGGTCTTTCTGCAGTAGTCGCGTAACCCGGTAACTAAGGCCTTCCATAGTGTGGACAGATCGTCGCTTGTCACCGGCTGTAGGTCATTGGTGGTTTCATAAAAGCAGCCCTCTTCGAAGGGAGCTCTCTGCACTTCGGTCCCGCTTGAGTCAAGTAAAAAGCTCCCGCCGTCAAAAACTAGTTCGTCCTGCCCACCGGACAGGTTGGCGTAGGCAACGGCGAAGTTATCTTGAAACTTCCGTGCCGCAACGCGTCTCTCGGACGCCTTTTCGCGAGTATAAGGAGAACCGTTTGGAACAATTAGCAGTTCGACGCCCGCTTTTCTGAGTTCTGCTGGTCGGGTTGAGCTCAGATCCCATATGTCCTCGCAAATAGCTATTGCGCATGTGGTTCCACGCACCTCAAAAATGAGTTCTTGGTTACCAGGAACAAAGTTTCGCCAATCGTCGAACACGTCATAGTTAGGCAGCACTTGCTTGTGATAAGTGCCTATCAGCTTGCCCCCGTGAATTACGCTGGCTGAGTTGTGGGCTATCGCCTTGGAGGACTGAATGTGTGTGAACTTGGAAGCGGCTAGCGTGGCATGACCGACGACAAAGTACAGTTCCGAAAACATAGGCGCGTTAGAGGCTTCGACCAGCTTGTGCAGGGCTTTTTCTGAACGATGAATCACGTCTTCGCGGTAACTCAGGTCTCCCAGCGGATATCCCGACATCGCAAGCTCTCCTGAGACCAGCACATCGGCCTTACCTGCAGCTTCTTCGGCATATCTCAGGAGTTGTTCGAGGTTATGGGCAACATCGCCCACCACTGGGTTTGTCTGGGCAAATGCTACTTTTATTGACGTCACACCCGATAGCCTATTACCAGTGTCAGGAGGAAATATGGACAAGCAGCAAGAGTTTGTGTTAAGAACCATTGAAGAGCGCGGTGTTAAGTTCATCCGCCTCTGGTTTACGGACGTTGCCGGGTCTCTGAAATCGGTGGCTGTTGCCCCTGCAGAGATAGAGGGCGCCTTCGCAGAGGGCATAGGTTTTGATGGTTCCTCCATAGAGGGGCTCGCCAGAAACTCTGAAGCGGACATGCTGGCCATCCCGGATCCTGCCACTTTCCAGATTCTTCCATGGAGGGGGACAGTTGATCCTGCGGCAAGGATGTTCTGCGACATTGCAACCCCCGATGGACAGCCTGCAGCTGCCGATCCACGAAATGTTTTGCGCAGGACGCTGGCAAAGGCCGCATCCATGGGCTTTAGTTTTTACGTTCACCCTGAAATTGAGTTTTATCTTTTGAAGTCGAGCAGTGTTGACGCCTCTGGGGAACCCGTTCCAGTTGATAACGCCGGCTATTTCGACAACGTGCCTGGAGGCACGGCTCATGACTTTAGAAGAAGAGCCGTAACCATGCTTGAGCAGCTGGGTATCTCGGTTGAGTTCTCCCACCACGAGGGCGGTCCGGGACAAAACGAAATCGACTTGAGATATGCTGACGCGCTAACAATGGCCGACAACATAATGACTTTCCGGACTGTAATCAAAGAGGTGGCCATAGAGCAGGGTGTCTATGCAACCTTCATGCCAAAACCTTTCACTAACCACCCCGGTTCCGGAATGCACACTCATTTCTCGCTTTTTGAGGGAGACAAGAATGCATTCTTTGACCCCGCCGCCAAGTACCACCTGTCAAACACCGCTAGGCAGTTCATGGCCGGAATTCTTCGTCACGCCCCTGAGATAACTCTGGTCACGAATCAGTATGTGAACAGCTATAAGAGGCTCTGGGGCGGTGGTGAGGCTCCAAGCTACGTCAGCTGGGGCCACAACAATAGAAGTGCCCTAGTTCGCGTTCCACTTCACAAGCCGGAAAAGTCCCAAAGCACGAGAATTGAATATCGCGCAATGGATTCTGCCGCGAACCCATATCTTGCTTATTCTCTGCTGTTGGCTGCAGGGCTGAAGGGCATTGAGAATGAATATCAGCTTGAGGATGAGACTGAGCAGGACGTTTGGACTTTGTCCTACCAGGAGCGTCGTGCAATGGGCATAGAGGCTCTTCCTCAGTCACTGGACCACGCCATCAAAAAGCTTGAGGGCTCCGAGCTTGCCGCCGAGGTCTTGGGGGAGTCGGTATTCAACTTCGTGCTTGCTAACAAGCGCAACGAATGGGCCGATTATCGTGCCCAGGTGACTCCGTATGAGATTGATCAAAACCTAAAAACTCTCTAAATGGTTATCGGTAGAGTCACTTCACTAAGTGACATAGTTCGACTGGGTTTTGAGTCGCTGAGCGTTGCCAGGGAAAACTTGGTTGAACTAGAGAGTGTTCTTGGCTCAAGCTACCAGCGGTGCGAATCTGCTTTTGAAACGTCTGCGTCTCCGGATAGGGCTCTGACGCAACTCCTGGAGCTTTCAAGGAACCACCCGAAACTTATTCAGAAGGCGCTTGCTGAGTCGTCAGGCCCGAAGCGGTTAATAGCAATTCTCGGTGCATCTGACGGTTTGGCAGAATATCTCACGCGTCATCCTTCTGAACTGTCACTTTTTAGCAAGGCTCAATCACTTCCATCAACTTTTTCTCTCAATCGTGAATCAAGACTCGATCTTCGTGTGTCATATCGCAGCATGCTTCTAGCAATAGCCGATTGGGACTTGGGGCAGTCAAATCCCTCTGACGGTGTCGTTGCGGTGACTCAGGCCTTGAGTAGGCTCGCCGATGCAGCCTTGGATGCAGCGTTGTCGGTGGCAAGGTCGGAATTACTGGCAGACGGAAGAATTTCCCAAGAAAAATCTGAGAATACTAAATTATCGATTATCGCGATGGGCAAAACAGGTGCGGATGAACTGAACTACGTGAGCGACGTTGATGTCATTTATGTTGCTGGGGGTCCAGAGGAATATGCGATTGCAACGGCGACTCAATTGGCGCAGAGGTTGGGTTTGGTTATCAACGAGGCAGCTATGGAACCTGGACTTTGGGAGGTTGATCCGAACCTTAGGCCCGAGGGTAAAAATGGGGCGCTTGTCAGAACGGTTGCCGCTCATGCGGCCCACTACAACAAATGGGCTGAACCTTGGGAGTTCCAGGCGCTACTAAAGGCCAGGTTCGCAGCTGGTGACCAAGAGCTTGGAGAGCAATACCTTCTGGAGGTGAAGTCCCAAATTTGGGGTGACAGAGAGCGCTCAAATCTGGTTCAGCACGCCAGGCAAATGCGTAAGCGTGTCATTGAACAAATCCCCTCGGAGGAGAAAGAGCTCAACATAAAGCTAGGCCGCGGAGGACTTCGCGATGTCGAATTCACCATTCAGCTTCTTCAGCTGGTTCATGGCGTTGTCGACGAGACCCTTCGAGACTCGGGCACATTTCCTGCAATTCACGCTCTAGCCGAGGCCGGGCTTTTGGGCCGAGATGACGCGTTGGAGCTGCAGAGCCAATATCGCTTGCTTCGGGTTATCGAGCACCGGCTTCAATTGGTAAAGCTTCGAAGGGCTCATTTGGTGCCAACCGATTCTTCAGATCTCAGAAGAATTGCGCGTGGTGTCAATCCTCGTCTTAGCGCCGAAGATCTTCGCGTGATTTGGGCGAACAGTCGCCAGGAGATTGCAAGTCTCCACGATACGATTTTTTTCCGACCCTTATTGGCGGCAACGGCCGCGCTTTCGCCCGGTGAAATTTCGCTAACCGCCAGCGAGACTGAGAGCCGTCTAGTTTCTCTTGGATTCACAGATCCCAAGGGCGCCATGCGCCACCTAAAGGCCTTGAGTCTAGGGATGTCACGCGGTGCTACTATTCAACGCTCTCTTCTTCCGGTCCTGCTGCGCTGGATGGCCGAAGGTATGAATCCGGATGGAGCTTTATTGAGCTTCAGAAGGCTCAGCGAATTGTTGGGTGATAAGCACTGGTTCCTAAAGATGCTTCGTGACTCTTCGGGTGCCGCAGAGCGGCTTATGCAAGCACTGTCGAACTCCGTCTACATTTCGCGACTGCTTGAGTACACGCCGGAATCAACTGCCTGGTTTGCGGACGAATCCAAGCTTCAACCCACTAACAGGACCTCTTTAGAGGCTGAGGTGGCATCATTTTTGGCCAGGAACTTAGGGTTTGAAAAAGCCGCCGAAGGACTGAAGTTTATCCGCCGTAGGGAGTTCCTAAGGATTGCTATTGGGTCGACTCTCGGCAATCTAAAGGTGCGTCAAGTTGCGATGGCGCTCAGTGAAGTCACGGAGATTTATCTAGGGTCAATGCTTATCATTGCTGGGCGCAAGTCCAACATTGACCTAGACGTGAGCATCGTGGCAATGGGTCGCCTTGGAGGTCAAGAACTTGGCTTTGGTTCAGACGCTGATGTGATGCTTGTCTACAGCGACGATGGTCCGAATGCTCAGAGCATGGCCGAAGTTCTTACCGGGGAATTTATAGGGCTAGTCAAGGACCCAATTTTAGAGTTTGAGTTAGATCTCGACTTACGCCCCGAAGGTAAAAATGGCCCGCGCATCAAATCACTCAACGCATACGAGGGTTACTACCAAAAGTGGGCGGAGACCTGGGAGTTTCAAGCTCTTCTTCGCGCACGTCCTATGTTCGGATCTCAAGGCCTAAGAGATGCATTCACAAACCTCATCGACAAGTATCGCTATCCTGAAGAGCTCTCAAATAAGCAGCTTGTGTCTGTGCGTGTGGTCAAGGCGAGAGTTGAAAACGAAAGGCTTCCGAAAGGTATCGTCGCAAATAGACACCTGAAGCTTGGACCTGGCGCAATTAGTGATGTGGAATGGCTTATCCAGTTGATGCAGTTGAGATACGCCGGGAACAATCCCGAGCTGCGAAGCCTCACGACACTTGACACTTTGGCATCTCTAGTCAAGCTGGGACACATTGACGACGCTGATTCGCACGTGTTGGAGGATGCATGGATTATGGCGAGTCGAGTGCGCAGTGCCCAAGTTCTTGCCTTGGATAAGGCATCCGACGAGCTTCCGATTGACAGGAATAAGCTTGAGGCGCTCGCACGAATTTTAGAGTTCGAGCCTGGCTCAGCTACCGAGCTTGAAGAGCGATATCTCGCTGTGACGAGGCGCTCAAGAGCAGTTTTTCAGAAGTTATTTTTGGAATAGAAAAAGCCGGGTGGAAAATCCACCCGGCTTTTTCTGATGCAGATAAGTCTTACACTCCGTAGTAAAGCTCGAACTCGTAAGGATGAGGTCGCTGCGCCATTGGCTTTATCTCTTTCTCGCGCTTGTAGTCGATCCAGTTCTCAATAAGGTCCTTTGTGAAGACGTTGCCTTCCATGAGGTAGTCGTGATCCGCCTCTAGCGCCTTCAAGACAGACTCTAGATCCGCAGGAACTTGAGGGATCATCTTGGCTTCCTCTGGAGGTAGCTCGTAAAGATCCTTATCAACTGGCTCATGCGGTTCGATACGGTTTTTAATTCCATCCAGGCCAGCCATTAGCTGCGCGGCGAAAGCCAAGTAAGGGTTTCCAGAACTATCTGGAGCCCTGAACTCGATTCGCTTAGCCTTTGGGTTCGAACCAGTCATAGGGATACGAATGGCGGCAGATCGGTTTCCGGCGGAGTACACAAGGTTTACTGGAGCCTCAAAGCCGGGTACCAAGCGATGGTATGAGTTGATAGAAGGGTTGGTGAAGGCAAGCAAGCTTGGTGCGTGCTTCAAGATTCCACCGATGTACCAACGGGCTAGATCGGAGAGGGAACCGTAGCCAGCCTCGTCATAAAACAGCGGCTTGCCGTCTTTCCAGAGCGACTGGTGAACGTGCATGCCAGACCCGTTGTCGTTGAACAATGGCTTGGGCATGAAGGTTGCTGTCTTGCCGTACTGATGAGCAACATTTTTCACGATGTACTTGAACTTTAGAAGATCGTCCGCGGACTTCACTAAAGTGTCAAAGCGATAGTTGATTTCACATTGTCCAGCAGTTCCGACTTCGTGGTGGCTTCGCTCAACACTCAATCCTGCGTCTTCTAGCTCCAACACGATTGCGTCGCGGATGTCGGCCAAGTGGTCCACGGGGGAAACTGGGAAATAGCCACCCTTATAAGGAGTCTTGTTTCCTAGGTTTCCACCTTCTTCTTCCCTAGCGGAGTTCCAAGCGCCTTCGATCGAGTCAACGATGTGGAAAGCGGTGTTTGACTTCACTTCATAGCGAACGTCGTCAAAAATGAAAAACTCAGCCTCAGGGGCGAAAAACGCGGTGTCGGCGATTCCGGTCGACTGCAGATAGCGCTCGGCCTTGTGAGCTACCTGGCGTGGGTCGCGGTGGTACAGCTCACCATTCCGCGGGTTGTAGATGTCAAAGTTCATGATCAGAGTCTTTTCGACTCGGAATGGGTCTTCCCACGCTGTTGTGACATCCGGAATCAGCTGCATGTCACTCTCGTGAATGGAAGCGAATCCGCGAATTGAGGAGGCGTCAAACAGCTGTCCAATTGCAAAAAATTCTTCATCAATTTGAGAAACTGGCAGGTTGAAGTGCTGTTGCACTCCGGGCATATCAGTAAACCGAACGTCCACAAACTTGATGTTGTGTTCCTTGATGTACTGCAGCGCCTCTGAGGCTGTTTTGAACATTGAGGTACCTCTCTTGGGTAATTACGGGTATTTCTACTTACTCAGCTGTAAAGATAACGAATCTATGTTTCGGAAATGTTAACCTTTGCGCTTTGGAGCTCTAACTCGATTGGGATCAATTCCTTTTGGAATCGGAACAGAGGCGTGTGCGCCTAGAGCAGCAAGTCTGTTTGATACTGCATTTACTTCGCCACGACTTAGAGACTTGGGAAGCTTGTAAACATGCTTTAGCAGTCGATAGATTCTCACTCCGGAGTCGTCTACAGTCACCTTGACTTTGTGAACCGCCGCGCCGGGTGCTGACCTCAGAACTTTTCTTGCTTCATCATCAAGCATTTGCTGAACTCGGGCTGATGAACCCTCTGAAATAAGGACCACCCCGGGGCGTCCTATCATTCGGTAAATAGCTTCTCGTGTCTTGGCGTTGACGGCTACTGGCATCGAGGAAGTCCTCCAGCCGCGCTTTATTTGTGAGTCCAACACTGCACCAACGGCCCCTGCTTGACCTTCGATTTGCATGTAGGCGTTCTTTTCGGCCTTCTTGCTCATGACGATCATTGCCAAAAGTACTCCGGTTATGAATCCGGATAGGCCCCACAACACCAACGTGAAGACGTTTCCATCTCCGGTCAATACCCCAACACCTAGACCGACTGCGATGGACACCAGCAATGTCAGGGCTGCAAGCCATGCCGAAGTCGGGTCAGATTTAGCCGTCGTCTTATACACACGCCAAAGCTGTCGGAAGCGTCCTGGGGTTTTCTTGTCTTTAGCCACGGGGATTAGTTTAGTCAGGCTACTGCGCTTGCTTGCGCAAACTCGACTTTGTCCGCCAGATGCTCAAGTTCTTGAGGGATCTCGCGGCCCTTAGCCATCATCGACTTGGCCCAAAGCCTTCCGGCGCGGTAACTTGATCGAACCAATGGACCGGCTAGGACTCCTAGGTAGCCCATTTCCTCGGCGGCCTGTGAAAGCTCGACGAATTCCTGAGGCTTGACCCAGCGTTCAACCGGGTGGTGTCTTGGGGAAGGCCTTAGGTACTGAGTGATTGTAATGATGTCTGTTCCGGCATCGTGTAAGTCCTGAAGGGCTTGAAGCACCTCTGGAATTTCTTCACCCATACCCAAAATCAAATTGGATTTAGTTACCATTCCGGCTTCTCTGCCTTGGCTTAGAACATCTAAAGAGCGATCGTAAGTGAACGCTGGCCTAATCCTCTTGAAGATTCGGGGCACTGTCTCGACGTTGTGTGCAAATACTTGTGGTTTGGTGTCAAATACTTTTTGCAGAAGCTCTGGTCGACCTGAGAAGTCTGGAATGAGTATTTCGACTCCGGTTCCCGGTGACTGCTTTTTAATCTGTCGTATTGTTTCGGCGTAAAGCCAAGCACCCTCATCGGGAAGGTCATCTCGAGCAACTCCGGTGACCGTTGCATAGCGGAGGTTCATTTGCTTGACTGAGGAGCCAACTCGTCGAGGCTCATCCGCGTCGAAGGCGGCTGGCTTGCCTGTGTCAATTTGGCAGAAATCGCACCTTCTGGTGCACTGGCTTCCGCCAATGAGGAATGTCGCTTCTCGATCTTCCCAACATTCGAAAATATTTGGGCAACCGGCCTCTTGACAAACAGTGTGGAGTTCTTTTTCCTTCACAAGACTTTGCAGTTTTTGATACTCAGGCCCCATTTTGGCTGTAGTTCTTATCCAATCGGGTTTTCTCTCGATGGGAACCTCACTGTTACGAACTTCCAGTCGGAGCAGTTTTCGCTCTGGTTTAGCTTCTGACATTCGGTATTTCTCCCATCTGCTGCTCTACAAGCGTAGCTGCTTGAGCTGGCGTGATATCGATTCCAGCAAGTTTGGACAAAGTTGTCGCCTTTGCGTCGTCTATACCGCAAGCAATTATGTGATCGAAGGGGTCGAGTGAGTTGTTGCAGTTGAGGGCAAAGCCGTGCATGGTTACTTTTTCGCTAACTCGAATCCCGATGGCCGCAAGCTTCTGGAAGCCCCCTTCGGTATTTACCCAGACTCCAGTTCGGCCTTCAACGCGCTCTCCTGCAACGCCAAACTCGGCTGCAACATTGATAAGAACTCCCTCCAGCCATCGGACGTATCCAACCACATCGATTGGTTGAGGAAGGTGCATAATTGGGTAGCCAATAAGCTGCCCTGGGCCGTGCCAAGTTATTTTTCCGCCCCGGTTTGTTTCGATAAATTCGGAACCATCATTCGGAAGCTCGTGTTTCTCGGTTCGCTTACCTGCTGTGTAGACGCTTTTGTGCTCGAGAAGGAGGACTGTGTTCGGCCTCATGTTTGATGCAACTTCGGCATGGGTCTTGAGCTGCATCTCCATGCCTGAGCGGTAATCCACAAAGTTGGGGTTTAGTCCAACTCTTTCAAATTCAGGCATTACTAAGGAGTTCACCCATCTTCATCTAGATGCCGAGATTGGCTTCAAAATTGCCAGCCTCAAGCCTTGACTTCACCTGCATTAGGTAGCGGGACGCGTCTGCGCCGTCAATAATCCTGTGGTCGTAACTGAGAGCCAAGTAGACCATTGAGCGTATGCCAATGGTGTCATTGCCGTCAGCATCTTTCACTACCGCTGCACGCTTTGTGACGACGCCGGTGCCCAAGATAGCTGACTGTGGCAAGAAGACAACTGGAGTATCAAACAGGGCTCCACGGCTACCAGTATTCGTCAGCGTGAAGGTTCCGCCGGAAAGTTCGTCTGGTGTGAGTTTGTTGGTTCTTGTGCGCTCGGCCATATCGGCAATTACCTTCGCCATTGTGGCGATTGACATGCTCGCTGCGTCCTTTATGACTGGTGTGAGCAACCCTCTTTCGGTGTCAACAGCAAATGCGATGTGGTCTGAACCGTGATACACAATGTTGGTATCTTCGACGGTTGCATTAATTATTGGGTTCGCCGCTAGAGCCTCTGCCGCCGCAAGAGTGAAGAACGGCATAAAGGAAAGCTTTGTTCCGGCTTTCTGGGTGAACTCGGCTTGGACGCGCTGTCTCATCTCGGCGATTTTTGTTACGTCCACTTCAACAACGGATGTCAGCTGAGCGCTCTGTTGCATCGAAGCAACTGCACGCTCGGACAGTACTTTTCTGAGTCGTGACATAGGTACTGTGGTACCCCTAAGCGGTGATGCCTCCGCCGTCGTGTGGGAAGCGGCCGGCACGACCTTCGAAGTTGGCGCAGTTAGATCTTCTTTTCTGATTCGACCGCCGACGCCGGATCCTCTAATGGTTCCGAGGTCTATTCCTAGCTCCGATGCAAGTTTCCGGACGATTGGCGTTACGTAATTTGGGTCGCTGGCAGTCTCTTCCGTTCCAGTTCCCGCAGCCGGAGCTGTCGGTGGGGTAGGAGCAGGGGCCACTGGCGCGGCGACTACTGGCGCAGCAGGTGCAGCGGCTACTGGTGGAGTGGCTACCGGAGCAACAGGCGCAACAGGTGCAGCGGCTACTGGTGGAGTGGCTACCGGAGCAACAGGCGCAACAGGTGCAGCGGCTACTGGTGGAGCGGCTACCGGAGCAACAGGCGCAACAGGTGCAGCGGCTACTGGTGGAGTGGCTACCGGCGCAGCGGCTTCGGGTTCAACAGGAGCAGCTGGTTCAACAGGAGCAGCCGCTTCAGGCGCTGCAGCTTCAGGAGTTGAAGGGGCATCCTCGGCAGAAGCTGCGGATGCTGCCTCACCAACGATGGCAAGAACGGCGCCAACGGCAACCGTCTCGTCTTCCTGGACCATGATTTGAGTTAGGGTGCCGGCGAAGGGCGATGGGATTTCGGTGTCTACTTTGTCTGTAGAGACCTCCACCAGAGGCTCATCGATGGCTACAGTATCTCCGACGTTCTTAAGCCATCGTGTGACTGTGCCTTCGGTAACAGATTCGCCCAATGCTGGAAGAGTTACTTCGCTCATCTTGGATACCTATCTCTAGTGTTCTTGGCTATGCGTGGGCGTGAAGAGGCTTACCAGCTAGAGCGAGGTGCGCCTCGCCAATAGCCTCGTTCATCGTTGGGTGTGCGTGGATCAGCGGTGCTACATCTTCCGGATATGCTTCCCAGTTGATGATTAGCTGTGCTTCACCAATCTGCTCGCCTGCTCGTGAGCCGATCATGTGGAATCCGATGACTGGACCGTCTACCTCGCGAATCAGCTTGATGACGCCCGCAGTCCCGAGGATGTTGCTCTTGCCGTTACCGGCCAAGTTGTACTCGTAGATGGAAATCTTATCCGCGCCGAACTTCTCTTTGGCTTGGGCCTCGGTTAGTCCCACTGAGGCGATTTCAGGCTCGCAGTAAGTTACACGCGGGATTCCCATTTGGTCCACAACCACTGGCTTCAGACCGGCAATTTCCTCGGCCACGAAAATTCCTTGCATAAAGCCACGGTGCGCAAGCTGCAGCCCAGGCGTCATGTCTCCGACAGCAAAAACGCCCGGCAGGTTTGTCTGGAGGCGTTCATCGGTGAGAACGAATCCACGATCCATCTGGATTCCTTGCTCCTCGAATCCAAAGCCTGTGGCGTTAGGACCGCGACCGACAGCTACTAGAAGAAGGTCAGCGGCAACGCTGTCGCCGTTTTCCAGCGTGACTACAACGCCATTTTCATCCTGGGTTACTTCGCTGAACTTGTTTCCAAGCTTCAGCTCCATACCGCGCTTCTTGAAGGCTCGCTCGAGACCCTTACTCATTGCGGGGTCTTCGTTGGGCACAAGTCGGTCAAAGCCTTCAATGATGGTGACTTCAGCTCCGAACGACCTCCAAATGGAAGCGAATTCGACGCCAATGACGCCGCCTCCAAGGATCGCAACCTTGGCCGGAACCCAGTCCATTTGTAGGACCTGGTTGCTAGTTATTACTCGTCCCTTGATTTCGACGCCCAGGGTTTTTGCGACCGAACCCGTAGCAAGAAGAACATTTGTTCCGGTGTAAACCTCGGTGCCTACCGTGATTGATTTTGGTCCAGTTAGGTGACCTTCTCCCTGGACTGAGGTTATGTTCTTTGAGGCCACAAGCCCAGTCAAGCCCTTGTAGAGCTTGTCAACGATGGAATCCCGGTACTTATTCACCTGAACCATGTCGATGTTCTGGAAGGTTGCATTTACTCCGAAGTGAGCCGATTCCTTCGTGGTATCTGCTACTTCGGCCGAGTGAAGGAGCGCCTTTGTTGGGATACAGCCATAGTGAAGGCAGGTACCACCAAGTTTGTCTCGTTCGATGAGGGCGACTGATAGTCCTAGTTGGGCTGCACGCAGGGCGGCCGCATAGCCACCGCTTCCGCTGCCAAGGATTACAAGGTCAAAATTATGCTCTGTCAATATTCACTCCAAAAAACGCGGCTTATTAGCCCAAGTCTACTACTTAGCTAGAACTCAAGTTCTTGGCCATTTGCACAAGCGTGCGAATAGCCACCCCTGATGCACCCTTCGGGGTGGAAGCGAAAGGGCCACCGTCATTATTCGCTGGACCGGCAATGTCTAAGTGCGCCCAAGATGCTTCGGGTTTCACAAACTCGCTCAGAAACCAGCCAGCAATAAGCATTCCACCGGCCCGGTTTCCAATCTTTACGTTCGTCAGGTCTGCAAGGTCCGAATCTAGAAGGGGCCTCAGTTCGGCTGGTAAGGGCATCTCCCACATCAGCTCGTCTGATTCGACAGCCGCCGTTCGAATAAGGCTGACTGCTTCGCCGTGCCCCATTACGCCGGCATACCGGTTCCCGAGGGCGATCGTGGCGGCTCCGGTCAAAGTAGCGACATCGACGATGTGGTCGACGTTCATCTCGGTAAGTAATGACAGACCATCTGCCATGACTAATCTGCCTTCGGCGTCGGTGTTTAGTACTTCAACAGTCTTGCCATTTCTCATGGTCAACACGTCGCCAGGTCTTGTTGCTTGCCCGGAAGGCATGTTTTCAGCAACGCAGAGTATCGCCGTCACGTCCAGCGCCAATTTTTGCTCAGCAATTGCAAGAACCGCCGCCATTACTGTTGCAGCTCCCGCCATGTCGTATTTCATTCCCACCATGGATTCGGCTGGCTTCAAGGAGAGACCGCCAGTGTCAAAGGTGATCCCCTTGCCAACTAGTCCTAGGTGCTTTCCGCCGCCTCGATAGGTCATCTTTATGAGTCTCGGCGGACGCTCTGATCCTTGTCCGACGCCTAGGATTCCGCCGCAGTTTTCCTTGGCTAATCTTTCCTCGTCCCAGACTTCTATCTCCAGCGGGAGTCCAGAACTGGCGGTAATGCAAATCTCCGCCAGTTTTTCGGGCCATAAGTCATTGGCCGGCGTATTGATTATCTGCCTTGCCTGCACTATGCGGCTGGCGAGGTTCAGGGATTCGGAGATGTCTGTTCCGAGGAGCTTCTCATCGACTACAAGCTCAATTGCCAAGAGGTCTGAGGAGGATTTTTTATACTTAGACGGTGTGTCCATACCCAGAAGGCATCCTTCCGCAGCCAGCAATAATTCTTCCGCGCTTGCTTGGGACAAATCAATACTTAGGTGGGCAATCCCTTTTGAGGCCCTAACCGCTGCGGCCGCGTAATTTCTGTAATTGATTGCGTCGCCACACCCTATTACTAGCAAAACCACATCTGCTCCAGGTACCCGGGTAGCGCTCTCCAGCTTTGCTGATGAGCCGTATTTGAGAAGAGCGTCAGTTTCAGAGGACTCGAACCAGTCGGCTTCTGAATTACCCGCAGTCTTGGGAACTGCCAGATGAGTAAATGTGTTTGTTCGGGTTGAGGTCAATGTGATGTTTTGCATGTTCCTAAGTTTAGGTCGGTTACTCTTTAAGGGTGAACCCGCTATACGAAGAATTTACACATGCCGAGATTCCATCTGGACTGCCGATGGTTGCGTTGATATCTGGGTTTAGCGATTCGGGGTCGACCATTTCTCAGCTGTCTGATCACTTTTTTTCGGAACTGAATCACGAATTGGTGCTGAGCTTTGACAACGATGAGTTTTTAGATTATCGATCTAGGCGACCGGCTCTCTTTTTTGAAAAAGATCACATTGAGTCTTACGAGCCACCGTCGCTATCAGTCCATCTCGTGTTCGACGAAGCACAACAACCCTTTTTGCTTTTGGAGGGCTACGAGCCAGATTTGAAGTGGGAGGCATTCGCTGCCAGCCTCCTTGAAATTATTCAACGCCTCCAGGTGTCAAATTTCACGTGGGTTCATTCCATTCCATTCCCGATTCCTCATACAAGACCCGTTGGTGTGACCGTTTCTGGGAACCGTAAGGACATGATCGAGAGATTTTCAGAGTGGAAACCGCAGACTCAGGTTCCAGGTAATGTGACACACCTTCTTGAATTTCGGTTGAGCGCTCAGAATGTGAACACTGCTGGGTTTGTGCTTTTGGTTCCTCACTATTTAGCTGACAACGAGGTGCCAAATGCTGCGATTACCGGACTTGAGCTAATTAGCGCCGCGACCGGGCTGGTATTCCCATCGGATCAGCTAAGGGACGATGCGGGAAAGTTTGAAGCCAAGGTCAAGGGCCAGATTGAGGACAACCCGGAATTAAGTAAATTGGTGCAAACTCTTGAAGCTGGTTACGCAAGCGGTGGCTCTGGTCCGTCGAGGGCTCCAATTAGTAAACCTTCGGGGGAGCCTCGCAGTGTTGACGAGCTCACGGAAGAGCTAGAGAATTACCTTTCGACTATGAGAAAAAATACTGACACCGAGGAATAAAATCCCTAGAAATTGTCTTATCTTGATACACACAGCAACAATAAGTGGCATACTTGCTGTTCGAAACCCTTTCAGGTCGCAAGACTTGACAAGGGTTTAAAGTCTGCCCAAGAGCGAGGTCTATCATCGCAACAGTGTCAAAGGCGAAAGCCAAGGAAATCACACCAGAAGGTGTCGCTAAGGCTGAGCCTAAGAAGGCAACGGTCAAGCCAGCTAAGGCTGCTGCAAAGACGCCTACCACCGCACCAGCTAAGGCTGCTGTGAAGAAGACGGCTGCGAAGCCAAGGGCTAAGAAGGATGACTCCGTGGAGGATATTGTCTCGGAGGCGACTTCAGCTGTTGATCTGAGCCTGGATGCCGACTTAGATCCAATAACTGCAGCCATTGAGCTACCTAAGGGTGCTCTGGTCATCAACGATGACGAAGACGACATTCCAGTTCAAAATCTTGCAATCACCGGAGCTACGGCCGATCCTGTCAAGGATTACCTGAAGCAGATCGGTAAAGTCGCTCTGCTAAACGCGGAGTTGGAAGTTGAACTCGCGAAGCGTATCGAGGCCGGCTTGTTCGCCGAGGATAAACTTGCGACCGAAAGCAAGCTCGCGCCTGCTGATCGCAGAGACTTGAACTGGGTCGTTAAGGACGGAAAGCGCTCAAAGTCTCACCTTTTGGAGGCCAACCTTCGTCTGGTCGTCTCACTGGCGAAGCGCTATACCGGACGAGGCATGCAGTTCCTGGATCTAATTCAAGAGGGAAACCTCGGCTTGATTCGTGCAGTAGAGAAATTCGACTACACCAAGGGCTTTAAGTTCTCCACCTACGCGACTTGGTGGATCAGGCAAGCAATTACTCGCGCGATGGCAGATCAGGCGCGCACTATTCGTATCCCAGTTCACATGGTTGAGGTAATCAACAAGCTGGCACGAGTTCAGCGTCAGTTGCTTCAAGACCTTGGTAGAGAACCGACTCCAGATGAATTGGCCGCTGAATTAGACATGACGCCTGAAAAGGTTGTAGAGGTCCAAAAGTACGGCAGGGAGCCAATCTCACTTTCTACTCCTTTGGGAGAGGATGGCGACAGCGAATTCGGTGACCTGATTGAGGACACCGAGGCAGTTGTGCCAGCCGACGCTGTTGGTTTCACAATGCTTCAACAGGAACTAGAGCGGGTATTGGACAGCTTGCATCCCCGTGAGGCTGGGGTTATTCGCTCTCGATTCGGTCTGGGTGATGGAGTGCAGATGACTCTTGACCAGATCGGTGAAAAATTTGGCGTGACTAGAGAGCGCATCAGGCAAATCGAATCCAAGACGATGTCGAAGCTTCGACACCCTTCTAGATCACAACTTCTTCGCGACTACCTGGACGGTTAAATGCGTGCCATCCTGGCGGTCTTGATCGGGAAGTTTTTGCGTTTTCTCGTTCGTTTAGTCCGGCCAGGTGGAGGCTCAGCACTTCCAGGAGTAGTAGCAAATAAATTAGACCCAAATCTTCTCTCGAATGCTCTTCGCGCTCTGGATCATGGCCTGGTTGTCGTATCCGGTTCAGCGGGAAAGTCCTCGACAACTAGCTACTTAGTCACCTTGCTGGAAACACACGGTCTTCGCGTCTTTACTAATAGCAGCACAGCAAACATTAGGCAGGGCCTTGTTGCGTCGGTGTTGAAGCAGAGTAATTGGCGTGGACAGTTGGACTGTGACATAGCGGTGTTGGAATTAGACGAGGGTCACGGCGCAGTCCTAGCTAGGGAACTCGAGGTTCGATTAGCGGTACTGACCAACGTGCTTTCGGATCAACTAGATAGATTCAGTGACCCTGATGATGTCATTGCAATGCTGAAACAAATAGGTTCGGCAGCAAAGGCAGTTGTCCTAAACGTGGATGATAAGAATCTGGCTCAGTTGGAATTCGAAATCCCTGTCTTTGGGTTCGGGGTGTCGAGGGGGACAGTCAACACTCCAAAGGCGGTTTACGCCTTGAATTTCGGTTCTCACCCGACTATTCCGGTTTTCGCCGAAGTCGGGCATGGCGGCATTGTCTTGCACTCAGAGGCTGAGACTAGATTTGAAACAACGAGTTTGCCAGAGCATCAGGCGCTGAACCTGTCGGCCGCTGTGGCCGCCTTGTATCAATTGATTGAGCCGTCCGAGAGCATTATTCGTGCTGTACTCATGGAACTAAAACCAGTCTTTGCTCGAAACGAAAGAGTTGAAGTTGCCGGCGTCGACGTGACTATCCGCTTGGTTCAGAATCCGACTAGTTTCCAGTTGAACCTCGATGAGCTGTTGCCGGACCAGACTCCACTCATGTTTATGGCCGGGCGAGACATTCATGATCCGAGTTGGCTGTGGACAGTCGATTTTTCAAGAGTGAAAAGGGTAGACATCGTTGGAGGTTTCAACGCGCATGAACTGTCTCTGCGATTGGCCTTTGCCGGCGTTGAGGTTGGCGCTGTGATTCAAGATGCTAGCGCTGCGGCAGACAGTTTCCTAGCGCTATCAGGGACGGGGCATACTGTCTTGTTTAGCGCAGATGCAATGCGTCGCGTGAGAAGACATTGGGGGCTAGCCAAGTGACTCGTTTTTTTAGTTTTCATAAAGAATATTTTGACAACAACGGTGATCAGGGGAACTTATCGGTCCTGAAGTTCTTTCTAGGCCAGCAATCCGTCTCATTTGATGAGGTTAGTGAATTGGCATCGGCTGACTTTGTCCTAGTGGGCGATGCAAGTCGCGCGGCACTTCGAGAATACGGAAAAGAGCTTTTAGATTTAGCCCCAGCCCTTCAGGCCAGACACGCAAATGGACTGCCAACTCTGGTTATTGGTTCAAGCTATGAGCTTCTTGCCTCTGAGGTGGATTGGCTTGAAACTCCAAAACGGGGATCTGTCGTCAGCGAGTTCAGAACTCTAGTTACAGATGAGGCCGGACCGGTTCTCGGTTATCGAAATAGCTCGATACTGGACCTAGATTTCGTTCGGAGCGGCGACTTTATTGCGACAACGCTGTTCGGGCCTATTCTGGCTAAGAACCCAACTCTGCTGGACCAGATGCTTCTTGCCTGCGGTGGCACCTCGGCCGATTGGGAACCGAAGATGAAGAACTGGGTCGAAAGCATTAGAGAACTGGCGCCGACTCATCACTAAATAAAGTGCCTGAACAATGCTGCTCAAGATTCTTGTAGCTGGCAGCTTTTCTAAGGCTTGGTCTAGGCCTGGTTTAGGTCAGCGCTTTGGTCGTGCCATCCTAGGGTGATTGGCTCTAGTTTTGCCTTGTTGGCATTTCCGTGGTGTGCACAAAACAGCAACTCTCCGCCTGCTAGCTGAACTCGCATGTATGCCTGAGCTCCGCAAACGTCGCAGCGGTCACTAACCAATAGCTTCGAAGTTTCTGTCATGTTTTCCATTCCTTTATTAAAGCATGGTTGGCCGTAATACACGTGACATCTGCTGCCAGTTTCTCTTACGGCGAAGTGGCGTAGTGCTACTAATGTCAAGCGGGGTTATTGTTTCGGGGTGGATGATTACTCAGCGAGACACCTTTCAGTCCTTGAGGGACTTGAGGCAGTTAGAAAAAGACCAGGCATGTATATCGGTTCGACCGACGGCCGCGGGCTCATGCACTGTCTATGGGAAATAATTGACAACTCTGTCGACGAAGCTCTTGCTGGACACGGCAAGTCAATCGGTGTTGTTATTCATACCGACGGTTCTATCACTGTTCAAGATGACGGCCGGGGAGTGCCGGTCGACATAGAACCTAGAACTGGACTAACGGGAGTAGAGGTCGTCTTTACCAAGCTGCACGCCGGAGGTAAATTTGGTGGCGGTTCTTATGGGGCCTCTGGTGGATTGCACGGGGTTGGCGCATCCGTAGTTAATGCTTTGAGCTCCCGTCTTGACGTTGAGGTGGACCGCGCCGGTCAAACTTGGGCCATGTCCTTCCACAGGGGCGAACCGGGATTGTTCGCGGGTGACGGGCCAGAGGCGGACTTTGCACCTTTTGTTGAACAGAGCGAGCTTCAGGTGATTGGCAAGGTTTCCAAGTCGAAGACCGGCACCAGGGTCCGGTATTGGCCAGACGTCCAAATCTTTGAGCCGGGTGCGGATTTTCAGATGCAGGATCTAGAGGGCCGTCTAAGACAGACCGCTTTTCTGGTTCCTGGATTAGTCCTCAGCGTTCACGATGAACTCTCGAATATCAGCCAAGAGTTTGTGTTCGAGGGCGGCATTACCGAATACGTTGAGTATCTAGCGGCCGATGGACCAGTCTTGGCCACTCGCCGCATCCAGGAAACGACAAGTTTTCGCGAGACGGTTCCGGTATTAGACGAAAACTCCGGCTCGATGAAGAGCAAAGAGGTCGAGCGACAATGTGTTGTGGACATCGCCTTACGATGGGGAAGTGGTTTTGATACGAGGGTCAAGTCTTTTGTAAACATAATCTCGACGCCCAAGGGCGGATCTCACTTGACCGGTTTCGAACAAGCCTTACTTAAGTCATTTAGGACTGCGATCGAGGCAAATGCGAGACGACTAAAGGCAACCTCTCTAAAGATTGAGCGCGACGATGTCATGGCGGGCCTGACTGCGGTTGTGTCAGTCAGTTTTCCGGAGCCACAGTTCGAAGGTCAGACAAAGGAGACGCTGGGTACTCCTGCCATAAAGGCCATCGTGGCTAACTCGGTCGCTAAATGGGCCGATGAGCTTCTTGCCGGCAAGATCCGTGGCACAAAAGCCGAAGTTGATGCTCTCCTAGACAAAGTAGTCAGCGAGGCCAAGACGCGGATTAGTGCGCGGAGCTTGAAGGACACACAGCGCAGAAAAAACGCCCTTGAATCGTCATCGCTTCCTAGCAAGCTTGTGGATTGTCGCGGCAGCGCCACCGTTGGTTCCGAGCTTTTCATCGTTGAGGGTGACAGTGCCTTGGGAACAGCTAAACTTGCGCGCGACTCGGCCTTTCAGGCATTACTTCCTATTCGTGGGAAAATCCTAAACGTCCAGAAGGCGTCTCTGTCCGACATGCTGTCGAATGCCGAATGTGCAGCAATCATTCAGGTTCTCGGTGCGGGATCTGGTCGAACTTTCGATCTAGAGCAGGTTCGATACGAAAAAATTATTCTTATGAGCGATGCTGATGTGGATGGTGCACACATTCGCACATTGCTTCTAACGCTATTTTTCCGCTACATGCGACCACTGGTCGAAGCCGGCAGGGTTTACGCTGCTGTTCCTCCATTGCATCGGGTGGAAACTGCGGGCCGTAATAAAGAGGTCATCTACACATACTCACAGCAAGAGTTGACTGACCTTCTAAAAAGTCTGGAGAAGGCCGGCAAGACGTATAAGCAGCCTATTCAGCGATATAAGGGCCTCGGCGAGATGGATGCTGATCAGCTTGCTGAGACGACGATGCAACCCTCGAACCGCATGCTACGACGCATCACTGCCGTCGACGCAGCAGCCGGAGAGCGAACCTTTGAGTTGCTCATGGGTAATGAAGTGGCTCCTAGGCGCGACTTTATCGTTGACTCGGCGGACGATTTTGACAGAGAGAAAATCGACGCTTAGAAGGCTGCAGCTAGGTAGTCATCGGCAGCTACTCCGCTGCCGTCCCTGCGTTGGTCTATCTCTACCGCCGCCATTTCTGAACCATCCAGGTTTAGCAGCACTGGGCTCTTCGAGCAAAGGCCTGCAAAATACAGCTGGTCCTGATTTTTCAGGAAGCGCTGGCATCTAACACCTTGGGTTCCTCTACCTTTTCTCGGGTAGTTGGCAACTGGGGTAACTTTTATGGCGCCTGGATCCGTGGAACCTAGGGCCAACGACGAGTTCGCAGCTGTTACAAGATGAGAGTCCGAATCGACTACGCCGAAACTGATCACCCGTGATTCAGTCGAAGTAATTCCCGACATGCCGCCAGCGCTCAGCCCTTGAGGTCGCACCGATGATGCTGGGAAGATCAGCAGATTCGCGTTGCTTGTCACGAAGCAAAGCTCCGAGTCATTCTCGGCGACCGTGAAGGCGACAATCTTGTCACCATCTTTTAGCCCAATCACTTCGGTCTCTTCTTTGTCAGGGAATGGTCCGGTTAGTCTCTTCACAACACCGTTAGTTGTTCCAATCGCGTAGGTTGCGTCACTCAACCAGTCCGCTAAGCCGACGACTGATTCACTGGACAGCCCAAGAAATTTGTCGGCACTAGAAGCATTTGTCGAAACACCAGCTGACAGGGCAGGTAAATCGGAAACGTGCACTCTTATTATTCGCCCCTTGGAAGTAACTAGGCCAACGTCTTTCCTAAGTGAAGTAGTGAGGGACCTTCCCGATCCTGAATGAGATGCAGGCTCGGTGCGGAAAAGATTGCCCATTGTGTCTAGGGTTACCGTTGCGGGGGAGTCCTCGAGTTGAGTTACCTGAACTGGCTTTCGAGAAATAGTGATTCCCTCTGAATCGATCAATTGAGTTCGCCTAGCATCTCCAAATTCCTCTGCTACCTCGTCAAGCTCTTTGGACACCAGTCGTTTTACAAGTTCATCGCTACTTAGGAGTTGCTGGAGGTTTGCGATTTCTTTTCGCAAGGTGTCGGCCTCTGTCTCTAGCTCAATAAGGCTGAATCTGGTCAGCCTTCGAAGCCGGAGTTCCAGAATATAGTCCGATTGCAGCTCTGATAGATCAAATACTGTTCTTAGTCGATCGCGAGCAGCATCGGCCGTGTCAGAAGTTCTAATGACTTCTATAATTTCGTCGATGTTCAGTACCGCAATCGCCAGGCCGTCAAGCAGGTGGAGCCTGCCCATTCTGCGGTCTAATCGGTTTTTACTCCGTCTAGTAGTAACGCTAATTCGGTGCTTGAGGTAAACCTCGAGAAGAGCTTTTAGTGGCATTTGCTGTGGCCGGCCTTCGACTAGCGCAACGTTATTTATGCCGAAGCTTTCCTCGATGGGCGTCAATCGGTAGAGAGCATCGATGACGGAGGCAGGATCGAATCCGGTTTTCAGTTCAATGATTAGACGCAGTCCGTTTTCACGATCGGTTAGGTCGACAACGTTGTGGATTCCCTCAAGTTTCTTTGAGGTAACAGCGTCCCGTATTTTCTCTATGACTCTTTCTGGGCCAACCAGGTAGGGAAGCTCAGTCAGCACTAGTCCTGTGCGCCGTGGGCCAACCATCTCGACCGAGATTTTCGCTCGAGTGCGAAACGTACCTCTTCCGGTCTGATACGCCTCTCTAAGGCCCTCTCCGACGAGGGCCACGGCGCCGGTGGGCAGATCCGGACCGGGGAGAACTTCCATGATTTGGTCTAGAGATGCCTCGGGGTTGTTAATCAGCAAGTGCAGTGCCGCAACGACCTCTCTCAAGTTGTGTGGCGGCATGTTGGTGGCCATACCTACGGCAATGCCGCTGGCGCCGTTAACTAGGAGGTTTGGGAAGGCGGCGGGTAGCACTGAGGGCTCAGTTAGCTGGGCATCGTAGTTTGGTGTGAAGTCGACTACGTCCTCATCGAGGCTCTGATTTAGCGCCTCGGCAGCTTTTGCAAGGCGGGCCTCGGTGTATCTCGCGGCGGCGGGACCGTCGTCAAGGCTTCCAAAGTTTCCGTGACCGTCAATCAGGGGCAGGCGCAGTGAAAACGTCTGAGACATCCTCACTAGAGCGTCGTAGATTGCCTGGTCACCGTGAGGGTGTAATTTACCCATCACTTCACCGGTGACTCTGGCCGACTTCACATGACCGCGGTCAGATTTGAGTCCCATTTCGCCCATTTGGTAAATAATTCGTCGCTGCACGGGCTTTAGGCCGTCCCTAGCATCCGGGAGCGCTCTTGAATAAATAACCGAGTAGGAGTACTCCAGGAAACTCTCTTGCATTTCTGCAGAGACATCAATGTCTACAATTCGTTCTGATGTATCGGTCATGAGTCCTAGCTGTGCGAAACTTGTGGGGTGCCTTTGACTTTACCCGCTGTCCCCAACGCTTTAGGGAACATTCGCAACGTGTTCACATCTGGGCTTCTATCGTTGCAGGGTCTTACTAATCCCTTGAACTTGAGTCATAAGCAAAAGGTGATTGTCATCTTGATTGACGGTCTTGGTGCTGAGCAGATAATGCAGCGAAGTGGACACGCCCCCTGGCTCAATAGCTTGCTTAATAAAAAGAGCATCTCGGTATGCGGTTTTCCAGCAACCACCAGTGCAAACATTGCCTCCTTCGCGACTGGCGATTCTCCGGGCCAGCACGGATTAGTCGGGCACCGGGTTTGGGATAGAAAACACGACGAGCAAATAAATCTTTTGGTCGGATGGAACGAGCGCACGGATCCAAGAGTTTGGCAACCACGCCAGACTGTTTCCGAGCGAGCATTGGCTCTGGGATTGCAGTGCAACGTTGTTGCGGCTTCTGAATACCGCGACACTGGCTACACAGAGGCAACAATGCGAGACGCAAACTTCGTAGCCGCCAACACTTGGCAGGAAAAGTTCGAAGCCGCAAGGGCGATTGTAAATTCAAAGCAACAATCGCTCACTTATCTTTACATTCCCGAACTCGACAAATTCGGCCATCAGAATGGTTGGTCTAGTTCCGGATGGGCGGCGATGCTGGAAGAGCTGGATGCAATGCTTAGGTCTTTCTGCGAGCAGGTACCAAAGGACACGGGTGTTGTGATAACGGCGGATCACGGAATGATCGAAACTTCAAAGCCCAGGCAATTGGTACTCGATGATTCTTATGACAAGAGCGGTTCTGTGCAATTTGTCGGGGGAGACACGAGGGTGAATTATGTCTACCTTGACGACATTGGAGCTGTCGACCAAGTTGTTGCTGACCTCGAGCCTTTCAGCTACGCATTCGATGCCGTAAGGACCGAAGAAGCAATTGTCGCTAACTGGTTTGGTGAAGTCTTGCAGCCGGCCAGAGATCGATTACCAGAGCTAATGCTTCTTGCCAAGTCTGATTTCACGCTCTATCACTCTAAGTATTTTAAGAGCAGAAGTTTTGACATGATTGCGCATCACGGCTCGCTGTCACCGGCTGAAATTAGGGTGCCACTAATCCGAATTGGGTTCTGAGTTAGTAGTACCCAGAACAATCTCATCCCAGCTTGGAAGAGATGCCCTACCTTTCGCCGTTGCTGGTTTCAGGTCCGCCTGCTTGCGCCGGGTCCTTAGTTCTTCGACAAGGCTGTGGACGGATGCGGTTCGTTCAAAATCCTCTGGGTTCTCGATTACCTCTGGGGTTGACATGTCTTTCATCGCCGAATCCTCGACCGGGATTGCTTGATGGATCGCTGGCGAGACGACGTCTCTTCGCGATTGTTGTCTTGACGCGTTTTGAGCTTCTAGATTGGTGGGCTCGATGCTTCTGGTACGAGGGTCGAATTTCCAAGTCATCAGCGATTCGCCTGCCGCGTGAACGTGCCACATTCCATCAGTTTTTAAAACCCTGAAGGTTGCCGAGGAGTCGGTGCGTGCGACCAGGTCTTGAAAACGCATCATGCTTACGCCGTCACTCACCTCGGTTTCGAGAGCCGCATCTAAGACATATCGAAGCTCATCCAGTATCGGGGCGGCGAATGGGCTAATTGCATTCACTTCCTGACCAACCTCAGCGGCGACTTCCTCGATGCCGAGGCCGGCCCTGATTAGATCTTGGACCAATTTAGGGCTGAAGTCTGCTCCGGACACTCGCGGGTTGTTCTTGAGCGCGTCCCTCATCGATTCGTCGATGAGGACCTGAAAGCGTTCTCCCTGGTCTGACTCGAGAATGATGGCGTCGCCGTCTCTGGCTACGAATCTTAGGTTCATGAATGCCTCCTAGCTAAGAAGTGTTGCACTTCGGGCGTGTTGTTGGTTTATTTGCCTCGGTGAGTTTCGTAACGGATTTTGTGTTGCGGCGAGCCTAGTTTGCGTAATATCAATTCCTAGGGCATAGTTCACGCGCAGAGGCACGGAGAGGCTGGACAGAATGGCAACGGATTACGATGCAACTCGAAAGACGGATGATGACACTGAGTCCCTTGACGCCATAAAGGAACGCGGCCCTTCTCAGGGTTCAGGCGGTGAAGATGATGTTGACAACATCGACGGCTTCACGATGCCGGATGTGGTTAACGAGGAACTTGAAGTCGTTGTGTTACCACTTCAGGAAAACGAATTCACTTGTACGACATGTTTTCTAGTTAAACCGCATCAGCAGCGTGCTTCAAAGCCGCGCTCAGCTGCCGTTTGCATTGATTGCGCTGGCTAGCTCCGCGGGATTTCTAGTGCTTATTAGTAGGTAGGCCGTAGGGTCGTTGGGATCTGTAACGGCAACTTTTACCATGAATTTTATATCCCCTCTTATGACAAATTGAGCCGCGGGGCTGAGGCCCGGGCCGCGCTCCGTCTTCATTCTTTCTCCTTCTAAACCGATTGCTTCACCTAAAGCATTCAAAGGAACGTTTATCCTGCCAACGCGGATACTTTCCGAGACTTGAATAATGGGGGCCGTGAAGATGGATAGAAGTGCGAGGCCAATGGGAACCAGGACGGCCATGACTATGGCCACAGGCTGTGACACAGGTAGCAGTGACAACAGGACCAGCGGAGCAGACAGGCTCATGGCAACTAAAAATCCCACTGAGGGGTACAGGCGTTCGAAATAAGAATTGGTAGGCACAGGAATACATTACGCTCTAGGCATGGATTTGGAAGTGCTAATAATTGCTCAGGACGGCTTCGAGCCGATTTACGCAAAGCCGGGAGACGCCGGCTGCGATCTTCGTTCGACTCATCAACTCGTGATTAGTGCGGGCGAGCGCATGCTTGTACCTACTGGCGTAAAGATCGCGATGCCCGATGGTTATGTGGGCCTTGTTCACCCCAGAAGTGGGCTGGCGGCAAAGCACGGAATTACCGTATTAAACTCACCGGGAACGGTGGATGCGGGTTATCGCGGAGAGATTATGGTGACGCTGCTGAACACCTCCTCCGAGGATTTCGCGATTGAAATTGGCGATCGCATCGCACAGTTGTTGTTCCAGAAGGTCGAAAGAGCGCGTTTTGTCGCGGTTGGTGAATTGCCTGAATCAAGTCGCGGTGAAAGCGGATTTGGTTCCAGCGGGAGGTCATAATGTCAAAATCAAGCCCTGTGGACAGAGATACAGCTGGTCCATTCGATATCTCCGAAATCGGGGTTCTCACACCGTATCTAGATTTTGGTTCCATCAGATTAGCGCCTCGTCAGGACATGCAAATCCGCGCTGACATAGACGATACAAGCAAGAAGGTAGTAGCTCTAACCGTCGAAATCGAGGGACACCGGCTGCAACTCCAAGCTTTTGCGTCAACAAAATCTGATGGGCTTTGGGAGGCGACCATGTCAGCGCTGATTCAGGGCATTGCATCGCAAGGCGGATCGGTGGAGCCTGTCGAAGGAATTTTGGGTCAAGAGCTCAGGGGCAGCGTTCCCGCTAAGAGCGGAGACAAAACTATCTCTCGTCCCACCAGGTTCATTGGTGTAGATGGTCCGAGGTGGTTCCTTCGAGGAGTCATTTCTTCCTCCACAATTAGCGAGGACGTTTATGCTCGCCTCGTGTCGACATTTCGCTCGGCTGCGGTCAGTCGTGGAGACATTGCAATGCCTCCGGGCGAACTCTTGCCGCTGAGGTTGCCAGTGAGTGATAAAGATGAGTGATCCGGATGCGGTTGCTAGACGGCTTGGCATAGAAAAAGGCGAAAACGGTTTTGATCTAAATCGCCAGTCATTACTGGCAGGAATCGGAGGGCCACTAGGGATTGCCGAAGCGATACTTCCGGCAACGCTTTTCTCTATCGTTTTTGCTGTAACCGGCGAAGCCATAGCAGCCGTGGGTGTAGCTGCCACAAGCTCGGCTTTATTCATTGCCATTCGCCTTGGGCAGCGCAAATCCATAGTGCAGGCGGCAGTAGGCGCCGCGGCGATTGCTTTTGCAGCCTTCTTAGCACTTCGCGATGGCGGACAAGCGGCGGACTACTTTGTTCCTGGCTTCTTTACTAACGGAGCATATGCCTTGGTGTTTTTAGTCTCGGTTTTGATTCGAAGACCTGTCATGGGTTACGGGGCCCAGTTGTTGTTTGGCTTGGCAAATTGGCGAAGCAACAAGGCGGTTTTTTCTAGGCTTAGAACGGTGACTTTAGTTTGGGTTGGGTTTTTCTTAGCTCGGCTCGCAGTTCAGTTGCCGTTGTATTTCTCTGGTCAGGTTGAGCTCCTGGCCGCATCTCGGGTCGTTATGGGTGCTCCGGCCTACGCCGGCTTGTTGGCTCTCACCTGGATTCTACTGAGGCGCATTGCCAACCCAATTGAGGGTAGATTAGAGGGGTAACCTTCTAGGAGTTGAGTTGATGTCCCATTTTTCAAGCGCTAGCAATCTAACTGTCGGCAACAAGACTTATAAGTACTTCAGCATGGCTGACTTAGAGGTTCAAAAACTTCCGTACAGCCTGAAGATTCTCCTTGAAAACATGCTTCGCACCAAAGATGGTTTGAACGTCACCCAGGCTCACGTCGACGCCCTAGTGTCATGGGATCCAAGCAAGGAACCAGACACTGAAATTCAATTCAGCCCTGCCAGAGTGATCATGCAGGATTTCACGGGTGTTCCTTGCATTGTCGACCTAGCAACCATGCGCGAGGCAGTTCAGGAACTTGGTGGTGACCCACAAAGCATCAACCCATTGACTCCAGCCGAGATGGTAATCGATCACAGTGTTGTGGCGGATGTGTCTGGATCTCCGGACGCGGCTGAGCGAAATGTTGAGTTTGAATATCAGCGCAACAGTGAGCGCTACCAGTTTTTACGTTGGGGTCAGACCGCGTTCGACAACTTTAAAGTTGTCCCGCCGGGGACAGGTATCGTCCATCAGGTGAACATTGAGTTCCTGGCTAGGACAGTGATGACACGTGAGGTTGACGGTGAGTTAGTTGCATATCCCGATAGCTGCGTGGGAACAGATTCACACACGACGATGGTCAACGGACTGGGTGTTCTCGGTTGGGGTGTTGGCGGAATCGAAGCCGAGGCCGCAATGTTGGGGCAGCCAGTTTCCATGCTTATTCCAAAGGTTGTTGGTTTCAAGCTAACCGGGGAAATCCCGACTGGGGCGACGGCTACGGATGTCGTGCTGACAATTACTCAGCAGCTTCGTAACCATGGAGTCGTTGGCAAGTTTGTCGAATTTTACGGCGATGGCGTTGCCAGCGTGCCTTTGGCTAATCGCGCAACCATCGGAAACATGTCTCCAGAATTTGGTTCGACTGTCGCAATTTTTCCAATCGATGATGTGACTCTCGATTATTTGCGCATCACAGGCCGTGATGCAGACGAAATAGCCCTAGTGGAGACTTACGCCAAAGCGCAGGGAATGTGGCATGACCCAAGTCAAGAGCCTGAGTTCAGCGAATATCTAGAGCTGGACCTGTCGACGGTTGTACCTTCAATCGCCGGGCCCAAGCGCCCTCAAGACCGGGTTGAACTTTCCACAAGCAAGGCTTCTTTTGAGCGTGATTTGAAGAGCTATGCGCCATCGTTCAGTGCTCCAGTGCCAGTGAAGGGCAAGGACTATCAGCTTGACCACGGCGCCGTGACTATCGCATCAATTACCTCTTGTACCAACACCTCAAACCCGTCGGTGATGATAGCCGCCGGGCTGCTGGCGAAGAAAGCTGTTGAAAAGGGCCTGTCAGCAAAACCATGGGTAAAGACATCCTTGGCACCGGGCTCCAAAGTCGTGACTGAGTACTACAAAAAGGCGGGCCTAACGGAGTCTTTGGACCAGCTGGGTTTCCAGCTAGTTGGTTATGGCTGCACCACGTGTATTGGAAACTCCGGTCCACTCGCTGACGAAATCTCAGCGGCGGTCAATGAGGGTGACCTAGCTGTAACGGCTGTCCTAAGCGGAAACCGAAACTTTGAGGGACGAATAAATCCCGATGTCAAGATGAATTATTTGGCGTCTCCTCCTTTGGTCATCGCCTATTCATTGGCCGGAACCATGGACTTTGACTTCGAAACTGAATCACTCGGTTTGGATCACGATGGGCATGATGTTTTCCTGAAGGATATCTGGCCAACACCTGGCGAGGTGCAGGACACGATTGATAGCTCAATCAACTCCGACATGTTTACCACTCAGTACGCGTCCGTCTTCGATGGGGACAGCAGATGGCAGTCACTGCCAACACCTGAGGGAGCGTTATTTGATTGGGTCAGCGATTCTACGTACGTGAGGAAGCCCCCGTACTTCGACGGGATGAGCCTTACGCCGTCGCCCGTTACTGATGTGCACGCGGCTAGGGCACTTGTATTGCTTGGCGACTCGGTCACCACCGATCACATCTCGCCTGCCGGTTCGATTAAAGCCGATTCGCCCGCTGGTATCTACTTGATGGAAAAAGGCGTTGGACGAGTGGACTTTAATTCCTACGGTTCCCGTCGCGGGAATCACGAAGTTATGATTCGTGGAACCTTTGCAAACATCAGACTGCGTAATCAGCTGCTCGACGATGTTGAGGGAAGCTATACCCGAGACTTCACGACCGACGAAGGTGCTCAAAGTTTCATATATGATGCGGCTGAAAATTACCGTGCAGCCGGCACGCCACTGGTGGCAATTGCTGGAAAAGAGTACGGCTCTGGATCTTCCAGGGACTGGGCCGCAAAGGGAACTAGTCTTTTAGGCATCAAGGTAGTGATTGCAGAGAGTTTTGAGCGTATCCACCGAAGTAACCTCATCGGTATGGGCGTTCTTCCGCTGCAGTTCCCGACAGGACAGCACGCAGCCAGTCTTGGTCTTGATGGAACTGAAGAGTTTGACTTCACGGGAATTGAAGAGCTCAACAATGGCAAGACACCCAAAACTGTCCACGTGGTGGCCAAGCCGACATCTCACTCCGCTGAAGATAAGCCAGTTATCGAATTTGATGCGGTGGTTCGCATCGACACTCCGGGTGAAGCTGACTACTTCCGCAATGGGGGCATTTTGCAGTATGTTCTTCGCTCTTTGGTCGCCTAGGAATACTTCAAGTTGGCAGATGTTGGGAAACGCATGAGTCTTTTAGCAGGAATCGAATCTCCGAGTGACCTCCAGGCTCTTTCATCGACGCAGTTGGTGGAATTGTGCCAGGAAATAAGGGAACACCTAGTCGATTCAGTTTCAAAAACTGGTGGTCACTTGGGTCCTAACTTGGGCGTCGTTGAAATAACAGTCGCACTTCATAGGATTTTTGAATCGCCCAAGGATTCGATAGTTTACGACACCGGTCATCAGAGTTATGTCCACAAGCTACTCACCGGCCGCAGGGACCTTTCCACTCTTCGCCAAAAGGACGGCATCGCCGGCTACCCACAGCGTTCTGAGAGCGAACACGACATCGTAGAGTCATCACATGCTTCCTCCTCTCTCAGCTGGGCAGATGGCATTTCAAGGGCTTATAAGGCAACCAACCAGCACGACAGGCATGTCGTAGCAGTAATTGGCGACGGCGCTCTGACCGGAGGCATGTCTTGGGAGGCACTGAATAACATAACCGACGACAATGACCGCAACTTGGTGATTGTCGTGAATGACAATGGTCGATCGTATGCACCGACCATGGGTGGCTTGGCTCATCGTCTTGAGTCGATTCGAACTAACAATCTTTATAACGCCAGTTATTCGCTATCCAGAAAGATTTTTTACCGTCTCGGCCCGCTGGGTAGGGCCGTTTTTGATTCAACTCGTGCCGGACTTCACTCCTTGTTTGGTCCTGGTAATTTCGGCGGAATCTTTCCAAACTTAGACATAAAGTATTTTGGCCCAGTAGATGGGCATGACCTGCTAGCTCTTGAAAAGACGCTCGCCAGAGCCAAGGCGCACCAGGGACCGGCCGTTGTCCATGCCATTACCCAAAAGGGCAAGGGTTACGATCCTGCTATTAAGGATGAGGCCGACCAATTCCATGCGGTTGGCAAGATTAATCCAGAGACTGGGATGCCGATGCCGAGCAATGGCTCGACCCCATGGACCGAAGTTTTCGCGGATGAAATTCTCGAAATAGCAAAAGCCGATTCAAGAGTCGTAGGGATCACTGGAGCGATGATGATTCCGGTTGGTTTGGATAAATTTGCCGGTCACTTTCCGGACCGCGTTTTTGACGTTGGAATTGCGGAACAGCACGGAGTGGCAGCGGCGGCAGGAATGGCCTTCGGGGGACTCCATCCAGTCGTTGCAATATATTCGACTTTCATAAACCGTGCCTTTGATCAAGTCCTCATGGACGTCGCTCTTCACAAAGCCGGAGTCACGTTCGTGCTTGACAGGTCCGGCATAACTGGCCCGGATGGCGCCAGCCACCACGGCGTTTGGGACATTCCGCTTCTGCAGATGGTCCCCGGAATCCACATATCGGCGCCGAGGGATAAAGAACGGCTTCAAGAAGGCCTCAGAGAGGCAATCGCGATCGATGATGCTCCGAGCGTTATCCGTTTTCCAAAGGGTGCCGTTCCAAAGTCGATAGATGCCATTCTGCGGACAGCAAATGGCGTTGACGTTCTAAAGCAGGCCGCAAGCAAGGACGTACTCATCGTTGGAGTGGGTAGTTTTGCCCAGGTTGCAATCGATGTGGCCGATCTCTTGGCAAGTCAAGGGATTGGTGCCACGGTTGTGGACCCAAGATGGATCTTGCCCATAAACATGGACCTTGTCGAGATGGCTAAGGATCACCGGTTGGTCGTGACAATCGAGGATGGACTAAAGACCGGGGGCTTTGGTTCTAGAGTTCGACAGGAGCTAAGAGCGAATGAAGTTGATACTGCTCTTAGCGAGGTTGGTGTTCCGGCCGAGTTCTTAGAGCACGCTGAGCGTTCAGAGATACTGGAGCGATTGGGGCTTACGGCCAAGTCGATAGCGAGAGATATTGTCGCGCAGGTTCTTGGGTCAAAGGTTCCGTACGCTAAGGCGTTTGAGGATGAGAGTTCTCAGCCTCAGCTGACGCAAGACCCTCTTCAATAAGCTCAGCCACAATCTCAACCTGCCACGGCCGTGCTCCTAGTTTCTCGAGTTGCGCAGCTATTTCACTTTCGGGCTCGAAGCAAACTCTTCTCAAAAATTCAGGCGTCAAAAGATTTTCTACTGGAACGACCAGTTCGGTTGCCTTGGCCATTATGAGCTCTCTTACGAGCTTTAGTCTGACGTGTGCCTCTGGAAATCTTTTTTCCCAGCTCTTGTGGTTCGGAAGTGCGCCGGTGTGCTCTGGCGCCGGCAGGATCTCAAGATTCTTTGATCCTTCTATTGCCTCCCACCACACTGACAGCATGGACCTAGAGGCTCGTCCCTGAAACAACTTGTTCTGGGACAGTTCGTGCTTGGACCTGGGTACTTTGTCGATCGCCGCCATTATGGAGCGGTCTGGGATCAGACGCCCAGGAGCAAGGTCTGATTCAATCGCTATCTCGTTGCGGGCCAGCCATAGCGCAGCGGCAGCCTTAAGTTTCACTTGGTCTTTGACTCGGCTTAGTCCCGGGAGGTTCCTCCACGGCTCTTGGGCAATTGGCTTGGGTCGAAAGTTCTGGAGGGCTGCGAATTCCTCTTTCGCCCACTGGCTCTTGGACTGGGACTCGAGACTCTTTTCAATTTCGGCCCAAAGATCGTGCAATACGTCTACGTCGAGCGCCGCATAATTTAGCAGCGAAGCTTGCAGAGGCCGTATTGACCAGTCCGAAGCAGAGTGTTCTTTTGCAAGCTCAAGGTCAAGTAGTTCCGTGACCATAGATCCGAGTCCAACTTTTTCATAACCTGCCAGCCGCGCTGCCAGTTCGGTGTCGATTATTGTTTCGCTTGCAAAGCCGAGCTCTGTCAGGCAGGGAATGTCCTGCGTCGCAGCGTGCAGTAGCCAACTCCTGCTGTTTATCTCTTTAGCCACGAGTTCGTTCCAGCCGGGGGAGGTGTCATCTAGGGCTACTGGGTCAATCAGGTAAATCGAACCGGCAGCCAAACCAATCTGGACCAGGTATGCGCGCTGGGAATATCGAAAACCACTAGCTCTTTCGGTGTCAATGGCAAGTGTGTCCGTGTTTTGCTTTAAAGCTTCTAGCATTTCTTCAAGTGATTCTTGATCGACGACTTGAACAACTGGACGTCTTGGGGTGTCTAAATTCAACTAATTCTCATAACTTTGCTGTCTTTCGGTGGCAGGCCTGAAATGAGCGCTAAAAGCTCTATCCAGCCCATTAGGTGTGACGCCAAATCGAACGACGTCGGGGCCCAGCTGGCTCGAATTTCAAGCTCAGCGTGCTGCGGTTGCGCGATTAGCGCTCCGTGCCCTGTGGAGATAACTGTAGTCGTGGTTCCAGCCTCGTGGGCAAAGCCGGCCTTCTCGGCTGCTAGAGAGTCCTTCAGCCACTCCCAAGGCAAGGCCGCCGTGTAGTCATCCTTTGCCATCTCAAGCTCAATGGGCGACTTTGCGTATCCAATAATTCGAAACTCAGAGTTCCAACCCTCGGGGATTTCAGGGTTACGACAAAAAACCAAACGAGAAACCCCATGATCGGAGGCTGTTTCGTGCACAATTTCAGCAGAAATAGCGATCGACTCGGGTGCAATACCGGCAGGAGAGGGAATTTGAGTAAGTTCGATTTCATCCCTAACCGACAAGCTCGAGAGTTCTCGGAGCATTGAGGCAAAGGGTTCTGAGATGTTGGTTAGGTCAAGTTCCACAACATCAAGCTACAGAGGTATTCACGGGGCCTCCTCTAGACTCGCCCAGTTACCTCAGTTACGTAGAGATTTTTGAATCTAAAAGTTCCCACTTGAAAAAGGTTCCACCTCGAAATAAAGGCCGCGCCCCCTGACTCATATTCGCTGCTGATAAACGCACGGACATCATTCCTTGATCGAAGAGTCTCTATAAGTGCAGTTGGACCGAACTCAATGTGAATGGGTGTCGGGCTTGATGTCATGAGTTGTTGCACGGATTCGGCTGGCGTGAGTACTGTTTCGCCGCCGATTAGGCGCACTTGTTCAGCCTGAAGTTCCATAGGGAGTGTTTCCGCGGTCGATCTAGTGAGAATCGCTAATGCTGAAGATGACGGCAGTCGATAGCTCTCAGAACGTGCAGTTAGACCGGTTGTCAGAACCGTACCGGCTCTTTTTCGGAAGAGCATCAAGAGCTCGAAGTCTGATTCGCCACCTAGAGATTTTGAGGTGCCGTCTGGTCCTAGGTGTGATCCGGCCTGATCAACCACCATTGATGCCGTAATGGTGGTCTTACCAATCGAACTCAGAAAATCAGGCATCCTTCGCGACGAGCTCTGCTGTTTTGCGCTTGATCCTGGCCAGCATGCCACGCATGCCACGAACACGAAGCGGGGTGATTATGTGATCCAGCCCAAGTTTCGTTGGGAAGTCATCTGAGAGCTCAAGGATTTCATCGGCCGAGTGCGAGCTCAAAGCGCTGAACAAAATGCTTGCGAAACCCCTTGTGGTTGGAGACTCTCTAGGTGCCGAAAAATGAAGCTTAATCTCCGCGGCGGTCCCGTCTACGGCAATAAAGACCGGCGACTGGCACTCCTCAACTCGCTCGAGCAATTCCGGGTGGTCGCCGTAGCGTGAATCTAATTCCGGTAGGGCTTCGCTGAATTCTAAAAGAAGCTGCAACCGGTCACTGCCCTCCAAGAATTGGAAGTCAGCAATTATGTCTTCGGAGGCACGTGTCAAGTTGCGAGCCCAGGCTCAGAACCGGTAGCAATTGGAGCGCCAACCAGGTTGCCCCACTCTGTCCAGCTACCGTCGTAGTTTCGAACACTTTCTACCCCAAGCAGATACTTCAGCACAAACCAGCTGTGTGAGGATCGCTCTCCAATTCGGCAATACGCGATGAAATCGGAACTGCGGTCGTAACCCGTGTTTTCAAAGTAGAGCTTTTCAAGCTCGGCAACTGGTCGGAAGGTTTCGTCTTCCTGAATCGACTTGGACCAGGGGATCGATGCGGCGGTTGGGATGTGACCACCACGTGTTGCGCCCTCATTTGGGAAATCTGGCATGTGCATGCGCTCTCCGGAGTATTCCTCAGGGGAGCGAACATCGACCATTGGTTGACCTATGTGCTGAAGAACTTCGTCTCTAAAGGCGCGAATTTCAGAATCGTGCCTTTCTACTACTGGGTAGCTCTTGCTGGAAACTGTTGGCTTTTCCTTTGTTATTTCTCCGCCGTCAGCGATCCACTTGTTTCTTCCTCCATCAAGCAGGAGCACGTTTTCGTGACCGAAAAGCTTGAACACCCAGAATGCGTAGGTAGCCCACCAGTTTGAACGGTCGCCGTAGAGCACGATAGTGTCTTGTCTGCCGATACCTTTGATGTTCATAAGGGCTGAAAATTCTTCGCTCTCGAGGTAGTCGCGTCGAAGCGGGTGATTCAATTCGGTGTGCCAGTCAAGTTTGACGGCTCCAGGAATGTGGCCGGTCTCATACAAAAGGATGTCCTCGTCGGACTCAACAACTATCACGTTATCCAAGTTGCTCTTTAGCCACTCTGTTGTGACTAGCACATCGGGGTTCGCATACTCTGCTATTTTGCTCAGCTGGTTCATGGGTCTCCTCTTGATTATCTACACTTATGGTGACGAAGGGTACTTACATTGACAGAACAAGATTTGGTGAGACCAAATTCCTTGCTGACGCGGCATCCCGAGGTTTCTAAGGCAGAGCTTATTAGTCAGCTTATGCCACCTCCAGAGTTTGACCATGCCAGATTCGAGAGTTACCGCCCTGATAAGAATTACGAAAGCCAGTCAATTGCTCTTGGGCTGTGCAAGGAATTTGTGCATGGACCAAAGAAAAAGTTCTTCTCAAAGACAGAAAAGTTTCCTGGCATATATCTTGATGGCGGTTTTGGAGTGGGTAAGACCCACCTTCTCGCGTCTATCTGGCATTCATACTCTGGAGTGAAGGCCTACGGCAGTTTTCTCGAGTACACCAGCTTGGTCGGTTACCTGGGGTTTGCACAGACAATTCTGGAGCTGAAAAAGTATGGGTTGATCTGCATTGACGAGTTTGAGCTTGATGACCCGGGGGACACCATGATTATGTCCAGGCTGCTAAAAGAGCTAGAGGCAAGTGGAACCCGGTTTGCTGCCACCAGCAACACCCCTCCCAACGCTCTTGGGGATGGAAGGTTCGCTGCGAGTGATTTCCAGCGAGAGATTAAGGGTCTTGGAGACAGGTTCCGGATTGTGTCTGTGGACGGTGAGGATTTTCGGCATCGCGACATAGACGCTGAGTCTGAAACCCTTGACGAAGTCACTCTTGGTGGCTGGCTCAAAGAGCACAAAAATAGCTTCAGAGACGACTTCGGCGATCTCCTAGGACACCTTGGAACTCTGCATCCAACGAAATATCGCGCGTTGGTGGCAGACGTTGGAGCTCTTGGAATCACCGATGTGTCAAAACTGGATGATCAAGTACATGCTCTTAGACTCGTGGCCTTTATAGACAGAATGTACGAGTTTCAGGTGCCACTAAGAACATCGGGCAGCACACCAATTACTGCGGTCTTTTCTAAGACCATGCTCTCTGGCGGTTACCGGAAAAAGTATTTGAGAACAATCTCTCGCATGGGAGCTCTTACGAGCCTTTCTTAGCCTTTGCTTTTTCTTCTCGGTGCTTGCGCATGTGATATCGCCCTCTGACTTGAGATAACCAGCCACCAAAGGCCATCGACACTAGTGAACCCAGGATCACGGCAAGCGTTGCCTCAGCAACTATGTACTGAGTGTCGGCGAAAGCCAAGTTGGTCATCAGAAGTGAAACAGTAAAGCCAATTCCAGCCAGTCCGCTTATTGCCAAGAAATCCAGTGGCTCTAAGTCCAAGCGGGCATGCTTAGCCGCGATCTTGTTAGCCAAGATGGCTAACGCCGTTATCCCCAGCACCTTTCCGACTGGCAGCGCTACTGCGATGCCAACGAACACACTTGAAAATGCTCCGTCGAAGACGGGAAGTGCGATTGCCACTGCAAAGAAGGCATAAATAGGTAATGACACAGTGTTAGTCCATGGCTGGATTTTTGCAACGAGGGAGTGAGTCTTCTTGCTTGGGATTATGAGGCCCAGAACAACACCCGCCACTGTGGCGTGAACTCCGGACTGATAGACGGTGTACCAAAGCAGGATGAAGGTCAAAACTCTT
>OOFT01000013.1_pt1 | contig 38832 bp, 41 predicted proteins | sample 1670301 | NCBI WGS metagenome assembly OOFT01 (sample SAMEA98140918, study PRJEB22522) | marine metagenome | biome: marine biome; feature: marine water body; material: sea ice | place: Arctic Ocean | collected 11-Sep-2015 | depth 0.3 m
CGTGAATCCAAAGCAGTAGGTCTGCATCACCCCTAAACCCTGTGAGGTCATAGGAGCCGCGCAGCTCAATATCGTCTTTGGCCAGACTCGCCTCAAATTCCGCGACCGGGGTGCCAGCGTTTGTCCTGGGCACGCTCAGTCTTCTTAGTGCGGTCCAGTTGGTATAGCGAACCGTGTTGTTGATTTCTTCTGCTTTAGATTCCTGTTCCAATGAGATCTCCTTCTCTAGTTTCTAGCTCGTGTTTTAAGATTCCCAGCAGGCCATTTCCTGACATGTATGCACCGCGCAGTTCTATGCCCAAAGGTTCAACGAGACTCTTAATCCGCTCTATTCTTCTCAGGTGCCCGGCGGACGCCTTGACCAGAGAGTCTTCCCAAAACACCTCGACTTGACCAAGTAGCTTCGGACTTTTTACTCCGTAGATTAAGTCGAAACTCTCGAGGATGGCAGATTTTTGCTCGATGCCGTCTAACTTCCTTGAATTTCGGAAACTGAATCGGACCAGATGTTGATCTTTTTTAAGCTTGTCGTTTAGCCATTCCCACTTCGCGTTTATGTGGGTGGTCGCCTTCACCGCGAGCCCTAAATCCTCCGCTACAAGCGCGCCGGTGCCAATCGGAAAACTGTTGAGCTCCGGGGACTCAACCAGCACTGTTACCAGAAGCGTTTCTAAGGACTCGATCTCCTGCAAGGCAACCGACAGCTCATGAAATTCGACCAGCATTCTTGCTGCAGCGTTTGCCGTTGTCGCGATAACTAAGTTTCTTGCGCGAATGGTTTCTCCCGCTTCAATCTCAAATTGGCCATCGCTCAACCTTGTTATCCGAGAGACGTCGGTGCCTAGACGCAACGTGCCACCGGATTGCACAAACTCATCAACCAGTTTTTCAACGAGCAGGTGCATGCCACCCTCAAAGCTCGCAACCGCTGATCCAGGGGCAGGCTTATCGCCTCGAAGCGTTTTGGCGGCCTCTACTATCGAACCTTTTGACTTGAGCTCTTTTACAAGACCGCCAAGCACAGATCTGGCCTCGAGATGCTCTGGTAGCGATCCATGTACACCTGAGATCACCGGGCCCACAAGTGAATCTGTAAATGCCGGCCCGAGTCTCAAGTCGATTAGTTCCCGAACTGAAAGTTCATCGAGATTCTCAGGAAGCGGCTTGGCGTCAAGCTTTCTGGCAAGTGCAAGCGCTGGAGCACCAAGAAACTCAAGGCCCGAATCATCGAGGCTCACTGGAACGCCAAATACACCTTGGGGTATTGCGTGGACACCTATTTTCGAGAGAATAACTGGAGATTTGGTGTTCGGCTTCACAACGAAAGAGCCAAGACTCAGATCTGACAACCAATTTTCAAACTCAGGGGTGACATTGGAGAAAGCTTCCGCTCCCGAATCGAACTTGATACCGTCAATTTCTTCAGACTGAATCAATCCGCCAGGAGATTGGCTTCTCTCAAGTAGCAGGACTTGTTGTCCTGCTCGAATAGCACTCAGTCCGTGCAATAGACCTGAAAACCCTGCGCCAATAATTACCTTGTCGATGCTCATTTTGTTAGCTCGTGCACTAGCGAGACAATCTTGGTGAGGACTTCTGGATTAGTATCCTTTGGAACCCCATGGCCCAGGTTCACAATGTGTCCCGGTGCTCCCTGGCCAAAAGCAATGACATTTTTGACTTCTTGCTCTATTACTTCCCAGGGCTCGGTTAGTAGCTCCGGGTTGATATTGCCCTGCAAAGCAACCGATGGCCCCAAGACTTCAGTAGCAAAAGAGAGCGTCGTGAAGTGATCGACTCCCATTACCGTTGCACCGGTCTGATGCATTTGGGACAACATGTCTTTGGTCCCAAGACCAAAGAGGGTCCTTGGAACTGCAATCCCTGCCTCGTCCTTGAGGTCTTCAAGAAGAGAAAATAAAGTCTTTGTGTGTGGGGCAGCAAATTGTTCGTACTCGGGGACTGTAAGTTTCCCAGCCCAGCTGTCAAAGACCTGTAAGGCACTTGCGCCCGCCAAAACCTGGGCCCTGATAAATTCTGCCGTAATTTCCGCGCACCAGCTAAGAACACTGTTCCAAAGCTTGGGATCCCCATGCATTATTGCTCTGGATTTTGGGAGATCTTTGGAGGGCCCACCCTCAAATAAGTAAGAAGCAAGCGTAAATGGAGCCCCACCAAATCCAATAAGGGGTGTGCTTCCAAGTTCTGCAACAAGCTTTTGTACCGCTGATCGGATTGGTTCAAGGCTCTCGGGCGTTATTGGTTTGAGCCTGGCGAGGTCTTGAGTTGTTGAGATTGGATCCTTAATTACTGGGCCCACTCCGGCCACAATCTCAACCTCTATGCCCGCAAGTTTGAGCGGAATCACAATGTCCGAAAATAAGATAGCCGCGTCCGTTTGGTGTCTACGAACCGGCTGCATGGTGATCTCAAAAACCATGTCCGGGTTCAGGCAGCTTTCTAGCATTGTTGTGCCTAGCCGAATCTCACGATACTCAGGCAACGACCTGCCTGCCTGGCGCATGAACCAAACTGGAAGCGGTGCCGTGCGCTCGCCACGCAGTGACCTGACCAGTGCAGATTTTGCAGTCAGTCCGGTGTTCAATGGATGGCTCGCGCTTAGGGTCACATCAATATCTTCGGGAGCATTTGGTTAGATTCTCTGACAAAGTGTCAGTAGGCCTATTGATACCTTCTAACTTGTGGGACTTGTATTTATTGGTTCAAACTTTAGAGATAGCGAACTGAGCTGGCTTGAGAGGCTTGAGGCTGCCAGCTCGGCTATAAGAGCCAGGCTTGACGACTCGTCAAGCCTGATTGACTCCCATGTTTCTCTGGCCACTTGCAACCGTTTTGAGCTTTACTTCGAAACCGATGATTTCCACCGCACTTTAGACAGCGTGATTGATGCGATTGCTGAAGAGACGAACGAAAATAGGGATTCTGTTTCCCAATCTCTTCAGATCCTCTCCGGCGACAAAGTTGCTCAGCACCTTTTTAGTGTTACTTCGGGCCTCGAGTCGATGATCGTAGGCGAGAGTGATGTCACCGGACAGGTTCGAAGGGCGCTCACCCGCGCGCAGCTGAGCGGCCCCCTAGCCCCATCAGTCCAACAGCTATTTCAAACTGCCCTTCGAGTCTCAAAGAAGGTTAGCCAGACAACTGGAATTGGCTTATCTGGCAAGTCCGTTATCACAACGGCCCTAAAACTTTCTGAGCCTCTGATGCCTCAGGATGTCCCGAAGCAGGTTCTAATTATCGGCACCGGTGCATACGCACGAGTGGTGACCGCCTTCTTCAAAAAAACTGGGGCGGGCGACATAGCGGTTTACTCGCGCTCGGGCCGTGCGGAGATGTTTGCCGAGACTCATACAGTCAGGGCCGTGACGAATCAAGACCTGGTGGCAGAGCTGTCCCGAGCGGATATTGTGATCAGTGCAAGTGGCTCAAGGGGCCATCTCCTGGACGAGGCCTTGGTTTCAGAGGCTCTAAGGCTACGAAGCAAAGAGCATGATTTAGTGGTTGTTGATGTTGCTCTTTCTAGAGACGTAGCTCCCGCGGTGCACGAATTGGCTGGTTGCTTCGTGTTGGATTTGGAGCAGTTGAAAAAACTCACTCCGCAAGAGCATTCAATCGCGATCGACAGTGCTCGTGAAATGGTGAAGGCAGCGGCTGAGGAGTTTGAGGTAGAGCAGCGCGCCAAGACCATGGGCCCAATAATCACGGCGCTGCGATCTCACATTGAACTGCGGGTTGATCAAGAGATCGATTCGGTAAAACACAAGCTTGATCCGGCCACGGTGACTGAGATCCGAAAATCGCTTTCCAGAGTAAAGGACGCGATTTTACACACTCCGAGTCTGAACGCAAAGAGTTTGGCTGGGACGGGAAATCAAGCAGATTATGTCAATGCTATAAGAGTGCTGTTTGACATAGAGATCGGCGAAAATGGCTAAATTTCGCATTGGCACCAGGGCAAGTTTGCTCGCCCTCACCCAAACTAGGTGGGTTGCGTCTCAGCTGCAGCTCCACTTTCCAGGGCTTTCTATTGAAGAGGTGTTGATCACCACCGAGGGAGATCTCAGCACCTCACCTCTCTCGGAATCTAAAACCCCCGGAGTCTTTGTCTCCGCCCTACGTAATGCACTTTACGATCGGGAAGTGGACTTTGTTGTGCATTCAATGAAGGATTTACCGGCAAAACTAGAACCAGGAATCAGTGTGGCTGCTGTCCCGAAGCGCGAGGATGTCAGAGATGTCTTGGTATCAAAGGGAAACCTCAAACTTTCCGAGCTAAGAAGCGGCGCCAGGGTTGGAACTTCCTCACCTAGGCGGGCTGCGACTCTGAGGCAACTGCGACCAGATCTTGAATTGGTATCAATCCGAGGCAATGTAGACACCAGAATCGCCAAGGTGCGAGAGGGCGATTATGATGCCACCATTTTGGCTTTGGCAGGACTCAATCGCATTGGTAGATCAGCGGAGCTCAGCGAGGTTTTTTCGCCAGATCTAATGATTCCCGCTCCTGGTCAAGGTGCTCTGGCAGTGGAACTTAGGACTCAGGACAAGGAATTAGCAGCGGTCTTAGGTGCGATTAATAGCGCATCGGATCTACTTGTCACCACAGCCGAGAGGGCAGTACTGCGAGGTCTCGGCGCTTCTTGCGCGACCCCCATTGGCGCCAGTGCTCGCTTTGAAAAGGGTGAGCTGATACTGATTGCCGAACTGGCAATCGAATCAACTGGCCAAGCCATAAGAGTGTCAAGGTCAGTTGAATCTGATCTCCACAACCTTGAGCAGGCTGAGGAGCTGGGTCTAAGTGTCGCGGCCGAAATGCTGAAGAGTGAAATTGCAGATCGGGCGTCACTCAAGTGAAGATTTTGCTGATTAGACCGAATCGTAACGAGGCCGACGCGTCGGCGCTCGCGGAATTTGGCATAGAAACCGAGATTGATCCGTATCTTGAGATTTCTCAGGTGGACAATGTCTTAGGTGCCCAAAAAATGCTGGATGCGTTGAGGTCTAAGGCCGAAAAGTGGCTCATCTTAACTTCCTCAAACGGCCTGCAGTATTGGCAAAATCTCTTGAGTCCGGGTGAGCTTGAGAAAGTGGTTTTTGAATCTGAGTCAATTCAATTTGCCGCCATCGGTCAGCAAACCAAGAAGCAGCTTTTCGCACTAGGTGCCAATGAAGTTGTGGTTGCGGACCGGTTTGATTCTGCATCTTTGGCTAAGACGCTTTCTGGGGGCAAGCCAATACCCGTCGTGATTCCGGCCGGCTCTATCGCGATGCAGACCCTAGATAATTCGCTGTCGGGACTTGGATTTGATGTCATCTCGGAGGTTGTTTATCAAACCACGCCAGTCGTCGCGGCTCCTAATTCTGTTCGCCAAATTTCGGCTGGCGTTTTTGATGCGGTGTTGTTGAGATCGCCAAGCGCAGCGAGAACGTTTTTGTCCAAGAACCCAAGCCCTCGATTGAGCATCATCTGCGGCGGTAACACCACAGCTAAGGCCGTTCAGGCGCTAGGTGTAAAGCCTGATCTGATTGCGGCTGATCCCAGCCCTGAGTCAATTGCTAAAGCGGTGTCAGAGTACTTTTCGGACAGGAGAACCTAATGCTAAAGCGTCCCAGAAGGTTGCGCTCTAGCGCTGCTATCAGAGAGCTGGTTGCCGAAGTGCGGCTTAGTCCGGAAAATCTTATGCTTCCACTTTTTTTGCGTGAAGGGTTAGTTCAGCCAAAGCCAATCGAAGGTATGTATTCGGTTTTACAGCACTCGCCAGAGACTTTTCTCCAGGAACTTGATCGTGCATTGGCTGTCGGAATCAAGTCAGTCATGGTTTTCGCCGTTCCGGAAAAAAGGGATGGGACGGGATCCGAGGCCTGCAATAGCGAAGGTGTACTTTCAAGAGCCATCCGAAGCGCGCGAGCGCACGTTGGAGACAAGCTGGTTCTGGTTGCAGACCTCTGCCTAGATGAATTCACTGACCACGGCCACTGTGGAGTTTTGGATAAAAGGGGCGAGGTCGATAACGACGAGACTGTGAAGCACTATCAGGAGATGGCCATAGTTCTTGCAGATGCCGGCGCTGACCTTTTGGGCACAAGTGGCATGATGGATGGTCAAGTTCAGGCCATAAGGGAAGCGCTTGATGCGGCAGGTTTTATAAACGTCGGCATTCTTGCCTATGCGGCTAAGTACGCCTCTAGTTTCTATGGTCCGTTTAGGAATGCAGTTGAGTCAAAACTTCAAACAGACAGAAAGACCTACCAGCAGGATTGGCGGAACGTCGTTGAGGCGCTGCGTGAGATTCAGTTGGATCTTGATCAAGGCGCGGACATTGTCATGGTTAAACCGGCCATGAGCTATCTGGATGTAGTGCGAGCCGCCGCTGAGATTAGCGATGTTCCGGTTGCTGCTTATCAGGTGTCAGGAGAGTACTCCATGATCGAAGCTGCCGCGAGCCTTGGACATTTGGACAGAAAACACGCGATTTTGGAAACCCTTCACTCCATTAGGCGAGCGGGCGCGACCATTATCTGTAGCTATTTTGCAATTGAGGCCGCCACTTGGCTAGGAGAGAAGAAATGATCACCACAGGTTCAAACAGTTGGCACGAGAGAGCAAAGCTCTCAATTCCAGGCGGCGTGAGCAGTCCAGTTCGAGCTTTTCAGTCCGTTGGTTCACATCCGAGGTATTTTGTACGCGGCAAGGAATCGAAGGTCTTTGACATCGACGGAAACCAGTACGTTGATCTGATTGGCTCTTGGGGTCCCATGATTTTGGGTCACGCGCACCCGGCAGTGGTCGAGGCTGTAGTAAAGACATCAAGAGATTCCTTCTCGTTTGGTGCCCCTGGGCCTAACGAGGTTTTGCTGGCGGAGGAAATCATCGCCCGCGTTGAGCCTGCCGAGCAGGTTAGGTTCGTGTCCTCTGGCACCGAGGCCGTAATGACTGCTGTCCGACTGGCAAGAGCGGCTACCGGGCGCGATTTGATTGTGAAATTTGCTGGCTGCTATCACGGTCACAGCGATGCCCTTTTGGTGGAGGCGGGATCTGCAATTGCCACTCTTGGACTTCCAAACTCTCCAGGTGTGACTGTTGGCGCGACAAAGGACACCTTGGTTCTGCCCTACAACGACGAAGCAGCGCTCCGAGAGCTATTTGCAACCCGGGGCCATGAGGTCGCCGCCATCATCACTGAAGCTGCTGCGGCGAACATGGGCGCAGTTCCTCCAGAGCCGGGCTTCAACAGGCTGCTGGCTGATTTGACCAAGAGTCACGGCGCGCTTCTAATTCTTGACGAGGTAATGACCGGTTTTAGAATCTCGGCTGGCGGTTGGTGGCAGGCGTTCGGAAAACCGGAAGGTTGGGAGCCAGACCTATTTACTTTCGGAAAGGTCATCGGCGGCGGCTTTCCTCTCGCCGCAATTGCGGGTAAAAAAGAGGTAATGCAGCTTCTTGCACCGGTTGGAAGCGTGTATCAGGCTGGAACCTTGAGTGGAAATCCGGTTGCAACCGCATCCGGTCTTGCGACCCTGGAAAACTGCACACCAGCGGTTTACGAAACCCTAAACCTAAGGGCGACACAAATTGGGGAGGGCATAAGTCACGCCCTTACTGGTGCCGGGTTAGAACACAGTTATCAAACAGCGGGAAATCTATTTTCTTTCTTTTTTGCGCCCGGTAGGGTTACGAATTACGCCGAAGCAAAACTTCAAGACACCGCCCGCTTTGCAAAGTTCTTCCATGGACTTCTAGAAAAGGGAGTATCGGTGCCACCGTCTGCTTTCGAGGCCTGGTTTGTTTCGGCTGCTATCACTGATGCGGATGTTGACCAGGTGCTTTCCGCAGCCGAATACGCGGCAAGAATTACCCGAGAATTCTCAGGAGTTGACAAAAAAACTACGTAGAATTAAAGCAAATGAGATCTCAAACCCTTGATGCGCGACAAGAGGCGATACTTGGCGCAGCCGCTGAACTTATTGCAGTCGAGGGCGTGGAGGCCGTAACGATGGCAACGCTGGGAAAAAGAACCGGTCTGTCTCGACCCGCCATTTACCAGTACTTTGCCTCCAGAGATCACGTCTTGGGTGAGCTGTTGATCAATGAAATGGCTGACCTAAGCAACGAGATAGATCGTTTGATTTCAGAAATCGAAGACCCTCTCGAGCGGGTCCGAGTTTGGATTCACTATTCCCTGGCTCACTTGGCCAGCGCGGAGCACAGAGTGGTGAGGCAGATCTCTATAGATAACCTTCCGACCGACCAACGGGGCATGCTCAAGGCAATGCACGGCTACTTCATGATAAGTCTGATCACATCTCTGAAGGACCTCGGGATTGATGAGCCAAGTTCTTTGTCAGGCATGATTTTTGGTTCGATTGCCTCTGCCGCAAAGCGAATTGATGATGACGGCAATTTTGCCGCCGAGGCCATGGCGGTTGAGAAATTTGTGATGGCCGGAATTCAATCAGTCATTCGCTAACCAGTTTCAGATTTACTAGTCTGCGATTCTTCAAACTTAATATTTTTATCTTCACAAAATACTGACCGACACTGGTTTCTATGCCAAGTGACGAGACGCGGTCCAGGAGCAAGATAGCGGCTTGTGTTTCCAAATTTCCAAGAGGGCGAGCCGTTGCTACTTAGTTTTCACCAGCTCGAACAACAACACGAGTCTCCTCAACGCCAACCAGGTCTTTATAGTTTTGAGTGCGCCCCTAACCTCAGTCGCATTCATGGCTAAAAATCGGGTGTGTAGAAAAGCCCTTACCTCAGAGAACTCTGGAAATTTCGCGTCAGCGATCACGGTTACCATCTAGTGATGAGCGCAAAGAGTGAGCAAGAGTCAGTCTGGGACTACCCCAGACCTCCAAGAATCGATCCGGTATCACAGCACATCACTGTCACTCACCTAGGCAAGGAAATTGTTTCAACAAACCAATCGGTAAGGGTGTTGGAGACCTCCCACCCTCCCACCTATTACCTACCCATTACCGATTTTGCTGAGGGGGTATTGGTGCCCGTGGATGGACAAACCTATTGCGAGTTCAAGGGAGCCGCCAGCTACTTCGACATTGTTGTTGGCAACAAACGCTTACCAAGGGCTGCATGGACTTTCGAAAATCCAACCAAAGGCTTTGAAGTCCTCACCCGCAAAGTCGCTCTCTACGCCAGCAAAGTTGATCGTTGCACAGTGGGTGAAGAAGTGGTTCAGGCCCAAGAGGGTGACTTTTATGGTGGCTGGATAACCAGCAAAATCGTTGGCCCCTTCAAGGGCGCGCCCGGAACCTTGGGCTGGTAATACACCCTTACTTAGGCTCTAGGGATGCATTGCCGAAACAAAGCCGAATCGTCTAAAACCACTTATCGATTTGGTCAAATCCAGGCTTGATGCCATTTTCCCAGTCGCTACGTGAGTTGCCCTCTTGTGGGAAGAAGTGGTTGTCTTTCAATAGCTTCGCGAGGTACATCAGATTCCAAACCATCGTGGTTGTGTTCCGATTTGTAAAATCGTTCTGCGGGCCTCCGGAGCCTTCGTCTAGATAGCTTTTTCCTGGACCAATAGTCCCAAGCCATCCTGCATCCGCTTGCGGCGGAATGGTATAGCCGATGTGCTGCAGCGCAAACAAGTTACCCATTGAGGCATGCTTAACTCCGTCTTCATTGCCCGAAACCAGGGTGCCGGCAACCTTGCCGTACATCTTGAACTGACCCTTTTCGTTGAGTGCAGAAGAAGTTGCATACAGTCGCTCAAGCACAATCCTCATCACCGAAGAGTTTTCCGCAAGCCAGATTGGACCACACATGACAAGAATATCCGCTGCTAAAAGCTGCTCGGAGAGCTCTGGCCAAGGGTCACTGTCATAACCTTTACCGCGCATGTCGTGTTGAATTCCTGGCGGAATGTCATAGTCAACCGCCCTGAAGCTCGTTGTGTTGACGCCTTGAGTCTGCATAACTTTGCTGGCAAGAGAAATTAGTCCGTCAGTGTGTGAAAGCTCCGGAGACTTCTTGAGCGTGCAATTGATAAACAGTGCCGAAAGTTCATTAAATTGAGCCATGCCCCCAACCTACTCCCGTTCTGAGGCACGCAAATTTCACATTATCTAAATGCACCCTTACCGAGGTCTTTATTCTGACTCTAGATTAGGCGAGTTACTGGCGGAGAATGGGGGATTCGAACCCCCGAGGGCTTGCACCCAACACGCTTTCCAAGCGTGCGCCATAGGCCACTAGGCGAATTCTCCAGAACCCCGATTCTAGCTGTATTTTTTGCGGTCTGGAAATTGACTGATTCTGGGTTTAGAATTGAGAACGACTCCTCGTGTGGCGTCACCTTGGCTAAATCCCCCAGGATCGAAAGATAGCAAGGGTAACTGAGCTCTGATGGGTGCACGGGGGGTCCTTTTTATCGAAAGAATGCTGGCAGTGCCTTTTTTGGCTGCGTACCGCTTCAATCAGCCAAGGATTTTCAAGTAATGGATGAACTGTTTTTACGATTTGGGGACTTACCGCTTCACCCGCTCGCCGTGCACTTTGCCGTGGTGCTTTTGCCGCTTAGCGCGATTGTTTTTATAGTCACAGTTTGCTGGCCGAAGTTTAGAGACAAGTTTTTAGTCACTTCGATCGTGGGGCTAGGCGTTTCGGTCCCAGCTGTCTATGTATCTTCCCAATCCGGCAAGGCGTTCCAAGAGGTTGTTGGTAACCCTGGCGTTCACGCCCAGCTGGGCGATTCGATGATGGTGCTTTCGATAGGCATGTTTGCGGTGGCTTTTGCTTACTGGCTTGCCGTGAAGAAGAATTTAGCTAAGCCGATTGTCTACGTACTTAGTTTTATCGGCATCTCGGTTGCCATTGCTGTGATTGTAATGATTGTCCTTATTGGCCACTCGGGCGCTGCAGCTACTTGGTCCTCGGTACTCGGCTAGTAAATGCTTGCAAGGCTGTGGAATTGTCCTTGCTTGTCTGCTAGCTCGGTTAGGCTTGGCGCGTGACCACAGCCCTATATCGACGCTATCGACCAGAGAGTTTTGCCGAGCTAATTGGCCAGTCTCAGGTAACCGATCCGTTGCGCTCTGCCCTGAGGGCAGACCGGGTTAATCACGCTTATTTGTTCTCCGGCCCAAGGGGTTGCGGAAAGACAACAAGCGCCAGAATTTTGGCCAGGTGCCTAAATTGCAAAGAGGGTCCTACCGACACACCTTGCGGCAAGTGCGACAGCTGCATCGAGCTTTCGCGCGGCGGACCTGGTTCTCTGGACGTAGTTGAAATTGATGCGGCCAGCCACAACGGTGTTGATGATGCGCGAGATCTTCGAGAGCGGGCAATTTTTGCTCCGGCGCGGGACCGATACAAGATCTTCATTCTTGACGAGGCACACATGGTCACCCCGCAGGGCTTCAATGCCCTGCTAAAGATTGTTGAAGAGCCACCAGAGCACGTGAAGTTTATTTTTGCAACCACAGAGCCTGAGAAGGTTATAGGAACCATTCGCTCCAGAACCCACCACTACCCCTTTCGGTTAGTCCCTCCAGGGGAGCTCCTGGAGTACCTAGGGACTGTTTTGGATGCTGAAGGTTTCAGCGCTGAGGCAGGCGTGATGGCGCTTGTAGTCAGGGCTTCCGGCGGTAGTGTTCGAGATGCCTTGTCACTGCTTGACCAGCTGATTGCCGGCAGCGACACCAAAGAGGTTGCCTATCAGCGTGCAGTAAACCTATTGGGCTTTACCCACGACGAACTTATGAGCGAGGTTATAGACGCCTTTGCTGAGATTGATGCGGCCAAGGCTTTTAGTGCAGTGGACAAGGTAATTCAGTCCGGCCAAGACGCAAGAAGGTTCCTTGAGGACTTACTCGAACGCCTTAGAGATCTAATGCTTGTCAGCTCTCTTGGAAACGACGCTAAGGCCATATTGCGAGGTATTGGGCCCGAGCAGTTCGACATTCTTACGATCCAGGCCAACCGATTCGGTCTTTCCGATTTGACCGCGGCTGCGGAGGCCACCTCTAAGGCGCTCTCAGATACCAGTGCGGCCTCAAATCCGAGGCTGCAGCTTGAACTTCTTTGCGCAAGAGTGCTAGCACCGGTGAGCCAGCGATCCATCGCTGCAATTCATCAGGAGCCGGTTGCAACCGTTTCTGCACCCGCAGCTATGCCAGTAAAGACCCCGGTCACTGGGGCTAAAACCACAACTGCCGCAGCCGCCACTCCCTTCGCGAAGGAAGCCAAGCCAGAGGCCGTGAAGCCAGCAGCTCCAGTAGAAGAACAGAGCACGGAGCCTGAGGCAAAGTCTGTTATTACTGCTCCAAAGCAGCCGGTCGTGCTTTCTCAAGACATCACCACCGCTACCGTCAAGTCTGCTTGGCCGATGATTCTAGAAACATTGGCGAAGCAGTCACGATCTGCCTGGGCTGTTGCTTTCACCACCAAGGTGATTGACTTCAAAGACGAAGTGCTAACCCTCTTGTTTCAGAGCCAGAACGATGTTGATGCGTTCAAGAGTTCCCAAGGTGCAGCCGAGGTGCTTCGCCAAGTTATTCGCGAGCAATTAGGAGTCGTTGTCAAATATCGGGCCAAGGTTGCTGAGGCGCCAGTAAAGCCGGAGACAAAAAACACTGTTGAACCGACGGCACCCGAAGAGTTCACTACGGAAGAAGAGCTAGAAGCACAAGACACGCCAGTCGAAGTGATTCAGGCTTCCGAACCAGAAGCTCAGCAAGCCGGAGAGTTTATTCTGAGAGAAGTCCTTGGAGCCAAGCCGATAAAGGGTGAGCCTAACTAATGTATGACGGAGTGATTCAGGAACTAATTGATCAGCTTGGTCGGCTTCCCGGTGTGGGGCCCAAATCTGCCCAGCGAATTGCCTTCTACCTGATTGAAACCGACAGCGAAGTTGCTCTTGAGCTTGCGGACGTGCTCCGGGAGGCCAAGGAAAAAGTTCGTTTTTGTGCAACCTGCGGAAATGTTTCGGAGACCGAGCAGTGCTCTATTTGCTTAGACCCAAAGCGGGAACTGACTTCCATATGCGTAGTTGAGGATTCCAAGGACATCAATTCCATTGAACGAACGAGAGAGTTCAGGGGCAAATACCACGTCCTCGGAGGGGCAATCTCGCCAATTATTGGTATTGGCCCAGACCAGCTGAGAATCAAGGACTTACTAAAGCGCCTAAGTGACCCGGAAATTACAGAAGTTATCCTTGCGACCAATCCAAACCTCGAGGGTGAGGCAACCGCCACTTACTTGATTAGGCTCTTGGGATCAATGGAGATCACGGTCTCCAAACTCGCCTCTGGCTTGCCGGTTGGCGGCGATTTGGAATATGCGGATGACATGACTTTAGGTCGTGCCTTCGAGGGGCGCAAGAGAGTCAACTAGAATTGGCAAGTTGCCAATGAAGGCATAATTCCTCAATCCAGGAGCCCCAATTGGCAGTTATTGTGCAGAAATATGGAGGATCTTCCGTCCAAGACGCTGAGAAGATCAAGAATATTGCTGTGCGCGTTTTACAGACCCAAGCCCAGGGAAATCAGGTGTGCGTAGTGGTTTCTGCCATGGGGGACACTACCGATGACCTAATAGATCTTGCAAATTCGGTTTCGTCTTCGCCGGAAGGCGGACGTGAGATGGATGTTTTACTAACAGCAGGTGAGCGCATATCTATGTCGCTACTGGCAATGGCCATAAAGGAGCAGGGCGGTCAGGCCAAGTCCTTCACTGGTTACCAGGCTGGTATTTCAACTGATTCGGCTCACGGATCGGCCAGAATATGGAAGCTAGAGCCAACTCGCGTGCAAGAGTCTTTGGCAAAGGGCGAGGTTGCTATTGTTGCGGGCTTTCAGGGCTTCAGCTTCGAAAATGGTGACACCACAACTTTAGGTAGGGGCGGGTCGGACACCACTGCGGTGGCACTGGCTTTCGCGCTCAAGGCAGATGTTTGTGAGATCTACTCGGATGTGGATGGCATCTATACCGCCGACCCAAGAATTGTCCCCCGGGCTCACAAGCTTGCGCAGATTGATATCGAATCGATGCTGGAGCTTTCATCCTCCGGAGCTAAAATCCTTTACATCCGCGCTGTTGAATTTGCGCGTCGCCACAAGGTCCCCCTTCGTGTTCGGTCCTCGTTTAGTACTGACCCCGGAACCCTCGTTTACACAGCTAGTGCAGGAGATGACATGGAAGAGCCAATCGTTTCAGGTGTTGCAACTGATGACACTCAATCAAAGGTGACAGTTATTGGTCTGCCAGACCGACCGGGTAAGGCAGCAGAGGTGTTTCAGATTGTGTCCGAAGCCGGTGCGAACATCGACATGATCGTGCAGAACGTCTCGACCGATGAAGACAAGCTGAGCGACATTTCAATGACGCTGCCTCACTCCGACCGACACAAGGTGGTTCAGGCCCTCAAGGACCGTCAGGAAGAGGTCGGCTTCGAGAACATTACCTACGATGACGAAATCGGCAAACTTTCCGTCGTTGGGGCCGGAATGAAGACCTCATCCGGCGTTTCGGCAAAGCTTTTTGGAGCCTTAGCAAAAGCCGGGATCAACATCGAAATGATCTCCACATCCGAAATCAGAATCTCGGTTGTTACTCGCGCGGATCAGTTAAAAGAAGCCACCAGAATCGTGCACTCTGCCTTTGAGCTGGACGCCGCCGATACTGCAATCATTTACGCCGGAACCGGGAAGTAAGAATGTCTAAGCCAAATCTTGCCCTTGTTGGCGCAACCGGTGCGGTTGGCACCGTGATGGTCGAAATCATCAACTCACGAGAGAACATTTGGGGTGAAATAAGGCTTATTGCATCAGCGAGAAGTGCGGGCAAGCAGATTATTGTCCACGGCCAGCCGCTGACGGTTGTAGAGCTTACCGAAGATGCATTTGATGGCATAGACATCGCTTTGTTTGATGTTCCAGATGAGGTATCGGAAGTTTGGGCACCAATCGCTGCTGCCAAGGGTGTTGTTGCGGTTGATAACTCAGCGGCTTTCCGCATGAACCCTGAGGTTCCTTTGGTGGTTCCTGAAGTGAACCCTCACATGGCTAAATCACGCCCTATCGGGATCATTGCAAACCCAAACTGCACTACCTTGACCATGATGGCCGCTCTTGGCGCCCTGCATCACAAGTGGGAGCTTAGAGAGTTAGTCGTTGCTAGTTACCAGGCTGTGTCTGGAGCGGGTACTCCGGGCATTGACCGTCTGGCGAACGAGATCAAGGCTGCAGCCACGAACCGCGAAGCGGGACTCAGTTCCGACAGTGTTTCAAAGACCTTGGAGGCTCAGTCAGTGCACCAGGCCGATTCGCCCTGGCCACATCCGATTGCTTTGAACGTCATTCCTGCGGCCGGCGGCTTCAAAGAAGGTGGGCACACCTCCGAAGAGCTGAAGGTCAGAAATGAGTCACGCAAAATTCTTGGAATTCCTGGCCTCAAGGTTGCTGCAACCTGTGTTCGAGTCCCAGTCCAGGTTGGTCACTCCTTGGCCGTCCATGCGACTTTCGGATCTTCGGTTTCCGCCGACGAGGTTAGAGAGCTGCTTTCCAAGCAGCCAAGCATCGTTGTCATGGATGATCCAGAAAATAACCTTTACCCCACACCTCAGCATGTTGCCGGACAGGACCCGACCTTTGTTGGGCGCATCCGCCAGTCCGAAGATTTTCCAAACACAATCGATCTTTTTGTGGTGGGGGACAACCTTAGAAAAGGCGCTGCCTTAAACACTTACGAAATAGCGGAGCTAGTAGCGCAAGAGCTCGCTTAGTAAAAGCTAACTAAGGGTTATGAGCGTTGCACTCGGTGGGCAGAAGATTCTAAGAGGCGCATAGATAGAGCAGCCAATGCCGGCTGAAACATGCAGCATTGCCTGGTGGTTGTCATCTGACCAAGCCGATAATCCGCTTGCGTACTTCCTCGGCAAATCGCAATTAGTAATCAATGCCTTTTGTCCCGGCAAACACAACTGACCACCGTGAGTGTGGCCGGCAAACATAATTTCGACTCGCTGCTCCAAGAAGGCGTCTATAACCTCCAAATAGGGTGCGTGAGCCACTCCAATTGTGATGTCTACTTCTTTTAGCGATGCGGTTTGCTTTGGCAGTCCAGCAAAATCTTCAAGTCCTTCGTGGGCATCATTGAGCCCAAGGAAACCAATTTGGGTGCTATTGATTTCCAATTGACCTGCCTTGTTGTTGAGGTTTAGCCATCCGGAGCCAATGAGCTCATCTTCAAATCTTTTAGTATCGAGTCGAACTCCCGGTGTCGAGTTTGATGAGGGTCCGATGAAGTAACGAAGCGGATTTCTTGGCATCGGTGCTCGGTAGTCATTGCTTCCGTTGACAAAAACGCCCGGAAACTGCCTGAGTGGTTCCAGGGCCAATAGGGCCGGGTTGATGGCGTCCTTATGTCCCAGGTTGTCGCCGGTGTTGATTACTAAATCCGGTTCCAGTTCAGAAAGTCTGACTAGGAAGTCAGCCTTGGCGGCTTGTCCTGGAGCGAAGTGCAGGTCAGAAATGTGTAGGATACGTAAGCCATTGCCAGCCGAGCTTGCAATCTCTATTTCATGAAGCTTAAAGGGGCCTGAGTTTCCAGCTATCCACATGTGTTGGGCTGCACAATCACTGCGGATGCGACGATCACTGATTCGCCGGCGGCAGGAATGGTTGAATGAGCCGAACCTTCTGGAAGATTCGGATCACAAAGATTTAGCATCCAGTATTGACTTGGCTGAGGTGGGGTTGGGAAAAAGCCCATCACCTCAAGGGCGGTGTAAGCGTCCTCAAGGGCTAGGCCTGAAATGTCTGGCACTATAAGCTGACCACCGGCTGAAATAAAGACTTCGATTATGGATCCTCTAGGTATTGATTCTCCTGCGGCAGGGAGCGTGTAGGCAACGGTGCCCACCTGTTGAGCGGAGGGCACTGGGGTTTCGACGAATTTTATGTTCAGACCGCTGGTGATCAACTGAACCTTTGCGCTATCAATACCGAACCCGGTTATCTCCGGAACATTGAGCATCGTGGCATTTACATATCTAGGGTTTGCAGCTGGGAATTGAACTTCCTCGTAGTGCTTATTTACCTCGAGCATTACCTCTTTCCAGATGGCATGACGAATGGTTGAAACTGCTCTATTGTTTACCGACTTGCCAGTCTGGGGGGTGAGTCCAACTACGTTTCCAACCCAAGTCGCGGTCGCTACTTCCGAAGAGAAACCTGCCATCCAGGTGTGGATGCGGTTGTCTGTGGTACCGGTCTTGCCGGCCAAAGGTGTTCCATCATTGGTATTGGCAGCGGAACCGGTTCCTCCGGAGACAACGCCCTTCATGGCGTAAATCATCGCCGCTGAAACTTCTGGGGAAACCGACTGGTTGCACAAGCTCTTTGGAACGGCTAGCTCCTCGTTGGTCAACCTAACGAGCACTCTGTCAATGGCAATCGGCGAGCAGTAGACACCGGCATTTGCGATGCCAGCGTAGGCGGCAGCCATTGTCAGCGGTGCAATTTCGTTCGTTCCTAGAATTGCGGACGGGACATACAAGAGCTCATCGCCATCGGCCCTGTGGACACCAAAATCCTTGGCTGTGTCTCTTATGGCGCAAAGGTCCAGTTTGGATGCCATTGCCGCAAATGCGGTGTTTTGAGACGTCACAACCGCCTCTCGAACGCTTAGGTCATCGATGGTTTTGTCTCCGGAGTTATTTACCTCCCAGAGTCCAACAACACCACCACAACTAGCCCGGAAATCTTTTGAGACATCCCAAATCTTCACCTTGTCAGCTTTCCCGTCAAGGTCGACATCTTCACCAGTAAAAATTCGGCCATCAACGTGGTCACCGAGGGTGTAGCCACTCTTTAGCCACTCCGCCAAAGTAAAGACCTTGTAGGTCGAGCCGGGTTGGAAGCCCGAAGATCCGCCGTACGGCTTATCGCTATTGAAGTTCACGCTGGTGCCGCCCAGAACTGGGTTATCGCTCTGATCGAAGTAGCGGTTTTGCGCCATCGCCACGATTCGGCCAGTTCCAACCTCAACCGAAACCGATGCAGTGCCAAAGCCCCACTCGTTTTCAGGTGGAAGGTTTGTCATAACCGAATCCCAGGCTGCCTGCTGAATGTCTAAATCGATTGTGGTGAAGATTTCTAGCCCGCCGCGGCGAAGAAGCATTTCCCGGTCCTCCGGGGTAACTCCAAATTCCGGGGAATTTCTTATGGTCCATACGGTGTAGTCGCAGAAGAATGCCGAAACTTGGTTCTCTCCACAGCCCTGCTTATTTTTGGTGATTTTGGTCTGGATTGGTGATTCTTTGTAGGCGTCAGCCTGCTCTTGAGTTATGTAACCTTCGCTAGCCATGTTCTGAATGACGTAGTTTCTTCGGTTAAGGCCACGCTCGTGATTTTCGGCCTCGTCGGGCTTGTAGTCATTCGGAGACTTCAGCATGCCGGCCAAGTAGGCGGCTTGCGGAACGGTCAGGCGGCTTGCCGAGGTTCCAAAATAGTACTGGGAAGCCGTTTCAACACCGTTTATTTGATTGCCCAAGAACACCAAGTTTAGGTAGCCGGCCAGGATCTCCTTTTTTGAAACCTCTTGCTCCAGAGCGATTGCGAGTCTAATTTCCCTAAGTTTTCTGGCAACGCTGACCTCGGTCGCGGCCTGAATGGCTCCAGCGTCATTCGAAATGCTTGCTGCTTCCACCATCGACTGACGGACATACTGCATTGTGATAGTGGACGCACCGGGTCCATCGCCGAAAGTGGCAAGGTTTGTCAGCGTCGCACGGATCAGAGAAATGATGTCCACCCCGCCGTGCTCATAAAATCTAGGGTCCTCAGTCGCGATAACAGCGTTCACAAGGTTGTCGGACATGTTCTCGAATGGAACCTCGACGCGGTTTTCGTGAAAGAAGGTCGCAATTTGCTCCGGCTTTCCGTCTCGAAGCGCGTAGATCGATGATGACTGCGATGAGTTCACGGGCTTGATATAAGAAGGTATTCCTTCAAACATTCCTATCGAAGTGGTCGTAACCACTCCGGCCACCGCGACCGCCGGTGCTAGGAGAGCAACAGACAATAGGCCGGCGACAACGCTGAGTACGCCAAATTTTAGAAGGCTTACGAACGTAGAGGATTTAGAGCTGCCGGACATAGACTCTAGGATACTCGACATAGGCTGAAATGGAGCTGTGAAATGACCAAGTGGGAGTACATAACAACGCCGCTATTGATACACAAGGAAACTCAAATTCTGAACACCTGGGGTAACCAGGGCTGGGAACTGGTTCAGGTGACTACGGGTCCGCAGGGCGGCCTCATAGCATTCTTCAAAAAAGCTGTTGCTGAGTGAGCAAGGTCGAACAAAGGCTCACCGAACTGGGCTTTACTCTTCCCGAGGTGGCAGCCCCTGCCGGCTCGTATTTGCCAGCCATGATCTCAGGAAACCTAGTCTTCACGGCCGGCCAAATACCGCTCATTGAGGGCAAGCTCATGGCTACTGGAAAGCTTGGTGCGGAAATAACCGCTGAGCACGGAGCCGAAATTGCTCAGCGCTGCGCGCTAAATGCCCTTGCTGCTGTGAAGTCGGTTCTTGGGGATTTAGATCGAGTGAAGCAGGTAGTCAAGGTCGTTGGTTTTGTGTCATCAGTCCCAGAGTTCTCCAGTCAGCCGGCGGTCATCAATGGCGCCAGCGAGTTCTTGCAACAGGTTTTTGGAGACGCAGGCAAGCATGCTAGAAGTGCAGTTGGAGTTTCAGTGTTACCGCTTGATGCCCCAGTTGAAATCGAACTGATCGTGGAGTTTTCCTAGAGGGCTTTGCGCATCCAAACCGAGTCCTCGGTTTCGAAACCAAGATTTTCGTAAAGCTTTCTAGAATTGGGGTTTTGGGCTTCGGTTTCGAGAAACACGATCTTTGTTTCGTACTTTCCTAGTTCAGCTATTACCGCGGTGATGATTTTTGCGCCGATTCCCTCGTTACGGTGGGCCTCCAAGACGAAAACCTCATCTATTAGTGCTTCTCTGCCGCCAGATTCGATTCCCCAGCCCCAGCCGATGACCGCGTAACCAACTAACAAGTTGTCCAATTCGGCTACAAATAGCAGCCCCAGATCCTGATTATTTAGCATCGGTTGAAGTCCGGTCAGCAAGTGCTCACGACCGAAGTTAGTACCGGCCTCTTCAGAAAAGCCCGTCAAAAGCGACAGCAGTGCTTCTAAATCATCAGGAACTGCTTGCCTGATCATTTAGTCGTTGGCACCAGAGTCGAGCTTTCGGCCAATGATGTCCATGACTGAAGTGTCCGTAAGGGTACTTATGTCGCCAATTGGTCGATCTTCGGCAACGTCCCTGAGAAGCCTGCGCATAATCTTTCCGGAACGAGTTTTGGGCAGTTCGCTAACCACGAAGATTGACCTTGGCCGAGCAATCGGGCCTATCTGGCTTGCAACGTGATCGCGCAGAATCTTTGAGGTGTCGGCTTCGCTACCGAGTTTGTCTAGTTCTTCTCGCATCAGAATCACAAACGCCACAATTGCCTGACCGGTGGTTTCATCGGACGCTCCCACCACTGCAGCTTCTGCCACATACGGGTGAGCTACCAGCGATGATTCAATCTCTGTCGTGCTGAGTCGGTGACCAGAGATGTTCATCACGTCGTCCACTCGGCCGAGCAGCCACAGGTCGCCATCAGCATCTAGTTTTGCGCCGTCACCCGCAAAATAAACGCCTGGAAACCTGGACCAATAAGTTTCTTTAAACCGTTCCGGGTCTCCCCAGATGCCTCGCAGCATTGAGGGCCAAGGCTCAGTGATTGCTAGGTAACCTGCGTGACCGGGACCAAGTTTTTCGCCGTCCTCACTGATCACCGCAATCTCGATTCCTGGAAGTGGCACTTGCGCACTACCGGGCTTGGTTTTGGTAATCCCAGGTAGCGGAGAAACCATGATCGCTCCAGTTTCGGTTTGCCACCAAGTGTCGACAATCGGCGCCTTTTCAGAGCCAATCGCCTTTCGATACCAAAGCCAAGCCGCTGGGTTTATTGGCTCACCCACTGAACCAAGGACCCTTATCGAACTCAGGTCGTAGTGGCTCACGACCGAGTCGCCTAGTTTCATAAAGCTTCTAATTGCGGTGGGTGCGGTGTAGAAAATGCTGACGTGGTACTTCTGGACAATATCCCACCAGCGACCCCAGTCCGGAGTATCTGGTGTGCCCTCGTAAATAACCTGCGTGGCACCATTGGCAAGAGGCCCGTAGACAACATAGGTGTGACCGGTTATCCAGCCGACATCGGCCGTGCACCAATAAACATCCTGGCCTTCGTGCAGATCAAAAACGTTTTTGTGAGTGAAGCTGGATTGAGTTAGATATCCACCGGTTGTGTGCAGAATCCCCTTGGGCGTTCCAGTTGTTCCGGAAGTGTACAGAATAAAGAGCGGGTGCTCGGCATTGAATCCCTTGGCAACGTGCTCATAGTCAACGCTTTGCATTTGCTCTTCCCACCAAACATCGCGGGCTGAATCCCAGTCGACGTCTTGGCCAGTTCGCTTGACCACGAGCACCTGTTCGACGCTCGGGCAGTTTCCATCTTTGAGGGCTTGGTCCACCGCCGGCTTCAGCGCGCTGGCTTTACCTTTTCGATAACCACCGTCGGCTGTGATGACGACCTTGGCCCCAGCATCTTGAATTCTGGACGCCAACGACTCGGCGCTAAAGCCACCGAAGACCACCGAGTGCACAGCGCCGATTCTGACGACTGCCTGCATGGCGATGATCGCTTCCGGAATCATGGGCATATAGATAGCCACTCGATCACCTGGCTCAACGCCCATTCTTATTAGGACGTTCGCTGCTTTTTTTACAGCCTTGAGCAAATCTAAATAGGTATAAACCTGAGTGTCGCCCGGTTCTCCTTCAAAAAACAGCGCCACTCGTTTGCCCCAGCCGGCTTCAACGTGACGGTCAAGGCAGTTGTAGCTGACATTTAGCTCGCCGTCGGCAAACCATTTTGCAAACGGTGCGTTAGTAAAATCCAGGGTCTCAGTGAAAGGCTTGTGCCAGTGAAGCTCTCTGGCTTTATCAGCCCAGAACTCCAAGCGGTCTACCTTGGCCTGGTCGTAAATCCCAGGCTTAGCTATTGCAGCCTCAGCGAATTCTTTAGACGGCGCAAATGAGTCAGTATCGGTCAGCAGGGTCTCTATTTCGTGCTGTTCAGACAACTTTGCCCTCCAGGTGGTTTCTAGTTTTATACCTAATCTTATTATCGGTTTTCATTGATGTTTCGGCTATCACGCTAGCGCTTTTCGTCGTCGGTCATGTCGATACCTAACAACGCCAAATGTACCGACAGACAAAAAATGTCCATATTTTGCTCTTCGCACCAAAATGGGGGACAAATCTTCGTAATCTTCGATAGGGTTACAGAACTGATTAGTCAGTCGCGGTGCCACATCCCCCATGTCGGCATCGCCGGCAGCAGGTTTCCCCAAACCTGCTGCCACCCTAATTTTCCCCAGATTCATTTTTTAGAGACGAAGTTTCCGGTCCGCGAGCGAACATAAGTTTGTGGAGATCAATCAACTAAGCATCTGGCAAGTAATCGACACCCTTGGGGTTACCGACCTAGTCATCGATGGTGCCAGTTATGCTCGGGCGGATTATGGGTCCGGTCTTCAGGATATTAAATCGCCATTTATTACAGATCAGGATCTTTCTGAAGTCATTATCCAGCTCGCGCTGGATGCCGGATCAAGAATTGATATCGCAAAGCCGGTCGCCGATTTTGTTTATCGCGGAGCACGGTTTCACGCCGTCTTGCCATTCGGGTTATCTGATAAGCCGCTACTGAGTATTCGGGTTCACCCCCGTAAGCCTCAAACTCTCGAGTCGCTGCAGTCAGCTGGAATGTTCTCCAATCACCGGCTCGATTGGCTTAGGCAGCAAATCTCTCGTAAAAAGAACATAGTTTTTAGTGGTCCGACTGGTGTAGGGAAGACCACCTTGCTGCGGTCGCTCTTGAGTGAAGTCACTGAGCGCGTGATCTGTATTGAGCAAACACCTGAACTGTTTCTTGCTCCACCCGCAATTGCACTTACAGAACGGGAAGCAAACCAAGAAGGTGTCGGTCAAATCGAACTGGATGAACTAATAGTTCATGCCCTTCGCATGCGACCAGATCGAATAGTGGTCGGCGAAGTGCGCTCAAAAGAGTTCAGAGTACTGTTGCAAGCTATCAACAATGGTCACGAGGGCACCCTTACGACTCTGCACGCAAATAATTTGGAAAGTGTCGCGGAGCGACTACTAGTCCTTGGGCTGCTCGGGAACCTAACTTCCGAGCTCACCTCGAGGCTCGTTTCCCAATCGATCGATTACGTTGTTCAGCTAGGAAAAAAAGGTAACCAAAGAGTCATTGCGGGGATTGGTCAACCGATCATGACCCCTACTGGGCTAGTGGTTCAGAAGGTGGCAATCTAATGCGGCCTGCAATGTTGGCGGGGTTGTTGTCAGCGGGGGTTCCGTTTCCAAAGGCCATTGAGCTGGCAGACCCCAAGGATTTGCCGAAAAAATTTCGAGATTTTATAGTTCTCGCCTTCGAACTGGGTGCTCCATTGGTTCCAACCCTGAGTCAACTTGAGGTGCAGATGCGCCACGAGGAGCGCACGAGTCAAGAAATCGATCAGGCACAGGCAGTCCCTCAGGCCACTAGAACACTGTTGATTTGGCTGCCATTGGTCAGCTTCGTTTTGGCACAAATAATGGGCCTTGGAACCTTCAGTGGAATATTGCACCCGGTGGGAGCCTTGGCCGCATTGCTCGCAGGAGCACTGCTGTTCGCTGGCTATAAAATTTCCGGCCGAATGCTCAACAGTTTTCTTGTCCCAAAACCAGACCCAACCCTGTCGTTGATGGTTTTGCGTATTTGCCTTTCCGCCGGGGAGCCGTTGGAAAAAATTCGTAGAAGGCTTGAAGGTTACCCAGACGGCGGAGCAAGTCAGTTGGTTGAAATTTCAAAGCGCACTGGAGCAAGGCTCTCCTTTCTTATTGACTCTGAACTCGAGCAACTGAATCAAAAGCTTCTGTCCGCCCGGATTGAGGAGGCCAGAAAGCTCTCCGTTCGATTGCTTATTCCATTGTCTTTGACAACCCTTCCCGCATTCTTGCTTCTCACCCTGCCGCCGATAATCATCGGCTTCACCCAATAAGAAAGGAAAAAAATGCAACTACTAAAATCCGAAGACGGTGCCATTACCGCCGAATATGCAATTGCCACACTTGCCGGGGTCGCCTTTGCGGGTCTCATGCTGCTGGTGCTGAAATCCGAAGAGGTCAGGTCGCTGCTATTCAAGTTGATTGCAGGAGCAATTGGCCTTGGCTAGCAAAAACTTTTCTAGTGATCATGGGGCGGTAACAGCAGAGTTCATGCTGCTGTTACCGGCTCTCATAATGCTATTTGCCACGGTGCTCGGCTCAGTGGTTTTTGCAACCGATCGAATAGCACTTGAGGCAAGGGGTTTTGAGGTAGCCAGGACGCTCGCCCTTGGGCTTGATCTTCGAGCCGAAGAGGGAATCGAAATTGAGAAATCCGTAGAAGGGGCTCTAACTTGCGCAAGAATAACAAAGCAGTCACTCATGCCTATGAGCACCAAGCTCTGCGTGATGCAGGTTGGTCAGTAGATGCGGGATCCACCGCGATGGTCTCACTAGCGTTCATGGGAGCGCTCATGCTGTTGTTGTCCGCGGTCTCGATAACGACGTCATTGGCACTCGAGCGCACGAGGTTACAGGTGGTCGCGGATCTTGTTTCGCTCGCCGCCGCCGACACACTTCGGGGCCTGATTACTGGAATTCCTTGCGAAAATGCGGAACTGATTGCGGTTTCAAATAGTAGTTTCCTAGATTCATGTCGTATTGTCGGAAGCGACGCGAGCGTCGAGCTAACCAAGCAGTTCGGATTTGCAGATCTTTTTGCATTTTCGGAAGCGGGTTCGCCAAATGACTAAATAGGAGTATTTTCTTGACTAAGAAACTGGTGATTGTTGAGTCGCCCGCAAAGGCGAAGACGATTTCCAAGTACCTCGGAAATGATTACGAAGTATTGGCATCGGTTGGTCACATCCGAGACTTGGCTCAGGCAAAGGAAATTCCAGCAGACAAGAAAAAGGGCTCGCTCGGCAAGTTCTCAATTGATGTAGAAAACGACTTCGAACCCTTCTATGTCGTTTCACCCGGTAAAGCCAAGACCGTAAGTGATCTAAAAAAAGCGCTAAAAAACGCCGATGAGCTTTACCTTGCTACCGATGAGGACCGCGAAGGCGAAGCAATCGCGTGGCATCTTTTGGAGGTCCTGAAACCCAAGGTCCCGGTTCACCGAATGGTCTTTAACGAAATTACAAAAGACGCCATCACTGCGGCCGCAAACAACACCAGGGAGCTGAACACCAACTTGGTGCAGGCCCAGGAAACTAGGCGCGTAGTTGATCGCTTGGTCGGCTATGAGATTTCTCCGGTGCTTTGGCGCAAGATAAATCGCGGGCTATCCGCTGGAAGAGTTCAGTCACCTGCAATGCGAATGATTGTGCAGCGCGAGCGCGAGCGGATGGCTTTTGTCTCCGCTAGCTATTCCTCAATTACTGCAAATCTTGAGGCCGACTCAATTGGCTTCGAGGCGAAACTCACAATCTTGGATGGACAAAAACTTGCCGGAACCAAGAGTTTTGACTCCAAGGGCGTTCTAGTTCAAGAGGTTTTGGTGCTATCGCCCGAGGAAGCTGCCGGCTATGCGGCAAAACTCAAAGGTAAGACTCTTAAGGTTTCAGCGGTTGAAGCGAAGCCGTCGACCAGAAAGCCGTACGCGCCTTTCACCACTTCGACTCTGCAGCAGGAAGCCTCTAAAAAACTTGGCATGAGTGCCAAGCAGGCAATGGACACGGCCCAGATGCTTTATCAAGATGGTCACATTACCTACATGCGAACGGATTCGCCTTCGCTGTCTGGGCAGGCAAGTTCTGCAGCAATTGCTGCCGCCAAAGAGCTCTTTGGGCCGGACTCGGTTGCTTCGGCGCCGCGTATGTATGGGGCTAAGTCAAAAAATGCCCAAGAGGCCCACGAGGCTATTCGTCCTTCTGGAGAGAAATTCGTTCACCCAGACGACCTCAAGAATGTTTTACAGGGAAAATCACATCTTCTATACGAGTTGATTTGGAGAAGGACTGTCGCTTCTCAAATGGCGGACGCAAAGCTCTCAACAACGACCGCAAAGTTGCAAACCGAAGTTGATGCGAAGGTCGCTGAATTCTCGGCATCCGGAACCGTGGTTTTGTTTAAGGGCTTTATGGCCGTTTATCAAGAAGCTCAAGAAGAAGGCAAAGAACCAGAGAGTGCGAAGCTTCCGGGTCTTGAGGTCGGCGCAACGATCCAAATTGACGAAATCGCATCGAAGGACCACTCGACTTCGCCACCAGCCAGATACACCGAAGCTTCATTGGTCAAGGCTTTGGAAGAGCAGGGTATAGGAAGACCTTCAACTTACGCTGCCATTATTTCCACAATCATTACCAAGGGCTACGTTGTTAAGCGCGGCAGCGCACTGGTTCCTGAGTGGATCGCGTTTACTGTGACCAGATTCTTGGAAGACAACTTTGGCGACTTGGTTGATTATGCTTTCACGGCGAAGATGGAGTCGGATCTCGACCGAATAGCCCTTGGCGAACTAGATCGCTCTGGTTGGCTTAAGAATTTCTACTTCGGGGAAACCGGGTTGCAGTCAACCGTTGAGGGTCTTGGCGAAAGCGACCCTCGATCGATCAACACATTCGAGATTTCCGAGGACATCAATCTTCGAACCGGTAAATTCGGTCCGTACCTTGAAGTCATGGAGAACGAAGAGCGCAGAATCGTGAACATCCCTGCGGACCTGAGCCCCGACGAACTGACTCAAGCTAAGGCTGTTGAACTTGTAAATGCTCCGCCGGCAAGCGACCGAGTCCTGGGCCAAGAGCCGGAATCGGGTTTGGACATCATCGTTAAAGATGGTCGCTTTGGTCCTTACCTAACGTTGGTTGATGAGGGCAATCCAAAGCCAAAGACCGCCTCCTTGTTCAAGACCATGGCCGTGGACACTGTCACCTATGAAGATGCCCTGAGGCTCATGTCCCTGCCAAGAGTTATCGGCATCGATCCGGAAAATGAAACTGAAATAACTGCTCAGAACGGGAAGTTCGGTCCTTACTTAAAGCGTGGAACGGATTCTCGCTCCCTTGATACTGAGGAGCAGATTTTCTCACTTGATTTAGATTCGGCGTTGGAAATCTACAAGCAGCCAAAGTATGGCGGGCGCCGCACGGCAGCCACTCCGCTAAGGGAGTTTGGCGAAGACCCAGCCTCCAAGCTGAACGTTGTGGCCAAGACCGGACAGTTTGGAACCTATGTGTCTGATGGAATCGTGAACGCGACGGTGCCAACGGATGAGCCCTTGGACGAGCTAGCAAATGACCGCGCCTTCGAGCTTTTAGCCATTAGGCGTGAAAAGCTAGGGGTAGAACCAGGCGAAACACCAAAGACTCAGAAAAAGACGACCAGAAAAAAGCGGTAGCCGTGTTTATTACTTTTGAGGGAATCGACGGAGTTGGCAAGTCCACTCAGTTGGACCTGCTCGAGACCTGGCTAAAAGCCAGGGGACATGAAGTTCTGCGCACGATGGAGCCCGGCGGGACCGAACTGGGTCAAGAAATAAGGCACTTACTGCTTCACCGTAAGGGAGATGTCGCCCCAAGGGCAGAGGCACTTTTATATGCCGCGGACAGAGCGCATCACGTCGCCACCAAGATTAGGCCGGCTCTCGAGCTTGGCACAATAGTGCTCGGGGACCGATATTACGATTCATCAATTGCCTATCAGGGTGCCGCTCGAGAGCTTTCCGTGAAGGAAGTTCAGGACATTTCGCTCTGGGCCGTTGCAGGCCTCGAGCCTGACTTGACTTTTTTACTGGACATGCCAGCCGAACAGGCGCTTATAAGACGCGATGACACTGGAACTGCTCCAGATCGACTCGAAAGTGAGCAGGTTGAGTTTTTTACGAGGGCGAGAGATCAGTTCCTGAAGCTCGCGACCCAGCCTCGTTTTGAAGTTATTGACGCGTCCATGGCCATTCCCGACATACATTCAGCGGTGATTGCTCGTATTGAAAAAGCGGGGCTTGGCAAATGACCGCCGGGGTCTTTGATCGGCTTCTAGGTCAACCAGAAGCAATTGAGCAACTTCAACGTGCGGTTGCCGGCAAACTAGAAGGCGTCCACCACGCGTGGCTATTTACTGGCCCCGCAGGTTCCGGCCGGTCCTTGTTGGCCAAGGCTTTTGCCGCTGCGCTTCAGTGTGAAAATAATGGCTGTGGTCGCTGCCAGCAGTGTTCGTTGACAATTGCCGGAGCTCACCCGGATGTATTGACCCTTGCCACCGAGCGGGTGTTGATCAGCATCGATGAGGTTCGTGAGCTGGTACAAAAATCCGGGATGAATAGCACCATTGGTGATTATCGAATCGTGATTATCGAAGACAGCGATCGTATGACCGAGCGCACCTCAAATGTTTTACTAAAAGCCCTTGAAGAACCTCAAGACAAAACAATTTGGATTCTCTGCGCACCAAGTGTTGCCGACCTTTTGCCAACAATCCGTTCTAGAACTATGAACGTGCTTCTTCGCCTCCCGAGTGTCGAGGAGGTTGCCGAGCTGCTGGTTCAGCGGGACAAGGTTGATAGGGAGCTTGCCATTAGATCAGCACGCCAGGCCCAGAATCACGTTGGCATGGCAAGAAGGCTGGCAATGTCCCAGGACGCAAGATCCAGAAGGGCTGAAACCCTTAGGGAAATTGCGGGAATCACAAACCTTAGCCGGGCCATGCTTGCTGCTGAAAAGCTACTGGGTGTGGCCAAGCGCGATGCTGAGGCGCTAGCTCAAGAGCGCGATAAATCGGAAAGGGAACACTTGATGCTTGCCTATGGGCTCGGGATTGACGAGAAAATTCCTCCCAACCTGAGGCCGCAGTTCAAGGGCTTAGAGGAAAATCAGAAGAGAAGAAACACCCGGGCTCTTAGAGACGGGATTGACAGAATTTTCACCGATGCCGAGTCGTTTTTTAGGGACGTGCTTGCCCTTCAACTCGGAGCGAATGTCGAAATGACTAATCCTGAGCTTGCCGAAGACCTTCAGCTAAGGCAACTGGGTACAAACGCGGCCGCAAGCATCGCTGTTTTAGACGCAATCACCGAATCCAGAAAGCGTTTGGCTTCAAATGTTAGAGACCTGCTGGTGCTCGAATCGCTTTGCACGCTGATGATCCTGAGACGCGACCTTGCGGCTTAGGGCAACTGTCATCGCTGGCGTTTTGTTGCTTGCCGGCTGCACCCCTACTCCAGCCCCGAATCCTGTTGCTGAAATTTCAAGCGGTGCTGTTTCCTTGTATGAGCAGGTAATCATCTGGGAGGACTGTGAAGAGAGTTTCGAGTGCGCGGTTGTTGCTGCACCGCTTGATTGGCAAGAGCCCAATGAATCGTTCATCACGGTATCCCTTATTCGAAAAGCCGGAACCTCGTCGCTAGAACCACTGCTTGTAAACCCTGGTGGACCGGGATCCAGCTCGATCGAATGGTTGCTGGCTTCTTACGAGAGCCTCGGAAGCGATTACCTGCGATCAAATTTTCAAATCATAGCCTTTGATCCAAGGGGGGTTGGAAAGACTTCACCCGTTGAGTGCAGCAACCTAGGCCTAAAAGACCAACTTCTCTACGGAAGCTCTCCCTACCGATTTGGAACCGAAGAGGACATTCAGTATTCGGCCGACTTGTCCTATCGCTTCGCACAGAGTTGCCAGGGGGAAGTGAGCACCGGTTATTACAACACTCAGCAGACCGCCAAGGACATGGAGCTACTGAGAATTCTTCTTGGCAGCGAGAAGCTAAATTATCTTGGCTACAGCTACGGCACCGAGCTCGGAGCCACCTTCGCGGTCCTATTCCCGGATCAAGTGGGTCTGTTTGTGCTGGACGGTGCAGTTGACCCAACTATTGACCCTGACCTGGCTCTACTGGGCCAGATAAAAGGCTTTGATAAGGCGCTCAGCGCCTATCTAGTCGACTGCTTCACCAGAGCCAGCTGCCCACTACCAAATGACATGGCTGAGGCTAGGGACACTATTGCAGGACTCTTGAGCTCGCTAGAAAATAGTTCGATGCCAACTGATTTTGATAGGGACCTATCGTTATCGGCAGCGATTGCGGGAATGATTGTGACTCTTTACTCGGAAGACAGCTGGGAGTTTCTATCGATTGGGCTTGAAGAGGCTCTTGCAGGAGATGGCACAACCCTGTTGCTACTTGCAGATTTTTATAACGACCGCGATGCCGAAGGCGGTTATCTAACCAACTTGGTTGAGGCAAATTATGCAATTGCGTGCGCCGATGAAATTACTTATCCTCTTTCGTCCACTGATCTGACCCAAGAAATAATGGCTGCGAGCAAGGTTTTCGGAAAGTACTTTGCCTATGGCGAGAATTCTTGCGATGGTTGGGCAGAGGGTATTGGGAACCAAGTGCTTGATTACAGGGTTGAGTTACCAAATCCAGTCATGATCATTGGCACCACCGGTGACCCGGCCACTCCCTACGAGCAGGCCGTTACCTTGAGTTCGCTTATGAAGGGTTCTTACTTGCTTACATTCGAGGGTGAGGGCCACACTGCCTATGGCTCCAGTGACTGCGTCGGCAAGGTCGTCGATGACTACCTTGCAGGTGAAGAGATTTCAGAAGATTCGCTTTACTGCAGGTAGTGCGCCTAAAGTCCCCAGCCTTTTATCTGGCCTTCTATAGATAAAGAGCCGCCATTAATACTGCAAATATCACGATAAAGATTGCAGGGGTCACAAACTTCACAACCTCTAGCCATGGGCGAAAGCTAACTACCCTTGATCGAAGAGCCGACTGACCTGGTAGCGCACTTAGGTCATCAATGACAGCCTGGGCCTGGGATGCAGCCGAGTATTCCGCCAAAGCGCCGAGAATCCCTGAGGCTAGTAAAATAAGAGCAAACCCATGAACCAAGAACATTTCATAGCCGGAGATGGTCGGGGTTGCAAAGGCGGCAAAGGCCAGCAGGGCCGTTGGCGCGAGTTGGGCCAAAATAATGTGGAGTCGGTTTTTTTGAAACTCGCGGATTAGTTCGGCTTCTGTCATGGTTATGTCCTTTGATCGTATCTATAAGGTTAGGCAACACATTGAAAAATAATGCCCTGCAGGAGAGCCTGTCGCGCAGATTCCGTAAACTCTTGTCTGGTGCACCCGACGGAGTTCCTCCGTGGCTAGAAGTCGTCGCCAAGGGCAATGAGCCAGGTTTTTATTTGCCTACCGATGCACCCTGGGTTGTACACGGAAATTTTTCGACATTGGTTGGCGGCGTCAGGGCACTACTTATGCAAGCCCTTCACCCAGGTTCGCTCACCGGGGTGTCAGAACACTCTCGCTATGAGCAAGACCCACTGGGCAGACTGTCTGGAACGATTAGGTGGCTAACGGTTACAACCTTTGGTTCAATCGAGGCAATAAACGGTGAGGCCGGCAGAGTAAACCGTATGCACAAGACCGTCAGCGGCGAATATGAGACTTCCACTGGCGAAATAAAGGGTTACAGGGCGGGAGACAAGGATCTGTTACTTTGGGTTCACGTTGCTTTTATGGACTCATTCTTGAGGGCCCACCAGAATTACTCAAAGACCCCAATTCCGGGTGGAGCAGATTCTTACGTTGCACTGTGGTCAAAATCAGTTCAGCCTCTTGGGCTAAAAACTGCCCCGATGAGTGAAGCCGAGCTCCTGGAAACTCTCGAAGATTTCAAGTCGAAGCTCACCGTCACCGAGGACACTAAAGCAGTTATCAGCTGGATAAGGAAAGCACCGCTACCGCTTGTTGCAAAGCCGGTATACGCTCTGCTGTTTCAGTCGGCGCTCGCCTCAATGCCGAAGGAGTACCAGTTGATGATTGGTCTAAAACCTTGGCCACTTTGGTTCTTGAGGCCCGTCACTACATCGTTATTGAGCTTTATGCGTTTCGCTATCGGGCCGGAGTCTCCGATAGAAGACGCAGCCCTTGCCAGGCTTAGGCGAGCAGGCGCAATTAGCGACTAAACTTTGGGAGCGACACGCCACCCTAGCTCAGTTGGTAGAGCAGCTCACTCGTAACGAGCAGGTCAGGAGTTCGATTCTCCTGGGTGGCTCTGCGTAAAGTCCCAAAACCCAGTCGCCCATAGACTCGACTTATGAAGAGTCCTTTGGTAAAAATCACTGCTGCGGATTATCACACCGCTGGCGAGCCATTTCGAATCGTGAGTGTTGGGCTTCCTTCCATCACAGGAGCGATGGTTCTGGATAAGCGAGCAGGGGCTCCCTCGAACCAGGAACTTGAACAAATTAGAAAGCTTCTTGTCAATGAACCCCGGGGACATGCGGATATGTATGGCGGGTTTATCGTGGAGCCAAACGATGATGGCGCTGATTTTGGTGTGCTGTTCTGGCACGGCGATGGTTATTCAACTGCTTGTGGGCACGGCACCATTGCGCTGGGTGCTTGGGCCGTAGACACTGAGTTAGTCGCGGTAGAGCCGAATGGCGAAACGGCAGTCACAATCGATGTTCCGTCTGGCAGGGTGCAGGCTCTGGTGACCCAAGAAAACGGCATTACAACAAAGATTTCCTTTAAGAACGTGTTTTCCCATGCAATCGCCGAGGCAGTGCCAGTAGCTCTGGATGATGGCAGGACCGTCTTGGTGGACATTAGTTACGGGGGTGCCAACTACGCAAGTATTGATGCGAGCAAGCTTGGCCTATCGGTAGAACCCCAGCATTTAGATGAGCTAATTCGCATCGGCAGACAGATCAAATGGAAGTTGAACGAGGCCCCAGAATCTAATTCGCAGGTCGATGAGCGCCTAAACGGCATTTACGGAACCATTATTTTTGATGAGATCAATTCAACTGAGTCCGAGCTTCATCAAAGAAATGTAACCATTTACGCCGATGGCCGGGTTGATAGATCTCCTTGTGGTTCTGGAACCGCAGCGAGGATTGCTCAGCTGGCTCATTCCGGCAAGCTAACTAAGTCAATGACCCTAATTCACGACTCAATCATCGGAACCAGGTTCTTAGGTCGCATCGAAGAAACCCAAACCCACGGCCAAAAATCTGGGGTTATCCCGATGATTACTGGAAACGCCTTCCATGCTGCCAATTCAGAGTTTTTGCTATTTGAAAACGATGAATTGGACACAGGGTTCTCACTTCGATGAGCGCTATAAGCCCAGCTAAGTGGATAAGTGACCAAGAGCTATTCGTAAAGTTCGGCTATCGGAAGGCAATCGAAGCAATAAGCCATGCTTTGACCGGAGGGTTTGACCCTGCAACTGATAAACCCCGCTCATTTGTCGAATTTGCCTCTGGCCAGGGGCTTGTGATGCCGAGCGAGAATGCCGAGTTTGTAGGGCTGAAGTTCGTCACCGTGGCACCCAAGAACCCGGCTAAAGACATTCCCAGAATCCAAGGCATCTACACGCTATTTGATGCCAAAACTCTCACTCCTCTCGCCCAGTGTGATGGCGCCGCCCTAACGCTTCTCAGGACTTCCTGCGTCACAGCCGCCATGGTTCAAAAGCTAGATTTGCCAGAAAATCCAAAGCTGGTTGTTTTTGGGTCTGGGCCGCAGGCCTTTGCCCACATTCTTGCAATTTCGGCAGTGTCGACGCCGAGTGGAATTCGCATATTAGCTAGGAACACCTCCGGGGTTGAGAAGCTGATTGTCGAGCTCAGGTCCCATGGCATCGAAGCTGCTGCCGGTTCAACCAAGGACCTTGCGGAGGCGGACCTTGTCATTACTGCAACCACAGCAAGAGAGCCCCTGTTCGCCGCAGAGCAAGTTCAGAAGACCGCAATCGTTGCGGCGATTGGTTCTCACGAACCAAACGCTAGAGAACTACCCGGAAACCTCATGGGTATTGGAACGGTTTTCATCGAAGATCAATCAGCTGCTCTTAGAGAAGCGGGTGATGTCATCATGGCAATCAACGAAGGCTTCGTTGCCGTGGAAGATCTCGTGGAGGTAAAAAAGCTGTTCACCTCTGATCAAAAGATAGACAGTCGATCCCTAAGGATTTACAAATCGTCAGGAATGCCGTGGCAGGATCTGGCAATCATTGGCGCGGCTTATAAGGCCCTGATCTAAGCGTTTATTTCGTGCGCAACGCGCTTATAAGAGCAAAGCCCCCGGCAATTATGACCATGGCCGGTGGGATGAAGTTTAGAGGCGAGTACCAATCGGTGGCGCTGTTGGCAATTACGAACGCTACTCCAGCGACACCAAGCGCGAGCAATAGCCATGCAATTACCTTGGTGGACTGCGGGTCGATTTTCTGAAGGTCTTCCCTCGACTGCGCGGTTGTTTTACCGCAGCTCGGGCAATTGAAATCAGACTTGGAAATATCGCTCTGGCAATTTTTGCATTTCATAGCTCTAGGTTATTGCCTATCTAAAGTCTGGGTTCACTAAATCAATAACCTGAGGACCTGCCACCAGGAAGATTGCCAGCAGAAACAGCGCTAGGCCGATTCGTTTCCAAATCTTTTCTAGTTGCTCGGAATCCTTGGGTTCCTTCGGGCTCTTTTCATTAATCACTCCCACAGCCTACTTCTAGCCTCCGGCAGGGGCGGGCTTTGACTTGCTGGCAGATACAATTGCCCAAACGGGTAGCAGCAGTTCTGCTGGGGTTTCATTTAGCGTCGCCGCCCTTTTCTAGATTGGAAAACCTTGAAGAACAATCTCGTGGCACTGGAGCCAAAGCAGTTTCCAGAATACGCCCAGGCAATCACCGATGCCGGTGGTGAGGTGACTGCAATCACCCCTTCCACAAAAGCCCTTATCTGGACCGACTACTCGTCCCCGGAGGCCTTGCAGGCGATGCTTACCTCTAACCCGCAGCTTGAGTGGGTGCAGCTGCCATTTGCTGGGGTTGATGCTTTTGGGGAGATTTTGAAAAGTCCAATTATTTTTACAAGCGCAAAGCGGTCCTACTCTGAACCGGTCGCTGAGCATGCCCTCGCTCTTTGCTTGGCTTTGGCAAGAATCATTCCGGAGCGAGTAAGGACCAAGAGCTGGGGCAGGCAATTTGCCGATTCTTTTTATGATGAGGATGTTTTGATTGTTGGTGGCGGCGGTATTGCCGAGGAGCTTGCGTCACTGCTTACCCCTTTTCGATCCAATGTAACCGTTTTAAGGAACAGGCCCAACGAGCCTTTTCTTGAGGGCTTCACAGGACGAGTTGTTTCGTTTGATCACTTCGATCAGGAGTTAGCGAAAGCAAAGTTTGTGATTCTGGCCTGCGCTTTGACCGAGACCACGAGGTTCTTGTTTGATGCTCGAGTCTTCGGGCTGATGCGCACGGATTCGTATCTAGTGAACATTGCAAGGGGAGAGGTTGTGAACCAAGAGGACTTGGTTCACGCTTTGAAATCAGGCAGCATTGCGGCAGCAGCAACTGATGTTACTTACCCAGAGCCACTGCCTGAAGAGCATCCAATGTGGGAATTGGATAATTTACTCATCACCCCCCACACAGCAGACACCAAGGAGATTGTGACGAAGTTGTTTTCAGATCGACTCAGGATCAACGTGGGAGCATGGCTCACCGACAAGCCGCTTGTCGGCGTTGTCGATGCTGACCTGGGCTATTAGCTCAGTATCTTGCTCTAACCCCAAAGCTTCGAGGTAAAGACTTCCACTTTTCCACCCGGAAGGTAGCTTAAGCCGTTTGGAATATCTTGAGCTATCAAAAGCGGCCCATCGATATCTACGAAGTCAGAGTGCTGGCCGATGACATAGGCCGGAGCCATGGACAGTGAGGTGCCGGTCATGTTGCCCACCATTACCGACTTACCATCTTTTTTGGCAACCTCAACAATTTGCAAGGCTTCGGTCAGGCCACCGCATTTATCCAGCTTTATGTTTATCACCTGGAAATTCTTTGAATTGGATTCATATTCGCTGAGGTTTAGGACGCTCTCGTCCCCGCCCAAAGGAATGGGAGAAACAAAGCCGTCAAGTTCAGAGTCGCTACCGCGAGCTAGCGGCTGCTCGATCATCTTTATGCCCAGGTCGCTGAGGGCCGGAATGAACTTTGTTAGCTGTTCAAAATGCCAGCCCTGATTTACGTCGACAACTAGATTCGCATCGGGTCTTGCCAGTCGTATCGCGGCCAACTTTTCTACCGGCTCATAATCATCGAGCTTGATTTTCAAGTTTAAAAAATCGCTTAGCTCTTTTGCTCTTCTGGCCATCTGCTCTGCTGTGCCGATGCCTATGGTCGCAACGGTACTAAGTTGTTTGGGTTTTAGCCCAACCAGCTCCCAGATGCTGGCATCTCTCGTCTTGCATTCCAAATCCCACATCGCAGAGTCAAGCGCGTTTCGGGCCCCATTAGGCGGCATAAGTTCGTTGAGGTCTTGACGGGTGGCACCTTGCTCGATCCGGGGTTTTATTTCTTCAAGGTCTCTTAGCATCTTGGCTTGGTCGTCTCCCAAGTAGTAAGCGCCAACACCTTCGCCTCTGCCAATAAACCCATCTTGTTCAAGGGTCACCCAAACTGCATTTAGCTCAAGAAAGGTGTAGCCGGTGATAACAAAGGGTGAGTGCAACGCGAAATCCTTGCGCTCAATTGTCATCCTCATTTTTGGCCCAGAAGATTATCAATCACATCGTCAAGTCCAGTGATCAATGGGTCCATGGTCGGAAGGTCGTAGAGTGCGCTCAAATTAGTAAGGTAGGCGGCTCGCTCATGATCTGGGATTGCGCTCGTGTTTACGCTGATTCCAACGCACCTAATTTCGGGGTTCACGCTTCGAGCAATCTCAATGGTTCGATCGATTACTGCTGGAATGCTCGGCAATTCAAAATCGGGCCAGCCCTTGATATGGGTGCGAAGTGCTTCGGTGCAAACCACAAAGGCATCTGGTTGCGAGCCCACTAGTAGACCGGTGCTTACGGATGAGTAGCCCGGGTGAAACAAGCTTCCCTGACCCTCGATTATGTCCCAGTGATCGGGGCGATTGTCCGGAGAAATCATTTCTGCCGCACCCGAAAGAAAGTCGGCAACAACGGCATCAATCGGGATACCGCTTCCGGCAATCATGATGCCAGTTTGGCCGGAAGCGCGGAAGTCGGCATCGATGCCTCGTTCTTGCAGTCGGTTAGCGATTGCTAAGGCTGTGTACTTCTTGCCCAGTGCGCAATCGGTACCAACTGTCAGAAGTCTTTTTCCTGTTCGTTTTTTACCGGTTCCAACAGGAATGTCCTTTGGAGGCACCCGAACATCAACCAGCTTTGCCCCAGACGCGTTAGCTACCGAAACCAGCGCTGGAATATCATTCAACTTCGTGTGAACTCCCGCGACGATGTCCATGCCCGCCTGCAAGGCGGCAACCAGGGTTGGCATCCAAGCCTCTGGAATTGCACCGCCTACAGCCGATGTTCCAATGACTAGTGATTTAGCTCCGGCTTCGGCCGCACTTTTCACGCTGTGCTTAGCAAGGCCTAAATCGATCGTGCCGCCCTCGAGGCTCAGCTGGCCCATGCAGCTTTCTGGCCGCCACTTGGCAAGCCCTGCAGCGGTCTTGGCATATATTGGCTCAGTCTCGCTGCCAATAAATAAGAGGTAGGGGGTGCGGAGCGTGATTACTGTCAATTGGTCCTCGCCGGGCTAGATATCCACATGATTCTTCACTCTAACTAGGTTTGTGGCTTGAAGTTTCGCTTCTTAGCTCTGCGGCAGCTGGCACTCTGGGGTGCCGCCCGGGAGTCGATGCCGATTAGCCGCAACCAGGTAGTAAATAGGCTTTGCGATGTTTCTTACGACCGGGAGCTTTAGGAACCAGCCGGCTAGCGCCCAAACGGTTTTGGATTCGATTAGTGCTTGGGCGATAGCCGCCGCCGCAACGAACCTGCTGCTGCTAGACACGAAGTAGACCGCCTTGGAGGTTAGCTCAGAGGTCAGACCCAAAGACTCAAGGTCTAATTTTTGGTACGGTTCGATCGGAATTTTGTTTTTGGTCATTCTGCGCAGCAGCCTGGCACTTGAGCTGCAGAAAGCGCAGTCTCCGTCGAAAATAAGAACTTGTTTAGTTGCGTCCATCGGTTAAGCCTAATGCGGTGTAATGTTCTGGGGTTGTATTGGTTTTACTACAGGAGGCGTAGGCTCAAAGCGTGAACCAATTAGGTCGCAAGCGATCCATGCACCCAACACAGATCGTAGTTATTGCGTTCGGTGCGGCGGCAATCGTTGGCACCCTGTTGCTTTTGCTCCCAATTTCAACATCCGCCGGCAATAACACCACTTTGGTCACCGCATTTTTCACTGCCGTTTCGGCTGTTTGTATTACCGGTTTGACCGTTGTGGACACCGCAACTCACTGGTCCGGTTTTGGGCACTTCGTGATTTTGATTTTGATTCAACTCGGTGGTCTCGGAATAGTTGCCTTTGCAACTCTGCTTGGATTGCTGATTTCCGGTCGTATAAGCCTCAGAGACCGAATGAACACTTTGTCCGAGGCCAAGATTGTAGGCGCGGATAACGTTTCTAAATTGCTCGGTCGCATTCTGTTGGTCTACTTTGGTTTTGAACTAATCCTGGCTGCTTACCTAAGCATTAGATTGCACTTCAGCTATGGCGAAGAAGTTCTTCATTCAATTTGGTACGGTACTTTTCACTCGATTTCAGCTTTCAATAACGGTGGTTTTTCGCTCTACACCGAC
>OOFT01000015.1_pt1 | contig 34713 bp, 40 predicted proteins | sample 1670301 | NCBI WGS metagenome assembly OOFT01 (sample SAMEA98140918, study PRJEB22522) | marine metagenome | biome: marine biome; feature: marine water body; material: sea ice | place: Arctic Ocean | collected 11-Sep-2015 | depth 0.3 m
CGTCATATGCAAGGTCTACCCGAAAGCGAACAAGCCCGCCAGAATCACTAGCGGGCTTGTTCATGTCAATCTTCTTCGTGGCTCTAAGCCTTTGGCTCTTCAGCCTCTTCGGCTGGAGCTTCGGTACCCTCTGCTGCCGCAGCGGCAGGGGTTTCTTCGGCTGGAACTTCGGTCACTTCGGCCACGGCTGCTTCGGCTACTGGGGCCTCGGCTACTTGCTCAACAACTTCTTCAACAACCTCTTCGGTAACTGGCTCAGCTACTGCATTGGTTGCTACGTTGTTGACTGGCTTTGACTTGGAAGTCTTTGGCTTGGGCTGTACCTGCTCCAACACAAGCTCGATGACCGCCATAGGGGCGTTGTCGCCCTTACGGAAGCCAAGCTTGGTGATGCGGGTGTAACCGCCCTCACGGTCAGCAACTAGAGGCGCGATCTCGGTGAAGAGCTCGTGGACAATGTTCTTGTCCGTGATCTGTCGCATGACTCGCCTTCTAGCCGCCAGGTCTCCGCGCTTTGCGAACGAAACCAAACGCTCGGCAACCGGACGCAGGCGCTTGGCCTTGGTCTCAGTTGTAACGATTCGCTTGTGCATGAACAGTGAGGTGGCCATGTTACGAAGCATCAATCGCTCGTGGGCAGGTCCGCCTCCTAGGCGTGGTCCCTTAGTTGGTGTAGGCATTTGTTTCTCCTTGTATTTCTAAAGGTTAGATCTGGTCTTCGTCGAAGCCGCCACCGAAGTAAGCGGAATCAAAACCCGGGACGGCGTCCTTGAACTTCAGCCCAAGCTCAGTGAGCTTATCGCGTACTTCATCAACGGACTTGGAGCCGAAGTTGCGAATGTTCATCAACTGGTCTTCGCTCAAAGCAATTAGCTCTAGAACGGTGTTGATTCCCTCGCGCTTAAGGCAGTTGTAAGAACGAACGGTTAGGTCCAGGTCTTCAATTGGAGTGCTTAGTTCATTGGAAGCGGCTATTTCTACCGGTGCTGGGCCAATTTCAATTCCTTCGGCCTCATCGTTTAGTTCCTTGGCTAGGCCAAACAACTCAACCAATGTCGAACCGGCGGAAGCAACTGCATCGCGCGGCTCAACCGACTGCTTGGTCTCCACGTCAACAATTAGCTTGTCAAAGTTAGTGAACTCACCGGCACGAGTAGCCTCGACGCGGTAAGACACCTTTAGCACTGGGCTGTAGATGGAGTCAACTGGGATTACTCCGGCTTCGGCATCTGGATTGCGGTTTTGAGATGCCTGAACATAGCCGCGACCGCGCTCAATGATGAACTCGATCTCTAGCTTGCCCTTGGCGTTCAAAGTCGCAAGTACTAGCTCTGGGTTGTGAACTTCGACACCGGCAGGGACCTGAATGTCCGCGGCGGTTACTGGGCCTGCAGCACTCTTGGTCAAGTGAGCAACTACCGGAGCGTCGTGCTCTGAGGAAACCACTAGGTTCTTGATGTTAAGAATTACCTCAACAACGTCCTCCTTGACACCCGCGATTGTTGAAAACTCGTGGCTGACACCTTGGATGCGAATGTTTGTTACAGCTGCACCTGGAATCGAGCTAAGCAAGGTGCGTCGCATCGAGTTACCGAGGGTGTAGCCGAAACCTGGCTCTAGCGGATCCAAAATGAATCGTGAACGGTTTGGACCTAGAACTTCTTCGTGCAATGTGGGGCGCTGTGCAATTAGCACTATTGGTTCCTTTCATCTGAACATCCACTATTTGATGTTCGTCATGGAAACACTCAGGCGGGCACCTGTGTGCGTGAGGCGTTAGATTTTTTTAGTTATACGCGGCGACGCTTTGGCGGGCGGCAACCGTTGTGAGCCTGTGGGGTCACATCACTAATTGAGCCAACCTCCAAGCCGGCGGCCTGCAGCGAACGAATTGCTGTCTCTCGTCCAGAGCCGGGGCCCTTCACGAAAACATCAACCTTGCGGATGCCGTGTTCTTGCGCCTTGCGGGCGGCCGATTCAGCTGCCATTTGGGCTGCAAAAGGGGTTGACTTACGTGAACCCTTGAAGCCAACATCTCCAGAAGACGACCAAGAGATAACTGCTCCGGTTAGGTCGGTGATGGTGATGATGGTGTTGTTGAAGGTCGAGCGGATGTGCGCCTGACCTACTGGAATATTTTTCTTGTCCTTGCGACGAGGCTTACGTGCTGCCGCGGATGCTTTAGGGGCTGCCATGTGATTTTCTCCTAGATCCTTGAGCCGCGACTAGCGGGCTGCCTTCTTCTTGCCTGCTACGGTGCGCTTTGGACCCTTGCGTGTTCTTGCGTTGGTCTTGGTGCGCTGTCCGCGGACCGGAAGGCCCTTACGGTGACGAATTCCTTCGTATGAGCCGATCTCAACCTTGCGGCGAATGTCTGCTGCAACTTCACGGCGAAGGTCACCCTCAACCTTGAAGTTCTGATCAATGTTGTCGCGAAGTGCGATCAACTGATCATCGGTCAAGTCTTTAACTCTTATGTCTTCTGAGATGTTGGTGGCCGTCAGAATCTCGCGTGAACGAGTTGGGCCAATGCCATAGATGTAGGTAAGGGAAATCAACACTCGCTTATCGCGAGGGATGTCCACTCCGGAGATACGTGCCATTATTTGTCTTTCGTTTTTTTGAAGGTCTGGGACAGCTCCATCTCAACTTGGCAAGTTGAGCCCCGGCCTTCAAACCGAGGGTTAGCTTTCGCTTGGTGCTGGCTTTTACTATTTAGTTTTTAGCTGGGGCTTGTTAGCCCTGGCGCTGCTTGTGACGAGGGTTCTCGCAAATAACCATCACGTTTCCGTGACGACGAATGACCTTGCACTTATCGCAGATCTTCTTGACGCTTGGATTAACCTTCATGCTTTTTCTTTCTACTTGTAGCGGTAAATTATGCGGCCGCGAGTCAGATCGTATGTCGACAGCTCAACTATCACGCGGTCTCCGGGGAGAATGCGGATATAGTGCTGACGCATCTTTCCCGAGATGTGGGCTAAAACTAGGTGGGCGTTGGTTAGCTCCACCCGGAACATTGCGTTGGGTAGGGCTTCAACGACCGATCCCTCGATCTCGATAACGCCATCTTTGTTGGCCATGCACTCACTTAATCACTACTGGTTTAGCGTTACGAACGCGCAAAAACTATCCACAAATCGCAAAGGTTTTCACGCAGAAACGCCAAGTCGTAATTCTAAGGGGTTTTCGCCACGAAAGCTAGTGGCTAATCCAGAGAGACGGGGGCAATCCCAAAGGGCTTTAGACCTTCGGCACCACCATCGACTGCTGTCAGAACCCAAATACCACCGTCATGAACCGCAACGGAGTGCTCCCAGTGAGCCCCGTCCGAATTATCGGTTGTGGCTACACCCCAGTCATCATCGAGAACAAAGGTGTTTTGGTCACCGGAAGTAATCATCGGTTCGATCGCGACGCAAAGCCCAGACTGCACCTTCGGTCCAGCATCACGGACTCGATAATTGAATACAGCCGGATCTTCATGCATCGATCGCCCGATACCGTGGCCGACGTACTGCTCTAAAATCCCGTAGGACCCCTCGCCAAGGACGTAATCCTGAACCGCGACTCCGACTTCATTTAGCTTCTTTGCAGTGGCCAGGGCAGCTATCCCAGCCCAGAGAGAACCCTCACACACATCCGAGAGTTGCTGGCGCCTTAGAGCCCGCTCACCGGTTGCACCCGGCACCACCATCGAAAAGGCACTGTCGCCATTCCAGCCGTCAATTTCGGCCCCGCAGTCAATTGAAACCAAATCACCGGCTTCCAAAACAAGATTGGACGGTATTCCGTGGACCACGGTCGAATTTACAGACGCGCATACGGTGTGCGAATACCCAGGCACCAGCTGAAAGTTTGGAACTCCCCCGCCGGCGCGAATAGTTTTTTCCGCTATTTCATCAAGTTCAAGGGTCGTCACGCCTGGCCTAATGGCGGCCTTGACGCTCGCAAGGGCCTTGGCAGTGAGCAGGCCTGCCGCTCGCATTTTTAGAATCTGGTCCGGCGTTTTTAGCTCGTAACTTTTACGCATCTTCACTTAGGCCGCGGGCATTCAAGACCTCGGAAATTCGAGCAGTGACGACATTGACCTCGCCAAGCCCATCCACCTTTGCAACTAGCGAACGCGATGCGTAGACATCAATCAGGGGTGCAGTTTGCTGCTCGTAAATTGTCTGGCGTTTACGAATAACCTCAGGGGTATCATCGGTGCGACCCTGCTGTTCAGCTCTGTTCGCAAGCCTGGAAACCAGTTCTTCCCTGTCGGCCGTTAGCTGAACGACTACATCCAGTTTCGTACCGCTCTGGGCCAAAAACTCGTCTAGTTTTTCAACCTGATCGAGGGTTCTTGGATAACCGTCTAGCAAAAAGCCATTTAGAACATCCGACTGGGACAATCGATCTTTCACCAACGCGTTGGTCAGAGAGTCAGGCACGTATTCGCCACGATCCATGTAACCCTTAGCCTCAACGCCAAGAGGAGTCTCATCCGCGACGTTTTTACGAAAAATGTCACCCGTTGAGATTGCAGGTATCGAGTAACGAGTTGCAAGGAGCGCCGCCTGAGTCCCCTTGCCGGCACCCGGGGGGCCGATCAAAAGGATGCCGATCACTTGAGGAGGCCCTCGTAGTTTCGTTGCTGCATCTGAGCACTGATTTGCTTCACAGTGTCCAGACCAACACCAACGATGATCAAGATCGATGTTCCTCCGAATGGGAAGTTTTGATTGGTTCCAATAGCAGTGAATGCAACCAACGGAATTAGCGCGATCAAACCGAGGTAGATAGCGCCCGGGAAAGTGATGCGGCTGATCACATACTGCAAGTACTCAGTGGTCGGACGACCAGCCCGAATACCAGGTATGAATCCGCCGTAGCGCTTCATGTTGTCGCTAATTTCCTCTGGGTTCAAGGTAATAGCAACGTAGAAATAAGTGAACCCGACGATCAGCAAGAAGTACATTGCCATGTACAGCGGGTTGTCTCCGGAGGTTAGGTAAGTGGAGATAAAACGAACCCAAGGAGAGACCTGACCGGTTGTTGCATCCGGCTGGTTGAACTGAGCCAATAGTGCCGGCAAATAAAGCATTGAAGAGGCGAAGATAACCGGGATAACTCCAGCGGTGTTTACCTTCACTGGAATATAGGTTGCCTGACCACCGTAGGCCTTGCGGCCAACCATGCGCTTTGCGTACTGAACAGGAATCCGTCGTTGCGATTGCTCCACAAGAACAACTAGTCCCACCACGATAAATCCGACCGCCATAACCATGACGAAGATCTCGATGCTTCTGGTCTGCAGAATCTGAAGCAAGCTGGATGGGAAGGTTGAAGCGATTGAGGTGAAGATCAAAAGCGACATGCCGTTTCCAACGCCGCGCTCGGTGATGAGCTCACCGATCCACATAATCAAACCGGTTCCGGCTGTCATTGTCATCACCATCAATGTGATGGAAAGCGGCCCGGTATCAACCAGAATCGGAAGAGTACAATCGGCTCCGAACAGTGCGCCCTGTCTGGCAACAGTAACCAAAGTGGTTGCCTGGAGTAGTCCAAGAGCGATTGTTAGGTAACGGGTGTACTGCGTAAGTTTTGCCTGGCCAGAAGGCCCTTCTTTGTGAAGGGTCTCAAAGCGAGGAATTACAACTCGGAGCAACTGGGTAATAATCGAAGCCGTAATGTACGGCATGATTCCCAGGGCAAAGATGGAAAGCTGCAAGAGCGCTCCACCGGAAAACAGGTTCACTAGTTCATAGAGCCCAGAAGTCGACTGGCTCTGTGCGAGACATTGCTGAACATTCGAATAATCAACGTTCGGGGCTGGAATGAACGAGCCCAATCGGAAGATTGCAATCATGCCGAGCGTAAACGCCAGCTTGTTACGCAGATCCGGAGTACGGAATGCGCGAGCTATTGCACTAAACAAAAGTGAACCTACTCCCCTAGATGATTAGGCGTTGACGCTGCCGCCGGCAGCTTCAATCTTGGTCTTTGCTGACTCGGAAACCTTGTCAACACTAATTTCTAGCTTAACCGAGAGGTCGCCGTTGCCTAGAACCTTGACTGGCTTGTTCTTACGAACAGCGCCCTTGGCCACTAGATCTGGAATTGTCACAGCTCCACCCTTTGGATAAAGCTCAGTTAGCTTCTCGAGGTTTACAACCTGGTATTCCACGCGGAATGGATTCTTGAATCCACGTAGCTTCGGTGTGCGCATAACTAGGTTCACGCCACCACCTTCAAAGCCCAGACGAGTAGTTGTGCGAGCACCGGTACCCTTGGTACCTCTACCTGCAGTCTTACCCTTTGAACCCTCACCAAGACCCTTACGAGTCTTGTCCTTCTTGGCACCCTTTGCAGGGCGAAGGTGGTGAAGACGCAAGATCTGAGACTTCTCAATCTTTTCAGCTGGCTTCTTCTTTGACTTGGCTACCGCTGGCTTTGCAGCAGCGACAACCGGAGCCTTTTCAACAGCTGGCTTTGCAGCAGCATCTGCCTTCGGTGCGGCAGCCTTAGTTGCTGGCTTTGCAGCAGCCTTTGGCGCGGCAGCTTTCGGTGCGGCAGCCTTAGTTGCTGGCTTTGCAGCAGCCTTGGTAGCTGGCTTTGCAGCGGCTGGCTTTGCAGCGGCTGGCTTCTTCTCTTCAGCCATTTAGTCGATCTCCTCAACTTTAACGAGGTGGGCAACAGTGTTTACGAGGCCGCGATTGGACTTAGTGTCCTCGCGTACCACGATGTCACCGATGCGCTTCAGTCCCAGGGTGCGAAGTGAATCGCGCTGGTTTTGCTTTCCACCGTTTGAACTTTTCAATTGGGTCACTTTGAGACGAGCAGCCATTAGACACCAGCCTTTTCAGTCTTTTCAGTCTTGTCAGTCTTTGCTGGCAACAGACGTGCTGGAGCTACCTCGGCAAGAGTCTTGCCACGTCGTGCTGCCACGGCGGCTGGTTCCTCTAGCTGACGCAACGCCTGGACGGTTGCATGCACAATGTTTAGTGTGTTGGAAGATCCGAGCGACTTCGAAAGTACGTCGTGGACTCCGGCGCACTCCAAAACGGCACGAACTGGACCACCGGCGATAACACCGGTACCTTCAGACGCTGGACGCAGTAGAACAACACCGGCTGCAGCCTCGCCCTGGACAGGGTGAGGAATTGTTGAGCCAGCACGTGGAACGCGGAAGAAGTTCTTCTTCGCATCCTCGACGCCCTTGGCAATTGCAGCTGGAACTTCTTTGGCCTTACCGTAACCAACACCAACGGTTCCATCGCCATCTCCGACCACGACAAGTGCGGTGAAGGAGAAACGACGACCACCCTTGACCACCTTGGAAACACGGTTGATTGTCACAACACGCTCCAAGAACTGGCTCTTAGGCTCTTCGCGCTCACGACGGTCGTTCTTTGGTCCACGATCACGTGAACCACGACGCTGCTCGCGCTCGTTCGGGTCGACAGTAGTTATTGGTGCCTCAGTGATTACTGCGGCATCGGTAGCTGCTGGAGTTTCGGTAGTTGCGGTAGCTTCAGCCACTGGCACTTCCTTCTTTTCTTCGCTCAAAGCACTAGTCCTTCCTCGCGAGCCGCAGCAGCAACAGCTGCGACGCGGCCTGCATAGCGGTTACCACCGCGGTCAAAGACCACTTCGGAAACGCCGGCCTTCTTGGCACGCTCAGCAATTAGCTTGCCTACCATTGTGGCCTTGTCGGTCTTGGTGCCGGCTACTACGCGCATATCCGCTTCCATTGTCGATGCCGAGGCGAGGGTCTGACCCACGCCGTCATCAACCAGCTGGACGAACAGGTGACGCGCTGAGCGCGTGACAACTAGACGAGGACGCATTGCAGTGCCCTCGATCTTCTTGCGCAGGCGAACGTGACGACGGCCACGAGCGGCTGACTTTGACTTGCCTCTAATTCCTAGAGCCATGATTACTTACCAGCCTTTCCAGCCTTGCGACGGACTCGCTCGCCTTCGTAACGAACTCCCTTGCCCTTATAAGGCTCAGGCTTACGAAGCTTGCGAATGTTAGCTGCCATCTCTCCGACAGCCTGCTTGTCGATTCCCGACACGATGATCTTGGTGTTTCCTTCGACTACCAACGTGATGCCCTCCGGAGGAGTTACAAGCACTGGGTGGCTGAAGCCAAGAGACATTTCCACGGTCGTACCCTTGAGCGCCGCACGATAACCAGTTCCAACGATCTCGAGTGCTTTGGTGAAGCCCTCAGAAACGCCGTGAACATTGTTAGCAATTAGCGAACGAGTTAGTCCGTGAAGTGACTTTGAAACTGCCTCGTCATCTGGACGAGCAACAATAACGCTGCCATCTTCTTGTGAAACAGTGATTGGTTTAGAAACGGTGAGCTTTAGCTCGCCCTTTGGGCCCTTGACTGCAACATCCTGACCGTTGATTTCAACGGTCACGCCTGCTGGCAGTGGAATGGGTAGTTTTCCAATTCTCGACATTATTGCTTACCAGACGTAGGCGAGGACTTCCCCACCCACTCCCTTCTTTGAAGCCTGGCGGTCAGTTAGAAGACCGCTAGAGGTGGACAGGATTGCAACGCCCAAGCCGCCAAGCACCTTGGGTAGCTCGGTGGACTTTGCGTAAACGCGAAGACCTGGCTTGGATACACGCTTGATACCAACGATGCTGGTCTCGCGATTTGGGCCGTACTTCATGGTGATGTGCATGGTCTTACCGACCTTTGCATCCTCAACCGTGTAAGAAGCAATGTATCCCTCTGACTTCAAGATCTCAGCGATTGTTCCTTTTAGTTTGGAAAAAGGAACGTTCAGTGATTCGTGGTGTGCCATGTTCGCATTGCGCAGCCGGGTCAGAAAGTCTGCTACCGGATCTGTCATTGTCATAATGTGTCTGCTTTCTCGAAGCGGTTTCCAAGTGCTTTACAAGCACAGGGACCTACCTCAATCGTGTTTTTAGGCCTGGAACGGGAAACCGAGCGCCTTGAGAAGCGCGCGACCCTCGTCGTCAGATTTTGCTGTCGTTACAACTGTGATGTCCATACCGCGGACGTGGTCAATCTTGTCGATGTCAATTTCGTGGAACATTGACTGCTCGGCTAGACCAAATGTGTAGTTTCCGTTGCCATCGAACTGCTTTGGCGAAAGTCCACGGAAGTCACGAATACGAGGAAGTGAAAGTGAAAGCAAGCGGTCTAGGAACTCCCACATGCGGTCGCCACGCAAAGTAACGTGGGCGCCAATTGGCTGACCCTCACGAAGCTTGAACTGCGCGATTGACTTCTTTGCAATGTTGACCTGAGGCTTCTGCCCAGTAATCGCAATTAGGTCGCGAATCGCTCCCTCAATCAGCTTGCCGTCTCTGGCAGCTTGACCAACACCCATGTTTACAACGATCTTGGTCAGACCAGGAACCTGCATTGGGTTGGTGAAGGAGAACTCTTCGGTCAGAGTCTTCACGATCTCGGTGCGGTACTGAAGTTTTAGACGAGGAGTGGTCTCGGCGCCTGCTTTTTTATATCCGGTTGCCATTAGAACTCCTTCCCACTCTTCTTAGCGATGCGAACCTTGGTGGTGACACCCTCTTTTGAAGTGGTTATCTTGAAGCCAACCTTGGAAGGCTTCTTGGTGCTTGGGTCTACCAAAGCCACGTTTGAGATGTGGATCGGAGCTTCCTGAGATTCGATTCCACCGGTCTTGCCACCACGCTCGGACTGACCGATGCGGTTGTGCTTCTTGACCATGTTTACACCCTCAACGATGACCTTATTGGTCTCCTTGATGACCTTCAGAACTAGGCCCTGCTTGCCGCGGTAACCACCGCGCTCTTGCTTGCCTCCAGTGATGACCTCAACGAGATCGCCTTTTTTAATTTTTGCCATAATTTACACAACCTCCGGTGCTAGCGAGATGATCTTCATAAAACGCTTTTCACGAAGCTCGCGACCAATTGGCCCAAAAATACGGGTTCCACGAGGTTCGCCGTCAGCTTTGATGATGACCGCCGCGTTCTCGTCGAACTTCACATAAGAACCATCTGCACGCCTAGTTTCCTTGACGGTGCGAACGATAACCGCTCTTACGACTTCACCTTTTTTGACGTTTCCGCCTGGGATGGCGTCCTTGACTGAGGCGACGATAGTGTCACCAATACCCGCGTAACGACGGGTGGAACCACCCAGTACGCGAATTGTCAGGAGCTCCTTGGCGCCCGAGTTATCGGCCACCTTGACCCTGGATTCTTGCTGTAGCACTTTTTTTCTCCTTGCTTAGTGAATAACGATTCCGACCGTTATTCGCGGGGTGTGTTACTTAGCCTTTTCGAGGATCTCGACTAGGCGCCAGTTCTTTGTTGCCGAAATCGGGCGAGTCTCGTCAATTACCACGAGGTCACCAATGCCGGCGCTGTTTGTTTCGTCGTGTGCCTTGACCTTCTTGGACACGCGAAGCACCTTGCCGTAAAGCGGGTGCTTCTTGCGGTCTTCTAGCAAGACAACGATGGTCTTATCCATCTTGTCCGAAACTACGTAGCCCTGACGTGACTTGCGGTAGCCGCGGGTCACTTCCTTTACTACCTTCGGGGTCTTAGCTTTCTTTGGCTTAGACGCCTTAGGGGCCGCACTAGCCGCTGGCTTTACTGCTGCTTTCGCAGCAGGCTTTGCAGCAGCTTTGGTGGCTGGCTTAGCTGCAGCTTTCGCTGCTGGCTTGGTTTCTTCTGCCATTTTTATGCCTCCTCTGTCTTGGCTGCAGCCTCTTCAACGGCTGGCTTCTTCTTGGTAGCAGCCTTTGCAGGTGCTGGAACCGGAACCGCACGAATACCCAGCTCACGCTCACGCATGATTGTGTAAATGCGAGAAACATCGCGCTTAACCGCTCTTACTCGACCATGGGCATCTAGCTGGCCGGTAGCCGACTGGAAGCGCAGGTTGAATAGCTCTTCCTTGGCCTTACGAAGCTCTTCTACCAGAACCGAAGATTCGATCTTGTCGAGATCCTGTGGGGATAGGTTTTTTGAACCAATCATTATGCGTCACCTTCTTCACGCTTGATGATGCGAGCCTTCAGCGGGAGCTTGTGGATCGCACGGGTTAGAGCCTCTTTGGCAATTTCGTCTGTTACACCGCTCAGCTCAAAGAGCACGCGGCCGGGCTTCACGTTTACTACCCACCACTCAGGAGAACCCTTACCGGAACCCATTCGGGTTTCAGCTGGCTTCTTGGTTAGGGAGCGATCAGGGAACACGTTGATCCAGACTTTTCCACCACGCTTGATGTGGCGAGTCATAGCAATACGCGCTGCCTCAATCTGACGGTTGGTTAGGTATGCAGACGTTGTCGCCTGAATACCCCATTCACCGAACGAGACCTTAGTTCCACCTGTTGCATGGCCGCGACGTTTCGGGCTGTGCTGCTTACGGTGCTTAACTTTTCTAGGAATCAGCATTATTTGGCTTCACTTCCTGCTGCTAGCGGAGCAGCGTCACCCTGACGAGGGCCACGACGGCCAGCACCAGGTGCACCCTGGCGCGGACCACGCTGAGTAGCTTGCTGTGCAGCAAGCTCACGTGCGGTCATGTCGCCCTTGTAGATCCAGACCTTTACACCGATTCGACCGAATGTGGTCTTGGCCTCGTAGAAGCCATAGTCGATGTTTGAACGAAGAGTATGTAGTGGTACTCGACCTTCGCGGTAGAACTCACTACGAGACATTTCTGCCCCGCCCAAGCGGCCAGAACACTGGATTCTGATGCCCTTGGCACCGGAACGGAGTGCTCCTTGAATTCCCTTACGCATTGCACGACGGAAGGCAACACGAGCAGCTAGTTGCTCTGCAACGCCCTGCGCGACAAGCTGTGCGTCAGATTCTGGGTTCTTAACCTCGAGGATGTTTAGCAAAACCTGCTTGCTAGTTAGCTTCTCGAGCTCGGTGCGAAGAGTTTCTGCCTCTGCGCCACGACGGCCGATTACCAAACCTGGACGAGCTGCGAAGATGTCAACGCGGACTCGGTCACGGGTGCGCTCTAGCTCGATGCGGCTGATGCCGGCACGATCCAGCTTGTCCTGAAGGTATGCACGGATCTTGACGTCCTCGACCACGTAGTCGGCGTAGCGCTGACCCTTCTTGGTGGAGTCCGCGAACCAGCGTGAGCGGTGCTCGGTGGTGATTCCCAGGCGGAAGCCGTAGGGATTGACTTTTTGACCCATGACTACTTACCTGCCTTTGCAAACTCGTCTGGAGTAGATACAACCACTGTGATGTGGCTGGTGCGCTTGTTGATTCGGAATGCTCGGCCCTGGGCACGAGGACGGAACCTTTTCAGGGTCACTCCCTCGTCGACAAAAGCCTTGGAGATGATTAGGTCATCAACATCCACAATTGCGCCGGCGGCCTCGCCCTTTACTTGGGCGTTGGCGACTGCTGAGGCGACTAACTTGTAGATCGGCTCAGATGCTGATTGTGGAGCAAACTTCAAAATACCCAATGCCTCGGTGGCTTGCTTGCCACGAATCAGGTTGACTACACGTCTGGCCTTCATTGGGGTCACGCGGATGTTACGCAGCTTGGCGATCGCTTCCATCGTTATTCCTTCTTTTCCTAGGCGCCCCGGCTTAGCCGCGGCGACCCTTCTTGTCGTCCTTCACGTGACCACGGAAGGTTCGGGTAGGTGCAAATTCTCCAAGCTTGTGCCCAACCATGTTCTCGGTTACGAAAACTGGAATGTGCTTGCGGCCATCGTGGACGGCAATGGTGTGTCCCAGCATTGCTGGAACAATCATTGAGCGACGTGACCAAGTCTTGATTACGTTCTTGCTGGAAGCCTCGTTCTGAACTCGCACCTTTTTCATTAGGTGCTCGTCTACGAAGGGGCCCTTCTTCAAACTTCTTGGCATCTAAAGATCTCCTACTTCTTGCCGGCGTAACGACGACGAACGATTTGCTTGTCTGATGGAAGGTTTGGCTTACGTGTGCGGCCCTCTTTTTGGCCCCAAGGTGTAACTGGGTGACGTCCACCGGAAGTCTTACCCTCACCACCACCGTGTGGGTGATCCACTGGGTTCATGGCAACACCACGAACTGTTGGGCGAACACCCTTCCAGCGCTTACGTCCTGCCTTACCCCAGTTGATGTTTGACTGCTCGGCGTTGCCGACCTCACCAATGGTTGCCCGGCAGCGTGAATCAACGTTGCGGATTTCACCGGATGGCAATCTCAGCTGAGCGTTGTCGCCTTCCTTGGCAACCAATCGAACCGAAGCACCCGCTGAACGAGCCATCTTGGCTCCTCCGCCTGGCTTTAGCTCAATAGCGTGGATAACAGTTCCCACTGGGATGTTCTTGAGAGGCAAGTTGTTGCCCGGCTTGATGTCGGCCTGTGCGCCCTGCTCGATGGCATCGCCCTGGTTTAGCTTGTTAGGAGCAATGATGTAACGCTTGGTGCCATCGATGTAGTGCAACAACGCAATGCGAGCGGTGCGGTTCGGGTCATACTCAATGTGAGCAACCTTGGCCGGTACACCGTCTTTGTCATGACGACGGAAGTCGATAACGCGGTACTGACGCTTGTGTCCGCCACCGATGTGGCGAGTGGTGATGCGACCGTTTGAGTTACGTCCACCAGTCTTAGGAAGAGGTCGCAAAAGCGACTTCTCTGGAGTGGAGCGAGTCAGCTCAGCAAAGTCTGCAACTGATGAGCCGCGGCGACCAGGAGTCGTTGGCTTGTACTTACGAATGCCCATGAGTTATCCCCTTAACCGATGTAGGTAAAGATGTCGATGGAACCCGACTTCAAGGAGACAATGGCGCGCTTGGTGTCCTTGCGCTTACCCATGCCGAAGCGAGTTTTGCGGGTCTTGCCCACGCGGTTTAGTGTGTTGATTGAATCAACCTTCACACTAAAAATTTCCTCAATGGCCTGCTTGATCTCGGTCTTGTTAGAGCGAGTGTCGACCTCGAAGGTGTACTTACCCTCATCAATTAGCGCATAAGACTTCTCCGAAATGATCGGCTTAATGATTATGTCGCGCGGGTTTTTCTTGATGTCGGTCATGTTTATGCCTCCTCGATAACATCTGAAACAACAACGGCGGATTCAACGAACGATGCCATTGCGGCCGCAGTGAAAACGAGGTCCTCGGCGTGCAGGACGTCATACGCATTCAGCTGATCAGCTGGAATAACGTGAACGGACGGCAAGTTTCGAAGTGACTTGTAGGAAAGCTCGTCCTCACGACTCAAAACAACCAAGATGTTTCTCGAGGTTGCAACCTGAGCTAGGAAGCTAGCAGCTGCCTTGGTCGAAGGAGCATCGCCAATCGCAAACTGGTCAATAACGTGAATGCGACCATTTCTTGCGCGGTCTGAAAGCGCTCCACGAAGGGCTGCGGCAATCATCTTTTTAGGGGTGCGCTGTGAGTAGTCACGAGGCTTTGGACCGTGAATAATTCCACCACCGCGGTGCTGAGGCATACGGATCGATCCCTGACGGGCGCGACCGGTTCCCTTTTGCTTGAACGGCTTACGTCCAGAACCAGAGACCTCGCCACGACGAAGTGTCGACTGTGTTCCCTGGCGAGCGGCTGCAAGCTGGGCAACAACTACCTGGTGAATCAGTGGAACATTGGTCTGAACATCAAATATTGATCCAGGAAGGTCCACAGAACCGGACTTCTTACCCTTTACGTCAATTAGGTCAACTGTAGGCATTAGTCAGTCTCCTTTACTGCGTTACGAACGAATACCAACTGGCCCTTAGGACCTGGTACTGCACCCTTTATCAACAGCAGACCCTTTTCAAGGTCAACGCCGTGGAGAGTGAGGTTCAATGTGGTTACTCGATCTGTTCCCATACGTCCAGGCATCTTCTTGCCCTTAAGAACTCGGGATGGAGTAGTACCGGCTCCAACGGAACCAGGCTTACGGTGATTCTTGTGCGCACCGTGGCTGGCGTGGATACCGGAGAAGCCGTGACGCTTCATAACACCGGCAAAACCTTTACCTTTGCTGGTTCCAACAACGTCCAGCTTCGAACCAACTTCAAAGATGTCAACGCCGATGGACTGGCCGACGGTGTAGGTGTCAGTGTCAGCTGTTCGGATCTCGGCTAGGAAGCGACGAGGAGTTGAACCGGCCTTGGCGAAGTGGCCAGTCGTAGGCTTATCTACTTTGCGAGGTTCGATTGCGCCGTACGCAAGCTGAATTGCTGCGTAGCCGTCTTTTTCTAAATTCTTGATTTGAGTGATGACGTTCTCGCCAGCCTCAACGACCGTGATCGGAACAAGCTTGTTGTCCGCGTCCCAGCCCTGTGTCATGCCAAGCTTCTTGCCCAGCAGTCCCTTTACGGTTCTAGTATTTACAGTCATTTCGCAATCCTTAGAGCTTGATCTCGATGTTGACATCTGCTGGGAGGTCCAGGCGCATCAGCGAATCGACCGCTTTAGGAGTCGGGTCGATGATGTCAATGAGACGCTTGTGGGTACGCATCTCAAAGTGCTCACGGCTGTCCTTGTACTTGTGAGGCGATTGGATAACCGTCACAATGTTTTTCTCGGTAGGAAGTGGTACTGGACCAACTACCTTGGCTCCGGCGCGTATGACTGTGTCGACGATTTTGCTCGCCGACGCGTCGATGACCTCGTGGTCATACGACTTGAGTCGAATGCGGATCTTGTTAGCCGCCATGATGACTGCCTTCCGTATCTAGGTGACCTATCGGTCACAGAGTTTTACAGCCAATTCATCTGCGAGAACGCAAACTTCATTGCTGCCGTGATGCTGATGCACTGTTTTTATGTCAACGCCCTATCACTAGGGCTCTGTCCAAGAAAGTCGGTCTCTGTTCTCGCGATAAAACTCGCGATAAACCGAGGAGAAGATCTCAGATAAGTTTTTTTGGCTCTTAGCTGCGGAAGGCCCAGTTTCCTGTGCACAAATCCGGCAGTGGTTCACGCACAAGGCGCAAATACTCACGAACTCGTCAATCTTGCCACAGTTCAGGGGGTCGGTGCAAGTTAAATCGCCTAAAGAATTACCGAAACCCAATGCGGAGATGTTTAGTGAGGTAAAACTGACTTTCGGTTGATCTATCTGGGTTTCAGGTTGATGTTTGGCAGATCAGGTGCCGGTATCCAGCCGCCCACATTGTCCTCAAATGACCCGAACCTAGCCTCTCGCTTGTTCCACTGCGATCGGGCCGTTGCGATGTCCTCATGTGTGCGCCCAATAAAGTTCCACCACATCAAAATTTTCTCTTGCAACGGCTCTCCGCCCAAAAGCATCATCGTGGCGGCTTTTGAAACAATAACCTCGAGCTCAGACTCGCCAACTTCGAAGTAGTGAAGCGATGAGGTCTCCATCCCTTGACCGGCGACAACCACTTCCCCCGCTACCAACATCAACCCATGCTCCATTCCCGCATCCACGGGAATCTTGTGCGTGCCTGGTTCAAGCACTAGCTCGACGCCCAACAATGGAGTAAATGTTTTTGCCATGGAGGCATGGCCCATGAACTCGCCAACTAAGACTGTTGCCCTAAGGCCCTGCATCTCAAGACGGGGCAGTTGCTCAATGTGTTCAAAGAATGGATCTATGTCTAAGGACTGCTTCGGAAGAGCAACCCAGAGCTGAACTCCGTGAAACCATTTTGCGCCCTCCATAGACAACTCGCTGTGAGAAATACCCTTGCCTGCGGTCATCAAGTTCACCTGACCCGGTGTAATCAGCTGAACTGAGCCGACGCTGTCGCGGTGCTCGATACGCCCCTCAAATAGCCAGGTTACTGTTTGCAATCCAGAGTGTGGGTGGGCAGCAACGACCATTGGTTTGGTTTGCTCGGTTGGGCCAAAGTGATCTATGAAACACCAGGCCCCGATGGTCTTGAGCCTTGCGTGCGGAATGGTCCTGCTGATTTCAATGCTGGTGCGCGTGGTGAGCTTCACTCGGCGAGGTTCTATGCGCATCCACCAAGCCTAAGCACTTTCTGATCTCGTTAACCACAAAACCCCCCGGTTTCCCGAGGGGTTTTGTAAGAGTTTCTTTTATTACTTGGTGACCTTTGTAACGGTACCGGCACCTACAGTGCGGCCACCCTCACGGATCGCGAAACGTAGTCCCTCTTCCATCGCGATTGGCTGGATTAGCTCCACGCCCATCTCGGTGGTGTCGCCAGGCATAACCATTTCGGTACCAGCTGGCAAGGTGATAACACCAGTTACGTCAGTGGTACGGAAGTAGAACTGCGGACGGTAGTTCGCGTAGAACGGGTTGTGACGGCCACCCTCATCCTTAGCAAGGATGTAGACGTTGGCGTCGAAGTTGGTGTGAGGCGTGATCGAACCTGGCTTACAGACAACCTGGCCTCGCTCTACATCCTCGCGCTTGGTACCACGCAATAGAAGTCCAACGTTCTCGCCAGCCTCCGCGTAGTCAAGTAGCTTGCGGAACATTTCGATTCCGGTAACTGTGGTCTTCTGCTTGTCGCGGATACCAACGATTTCGACTTCGTCGTTTACGTTTACAGTTCCGCGCTCGACCTTACCGGTGATAACGGTTCCACGACCAGTGATAGTGAACACGTCCTCGACAGGCATTAGGAATGCCTTGTCGATGTCGCGCTTTGGCTCTGGAATGTGTGCGTCACAAGCCTTGATTAGCTCGTAAACCTTCTCGGCCCAAACTGGGTCACCCTCAAGTGCCTTTAGAGCTGATACCTGGACAACTGGTGCGTCGTCGCCTGGGAACTCGTACTTGGAAAGAAGTTCGCGAACTTCAACCTCTACAAGCTCAAGAATTTCAGAATCGTCGACCATGTCGGACTTGTTTAGGGCAACAACGATGTAAGGAACTCCAACCTGACGAGCAAGAAGCACGTGCTCCTTGGTCTGAGGCATTGGTCCATCAGTTGCAGCAACAACCAAGATTGCGCCGTCCATCTGGGCAGCTCCGGTAATCATGTTCTTGATGTAGTCAGCGTGACCCGGTGCGTCTACGTGAGCGTAGTGACGCACGTCGGTCTGGTACTCAACGTGTGAGATGTTGATAGTAATACCGCGCTGCTTCTCCTCTGGGGAGTTGTCGATCTGATCGAACGCATAGCTTGTGTTCTGATCAGGGAACTTGTCGTGCAGTACTTTTGTAATTGCCGCAGTCAGAGTGGTCTTACCGTGGTCAACGTGACCAATGGTTCCGATGTTGACGTGCGGCTTTGTGCGCTCGAATTTCGCCTTAGCCATTTTGGGTCCTCCTGATGGATCCGTAGTAAATCATCGACCGGTGGGCCGACTCTGATTGGGTTTTACAGAATTTCTATCTTAGTCAAGTTTAAGTAGTTTTTACTACTCGCCTTTGGCCTTCTGTACGATTTCGTCAGCAACTGCCTTCGGAACCTCTGCGTAATTCTCGAACGTCATTGAGTAGACGGCTCGACCAGAGGTCTTCGAACGAAGGTCACCAACGTAACCAAACATCTCCGAAAGTGGCACTAGGGCGCGAATAACTTTCACGCCTGTCGCTTCTTCCATCGACTGTATCTGCCCGCGTCGTGAGTTTAGGTCTCCGATTACGTCTCCCATATATTCCTCTGGGGTACGAACTTCGACTGCCATCAACGGCTCGAGTAGAACTGGGTCTGCCAATCGAGCGGCCTCTTTAAAGACCATCGATCCGGCAAGCTTAAACGCCATTTCTGACGAGTCAACATCGTGGTAAGCACCATCTAGCAAGGTGGCCTTCACTCCAACGACTGGGTATCCCGCTAGCACACCGGACTGCATTGCGTCCTTCATGCCGGCATCAACCGACGGAATGTACTCGCGTGGCACGCGACCACCGGTTACGGCGTCTACGAATTCATAAATGGTGTCGCCCTCAACAACTAGAGGCTCAAGCTTGATCTGCACCTTCGCGAACTGACCCGAACCACCGGTCTGCTTCTTGTGTGTGTAGTCGTGCTTTAGAACCGTGCGACGGATTGTCTCGCGGTACGCAACCTGCGGCTTACCGACGTTGGCTTCAACACCGAACTCACGGCGCATGCGGTCAACCAGAATGTCCAAGTGAAGCTCGCCCATTCCAGAAATAATCGTCTGGCCAGTATCGATGTCGTTCACAACTCGGAATGTTGGGTCTTCTTCAGCAAGCTTCTGAATAGCAATTCCAAGCTTTTCCTGGTCTGACTTTGTCTTTGGCTCAATGGCCACGGAGATAACTGGCTCCGGGAAGGTCATCGACTCCAACACAATCTGGTTGTCCAAATCGCACAAAGTATCACCGGTTGTGGTGTCCTTCAGGCCAATGGCTGCATAGATGTGGCCAGCGGTGACACCGCTGATAGGAATTTCCTTGTTGGCGTGCATCTGGAAAACTTTTCCGATGCGCTCTTTGCGTCCCTTTGTAGAGTTCGCAACAGCGTCGCCAGCGTTAGCTTTTCCAGAGTAAACCCGGATGTAGGTCAAACGACCAAAGAATGGGTGCGTAACAACCTTGAACGCAAGGGCCGCAAAAGGCTCATTGACGTCAGGCTTACGAGTGATTCGCTTTTCCTCGTCGCGAGGATCTCCACCCTCGACGCTTGCAACATCAAGTGGGGATGGAAGGTAATCCAAGACAGCATCCAGCATTGGCTGAACACCCTTGTTCTTGAAAGCGGAACCGCAAAGAATCGGGTAAGCAGCGCTGTTGACAGTCAGCTTACGAATTGCCTCTTTGATTTCCGCAACAGTCATCTCTGTGCCGTTGAAGTACTTCTCCATTAGCTCGTCAGAAGTGTCGGCAACGGCCTCGATTAGCTGAGCGCGGTACTCATCGGCCTTGGCCTGCATGTTCTCTGGAATCGGTTCGATTTCATACTTCGTGCCCATTTCGACGTCTCCACGCCAGGTTAGCGCGCGCATCTCAACTAGGTCGATAACACCTTCGAACTCATTTTCGGCTCCGATTGGAAGCTGAATTACTAATGGCTTGGCACCTAGTCGATCAATAATGGTTTTCACGGTGAAGTAGAAATCAGCACCCAACTTGTCCATCTTGTTCACAAAACAAATACGTGGAACGTTGTACTTGTCAGCCTGACGCCAAACGGTCTCGGACTGAGGCTCCACGCCTTCCTTACCGTCGAAAACAGCAACGGCACCGTCTAGGACACGCAACGAACGCTCCACCTCAACGGTGAAGTCGACGTGACCGGGGGTGTCGATGATGTTGATCTGGTTGTCTTTCCAGAAACAGGTTGTCGCAGCAGAGGTGATAGTGATTCCACGCTCTTGCTCTTGCTCCATCCAGTCCATCTGAGATGCACCATCGTGAGTTTCACCGATCTTGTGAGTGATGCCTGTGTAGAACAGGATTCGCTCAGTCGCGGTTGTCTTACCGGCGTCAATGTGCGCCATGATGCCGATGTTACGAACCTTGTTCAGGTCAGTGAGCACGTCTTGTGCCACGGTTGCCTCCGAAGAAATTTATTGACTAGGGGTTTGATGCTTGTGCCACCGAGGATCAAGACCCTCGATGCCAGTATTTGGTTTTTACCAGCGGTAGTGAGCGAAGGCCTTGTTGGCCTCAGCCATCTTGTGAGTGTCCTCGCGACGCTTCACAGCGGCACCAAGGCCGTTAGAAGCATCAAGAATTTCATTCATCAGACGCTCGGTCATGGTCTTTTCGCGACGTTGCTTCGCAAACTGAACCAACCAACGCATAGCCAAGGTGTTAGCACGGTGGCTCTTAACCTCGATTGGCACCTGGTAAGTCGAGCCACCAACACGGCGAGAACGTACCTCGACTGTTGGGCGGACGTTGTCCAGAGCCTTCTTTAGAAGAACCACTGGGTCGTCGCCGGTCTTGACGTTGGTGCCTTCTAGGGCACCGTAAACGATTTTTTCTGCAATTGACTTCTTACCGTCAAGCAAAATCTTGTTTACTAATTGCGACACAACTGGGGAACCGTAAACCGGATCCATAGCGACTGGGCGCTTAGCTACTGGGCCTTTACGAGGCATTACTTACCCTTCTTTGCGCCGTAGAGACTACGAGCCTGCTTACGGTCTTTCACTGCCTGAGTGTCCAGGGCACCACGAATGATCTTGTAACGAACACCGGGTAGGTCCTTCACGCGGCCACCACGGATAAGCACCATCGAGTGCTCCTGAAGGTTGTGACCTTCGCCCGGAATGTACGCGGTTACCTCGGTACCGTTTGACAGCTTGACACGTGCCACCTTGCGAAGCGCAGAGTTCGGCTTCTTTGGGGTGGTGGTGTACACACGGGTGCATACACCGCGCTGCTGCGGGTTAGCCTTTAGGGCTGGAGCCTTGGTCTTGGTGACCTTTGGGCTGCGTCCCTTGCGAACCAACTGCTGAATTGTTGGCACTTGTTCTCCTCGTTCATTAATCTTTGGCGCGCCAGAACGGCGCTTTATAACCAAAGGTTTTGGCCGTGTTCTCGAACATTCACGAGAGCTGGCCTGATACATGCAGTTGCATGACCAGCCCTAAGCATACCCGTAGCCCGTGAGAACGGTCAAATGGTTTTTTAGTTGTCTTGGTTACTTCTCATCGATTGCAAATGGATCCGAAACACTCAAGCTGAGCTCCTGCGAATCTAGATCGGTTGGGTCGTAACCCTGGTCCGACCAGATTCGGTTTGGATAGCGCTCGGCTTTCGCCTCTTCTGTTCCATCTACTTCGAAGTTGCGGTAAGCCAATAGTCCAGTTCCAGCTGGAATTAGCTTTCCGATGATCACGTTTTCCTTTAGACCCACAAGCCTGTCCTCACGGCGATCTAGCGCCGCTTGGGTTAGGACTCGAGTGGTCTCCTGGAAGGATGCCGCAGATAGCCAAGACTGAGCAGCAAGTGAAGCACGGGTCATACCCATTACCTCTTGACGAGCACTGGCGGGACGATTGCCCTGCGCAACTGCCTGACGGTTCTTGCCTGCAAAGCTCTGGCGATCGATGATCTCACCTGGAAGCATGTTGGTGTCTCCAGAGTCGATTACGGTCACCTTGTTCAACATCTGACGGACAATTACCTCAAGGTGCTTGTCGTGCAGCGGAACGCCCTGTGAGCCATAAATGGCCTGAACACCGCGAATGATTTCCGCAGCCGCTTCACGCGAACCACGAATCATCAAAACCTCGTGTGGAATTGGAGTTCCATCGACCAAGTAATCTCCGGCGTCAACCATGTCACCCTTTTGAACCACTAGGTCGCCGACTGAGGCAACGATTGTGATCGGAAGGTAAGGACTTAGCTTCTTGAAGGTCTTCGATGCAGTACGGCTGAAGCTGTACTGAGTCGCAAGCGCCTCAGCTTCCTTCTCGGCCTTCTCGCCCTGTGGGCGAACGTAGACTTCGAAGCTCTTGGTTCCGGTTAGGGAAACCTTCTCAACGATGTCCACTTGACCGGCCCAGAATGCCATAACAGCAACCTTGCCAGCTTGACGCCATCCAACACGAGCTTCTAGAAGGTCAGTAACACCGTTCAGACCCTGCGTGATGTCATAGGAAATCAGACGCTCAACACGAACCTTCTGGCCACCAATTGACTTCAGAATGGTCTGCTTCTTGGCGCTCGATGCGGCTCCTCCGGTGTGGAAGGTACGCATTGTTAGCTGAGTACCAGGCTCACCGATTGACTGAGCGGCGATGATTCCAATTGCCTCACCCACAGTCACCTTTTGGTTTGTGGCGAGCGAAACACCGTAGCAAGCCGCGCAGATACCGAATTCAGCCTCACAAGTTAGAACGGAGCGAACAGTTATTGTTTCAACTCCGGCTTCCTTGATTCGTCTTGCCGCAGAGTGATCAATGTTCACACCGGCAGGAAGAAGAACTGTTTTTCCCTGCTTGACGTCAACAAGATTCGTACGACCAACGATTGAAAGCTCAACCTGCTCTTGATCCAGAAGATCCTTGTCCAGACCCTTGGTGGTTCCACAGTCCTCAATCTGAATGATGACATCCTGTGCCACGTCGACCAAACGACGGGTTAGGTAACCCGCTGCAGCAGTCTTCATGGCGGTGTCAGCGTTACCCTTACGGGCTCCAGTTGCGTTAATGAAGTACTCGTGAGGGGTTAGACCCAATAGGTAGTTACCCTTCACTGGCATCGGAGCAAAGTCACCCGATGAGGTTGCAACCGGCCCACGCATACCCATGATGGAACGAATCTGTAGCCAGTTACCTCTGGCGCCAGATGTGACCATCTTGTAGATCGCATTGTCGGTCGGGATCGATTCGCGCAGTAGCTGCTCGATTTCGGCAGTCTCCTTGAACCAAAGTGCTCCAAGCTCATCTCGACGCTCCAGGTCTGACTTCAGACCATTGTCGAATGCTTCCTGAATCTTGGTGTGAGCCTTCTCGGCCTTGACGATCCTGGAGGCTCGCTCCTTGTCGAAGGTGCCCTTCGGGTCAAAGTTGGCATCAGAGATAGCCATCGAAACGCCGGCACGTGTTGCCCAGTGGAATCCAGCATCCTTCAAGGCGTCAAGGGAAAGTGCAACCTCAGTGCGGCTGAAGAGCTCGACCAAGTCAGAAACAATCTGGCCTAGCTCTTTTTTGCCGACTTGCATCTCCACGAATGGATATGAAAGAGGAAGCGTCTCGTTGAATAGCGCACGACCAAATGTGGTCTCGCGCAATTCACCCTCGATGCGAATTCGAACCTTGGCGCCTAGATCGAGGCCGCCAATGTCAAAGGCCATCTGGGCCTCTCCCATTGAGGTGAAGGCTAGGCCCTCACCAGTGCCGCCAGGAACTTCAGCGGTTAGGTGGAAGAGCCCAATGATCATGTCCTGGGTAGGTGTAGCAACCGGACGTCCGTCCGATGGCTTCAGAATGTTGTTCGAAGCAAGCATCAAGATGCGGGCCTCAGCCTGCGCCTCAACTGACAGAGGAAGGTGAACAGCCATCTGGTCACCGTCGAAGTCGGCGTTGAAGGCCGCACAAACAAGCGGGTGAAGCTGAATAGCCTTGCCCTCAACCAGTTGTGGCTCGAATGCCTGGATTCCCAAACGGTGCAAGGTAGGTGCGCGGTTTAGTAGCACTGGACGCTCACGAATAACTTCCTCGAGAACTCCCCAGACCTGTGGTCGGCTTCTTTCAACCATGCGCTTAGCGCTCTTGATGTTCTGAGCAAGGCCCATGTCAACAAGACGCTTCATTACATATGGCTTGAATAGCTCAAGGGCCATCAGCTTTGGAAGTCCACACTGGTGAAGCTTCAACTGCGGTCCAACCACGATTACGGAACGGCCAGAGTAATCAACTCGCTTACCCAGAAGGTTCTGACGGAAACGACCCTGCTTACCCTTTAGAAGGTCAGACAGTGACTTCAGTGCACGGTTACCGGTTCCGGTAACAGCGCGACCGCGGCGACCGTTGTCAAACAGTGCGTCAACGGCTTCCTGAAGCATGCGCTTCTCGTTGTTCAAAATGGTCTTTGGAACAGCGCCTAGATCAACGAATCGCTTTAGACGGTTGTTACGGTTGATCACCCTGCGGTACAGGTCGTTTAGATCGCTGGTCGCGAAGCGGCCACCGTCTAGCTGAACCATTGGGCGAATCTCCGGAGGTAGTACCGGAAGAACCGATAGAACCATGGAAGTTGGAGGAGTGCCGGACTGAGCGAAGCTGTTTACAACCTTCAGGCGCTTGATGGCCTGAGTCTGCTTAGAGCCCTTGGTGGTTGCAATCTCGGCGCGCAATTCTGCAGCTGCGCCCTCAAGATCGAATGCAGCCAATACCTGCAGTACTGCCTCGGCACCGATTGAAGTTATTACGTAGTCGGAGAAGTAGTAATCGAAGTAGTCAAAGACCACGTCGTTTGGCATTAGCTGGCCGACTTCCGCCGTTAGGAACATGCGCCATGCCAACTGCTCCTTGTGAAGGTTTGCCGGACGCTCTAGACGGGCGTACTCGCGGACAATCTTGTCCACCTTCTTTTTGATGTCGGCAATCAATTTCTTGATTTTCTTGGCCTCATCGGTGGTGCGAACAACGGTGTCGTCCTGCTCTTCGTCAGACATCTGAGCTAAGGTTCGGACGGACCAGAATGCATCCGCATCCTTTTCCTCTGAGTCAATTAGCTGCTCCAGGCTCTTGGAGAACTGCTTCTCGATCCAACGAGGTGCCTCCCAGAACTTGTTGGAGATCTGCATTACCAAGCCAAGTTCGCGCATTGCAGCGATCTCTTCGCCGGCTGCGGCCTCAAACTCTTCTTCACGAGCATCGATCAGAGCGCGAATACGGGTTACGTACTCGTCACGGACTAGGTCATACTCTGCGGTTCGCATCTCGTGGTCAATATCCATGACACGGTAAGCGGCAAAGTAAATGATCTTCTCTAGGTCTTTTGGTGCCATGTTCAATAGGTAACCCAGACGAGATGGAACACCCTTGAAATACCAGATGTGAGTTACAGGAGCGGCTAGCTCGATGTGACCCATGCGCTCACGACGAACCGAGGACTTTGTTACCTCTACGCCACAACGCTCACAGACAATTCCCTTGAAGCGAACTCGCTTGTACTTACCGCAAGAGCACTCCCAGTCCTTGGTTGGACCAAAGATCTTCTCGCAGAATAGGCCATCTTTTTCCGGCTTTAGAGTTCGGTAGTTGATGGTCTCAGGCTTCTTGACTTCACCTGATGACCAAGAGCGGATTTCCTCCGAGGTGGCAAGACCTACCCGGAGAGCACTGAAGTTTTCTACTTTCACAGACATATGTTTATTTCCTTCTGAAAATTCGAGATTCGGAATTACTGGTAGGTGTTGAAGTCGGAGTCAGATGACAACTGCTCGTTGCGGCTCAGGTTGATGCCTAGTTCCTCAGCGGCGCGGTCGTTTTCAAACGCCTCGTCCTTCAAAACAACTACTTGGCCCTTGTTGTCGATTACCTCGACGTTTAGGCCCAGTGACTGCATTTCCTTTGCGAGTACTCGGAAGGACTCGGGGATACCAGGTGCCTGAATGTTCTCGCCCTTGACGATTGCCTCGTAGGTTCGAACACGGCCGGCGATGTCGTCCGACTTGATAGTCAATAGCTCCTGGAGAGTGTGCGCTGCGCCATAAGCCTGCAGTGCCCAAACTTCCATCTCACCGAATCGCTGTCCACCGAACTGAGCCTTACCACCAAGTGGCTGCTGAGTAATCATGGAGTAAGGACCGGTGGAACGAGCGTGAATCTTGTCATCAACCAAGTGGTGCAGCTTCAACATGTACTTCACGCCAACAGCAATTGGCATTGGGTAAGGCTCGCCGGAGCGGCCATCGAAGAGGTTAGCTTTACCACTGCCATCGATTAGGCGGTTGCCGTCTCGGTTTGGCAAAGTGTGATCTAGAAGACCCGCAACCTGGTTCTTGGTCGCGCCGTCGAATACCGGCGTGGCGACCTTAGTTCCAGCTGGAGCGCTGAAGAGGTCCTTAGACATCTCATCTGCCCACTTAGCAACTCCGGAAACGTCCCAGCCCTGGCGGCAAACCCAACCAAGGTGTGATTCCAGAACCTGACCGAAGTTCATTCGACCAGGAATACCCAGTGGGTTCAATACGATGTCAACCGGAGTTCCATCTTCCATGAACGGCATGTCCTCGACGGGCAAGATTTTAGCAATAACACCCTTGTTGCCGTGTCGTCCAGCAAGCTTGTCACCCTCGGTGATCTTTCGCTTCTGGGCGATGTAAACGACTACACGCTTGTTGACGCCAGCACCGAGCTCGTCGCCCTCTTCAGCGTCAAATACCTTGACACCAATGATGGTTCCCTGCTCACCGTGTGGCACCTTCAAAGATGTGTCTCGAACTTCACGCGATTTCTCGTTGAAGATCGCACGCAATAGTCGCTCCTCGGCTGAAAGCTCAGTCTCACCCTTAGGCGTGACTTTTCCAACCAGGATGTCTCCCGGGCGAACTTCGGCTCCGATTCGAATAATTCCACTCGCATCTAGCTGAGCAAGAGCTTCAACTGAGATGTTTGGGAGGTCAGAAGTAATTTCTTCGGCACCAAGCTTGGTGTCTCTGGCATCAACTTCGTACTCTTCGATGTGGATTGAAGAAAGGGTGTCGTTCTTTACTAGCTCCTGGCTCAGGATGATAGCGTCCTCGAAGTTGTAACCTTCCCACGGCATGAATGCCACGAGCAGGTTCTTTCCAAGTGCTAGCTCACCATTCTCAGTGGATGGGCCGTCAGCCAAAACATCACCCTTTTCAACCCGCTGGCCGATTTCGATAATCGCCTTCTGGTTGATTGCGGTGCCCTGGTTCGAGCGGTCAAACTTGCGAAGTGTGTAGTTTGAACGTGACCCATCGTCGTTCATCACAACGATCTGGTCAGCGTCGATTTCTTCCACAACACCGGCTAGCTCATTGATCAAAACCGCACCGGAGTCAATCGCCGCTAGGCGCTCCATGCCGGTTCCAACAAATGGGCTTTCTGCCTCTAGAAGAGGAACAGCTTGACGTTGCATGTTCGCACCCATCAAAGCACGTGACGAATCATCGTGCTCAAGGAATGGAATCAACGAAGTTGAAACGCTGGCCAACTGTCGAGGGGAAATGTCGATGTAATCGACGTCCTCGGCCGCAACCTCAACCATGTCTCCACGGAAACGAGCAAAGGCACGTGGTCCAACCAAAGTTCCATCAGCATTCAAAGGAGTATCGGCTCCGGCAATAACCTTGCCCTCTTCTGCAGAGGCGTCAAGGTAATCAACCTTCTTGCCGACCTTGTTGTCCTTCACCAAACGGTAAGGAGTTTCAATGAAGCCAAAAGCGTTGATCTTGCTGAAAGCGGTTAGTGATCCGATGAGACCAATGTTCGGGCCTTCTGGAGTCTCAACAGGACACATACGTCCATAGTGAGAAGGGTGAACGTCACGGACCTCCATTTGGGCACGCTCACGAGCGATACCTCCCGGTCCAAGTGCTGACAAGCGACGCTTGTGAGCAAGACCGGCCAATGGGTTGTTCTGATCCATAAACTGCGAAAGCTGGCTGGCACCAAAGAACTCTTTGATCGCCGAAACAACTGGGCGTAGGTTAATAAGCGTCTGCGGGGTGATCGCTTCAATGTCCTGAGTGGACATACGTTCGCGAACAACACGCTCCATGCGGCTCAGGCCGATTCGAACCTGGTTCTGAATCAACTCACCAACCGAACGAATACGACGGTTAGAGAAATCGTCGATGTCATCCGAACTAACAACTAGGTTGACCTTCTTGCCAGCCATCTTCACGTTGAACTCAGCTCGCTGAGTGTTTGAAGAAACGTTATTGGCCAGAGTTAGGTCGAATAGCAACAGATACTTCAAGGTTGCAACGATGTCCTCGTTGGTCAAAGTTGTGGTGTCTGCAGCCTGGTTAATGTTCAGCTTGCGGTTTAGCTTGTAACGTCCAACCTTCGCCAAGTTGTAACGCTTGCCCTCGAAGTAGGTTGAACGCAACCAAGCCTCGGCAACTTCAGCACCGGCAGCTTCGCCTCGCACCTTGCGGTAGACCTCGCGAAGTGCGTCTTCCTTGGTAAGGATTCCGTTTGGGAAAACCTTTGACTCGTCATATTCAAGCGTGCGCTCGATGATGTCATCGTCGTAGCTAATACCCAGTGGGCTTGCAAGTGCTGCAGCCTTAATGTCTGAGAACTCAGCGCGAATTTCTTCCTTGGAAAAACCAAGAGCCTTCAAAAAGATAGTTGCCGAAACCTTGGTCTTGCGGTCGACCTGCACCTGCAAGATTGGCTTACCGAACCTAGCGGCTGGCTTACGCTCGTCCTTGACCCACTCGGTCAAAAACTCTAGGTAAGAACCACGGCTTGGGATGATCTGGGCCTTGTTGTTTCGAACGTCAAGGTTTCCAGTGGTGTTGGTAGACACGGAGAAATAAACACCTGGGGAACGAACTAGCTGAGAAACAACAACTCGCTCGGTTCCGTTAATAATGAATGTGCCCTTGCCGGTCATAACTGGGAAGTCACCCATGAACACGGTCTGGCTCTTGATTTCACCGGTCAGATAGTTGGTGAACTCAGCTTTTATATAAAGCGGCTTGGTGTAGCTCTTGCCCTTTTCCTTGCACTGATCAGGAGTGTAGGTCGGGTCGAACAGCATTGGCTCTGAGAAAGAAAGCCCCATTTTTGCATCTTGAGCAGCGTTTGAGCTGTCCTCGATTGGGCTGATTTCTTCAAAGACTTCATCCAGACCGGTCCTAGCATCCTTGCCAGCGATTTCACGCCATGCAGGGTTGCCTACCAACTGATCAAAGCTCTCCGTCTGAAGGGAAAGTAGATCTGGTATCTCTATCGGGTCTGGGTGCTTTGCGAATGTTGGTCGCATTGCTTCGCGAGAGTTTTTTGCGGACTTGATGGAACTAGCGTTTTTCGCAGCAGCCAAAGTTAATACCCCTAGGGTTCTCGTAATTTAGGCGGAAATTTACATTCCTACACCAATGACGCCAACATATGCATCACGCCAAAAAAACCGCTATTTATCTTCAAGGCATGGGTTAGGGAAGTAAGTCTCAAGTCTAAGGGGTGCATAGTGTGGCACGCAACTTAAAAGTACGCAGCATAGTTATAAATGTGTGATGTTTTTGAGTTTTAGCTAGAAACCACAAAAACGCCACTTTTTAGACTCTGACGTGCCGATAAGTCGACACCGCAGCAGCCAAGGTTGCAATCAGCGCACCGACTCCCAGCACGAAAGGCGCAATCGTAAAGACATCGTCGATGCCAACGAAGCTAGTAAACGCCAGCTGCGTGGAAAGAAGATCTGTCACGAAGTATTGAGTCCCAAAGGCCACCGTCGCGATAGCTAAACCGCCACCCACAAGGGCCGCCAACAGGCCTTCGAGAATAAACGGCAGCTGAATTGACAAGCTGGAAGCACCGACCAGACGCATAATTGCGATTTCTCGCCTTCTGGAAAAGGCACTGAGCCGAATTGTGGTTGTGGTCAACAGGGCCGCGCTAAAAAGCATTATTGCCGCCACCCCGCCAACGGCCAAAGAGGAAATGTTTAGAAAGGTAATAATTTGGTCCAAATAGCCGCGCTGATCTCTGACCTCGGCAACCCCTGGCTGATTATTAAAGGCTTCAACAATCAACTCAGTCCTATCTGGGTTTATTAGGTTTACCCAAAAAGCCTCGTTTAGCTGTTCCGGCAGCAGATACTGAGCTGCGGATAAGTCTTCTGATTCGGCCAAAAATCTGTCAAAAGCATCCTGCTGAGATTCGAAGTAAAACGCTTCAATGTGAGGCGTCAAGGCCTGACTGTCTAAAGATGCCTCCACGGCAGCAACTTGACCCGCTGTTGCCACTCCGGCTGGGCACTGTTCTTCTGGCGAAAAGTCCGAGCATAGATAAATCGCAATCTGAGCCCGGTCGTACCAATAATCTTTCATGTTGCCAACCTGCAGCTGCAGCAGCGCTGCAACCGAAACAAAGCTCAGAGAAACAAAAGTGACCAAAATTATTGACACAATCATCGAGAAATTGCCGCGAATCCCCGACCACATTTCCGAAAGAATTAGCCCCACCTTCATAGCTTTTCCTCGAAGTCCCTAGGCTCTGGGATTATCGGCATCGGCTCAGAAGGAATTTCTTTGTAGCTTGCGGTCTGCGCGTCTCGGATTATTACACCTGCGCTTATCTCCACAACTCGCTTTTGCATCCGGTCCACAATATTCCTGTCATGGGTAGCCATGACGATTGTGGTGCCGGAAAGATTGATGCGTTCGAGCAAGTTCATGATCTCATTGCTTGATACCGGGTCTAGGTTTCCAGTTGGCTCATCGGCCAGCAACACCTCGGGACGATTCACAACCGCTCTAGCAATTGCCACTCGCTGTTGCTCACCTCCGGAGAGTGCCGAGGGCAAGGAGTTCGATTTATGATCAAGGCCGACTAGCCGGAGAACATCCGGAACTGCAGTCTCGATAAACGCCTTTGGCTTTCCGATTACTTGCAGCGCAAAGGCGATGTTTTGATAAACCGTTTTATTTGTGAGCAACCTGAAATCCTGGAAGACGACCCCGAGCTGGCGCCTAAATTGTGGCACTCGTCTTGCCGGAATCCTAAACAGGTTCTCCCCCAAAACCAAGACGTTTCCGCTGTCAGGCCTTTCTTCACGAAGCATCATGCGCAATAGCGATGACTTGCCAGACCCGGAAGCCCCGACCAAAAACACAAACTCGCCACGCTGTATGTCTAGAGACACCTCGCGAAGTGCTGGCTCATCGGCGCCTCGGTAGGTCTTGGTAATTTCTTCAAGTCTTATCATTTCAACAAGAGCCTAGATAGGCATTGGCAGCAAATGCCGCAGGCGCTTGGGGTTGTCGCTAATTATTCTTCAAACAAACATGGCGGTGACGGTGGGATTTGAACCCACGGTGGACTTTCACCCACACAACTTTTCGAGAGTTGCACCTTCGGCCGCTCGGACACGTCACCGTGGGAAAGCTTAGCAACACTCGGGCCATGGATCGAAGCTTGAAAAATAACGTGAGAGCAAAGCAAAAATAAGTTTTCGCCTAGCGCCTGGCTTCGAAAAATTCTTTTAGGACTTTGGCGCACTCATTAGCCAACACCTCGGGAATCACCTCAACCGGGTTGCCAAGCCTGCTGTCTCTTAGAACATCGTAGATAGAGCCCGCCGCCCCAACGCGCTCATCCCATGCCCCGAAGACAACCCTTGGAATCCTGGCTGCAACGATTGCTCCGGCACACATCACGCACGGCTCAAGCGTGACGATGAGCGTGCAGTCATCTAGTCTCCAAGAGTTCAATTTCTTTGCGGCAGTTCGAATGACCTCAATCTCAGCGTGCGAGGTTGGGTCCTTTAGCTGCTCTCTCAGATTGTGAGCGATTGCGACGACGTTGCGATTGCCATCTATTAGCACAGCACCGACCGGGACTTCGTCGCCGGAAAGCTTGGCTTGTTCAAGTGCAAGGTGCATCAAAGCTTCAAACTCCATAGTCTTGAGCCTATGCGACTTCATGTAGCGAATCACCCATTGATTACTCACAAGCTCACCGTGCTAAGAGACAAGCGCACGCCGAGCCCTCAGTTCCGACAACTGGTCGAAGAACTCGTGACCCTCCTTGCCTACGAGGCCACTAGAGACATCCGAGTTCAAGAGGTTGAGATTGAGACTCCGGTGCAAAAAACCACGGGGTTGAAAATTTCCAACCCCAAGCCACTCATCGTGCCTGTTCTTCGAGCGGGCCTCGGCATGCTCGAGGGAATGGTTAAGTTACTGCCTAGTGCTGAGGTTGGCTTTCTTGGGATCAAGCGCAACGAAGAAACTCTCGAGCCTTATACCTATGCCAATCGTCTGCCAGATGACCTACAAAATCGCCAGGTTTTCATAATCGACCCGATGCTTGCCACCGGGGGCACACTAAATGACTCCATCGATTACATCTTTGAGCGCGGCGCAGTCTCCGCAACCTGCGTCTGTCTCCTCGGTGCACCCGAAGGTGTTGAAAACGTGAGAGCACACCTACTAGCCAATTGGCCTGATCGTGAAGTTGACGTGGTTCTTGGAGCTCTCGATGAAAAACTAGATGAGCGCGGATATATCGTGCCCGGCCTAGGAGATGCCGGAGACCGGCTCTACGGAATAGCTCAGTAGTTTTAGCGAGAAACCGTCATTGAGGCTTTGACCGGGTTTCCTTTGGAATCCAGGCTCAACTTCACGGTTGAAATAGCATTGGCTAGCGGAGACTGGTCGAACACGTTCCCATTCTCATCAACAACCCAGAAATCGCTGGCCCTCAGGACAATTTCGTGGCCGTCAGCGATTGGGGTGGTCTCCACGGAGGAGATTTCAGCGACTGCGTAGTAACGCTTTCCGTCAACCCACATTTGATAAACAGAATTGAAAACTGTCCTGTTGGCAAAATCCATGTCTAAAAACGCAGAGATGCCGGTGCCACCGAAGATCTCGATTGAGCTCCCGCGGAAACCTGCCGATAGAAAGTCAGAAGAAGCGTAAGAGTTTGTGTAGTAACCAGCCTGAGGAACATTCGTGGCCAAAATTGTTGCCACAGACGCCTCGTCAAAAATTGGTTCCGGTCCACTTGCCACAACCGTGGTTGCCTCTGCGGCATTTGGCGCTCGGGCTGGACCTTGAGTTTGCGATTCGCTCACCGTCTGAGTGGAGGCAACGTCGATTGCATCCGTTGACTCAACCGGAAGCTCAGCAGGCGCAGCGCTCGCGGCTGGTACCTCAACGGCTTCTGTCGCACTTACCTCACCCGCTGAACCCAGGGATAAGGCCTCAGCGCTTTCAGACGGTGCGCTCGCAACCTGATTGGTTGTGGTCTGGTTTATGTTCGGCAACACTCCAAGTGAAACTGCCATTACCAACAGAAACGCTCCTGCAGCAGCAACGTACTTACCAGACTCGGCCGCCGCTTTCCTAGCGGCAACCGACAAAATTTGCCCGGCTGACATGCCAGCGGTTTCTACCTCGCCAATGAGGGCCTTCTTGAATGCCGATCGCGCTCGGAATAGCAGTTGCCTGGTCGCGTTTTCGCTCAGCCCGAGTTGTTCTGCAACGGCGTCAGTTGATTTTTCCTCGTAAATCGACGCGATCAATACTTCGCGCTGTCGCGGCTGAAGCTTTGCAAGAGCCATCGAAACAATGGCTGCATCGTCCGCTCGCTCCATCTCCAAGGACATCTCCGGGCTGTTTGCAGCTATTTCCGGCTGATCATCTAATGGCGCAATGCTCACGCGAGAATTAATGCGGATGACATCCAGACTCAAAAGCCTGGTTTTCCACTTCAAAAACTTTAAGACCCCAACTTCGGAATCTAATTCTGGCAGTGTTGTCATCAAGTACAAGAATGCGTCCTGGACTACCTCTTCAACCTGGGATGGGTTTACTAGGTAGCGACGAGCGTGCCTCTCAAGGTGAGGGCGAAACCTGACATAAATACTGGCGAAATCGGCGGCAGACCAATCTTTCAAAACCGCTGGAGTCAAGGAGTCGGCTAGGTGCTCTCTATATTCGGGTGCACCAAATTCCTCGTCCGACTCTTTATCAAGCAGTCGTTCGAGTGGATCCTCTAGAAAATCCTCAGAATTAGCCATCAGTTTCAATATACGCACTATGTCAAGAGTTGTTACGCATATTTTTTATCTCGCGAACACTAAACTCCTTCTCACAATGAAGATTTCAGTCATCGGGCTTGGCTATCTTGGAACAACCCACGCGGTTGCCATGGCACAGCTTGGCCATAACGTAATCGGAATCGAGCCCGATTCCTCCAGGGTTCAAGCGCTGAAGGCTGGAAATTTGCCCTTCTTCGAGCCCGGATTAGAAGATGCCCTGAGGCAGGCAATTTCCTCGGGAAAAATCAGCTTTCAATCACACCACGATGACCTCAGTGCAGCAAGCGACATCCACTTCATTTGCGTTGGAACACCTCAAATTTCTGGACAGCAGTCCGCCGACACTTCTTATGTCTTTGCCGCCGCCGGCCAGCTTGCAGCCGTGCTGAAGCCTTCGAGTCTGGTGGTTGGCAAGTCGACTGTGCCGGTTGGCACCGCCAGACACCTGATCACGAAAATGCAAGAAGTTTCAGGATTCGTCCCAAGGCTTTGCTGGAACCCGGAGTTCCTTCGAGAAGGAACCGCCCTTGCAGACTCGATGTTGCCGGACCGAATAGTTATCGGTAGCGATGACCCTGAATACAATCACGCCCTGAAGGGTTGCTACCAAACCATGATTGATCAGGGCATTCC